>Ga0129333_10000338_pt1 | contig 36198 bp, 33 predicted proteins | sample CPB6_08_DNA_FD_94474 | JGI IMG/M metagenome (GOLD analysis project Ga0129333, IMG submission 94474) | Freshwater to marine salinity gradient microbial communities from Chesapeake Bay, USA - CPBay_Sum_0.6_0.8_DNA | ecosystem: Environmental > Aquatic > Marine > Coastal | place: USA: Chesapeake... | reverse complement strand
GTGCATGGCACTGCAACCCTAACCAGCACCCAGACCACCCTACACTCCTCCAATCTCACGCTCAGGACATACACACAGGTTACGAGCAATGTTGCTATCAGGAACAGCACGGGGGAGGGCCCTGCCCTGTCCATACACCAGCCGGGTACAGGACATGCTTACGCGGCCGCCAGTTTCTACAGCGCCGCTACAGGCAACGCCGTGCCCGTTCTTACCATTGCCAACAGTGCGAACACCGGCATTGGAACCAGCCAACCCGTACAGACCCTCCACACACAGGGCCCCTCCTATCACAGCGGGAACGTGGGGGTTGGTACCAATCCTGCTTTCCCGCCCGTTACTCCCTTGGTGGTTGAGGGTGCTATGGTGGTGTCCGGCAGCATGGGTGTGGGAACCACGCTGACACCCCTTTCCCTTAGCGTGTCAGGGATGGCCTATGTAAGCTCCAATGTGGGAATAGGAGTCAGCAACATACAGGAGCTGCTCCATATAGGAGCGGAGGGGTCTTATGGGCGGAGAAAGGGCACCCTTTTCACGGGTGTTCCTTACGACCATCGCACAACCGTTAGCAGCATCCGGTACGCTCGTTTTGGTGTGGGAGGTGGTATCTCTCTCCATTCGGCAGCCGTGGATGGGGATGGGAACGCCTACACATGGGGGAACAACGAGTTCGGGCAGCTTGGGAATGGCACGCTTGTGTCAAGCAACGCTCCACATATCGTATCCGGTTACGGATCCCTGGTAGGTAGGAGGGTGGTTTCCATTGCTTGTGGTGCCTACCACACGATCGCAGTAGATGACACGGGTGCTACTCACGGTTGGGGGTACAACAACCATGGACAGCTTGGTAATGACACAACAGACAATCAAACACTGCCGATTGCGATTAACTACTTGGGAGGCATCAGGGTCACATCTATCTCGTGCGGGCTATATCACACAGCAGCCATTGATAGCTCCTACAATCTTTACACATGGGGGAACAACGTGTTCGGGCAGCTTGGCAGGGGTGGGAACACGCATGTCCCCTTGCAGGTACCAAGAGCCCTTTTCTCACAGAGCAACATAGTGGCGGTGGCCTGTGGCAGCATTCATACAGCAGCCATAGATGACAAGGGCGCGGTTTATACATGGGGGTTTGATGGCGCTGGGGAGCTTGGCAAGAACGCGCCGTCGAGTGTTAGCAATGTTATACCAGCGGATGTGAGCTCGTATGGTTCGCTCCTCGGAAGAACCATCGTAGCAATAGCATGCGGGGGATATCATACGGTTGCCCTAGACAGCACCGGTTCCGTGCACACATGGGGGTACAATGGCTACGGACAATTAGGGGATGGCACCACAAACAACAGCAACGTGGCCGTGCCTATTTCCTCACAAGGGTCCTTGTCAGGCAAATCTATCGTAGCCATTGCTTGTGGGAACACTCACACCGTTGCCTTGGATCACACAAACGGTCTCCATGCCTGGGGGTTGAATGGCACGGGCCAGCTAGGCAATGGAACCACAACGAACAGCCTGGTCCCGGTGGCCATCCACACGTACGGCGCCATCCTTAACAAGGCGATCGTGTCCATGTCATGCGGGTATTATCACACAGCGGCAATGGACAACATGGGAAACATTTACACATGGGGCTACAATCGATACGGCCAACTCGGGGATACAAGCACCCTAGTGAAGAGCCTGCCTGTGTATGCCATCCGCATGATGGAGGAGAGCACCATACGAGCAGTAACTCCCTACATGCTTGTTGGAACCATGGTGGATTACGCTGCGAGCAACTATACTTTGCCTAGTGCCAATGGAAGGATAAACCAAGTGTCCATCACATCCCTGTACGGGCGAACCAGCACAAGCTATGCGAACTCGTCAAACGCGGTCCATACATGGTATCAGCAGGCGAGTGCCGCTGACAACAACTGGAGCTCGGTGTGCTGGGCCCCCGAGCTGCCCCTGTTCTGCTGTGTGGGCACATCGGGCACACCCGGCCCCTATGTCATGACCTCTCCGGATGGTGTGACATGGACGGTACAGGCCACGGACATTACAAACACAAACAGCTGGTCGTCCGTGTGTTGGTCTCCCGAGCTCTCTATCTTCTGTGCCGTGGCAAATGCCGGGGCCTCCGGATACCGTGCCATGACAAGCCCGGATGGTGTTAGCTGGACCCTGCGGTCAACACCTGCTGATAACTCTTGGCAATCTCTATGTTGGGCGGCCGAATTGGGCATCTTCTGCTCCGTTTCAAGCGACAACATGAGCACGAGTGTGATGGTATCGACAGATGGGGCCGTTTGGGTACAGGTAACTATTCCAAGCGGAACCTATACGATACCGTACGCCTGGGCGAGTGTATGTTGGTCACCCGACCTGTCGGTCTTTTGCTGTGTATCGGCAGACGGCGGTGTCATGACATCCCATGATGGATATACCTGGAACATCGTGGCCTCGTACAATTTCAATCAGTGGAGTTCGGTGTGCTGGTCCCCCGAGCTCTCCCTCTTCTGCGCCGTGGCCGTCAGTGGCACGGGCGACCGTGTGATGACAAGCACCGATGGCACATCGTGGAGCTACGGGACAAGCCCCGTAGACAATGATTGGAGGAGCGTGTGCTGGTCTAGCCAGCTCCAGCTTTTCTGCTCCGTGTCCTCCTCGGGAACAGCAAACCGGATCATGTTCTCACGAGATGGTCTGGCTTGGGAGCTTGTGAGACCCCCAAGCGACAATGACTGGCAATCCGTGTGCTGGGCGCCCGAGCTCTCCCGGTTCTGCTCCGTAGCATCCACCGGCACGGGAACCCGCGCGATGACCTCACGCTCTGTGCTGCCCGCGCCCCTCTGTACGCCGCTTGCCCTCCCCTCGGCTGCCCTAGTGGCAAACACGCAGGGCCAGCAGGGCCTTGGGATTGGAACCACCCTCCCCCAGGCCGCGTTGCACACCGTCGGCACCACCTCCATAAGTGGCAATGTAGGCATAGGCACAATCGCAAGCACGACTGCTGTGGCCGCCCGGCTGTATGTGGTACAGGGGGCAATCGTGTCCTCCGGGGTGGGTGTTGGCACACTCTCTCCTGCCGCCCTCCTATCGCTCCCGGCAGGAACCACCGGAGCAGCCGGGCTAAGAATGACCTCCGGAACGCAGGTCGGGACCGTGTTAGGGGGCAGCATTGAGTACAACGCCCCTGTGTTCAGCATGGCCATCCGCAACAGCACGCGAGGCGTAACACAGAACCAGCAGGCCGCGTTTACGGATGCGGATTACCTGCTAACAAACAGCACGGATTACCAGAAACTCTTGGATGTTGGAACCAACGGCTCCGTGACGGTTCCTGCGGGGACGTCTATGTTTGAGTGTTACTTCGCCCTGAGCAATCTCAATGCCTCTTCCGCCAGTGTAGGCTTTGGATTGGATGGAGCGAACATATCTTCCCAATCATGGAACGCGCGTGCTGTGAAGTCAGCAAACCCGTACGGTACGGGCAATGAATGCGTGTTCGGTCACTACACATCATCCACGGGTGATCTTGTGTCCCCGGATTCAAATTCCTACTGTATCGCTCACATCCAGGGTGTTGTGAAGGTCTCCGCTGCCAGTTCCATCACACCAAGGGTGTCTATATCTGCTGCAAACACGGATGCCTATGTTGTGAAGGGGACCTATTTCAAAATACACACTCTTCATAACACCCACGACACAGGTGTAGCAGTTGGAAACTGGAGCTAAATCCACTCTGTTCTGGTAAAATAAGTGTCATTTTTCTCTATTTATCTTTTAGAGTTTCACCGATGTCCATTCAGGTCGGTGCCTATGATATATTAGCAAATCCAAAAAACAGGGTATTTACAAATGAACGGTTGAAGCTGTATTCGGATACGCAGTCAAATCTCTTGGAGATATCGTCGGCATGCAACGAGGCAACGCTGCTGCTTGACACCATACAGATAGGTGGCTCCAACAGCAGCAATCTTGTTATTTCCAGCTTTGTGTATGGTGATGGGGCATATCGTTTAGTGGATCTATCGCGCGAGCAATCCAGTATTACCAGCTCAAATCTTACCATAAGTGGTAGCATGGTTGTTACAAGCAACCTCCTTGTATCAGGGAATATCATTAACCAGAAACCGGTGTATGTATCCAATGTGATATCTAGCAATATCCACCTTTACACTGATCAGACAATAGACACCCCCTTCAGTATTACATCAAACTCGGTAGATATTTTCAAACTCACCACTGCCTCAAACATGCTCTACATAGGACAGAACGTGGGCATTGGCACAACTATTCCCCTTTACAAGCTGCATGTGCAGGGGCCAATATACTCCTCCTCTGGCATATACACATCGTACATAAGCAGCAACACGGGCAACAACACCCTTCAGGTATATGGCAATCTTAACGTGAATGGGGTGTTCTCTACTACCGAGAGCTTCAATTTCGGCAATGCGAACCTTCGCATCGCTGGCCTGAATGTACTGAACACAAAGTACGCCGAGTATTCGGCACTGTACATCAACCAGCCCGCTGGATATCATCCTATCCTATCCACGAATGTGCTTGAGGCGGACGGAACAAGCAACACCGTCTTTGGAATTTCCGCATCGGGCAGGACATACATTGGAACCGACCTTACGAATTACGCGGCTGTAAATCAGCAGGAGGCTGTATCCACGAGCAATGCCATGGTTACGGTGGGGTTGCCCCACTCCTTCTCCAATGACAACATCCTGAAGGCGACCAGCTATAACCGCAGCAATGTAATGATGATTTCCAAGGATGCTTACATTGGTGTGGGAACAGAACAGGTCTTCCACCCCCTGCATTTCCACATGCAGAGCAACACAAACATGATGAGCAACCCGCTATCAAATGCTTCTACGATTGGGATGTATCATGTGGATATGCCCAACAAAGCATTCCTTGTAGCAACCTCAAATAGCGTGCCTGTATTCACCGTGGACAGCTACGGGTCCATGTACCTCGGGAGCAACACGGGCGTGTATCTAGGTTCAAACGGGGATGCTAGGATGTTGAACCTCTACGCAAGCAACCTGAACATCGGCAACCTTGTCCTACAGAACAGCAATATCAGCATCACCGGATTGAACAGGCTCCAATCGTCAAACATCTATGCCACAACGGTTCTAACAAGCAACGCCACCTTCTCAAACATATCCTATGCCTCCCTGTTGAGGGCTTCCAATGTTGAGACCACGGTGTTCCAGTCCTCGCTCCTTGCCAGCATGAAGGACCTGTATGTGTCGGGAACGCTCACGGGGCCGAACATTATCCTGTTTGCTGGGAGAGCAGACTCAACCTATTTTATTCCCGATGCTAGCAACGCCGGGTCTGTGGCCCATTTCCGGTCATCAAACGTGCTCGTGTCTATCAATAGCAACTACACGGCCGAGCTAGCGGGAGCAATTGCGGGTAATTCAAATGGGGTTCTACAGATACGCACCTACAGTTTCCCAAACAACCCTATCAGCGCTGGTGTGTCCGTGTATGGCCATTCAAACTCTAGTATACTAGTCACTGCCAATAGGCCCTATTACCAGCTCCAAAGGCCTGGCGGTAAGACCTACAACATCGGTGTGAATGGCGCCGATGAGATGTTCTTCGGCCAATCCAACTCCTTTGATACGGATTACACAACAAGTTTTTTGAGGCTCTCTCAAAATGTCGTCACGGTAGGTGTTTCAAAGACCCTGATGTATGTGAACTCTAACAGCTCTATTCTGGTGTCCACAGCTGGGAACGACCCGCAGCTTGCCTCTACGGGTGGTTTTGAGGTAAAGGGCTCCTCGCTATTCCGCACGGGCGGTGGCAGCACCCTGCTCTTTATGAGCGGTTCTACGGGGAATGTGGGAATAGGCAATCTCAATCCACGCCGAACACTGGATGTGTTGGGGGATGCCCTTGTGTCCGGTTACCTTGGGATTGGCACCACCATCCCGATTACCACGCTGCACGTCCACGGGAACTCGTATTTCAACACGAGTGTTGGGATTGGTACCACCATGCCTCGCACCATGCTTGACGTGATAGGCTCCATGATTGTATCTAGCAACATTGGCATTGGGACTACGGTCCCCCGTGCCTCCCTTGACGTGGTCGGTGTGAGCCTTGTCTCTGGAAACATAGGGATTGGTACAACCCTTGTAGGTGCTGACAGGTTGCGGGTGGCGGGGACCATGCAGGTGGATGGCTCCCTCACGAGCACAGGGAGTGTCACGGCACCCACCTTCTTTGGTGCCCTTGCCGGGGTTGCCAATGTAGCACAGGTAGCATCCAACGCGTTAGGGTTTATCACATCTAACGTGACGGCTACGGACATTACCACGGGGCGTCTCACCGTTACGGAGAACTTCTTTGCTAGCAACCTTGTTGTGGAGGGCTCTAACACAACTGTAAGGAGCTATTTGCTGATAACAAGCAATGTGTCTATTTCAAACATCAGCTCGGGGCCCGCCCTTGCCGTGTATCAAACTGGAGTGGGGGCAAACTATCCTGTCGCAGACTTCTACAATACGGACATAAGCAGCACGGTTCCAGCCCTCCGTGTGTCTGGCACCGGCAATGTGGGCATTGGCACATCCATGCCCGTGCTAAAATTACACATTGAGGGCAGCGCCTATTACTCGGGCAATGTGGGTATTGGCACGACCACGCCCCGGAGGCAATTAGACGTCGTGGGCAGCGCTCTTGTAAGCAGCAATGTGGGGATTGGCACGGCTACACCCATCCGGTCCCTTCATGTGGAGGGACAGGCATATTTCGGCTCCAGCGTGGGGATTGGCACAACTCTCCCTGCACAGAAGCTCCATCTGTATGGAAACATGTTGATAGGGACCAGCACGGCCTACGCCACAAGCAATTATGTACTACCCAGTGCGAATGGGCGCATCAACAATGTTTCTATTACCGCCCTGCACGGACGCACAAGAGCGAGTTATGCTACCACCACCCGGTGTGTGCAAACATGGCACGCAAGGAGCGGTGCCCCAAACAATGCATGGAACTCGGTATGCTGGGCTGCCGAGCTTTCCATGTTCTGTGCCGTGGCCTCCAGCGGCACGGCCAACCGGGTCATGACGAGCCCGGACAGCATGGTGTGGACGGCCCGTGACACCACGGGCAAGGACAACTCCTGGAACTCGGTGTGCTGGGCCCCGGATATCTTTCTCTTCTGTGCCGTGGCATCCAGCGGCACGGCCAACCGTGTGATGACCTCCCCCAACGGCATCACATGGACGGCCCAGGCGAGCGCCGCGGACAACAGCTGGAACTCGGTGTGCTGGGCCCCCCAGCTCTCGCTCTTCTGCGCCGTAGCTGGTTCGGGGGCGAACTGTGTGATGACCTCTGCCAACGGAACCACCTGGACGGCCGTGACACCCCCAAACGCCAACACCTGGCAATCCGTCTGCTGGTCGGCTGACGTGGGTCTCTTCTGTGCCGTGGCAAGCGCCGTGACAGGGGGCTCCTATGTGATGACCAGCCCGAACGGGACGACGTGGACGACCCGCACCAGCGCGGCCAACAACGCGTGGAGGTCTGTCTGCTGGTCGCCCGAGCTTGGCCTGTTCTGCTCCGTGTCGGACAGCACACTTGGAACCATCAACAACCGAGTGATGACCTCACCAGATGGCATCACATGGACGGCACGAACGGCGGCATCAGATGTGAATTGGAAGTCCGTGGTCTGGTCGCAGGAGCTGTCCGTCTTCTGTTCCGTTTCTACAACGGGTACGGCCGACCGCATCATGACAAGCCCCGACGGCATCACATGGACGCTGCGCCCATCCTACCCCTACGAGAACAGCTGGACGTCTGTGTGCTTCGCCCCGGAGCTCTCCCTCTTCTGTGCCGTAGCGAGCAGCGGCACATCGGGCACCTACGCAATGTCGTCCTCTATTGGCATGCCAAACAGCATGAACACCCTCCAGGCCCTGCCGAGCCAATTTGTGGTGGATGTTTCTTCGGGGAACGTAGGGATTGGCACCACCCTCCCTGCGAGCAAGCTTCACGTCCATGGCATTAGTTCCTTCTTAGGCAATGTTGGAATTGGCACAACCCAGCCAAGGAACAACCTGGACGTGGTAGGAAGCATAATCGTGTCGGCCAACCTTGGTATTGGAACCACAGGGGCTGCTGCCGCCCTTCATGTGGGTGCCGGCACTAGCACCACGCCCCCTATCATGATGACCCCGGGGGTTTTCCTTACCTCGCCCACGGCTGGGTCTGTTGAGTATGACGGCACGGTATTCACCATGACCCCTGTGACCGGAACCCGGTGCGTCACCATCAACGAGCAGGTAGTAGTCCTAGAGACCTCCTATACACTTGCGAACCAGACGGGGGCACAAAAAATATTCAATGCGACTGCAAACGGTGCCGTAACCGTACCCGTTGGCACCCACCAGTTTGACCTGTATCTTGTGATAACAGGCGTCCAGACGGACACGGGCTCCGATTTCGGGTTCGGTTTTGGAGGAGCAGCCACCCTGAGCGCCCAGGCATGGGATGCTGTCGCTACGAAGGACAGTGCCCTAACAGGCATCACACCCCGTATTGGGCACTTCACCGCTACCACGACCGCCCTGTATGGAACGGCAAACACGGGTTCCGTGTGCATAGCTCTTGTCAAGGGCACCGTTCGCACAACCTCTTTAGGAACCCTCATCCCCCAGGTGTCCTTCACGACCGCCCCAGGGGCAAGTGCCTCCGTGAGTGCCAATTCCTATTTCAAGATCGCTAGTTATAATTCCTCTGCTACAGCAACCTATGTTGGAAACTGGTCTTAATCTGTACGTTCATAGAACAACATGTACGCATCCCTATTATTTTGTATCAGTTCATGTATATCGCTTACATGAGCGATGCTGATGTCATCATAACTGTTCCATGAACCATTCGGATTTCTTGCTACAGCATAATAATGACCTCCATGCAAGGAGCCAACATGATTGCCTATGGAACATAGCTGGTACTTATGTTCTATATTTACGGGTTTGATATACATTGGAATGTCTATGGGTTCATTGCGTTTCTGGGTATGCCCCTTCTGGGTCATTTCAAAGCGCTTGAAGCAGCACACAAGAACTTCAGGATACATGCATATAGTAGTCTCTTTAGATGCTGGGGCACAAGTCTTGCATTTATCGCATGTGCGCTCCTCTATATCCTCTGTTTGAAACATAGTCGTAAACATTTCAGCCACACTCCTGCTATTATCACCTGAAGAAATAGCAAGTTCTAAACAACAGAATGGCTCATACATTCGCACTACATCCTTACAGGCCTTGCACTGTATGCTTGTGACTGTCCACCCCTGTATCTGCTTCAGCCAAGGCGACATGCATTTTCCATTGTGGCACTCCCATGCCTTTGCAAATTCCTCAGCATTGTTGGAGCCCTGTATGCGGGGAGTCACCTGAGGTGTTCCTATTTCGGTGTTTATCTTATCTACCAGCAACATCCATGCTTCCATCATATCATGCTGCTCTCCACGTGAGAGTCCTCCTAAAGAATCAAAAAATGCTCGCATAAAGAGAAATGGAGCAAGTGATTTGTTCTCCACCCACATCTCATGAGTAATCCTTGACAGCTCTTTAGACAGTAGAAGCCGATTGTCATCCGCTTGACTGTCCTTGTTCTCTAAAAGCCATGTACGCAAGCGATTAGTATGACCAATACATTGTAGTAGTGTATTAATGGAGCAGGTGTTACCAAGATTCTGGAGTCCCTGCAACATTTCAAAAATAAGATGGTATAAGCTTTATGTGTGTTTTATGGAGATGGCAACAAGTAAGAGAGCAACAGTTGTGCTTTCTTCTTGCCTATCATAGGGATATTACTAAGGCATTGGAGGCGTTCCTTATCATTCTCCATAGCTGTAAGACCTTGTAGAAGACCCAGCATTGTTGGGAATTTCTCTGTTATGCCTTTGGCAACTTTAGTAGAAATACCAGGAATCTGACAAAGCTGTAGGATATAGCAGTTATCTGGTGTAACATTCTCCTTCTTCTTCACAGAAACCTGATGTATATACTCATTCGAAGCAGAAATTGCTCCTCCTACCATTTTATCTGGGTCTGATAGGCATCTTTGAGCTATAGCCCATACCCATGCAGCTGTTTCTGCTGTGTTGGTGACAGGAACCACATGCAGGCCATCGCGCAGCATGGTATTTACCATCATTCCTGAGAGCACGGAAGGCCTCACACCAAAGATGTGATCCTCTGTTTCCAGCAGTTCTGACATAGAGGGGATCTCCTCCATCATGTAGAAGATGTGGTGTTTCATGGCACCGCTTGCTATGAGCCGCATTTTCTGCTCCCTGTAACGACCATCCTTCACAGATGATGCCATGTCATGGCATGATTTCCTCTCAAACATGATGATATGCTCTGTTTGTTCCCCCTCCGCCCCTCTTTGAAAGATGATCTGAACGTCTGCTACATCCAGCTGTTCTATAATCATACAAATAGAGCTATCTTGGCTCTTACATCTGTCAGCTATCACAGCGGCCAACACTGGCTCTCGTGTATCTACTTTAATGAGAACCATTTTAATATTTATTTTTATATTTTAATATTTTTAAACTTATGTCATTCAATTTTTTGTAATAGCCTGATTGTAGAGTAACCCTATATGGATAAGAAATACACAGAAGTGAATCCTACCTCGTGGGTTCCATCTAACAGGGTTGGGCTTCTCCCATGGGTCTATAAGACGTTTCAATTAGAACATTACAATGGTAAGGAACCAGTCGCTAAGGTGGAATGTACGGGCCCGCCTGAGAACCAAATTTGTGAGGTTGTGCCAAAGGATACGGTAAGCTTCTTTCCACACCAGAGAGTTGTGCGTGACCTAATACAGTTAGAAAGCCCCTATCGTGGTCTTCTACTGTTTCACTCTCTCGGTACTGGAAAGTCAGCCACCTCTATCGCAGCAGCAGAGGGTTTTACAAGACGCCACAAGATGATACACATCCTTGTACCAGCTGCTTTAGAACAGAATTACCGTGAGGAGATTAAGAAGTATGCTGAGATTGGTAAGGGTCTTTATAACAAATGGACAGAGGTACGCATTGATCCCACGAGCGAGGATGACAAACAGGCATATAACATGTTAAAGAAGGAGCATCGTCTTGGTGCAGACTATTTTAAGACAACAACTGGGAAGGCATGGGTTCCCTCGGTGTCGGCTGAGTTTCCAAAGGGAAATATTGTGCGGGAGAAGTCTTACAAGGACATGAATACTACAGAGCGCAACAAGGTGGATAAGGCCATCCAGAAGATGATAGATACCCGCTACAACTTTATAAACTACAATGGTCTCACACTAGACAAGGTAAATAAGCTGACCTCTAAGGACTTTGACAACAGCTTTGTGATTATGGATGAGGCACACAACTTTATTCGTATGATTGCCAACAAGAGCGTGATCGCAAGGAAGCTTTACACATACCTTACTGAGGCCAAGGACATGAAGGTTGTTTTGTTGTCAGGTACGCCTATTATAAATCATCCCTTTGAGCTTGGCCTGATGCTAAATCTTGTAAGGGGCCCTATTCACAGCTATGAGCTGAACCTCTTGAAAGGCTCTAGCCATCCGGTAATGGGTGAGATGGAGGCTGCCCTCAAGAAACACGGGGTATGGAAACACATAGACAATTTGGAGGTATCACCTGATATGTCGTCACTGTATGTGAGCTTCTTGAACCCTCCGTATGTAAGAGCAGAGGGGACAGACCGTGTCATGGTGCAGCGCTCCTCACAGGTTGCCGTAAAGCTGATGGATGTTTCAAAGATGATAGACCAGATGCGTGTGGCTCTTGCTCCCAGCATCCGTATAGGCAAACGGATTAAGGAGATGGTGACGAGTGCCTTCCCTCCAAAGAAGGACGATTTTGATGAGCTCTTTTTGGACCATACAGACCCTAAGAATCCACATGTCCAGAATAGCGACCTGTTTATGAGGCGTTCAGTGGGCTTAGTGTCCTATCTACGCACAGCAGGGGAGGAACTGTTCCCACGTGTCACCTCGCGCAATGTAAAGAACATCCCTCTAACCAATTATAGTTTCGTGCACTATGCCGAGGTGCGTGATAAGGAAATTAAGATGGACGAGAAACGTCGCAAGAGGCAAACAGCTGTAGGAGCTATTCCCGGGATTATGGACCAGAAGGAGCCTATTGTGTATCGTGCCTTTAGTCGCATGGCCTGTAACTTTACTTTCCCTGAGACTATCAAGCGTGTCTTCCCTGGTGATATCAAGAAGGTTCTTAAGAGGGAGATTTCGGCCACAGAGGATGTAGATATAGACGCTCAGGTAGAGGAGGAGGGTGGTAAGGTAGATATTACAGCCAAGGCACAGAAGGAGTATGAAGAGCACAAGAAGAGCGTGATGGAGCGCTTACAGAGCCCATCAGGTAGGCATCTTACGATGAAGAACCTGCGTGACAGGCTAAGCTCTAAGATGGCTACTATCATAGATGATATCCATGCCAGTCCGGGCAAATGTCTAGTGTATAGTCAGTTCCGTGAGATTGAGGGCTTGGGTGTATTGCGCGCCAGTCTCATGACACAGGGTTGGGTAGAGCTTGATCTTGAGAGACAGGGCAACGATTATGCTATCGCCAATGCTGAAGTAGTGCTTGACCCTGCCTATATAGGCAGGCGTTTCATGGTATTCTCGGACGACAGGGCAAAGACAGCAATCTTGCTCCGTATCTTTAATGGGCAGCATGATGCTTTGCCTCTTACGATCCAGGAGCAGCTAAGCAAGCTCCCTCATAAGAATCTTAAGGGGGAGGTTGCAAACCTCATGATGATTACCGCAGCCGCAACAGAGGGCATATCACTACGATGTGTGAGGCGTGTGATGATTATGGAGCCATTCTGGAATATGGTACGGATGGATCAGGTTATTGGGCGTGCTGTGCGTGCTGGTAGCCACACGGAGTTGCCTTATGAGGACAGAACGGTAGAGGTATTTATCTATATGGCATCTCTGACGAAGGAGCAGCTCAAGAATGATTTTACACTGCGTACAGTTGATAATTCTCTCTCATCTGATGAAAGCATTATGGCAATTGCGGAGCGCAAGAATGGTATTATAGAGCAGTTCCTTAACATGATAAAATCCTCTGCCATAGACTGTGCCATCCATGCGAAAAAGAACAAGCCAGTTGAAAATGGTTTCCAATGCTACTCATTCCCTATTAATCTAGAGGATGATGCCTTTTCCTATGTGCCAGATATAGAACAGGATAAAGAACCAAAAACTATGCGCAACATAGCACACAAGACTATACAGGCAAAGGCTGTAATGGTTAAAAACAAGAAGTATGTGGCCTATGGAGACCCACCAAAGCTGTATGATTATGACGCTTACATGGATGCTGGCGTTCTTATTCCAGCATAGATACAAATTTATAATTATTTTTATTTTTCATATATACAAACTAAAAAATGAATAAGTTTATTACTCGTTTTTATAAGAAATAGAATGGGTTCCTGTGTGTCCGTTTATCCAGTAAAACAAGAAGAACAACAAGAAGAAATTCAATGCGGGATTTGTTATGATAAAAAGGACTATCTTCTCAAACTTAATTGTAATCATGAGATGCATGCAGAGTGCCTCGTACAGTGGTGGATGTTGCGTAGAGATCATGGGCTTGTGTGCCCTATGTGTCGCGGTAAAAGTTATGGATGTTATATGGAGTTAGGAACTAATGACTGTGCTGTAGGATATTACCGTCAAGATCATGAGGTACATCCAGCCATCATGTTACGAAATATCAGTTATCAGGGCAAGAGTAGGTTTGTTAGCATAGCAGATATGGACTCACGCGACCTTGCTCTTAGTGTCTTTGTTCATAAATATCACATGATGTAACAAATTTACTGCTGCTTCTCGTGTAGGTCTTTTACGATTTTATAGAAGTATTCTACCATACTTTCCCAGCGGTAATGTGTGAGAATCTCTGTACGTCCCTTGTTGCCGTGCTTTATCACAAGTGATGGGTTTGTATAGTACCTCCACATAGCATCTGCATAATCCTTTACATCGGCTACCTCGGCTACGCCTCCAATACCATCACGGTTCTTATCGATATGATAAGACCATTTTGCCTCTACTGTGATAGAGTTGCCCACATTGAGGAACTCTCGCATGCCACCAATGTTAGCTGCTACCTGAGGACATCCTACGGCAAGATGCTCAAATTGACACAAACCAAAGCCTTCTCCCTCACACGTGTTAAGACCTATATCGCAGGCATTATAGAGTATGTTTATATCACGGTCACTCATCTGCTGCGGCTTTGCCATAAAGACAACATATTTGCGTGCCTCTTGGACGTCTAATCCATGCTTGCGTATCTCAAAATCATAGACATCTAGCAGGTCCCAGTATCCCTCAGGAGCTGTCCCAATCATAAGGCGCAAAGGTTTGTGTTTCTTATCAGGTTTTGTTTGTACTAGTTCATGATAGCGGCGAACAAGTTCCGCAAATGCCATCATGGTATGGTCCCACCTTTTCCGTGGCTGATTGCGATTAAGGTTTAGGATTACAAAGGCCTCTTCTGGCAGATTGTAGAAAGCTCGTGCTACTGTTTTAGAGATGGGATAGTAGAGGTCAGCATCGAATCCGTGAGGGAAGAAGTACATAGGCATCTCCTTTTTTATACCAATCTTGCGAGCAACCTGACGCCAATAGGGTGTAAAGGCAATGACCGCGTCAAAGTACTTATTAATAAGCTCAATATAATTACGTCTCTGGTAAGGATAAACCTGATCCATATAGCTTACAAGCAGAAACTTCTTCCGTTCTTCCTCACTAAACTCCTGTAGGATAGTACCAGCAAGAGCTGAGGTTACCACGGAGTCATTAAAGATAATCACAATGTCCTGAGGATTACTGCGAAGATATGCTCCAACCTCTTTTTCTCCAAAGCCATTTCGGCGTGGGTCCTCCGTAGCCATAGCATCGTGTAGAATTACATCCTTTGGGATGTCATTGCGCTGGTCTGAACCAAGGGTCTGGTTGTAGTTTTGGAAACCATATATCGTGAGGCGAATGTCTTTTTTAAGTCCAAGATACTTAGAGATATAATAGACCACGCGACTGTAACCATTTGATTGGCCTATAGGATAGGTCCCGCAAAACATGACACGAAGCCGAGAGTCATTCTCTACACTTTCTAGAGTTTTAGGTTTAGATACATTCTCTTTCACCTCATAAGACTTGATTTTTAGAGCACCATCTGTACTAGGAGCCTGAGTAGCATTCCTTATGATAGGTTCCTTCTCTTCAGTCTCTCCAAAGTTCTCTGTACGGGCAAAAAGTCCAAGCATGATACTCAAAAAGGTATGTTGAATATAATTGAGAATGTTTTACTTAAGCTATTTCTTGAGCTTGTCCGTAGTAGGTAAGGGCGTTCTTGGCGGCAAGATTTTCCGCATCCTTCTTGGATGCTCCGGATGCCTTTCCAAGCACCGTTCCTGTCTTGTTTTTGACGCAATACTCAAAGACCTTCTGGTGATTCTTTACGGTTACGCTAACCTCACAGAACCGTGGGGCATCCTGTAGGCTATGCTGCATGAACCGTACAAGCATATCCTTGTAGTTAGTCTTCGACTGGATAAGCTCGGCAAAATCTAAGTGCTCCTCAAGGATGTGGATAATCCACTGCTCCGCCACATAATATCCAGCACCTGTGAGAGGACCATAGGGGAGTGATAGCTTTTCTGGTAGCTTCACCTCGTCCTCTGGCTGCTGGAAATCTATATAGATTGCTCCAATAAAGGCCTCAAATATGTCCTCCATAATCTTGTAGTTATTGCGACCAGATACTTCTTCTACCTGCTTGGATAGGACAGCAAATCGGGGGAATCCTACGATACCAGCAAGGTGTCCTAGCATCTTACCATTTACGATTTTCGTGCGTAATTTAGATAGGAATCCCTCATTTTGGTCTGGATATCTTTCATATAGGTATCTTGCCACAATCATTCCAAGGATGGCATCCCCAAGGAACTCAAGGCGCTCATAGCTCATCTCTTGAAGCGGCAGACAGTCACTGGGGCAGCGCTCGTTTGCCGCCTCGAAATCAGTGTTCTTCATAGTGCAGTATGACCTATGAACGAACGCATTTCTGTATAGATTGATATTGTGGAAACGAACACCTGATAGACCATTCTTTTCAAATAGCTCAAGAAGGTCTTTTTCTGTAAGTAGAAAGTTGCTTGGATTGTAGGGTAGCTCCTCTGTCTTGACCTCTTGTGTCTTGTTGTGTAGATTTTGGATACGATGCATGTTGTAGATTGTGCGCCTGTATGCGCTTATACGCTATATAACAATATGGTACTTAGATTTAAGCCATAATCATTTTTTTGTATTAGGGTATGATTGTTAAATCAATTGCGGAAAGGATTGAGGAAATGAAGATAATATATACTGAATTGGATAATCTAGGTCTAGGTTCTCAGTTTAAAGAGATATGCGACTTTCAAAAAATATGTAACGAGTATGTGCGTTCAGGTGAAGGTGTTTCAGGCTCTATTAATCTGCCATTCTTGCGCCGCCGTCTTGTGTACCACTTTCCTGCTTCATCCTACCACAAGTGCATGGCCTGTCTCAAGTCTTATTAGGGCTTAGAGATCGAAAGTCCTTCTCATCGTGGTAGTGTCCCACTCTTCTAGTTGTCTCCATTGGTTTTCCTTTTCAGCTTCTTTATCATCCTGAAGCTTGTTAAGCTCATCATGAAGTGTCGCAGAGAGCTCCTCAACAACCCCAAACTCGTGTATGGTGTCAAAGTGATGAGAGCCCTTTGTAAGCAGATTTTGCCGGGCCATCTTCTTATGTATATGGATGCGTATGCGAAGCACCTTAATACGTTCCTGCCTTTTGATAGAAGAGAGCATTATCATTTATTATTTTTTAATATTTTAAATATTTTAATAAAAATTACAAATTATTATGTACAATCAGGAGCGCACGGCTATCCATGCTAACAATATAAAAAACGCTACAAGCTTTACAGGGTCGTGGAAACCGTCAAACAGGAGCCACGCAGCAAACAACCCTTGGATGCCAAGGTTCTTTTGTGACTCTTCCTTCATCTTTTTATCTACACGAATGATGTTGTAATTGGTGTCCTTTATCTGTTTAGAATAACTTGTCATAGTATCAAGGTCTTTCTGTGCCTTGTACTGTAAGAAATCTGTGTCAAAAAACGCATTCTGTGCGTATGGTGCTAATGTATCAATGTAACTAAACTGCGGATTTAGCAGAGCACATGTTCCATCCAATAGGGAAAAGATACGGAATATAGACAAGAAGTTAGGTTCTATCTTAAAAGACAGATTGCTCTGCTGTAGTGCCTCGTTACTTAGGACAGAGTCTTTTAGCTCATTAAAATCAAGTGTCTCAAGATACTCAAAGAAGAAATTGAAGAATACCTTCAAATCCATAACATCATCATCCTTGCTAAGTTTTAGGATTTCTAAATCAATTAACTGGTCTATAAACTCATCTGCGTCTTTTTGGTAAATAGCAAAGACAAGATTGTTAAGCTTCTTGCGGAACTTCTCGCTTAGCTTTATCACATTGCCGTAGTCGTATAATACAATGGTCTCTCCATCCTTAGCAATCCCAATATTGCCAGGATGTGGGTCACAATGAACCAATCCATGGATGACAATCTGGGACAGGTACATATCTACAATTTTACCGGCTAATGCCTCGGTATCAACACCCATCTTTCGCAAAATCTCTACATCTGTAATCTTTGTAGAAGGCACATACTCCATCACAAGCAACATCTCATTGCTAAGTTTTGGATAGACTTTAGGGATAATCACACTATTACGGTCTGTGTATATTTTTCCGAAATCAATCATATGCTTTAGCTCTCCACGATAGTCCAACTCACTTGATAAGAAGCGGGAATACTCCTTGAGAAGGTTATCAATCTCGTAAGAGCGTTTAGACCCAGTCTTCTTTAGGAGCTCATTCATATCCATCAAGGTCTTCAAGTCATCCTTGATTTGTCTGGCAACACAGGGCTTCTGTACCTTCACAACAACCTCCTTTCCCCCATGTAACAACCGTGCCTTATGAACCTGACCTATGGACGCAGAGGCAATAGGTGTCTCCTCAAAGGATGTAAATAGCTCTCCCACACGCTTACCGGTCGTGAGAAGGAACACATCATCTATCTCCTCAAAACCGACAGAGGGAATGTTATCCTGAAGATTTGATAGTTCCTTAGCTATTTCTTTTCCTAAAAAATCGCTGCGTGTAGAGAGAAACTGGCCAAGTTTTATAAATGCGGGGCCAAGATTAATAAGCTCGTTCTTTAGCCACTGACCTACCTGTTTCTTGTCGTGTTGAATGAGCGTTCGCACCCGTACCTCTGCAGCAAACTTCCATATCTTTACAGGGCTTGTTCTAGGCCGACATACAGAACTCTCCACTTTCTTGTTAGGCAACATAAGGAAAACTATACAGGTTTATGTGCCTTACTTATAGTAATAGTGGGTTTTTCTTGTATGCTTAATTCATGATAGACTTAAATATCAACCGAATTTTTTAATATGGACAATTTATAGATAAATGCCAAAGTCAAAATTATCAAGACATATTGGTGGCAAATCTGCGGATGAAGTAGCACCATTATCAGCAGCATCACGAGTTTCACACAATAGACATCAAAACTATAAACCTTTATCAGATTATATTCGTGATATAAATCCTAATGTATATCATGATCTAGAGCATGATATACAAGTAATTATAGATAATTATCCTAATAATCAAGTTGAAGAAGATAAAAATATAGCACTATATGAAGCTGTTGTCAAAGGGTATTCTGATATTGCGCAAGTATTATTAAATAAAGGGGCAACTATAACCAACAATACAATAGAAATAATTACCTATGCAGTTAAAAATGGAAATAAAGATATAGTTATTCAATTATTAGAAAAAATACCAAATTCAGATAGACAAGTTTTAGATAAAACATTATTGATAGAGGAATTAGAATTTACAATTAATTTCTCGAATAATATGATAACATCATACACTACTATATTTGATAAGTTAAATCAAAAACTGAATATTATATCGCCTCAGCAGGTTCAGCAGGTTCAGCAGGTTCAGGAGGGTGGGGCAAAGATTTCTTACAAAGGGCGTAAGTACAAAATACATATTGGAAAAAATGGTGGTCGCTACATTCTTGTAGGCAGGAACAAAACAAAGATTTATGTGTAAAATAAAATCCTCTATAGGATAGAAGAATGAGCATTCTCCCCCCTCAGCTGGAAGCCATGCGCTCCAAGATGAACGAGCAGCGTAAATCTTTGGAGCAGGTTCGTTCTTTTAATGTGCGGCGCCTGCAGACCGATATCAAGAAAATAACAAAGCAGGAGATAGATTTTACTAAGAAGCTACTGGAGCATATAGTGCCTGTAAAGCTGGTATGGAATGAGGAGGCCACTAAGCGGCTGCGTGATATGGTGCCTTTTACTGTAGAGCTTAACCGTGAGGAGGAGGAGCAGGAGCAGGAGCAGGAGCAGGATGCTAAGCCTGTGAAGACAGACGATGAGCCAACTGTTTAGGATTTTTTTACTTTTAAAGTTGATATGTCAAAAAAATGATAAAATTAATCTAAATTTATCGAGTAAAACAAAGAAGAATGTTCCGCTGCTGCAACAACTACCAACAGGCTGCATGGCTGGGGCACCTGGACTGCATGTGGAGTCTGCGGGATAGGAGGCTTCATCCCTGGACCGAGGCGAGCTGCACCTTGGCTGCAGAGGGCGGGCACTTGGAGTGCCTCAAGTACCTGCGTAAGCTCGGTTGCCCCTGGAGTGAGAAGACAAGCGCTGCAGCCGCTGCGGCTGGGCACCTGAAGTGTCTCGTGTATGCTTGGTCTCACGGGTGCCCCTACTCTGCTGAGACTATGGAGAAGCTCCACGGCACGAAGGAGTGGAAGGCCGCGATGCGGATTGCCGATGCCTGGTACAATGCCTACTGGAACCCTCGGTTCCGTGTGTGCAAGCAGCGGCTGGACAAAAACTTCCAAGAACTCACCAAGACCAAGTAAAAAATATATTCACTCCTGTGAATGAAAAAAACAAAAAAATTTTAGTAATTGGTTTTTTTAGCCTCTCTCAATCTTTTCTTCAAAATCCATATCACCTAATACTGGATCATATGCATCTTCATACACTATATCTTCTAATAGAGGATCTGTGCGTTTCATATCTATTTCTCTAAACTCGTTTGTGATTGCCATCTCGTGATGGCCGTGCTTTGCCTTGTCCTTGTAAAGACGCAGGATGGAACGGATAATAGGATGCCTTTCTACATCACTATCCGCAAATTCTATCATTCCTATCTTTGTCTCACGATGGTGCTTCATACGCAGCACAAGGTCATTAAGACCATTCACTTCAAAACCACGATCATGCTGGTTTGGGTCACCTGTGATAATCATTTTGCTCTTGTGACCAATGCGTGTAAGCAACATCAGCATCTGGTTGGGTGTCATGTTTTGTGCCTCGTCCGCAATAATCCAAGCACTCTCAAAGGTGCGTCCGCGCATATAGGCAAGAGGGCATATCTCAATCACCTGATTCTTGATAAGCTGCTGTACCTTTGTAACGCTAAAATACTGGTACATGATGTCGTATATAGGTTTGAGCCAAGGCTCCATCTTTTCTTCGAGGGTTCCGGGGAGGAAACCATGCTGCTCCTCTACGGACACAGCAGGCCGTGTAAGGATAAGTTTCTGTATATCTCCATCTACAAGTTTGCGCAGACCAATGTGGCAGGCAATCATAGTCTTACCAGTCCCTGCTGGCCCCACAGATAATACAATAGCTGGGTTAGAACTCTCCAGCAGGTGTATGTACTCTTCCTGCTTCTTGTTACGTGCTTTGAGAGGGGCCCTTTCCCTTTCTTTAAAGGACATTGCCATTGTCATCGCAGAGAACTTACGGCTGATAGGTAGAGGGTATGTCGCGGCCAGATCTACCGAGGAAGAGTTACCAGAAGACCCATATAGGTCATCCTCTTCGCATCTCCAAAGACTTCTCTTATGAGCCTGGTTCTTTGACTTACCCTTCATCCCTACTACCCGTGGATATTGATTTTTGGAAACGGAGAGTAACCTTGATACACAAAACATGCTACTTCCGTTTATAGAGATAGTATGTAAAAATTTAGCCAATTATCCGCACTAGACGCATAAACAGCATTTAACGTTTTAAGATGAAATCAATAAATAAGCAAAGTGTAGAAGTATGATGTTCCATTTTCCACCACGCATCCATATCTTGCGGAATATCAAGAATGAGAACCTAATGCTAGGTTTTCATCACAAGAACAATTCTTATCTTGTTGGATTTATGAATGAGCGTGATGCTATCTACATATCACGGATGATTACGAATAATGTTACAGGCTTGCTAAATAATTTTACGCCAGACTATCCTGATGACAAATTTGATAAAGATACAAGTGTGCTGTTACTACATGACAAGGTTAAGTTCTCTATTAGCAAGGAGGACAGTCAATATTTTGATTGGACGATAGATACCTTTGAGACATCACAGTTGCTAATATACCCACGGCAAAGATACATTGGATTGATACTTCCTACCGAAAAAATAACAGAGACCCCTTCGGAAATAGAGTATAATGCTCTTGTGATAGAGCCTATTCTTGACCCTAAGACATTCCGCATTGACATGTAATTAGACCTATGTGAAGTGTAGGCAGCAGGGCGCCCTGATAATATCGGCTTTGGATGGGACATTCCTTGTTTGTTTAGGTTTTTTGGCAGCTGGTACAGAGGCAGCAGGGGCTTCAGTTTTCCCTTCCTGTATGCTTCGAGCCATATGTGCCTCTATTTCAGGCAGATGGTTGCATATGTAGTCTAAGATGTGGTTATGAAAACACCAACGGAAGAAGTTGAGCTGCCCGACCGTGGTTTCTAACAGAGTTTGCTTATGCGTATCAATCAGGAAACTAATGCGATTGTGCCTCCTGAATGGATCAAAGTTTAGTTTTGTATATGATTTTAGCTGAGCGCGATAGTCTAGATAGAGATGAACCTTGCGCAAATTGTTACCATTTGTGGGTGGAAAGTTCTCTACAAGAAGTTTATTTTTATCGTCAACCCAATAGATAATATTTAGCTCTTTCGTATAGTGTGTGACAAACCAATCAATTACCCGAAGTGATAACACTGATTTTCCATTCACTATATCATATAGACATCTCTTGTATTCATTTCGTTTGTCAAAGAAGCTTGTGACAGACGAGAGCAAGAGGTTTTGTCCAGCCTGGCTCATATTGAGTATATGTTTTGTCCTTGCGTTTATATACATTTTTTGATTTGGTATTAATAATTTTAATAATTTTTAAAAATAATTTAAAATAAGATAATTATTGATTTTGTGTTTAGTAGTCACCACCAATCTCAAGAGGCCGGCGATTAACGTCGCTGGGCTCGATGGTGCTCTGCATCCAGGGTGAGACAACCACCTGAGGGGCAGGAGGGTCTGAGCGGAGCTGGAGGTTGCCATTCTTCTTGCTCGAGCCAACAGTGTCGATACCAATCTGGTAGCCGGCGGTTAGGAAATTGACATTGGCGATGTCACCCTGGCCTGCGGGGTTCATCTGGGCCCAGCGGCTATCGGCAGCATCCTTAGGGAGCAGATCATCGGCTGAGAGGCGGTCACGGGGGAAGCATGAGGGAACGGGTGAGCCACCGGGCTGCGAAAGAGGCCCGGCACTTGAAACAGGGCTATAGACCTCATTGCCTGTGGGGTCACCACCAGCGAACTGGCCAACACCACCTGTGGCGGCATCAGGGAAGACAGGAGCTATGCTAGCAATAGAGGTGGCCTGGGGGGTATCCTCAAAGCCCTCAGTCTCAGCTGCGCTATTTACAGAGACGGCCTTCCAATTAACCCGCATAAATAGGAAGACAAGCAACACCACAACTAGAACTATGGCGAGGGTAACGTAGAGTTTCTTCATTTGATATGGTGAAACAGATCTATATTAATTGTTAGATAAAAAATTATTTTTACTTAGGAACGGCTGCGTTGGTAATTCCACACCATGTTTGAAACGCTCTCAGTTTTTGTAGCCCATTCCTTTCCTACCTCATTGCCATCCATCCCTATAAGGCGCTCCGCGTCCAAGAGCTGACTCTTTGCCCGTCTAACAAAATCCCGAAGGCTTTTACTTTTAGCTTCCATTTCTTCTATTTCAGCTTGTATCTGTATCTCTAGCTCTTTAAGGTCCTCCACCAGCAACTGATGAACGTCGTGTCGTGTTCCTATATCAAAGGGGCTCTCCATATGAACCGCATCCTCTTGGATGACCCGAAGCTGCTTCACAACCCATCGTATGCCAAACTTTTTAGCCCGTATATAAATGCCCTGGGCGTCTATCTCTAAAAGGATGCGGAGCTGTGTAAGGTCGCTCTGGGTCTCCAGGAATGGCATTATCTCACAAAAGCCACTAAGGACAGTCCCATTCAGTATCACATCTGGCTCTATGATAGAGGATACAAGGGCCATAAGCTCCATGCGATGATTGAGGGATGGTAGGAACATCTCCTGTATCTTCTCCTCGCTGAGATCGGTGCCAAACCATGCATTACAGTTCTCAAGAACATGCTTTAATACCTGCTGGTCATAGGTGTGGAGTAGGTTCTGTATCCCTTTGTCTTGGATGATACATCGTAGGACATGGGCGTCCGTGTCGCGCATCTTGAGTACCTTCTCCAGCAATATATCATCTACTATACGGATACGAATCCTACCCGTGCTCGAGCCATTGTCATTACGCATGGGGACAAGAAAGGAGTCTAGCTTTCGCTCGGGTTTTCTAAAAACAATCTTCATTCGCCTATAAAGCCGTAAGGGATTTCTGTCCTTGTAAGTAACGCATCACCCACAATGCCCGAACAAGTACCGATGATAGAGATGATTACGGCAATGGTGGCAAAGGAGCTTTATAAGCAGAATATCCAAGAACAAATCGTGCGTCCCCTGCTCAAATGGCTATTCTGGCACATGCTACCATATATGATAGCGATGATAGTGTTAAACTTTTTTATTACGATGGGTGCCATATCTCTTGTACTGTACCTGAAGCGATAAAAACAAATATCAATATATATTATACAGGCCTTCCTATATGAGTACTTCACCCACGAAGCGTACTACAAAGAAGCATAGTAAGAAGGGCGGTGTTATGGAGCTGTCGCCCCTGGCTGCTGCTGGCGTGCTATACGCCTCGGCCGTCTATGGCAAGAAGGCGCGGAAAATGCGGGGCGGTGATGATGTTGTCAGCACCACCCCTGGTGGCGCAGTTCCTGTCATCTCTGCCGGCAAGCCTGAGGCTTCCCCCCTTGTTGCTGGCAGCATGAACCTCACCGGTAATCAGTACGTTGGTGCCACGGCTGCGTCGCGTTCAGCCCCTGTGAGTGCTCCTGCGGGTCTCCTAGAGGGTGGTGGCAAGAAGCGGGGTCGCAAGTCCAAGAAGCATGGCGGAAGTGAGCTTCCTCCTGTTCCCTCTATGGGCGGCACCTGCGGCCATATGGCAACTTCAATCCCTGCTGGCACCCTCTCGGGTGGCAACCTTGGTGTATCGCCCGTTGTTCCTGGTGCCGTTGGTGGTGTCGCAGCTCAGTCCATGCCTGGTGAGCTTATGGGTGGTGCCAAGCGCCGTAGCCGCAAGGTCAAGAAGCGGGGCGGTGCTGAGGAGGTCGCTGTTGAGGGTGGCATGACTACTCCTGAGAAGGTAGTCGGAGCTTACGAGGGCGGTGCCAAGCGTCGTAGCCGCAAGGGCAAGAAGCGCGGTGGTGATGGTGCCCCTGTAGAGGCCTTCAATGAGGGTGGCAGTGAGGCTCCCGTCCTTGGCGGCTTCAATAGTCTCCTTGATGACCTAAAGAAGCAGGTTGGTGGCAGCAAGCAGAAGGGTGGTGTTTTTAAGCTCTATGCCAAGGAGCTTGCCGCTCTTAGCAAGAAGCTGAAGAAGCTTGCATAATTTTACAATTTTAATAAAAATAACTTTTAATTTTTAATTTTTAATACATGCCCTGTCACACTTGTCCATCTTTGCATCAGGAGCATATACGCGTCGTCCTATCATAGTGACCCATGCCTTAAATAGTTTCGAAGAGGGCAGCACCTTTAGCATCCTGTCTGTATTTATAAGGTCATCAAGATGGGACACATCCTTGTTATAGCCTTCCATGCCTGATAGGAAGTCCCAAAGCAGAATAAAGAAGCGCTCCATGCTAATCATATATACCTTCTTGTCGTATAGTCTTCCGATAGGATATGTTTCCGCAATAGACTGAATAAAAGGCCACACCTGTTTCATGCTATGTTCTCTCATCTTAAGTGGGTAGGATGTATGCCATTTTTCCCATGTAGGTGCCACATCATTATCATGTTCCTTTAAATCCTTATTTACACGATTGTGGAGCTTAAAGACCCATTTTGGCAAAGCTTGACTGTCTGTTGGGAATGGTAATAGGAGCAGATGTTTATCATAGGCTAACTGACATTTAGAGCAGGGCAACACATGGCGAAGGAGCATAAAAAACTCTTTTCCTTGTTCGTATATTCCAGGTGTGTTTGTGCTTGCTATATGAAATGATATATCATGAAGTAGCCGCCATGCGGATGAGCCCCATGTTTTAGGGTCAATACCTCCCATTACTCTATAATAAGACGCTAATATTCCATACCGAAGTGCTTTTTGTTGGCATAGATATGCGACTCATTCAGGATGGCATCATACTCTACAGGATCTGGTTTTCCATTTGGCCAAGTATGTATCTTCTTAGCAATGTACCATGCCCTATCCTGCGCTCTTTCCTCTGTCTCATAGGGCACCTTAGGAACCCTATATATCACGCCAAAATACCGAACTATGCTGATACCATGTTCCATTCTCTCATATCACTATATCCTATTAGATTCTTATTCTTAAGATGTCATTTTTTAGTATGGTGCGCGTGTGTAACAGGCATATTAAATCATCCAGAAACAGATAGAAAAGGCGCTACTAATGCAAGACATGTTGAAGGATGACAAATGGAAGAGCATGATGGACATTACTACTCCCACAGATATATTTGACCGCATATTTCCATCCTCTCCCGTGCCTGAGCCTGCCCTCCTAAATGACAACACCTTAGAAGATATGCAGCTCGCAGATTGGTGTAAGAGTCAATGCCATACAAAGGGCGGCTGTGAGCTCTTTTATAAGATGGTGTCACATCCCACCACAAGTGTTCAAGTGCTGCTACACCGCCAGAACATGATAAAGAGAACGCGTAGCGATTGGCATGATAATATGAAACATCTTGCCGAGATGGAGAAGAGCATATTGTGGATGTACTCTCTGCCTGAGAACATGAATGATGTGTGGCCTCTCCCCTTGCTGTATCCAAGTGCTCCTTTAGTTAGGAGAATCAATAAGTCGCCAAAATGCCTTGGGGTGTTCCATGCCTACAGGATATGGATAACACCTATTCTACAAATCGTGGTGCCTGTATTGAGCATATTTGGCCCATGGTTCTACATGAGGTATCGTGTTGGATGGAAGCTGACTCTAGGACAGTATTTCCAGCTAATGAAGTTTATGCTATCACAGTCTATGGCAGGGGCAACTCCCTATGAGAAAACCACACGTATTGCTATGATTGTGATGTATGCTATCATGTTCGTCTATGGCATCATTCAAACCATACAGATTTCTAAGATGCTGTCCGCCGTAAGCAGGCAGATGGTGGAACGTGTAGATAGCATTAAGCGCTTTGTAAATATCGCACACTCTATGGTGACAGAATGGGTGGAAAATCCAAGTGACCCTGTTAGACAGTTACCGATGATACCTGATGGAATGGCGGGAATGTACGCTTTATGGTTAGACAAGTCTCTTCGTGACAATATATGCTCGCTGGTAGGGCGACTTTATGAACTGGATGTTAGCCTTACTTGTAATCGTCTGCTAAGTAATGGATGGTCTTATGTGAATTATAGAATGTCTTCTCCCAATAAACATCATCACATGTGCTATGGCATGAAGAATCCAGTCCTTACTGGCAAACAGACAAAGAATCCTATGTGCCTGTCAAGTAACATACTCATTACAGGACCGAATGCTGCTGGCAAGAGTACCTATGTAAGGTCTATTGGTGCCAATATCATCCTGTCACAGACTCTTGGGATATGCTGTGCTCGTCGCATGGAGGCTGCTCCTGTTTCAGCTATCCTTTCCTATATGCGGGTAAGGGATGTATTGGGTTCAGGGTCGCTCTTTGAAACAGAGGTAGCACACTGTGCTGGTATCCTGCGGATAGCTGCGGCCATTCAAGAGCATGGCGGTAAGGCGGTCATCTTCTTTGATGAGCCAATGCATTCTACACCACCCCTGGAGGGGGAGGCTGCGGCGTATGCTGTCTTGCAGCATCTTGGTAATATGCCAAATATTCGCACGATTGTGACATCACATTATCATCGCCTCACGGAACTTCCCGCACCTACATGGCGGAACATCTCTATGGATGCTATCAAGACCCAATCGGGCACCTACAGGTTCCCATACAAGATACGCTCGGGTCCTTCATTCCAGAGTATAGCATTAGAGCTTCTCCATGGCACAGACAAGCTCCCTGCGTCCGTCGTTCAAAATGCCATAAAATTAAAATCGTCCATAAGTAAGTCAAAGAAAGATGAGCCGTGACCCAATATTGCTCCTCTCCATACAGGTTGCCCTCCTGGGTGCCGTTGTTGTAGTAGGGTTTTTTTACATTTGGCGTGTCATCTCGCGCCTTGAGACAAAAATAGAGGAGCTGTCTCTTCGTGAGTGCAACACCATCAATACTATGTGTAACATGCCGATACAGTCTTCGTCTCCTGTGAAGCCTGTAGCATATCCTATATACCAGGAGGGTGGTACCGATGTAGAGGAGGAAGAGGAGGACGATGACGACGACAGTGAGGATGGGGATGATATTGGCATGATGCGGAAATGTTTTACAGATATACCCATCCAGTCTCTCTTGGATGATGCCGCAGCTGCCTTTATGATGTTTAAGGGTGTCCATGATATGCCAGCTGAGAAGGAGGGAGTTGTATTGGAGGAGCTGGAGGAGGTCAAAGAGGTCAAGAAGCCAGTAGAGGCTGATGTAGATGATGAGAGCTCAGCTACAGAGACAGAGACAGAGACAGCAGAGCTTACGAAAACCAAACTTCGCAAGATGAGCGTGGATGCATTGCGGGATACTTGCTACTCGCGTGGCCTTTCCACAGATGGCACCAAGGCAGTTCTTGTGGAGCGCATCTTGGCATCTCTTCCAACTGCCATGTGATAAGACGGCAAACCATATTTTTTCTGTGTCTATTAAGTAGTAGCCAAATGTCGTGTGATACCTCATGCTCGGGCAAGAACCTGTCCCAGATGTGCCCTAGCCGTATGAATGACGCCCGTGCTTTTACTGATTATCGGTTCCGTTGCGATAAGAACGCTGAGCTGATGGCGCAGGTAGCCGCCTCTAAGCTCCCCACCAGCTCGTATGACTCGCGCATGTACCTACAGCGTAACGCCCAGAGCATCATAGAGCAGCAGCGTGCTCGTGCGATCCAGGGTCTCACTCCCTGCGCTCCTTGCCTGAACCCTGCCAATCCCTCGACGATGCTTGACAGCCGCTATGTAGTCCGTTGCGACAAGGTCAGCTGCACCCGTACTGAGGTGAACAACCAGGGTCTGGGTGACTACAGAGCCTATTCATCGTAATCTCATTTTCGCAGAATGAAATCTTTTTTGTACCTGATTGTATAGAGTAATAGCAAAGCAGATTATGTCTTACGCATTTGAGAATGAATATGTTCAGTGCTCTGTAGAGACATTAGGAGTTGAGGAGGTTCCTAAACTACATATTAAAGGCTATGTGAAGCAGATGGCAGCAACTACAAGTGTTATAATTAGTGCTCCAAAATCGATAGACCGCATGACAAACTACACTGGGTCGGGTCTTCCATTCCCTTGTGCTCAGGTAGCCTTTGAGAATACCCCTAACTTTGCCAAGCTCACAGACCCTTCAGGTTCATTTGAATTAACATTCACCTACCCAAACGGTTACTACACCACAGATGCCTTTACAAAAATCCCCCCGTCCATCTTTGTAACCCTCCATTGGAAGGACACATCTAAGGAGGACACTGTGGTACAGCTTCCCCTTAAAGATCCGCTCCCATTGAGGACGCTAAGTTACCGTCCTAATTTCTACAAGGGTCCAGAGTATTATGCTGCTAAGACAGATATTATTGGTGTCCAGGGGGCAGAGGCGACCATGCGTGCTCTCTCACAGGCGAAGGTTGAGTATGATGTAGCATAATTCACAAAAAATAATTTTTAATATTTTTATTTTTAAAAAATTTTTTTAAAATTTAAAAATTTTAGTGCTGTATGTTAGCATCCTCCGTGATACATGACGACTTATCATACGTGTCAGGCATAAACTGATACCATACTCCATCATCTCCTAGGAAGGCCTCGCGCTGGAGACGCTTGGAGTACTTGAACTGGCAACGGCTAATCTCATTTTCTTTGGCATGTAGTGCTACAATGATAGACTGGAGAGGAGCATCTCCCCAGCGATAATAGAAGATAGAACCGTTCTTATCTATGGCATCAATCGTCTTCTGTACGTCCTCACGCAGCCAGAACGAAGACTTAGTGATGTGGAAGTTGTTGTAGTACATGATTGGCATGGGAAGCTTCATCTTCTCCTCAATCTTAGGCACATTGGGAGCAGTAGCAATCGTAATGACGCTGCGGAAGTCGTGGATGTTGTGTGTGCTCGTCTCACCCTGAACGAAAAGCTTCTCCACAAAATCACTGCGCTCAGGGAAAATAGACTTGAAGAAGTCCATCATGCCATAGCAGCACATGCCACAATCCACATGGATGAGGTTGGAGGCATAGACAAGCCTCTTCTCATCCATCCATTCAAACAGGTCACGCTTGATGGGCTCCTCTATAATAGAATCGTCGTCCATCCGCATTACATAATCATAGCCCCTCGCATACTTTGGCATATGTACGACCCACCAACGGCACATGAGGCGATAATTCAGATTCCTCCAGTACGGGACAGGCTTGAGGTCAATGATGTTCTGTACCTTCTCCTTGTTGATGAAATCAGGAACCACAAAATCATCCTTGTCAAGCTGGACAAAGGTCACAAGTGAGCGGCATGATGACCTAACACTTGTGATAATCTCCTGCTGTGACTTGTTGTCAAAATCACCCTCATGGAGGATGAGGACTGGGTACCGATACTTTGAATTGAAGTTCTTGAAAAGGAAATAGAGAGAGGTTTTCAGGTGTGTTTTCCTAACATCATTGTTCTGGGTTAGATATAGGATCGCAGCATTAACCCGCTGTGGTTTCTCGTCCATTTTAGTTATATGAATGACTAAAAATAAATATCCAAGTATCCTTATACTATTTTTACATTTTACAGCATCTTGATAGACATGTCTAAGGGCATCGGCTCCCCAGCAGGTGTCTCACCTGTGTAGTAAGGGGGCTCTATCCCTTCAGGCGTAGCACCCATGATGTTCATAGCCGTCTTGGATGTATCCGTGGGTGCCGGCATACTTGTAGCTCCTGTGGATGATGGGGGCTGAACCGTCTGGGGCACAGCAGTGGTGTTCTGGTAAACCGTTGAAGGAACTAGATCGGTTTTATAGACAATACCATATCTTGAGGATGTAGGGGCAGGTTTAGAGGTGTTCTCGGTGCCGCGGGGTGCTGGTACAGGTGCATCCATCTTGTCCTCCCCGACGAACCCCTCCTTTACAGTGGCAGTAGCATCTGTAGCATCTACACCATCCGCAGGAGGTGGAACAGCCACTTCACCTCCTAGTTTAAGGTCAGCATCTGTTGGCATCTTAATGAGCCACTTCCGTTCCTTTTTAGGCACCTCATTTGTGCTTGCTGATACAACAGGTGCACTGCACTGACCTAACTTCTTCTCTAAGTCCTCAATCTTCTTCTTTGTTTTCTCCTCTTCTTCTATCCGCACCTGGATTGCGCGCCTCTCGCCTCCAGCCTGCTGCTTTAGCATGTAATCTCCGAGCTTTCCAATATCGCTTTCTGTGAGCTTATGGTCTATAAATCCAATAGAATACATAGAAGCATCCATATTACCATTGCTGTTTATCTCCATGCGCGAGTTACCAAGCTTGATAGGTGAGGTAATGCTTACATCAGCTGTGTATTTGGTCTTGCCAATATAGAATGTTGCCACCTTGTCCTCTGAGTTAGGGTCTGTATCTACGGTGATAGCATAGAGGGTTGGGTTGCTATTCGATACAAGGGTGCTTGTCGTAACATCCCACACATATCGGTTCCGCTCCGCACCAAGGACAAGCTCCACCTGTGTGCGGTTCTCCAAATCAGACGGTTTGAGCGTAAGCCTGACACTGTTCGGCGTCTCCGCGTAGATGCGGAAAATGACAACTTCCTTGCTGGTGCTGAAATCAGGGGTATTCATCGCTGAACAGAAGAAGAGGGTGAATGGTCTCATATCATACCCGGTATCATCACCTTTGAGAAAATCAGAAGGAGGACCTATTAGCACGATGTTCTTCATTGGCATTCCCTTGCCTACGACAGATGCTGGTGGTGTGACCGTGTTTACATTGAAGTATACCGTTGGGTCGCGCAGGTTGAACCAACGCAGGAGATTAGGGCAGTATGGCGCCTTAGTCTTCTTTACGGTTGCTGTACTAAAACTAGAGAGGTAAAACATTAACTTGTCATAATAGGGTATCTCAGTCATGTCTTCGGTATAATCGCCTACGGGACACTCAACCTCATCAGGTTTTGCCTCTGTCTTTCCTTCCACCTTCTCTGTTGTAGCACTTGCAGTTGGAGTCCCCTCAGTCGCCTCAAAGTGTTCGGTGTTCTTAGCAAATCTAAAATAGAGATAAACACCTATCAGTATCCCAAGGATAGTTGTTATCCAAAATATGTACGAGCGGTTCATAAAAGATGTATTCTCTATATTCATGATACAAAATAAGAAACGATATAAAGCGACTATATCCATAACTATATAAAAGCATCATATCATGTCAGATAGCAGTGATGATGAAAATATTCAGGACATCTTGTTAGATGAGCCCATGTACTACATCCTTACTCAGTTTTTAGAGACCAAGAATGGCAAGAACATTGCGACAGTTCTAGATGAGCTTACTGCAGAGCTCAAGTCACTACGCGTCACGATTTCTGCTGCCCTTTCTGCGAACCTTTCTTCCGGTTCCATCCCGATTTCTGTGAACCCGCCCACTTCGGGCGAGCAAGGTTCTTCGTAATGTCATCATGTAATTCCTCATATGAGATGGTCCCATCGTAGAATCCATCCCAAAGGGTCTTGCTAACCGTATAATTTTTGTCTCCCTGTTTGGCATACATTCCATAGCGGCCAATGTGGATATGGTAATTTTCCTCAGGGCATTGTGTTTTATGAATGGTAATTGGAAGACTCTTTAGGAAGTTAGCATCTTGCTCTTGTAGTTCCTCTATCGCTTTCCCCTTCCACTCCAGAAAGGGTTGGATGCTTATAAATCGCTTCTCGGTGGGAACAAACAGAGCAGGCCCATAACGCGTCTTCACAATCTCGGCATCATTTCCTAGCGTAAGCAGGCTGTTCTTTGGGCGCTTCTCCGTGTTCTTGTCCCTTTCGCCCCTTGTCGCAGCAGCCTCCTTCTGTTTATGTAGAGCCTCCTTGATAATCTTTTCAAATCCATGATAGAACGTTTGAAGCATTTCGTTTTTTTCAAGCTGGTGGTTGCTAATGCTGTCAAGCTTCGCCTCCATCTCACATGTGAAATCCACATCAACCGTATCTGGTGCTACCTCCATAAGATACTCTACCACACGGGTGCCGAGTGATGTAGGAACAAAGCGGCTTGTATCGCCACCTCCCACGGTAATCGTGTTCTCCTTCATTGTGACATGCCTCATCTCCATATCTGCCTCGTAGTCTATGACACGGAATATGAGGGGCGGATTTGAGCCACGGGACACATACCCCTTGCTAAACAGCTTCTCCACGATGAAGGCATAGGTAGATGGCCTTCCAATGCCCTTCTTCTCTAAGGTCTTGACAAGGCCAGGCTCCTGGAAGAGCGATGGTGGCCGGGTTACATCGCCGTCGGCCTTGAACCCAAGGGGCTGTGCTGTGCTATCCTCGGCATTTGCCGCCCTTGCCGCCATAGCTCTTGCCTCCTCAGGCTTTGCCTCAGAACTAGGCTGCCATACGGCAAGGAACCCACGCTCCATTAGCACACGCGCCGATCCTACAAATGCCCTGCCATCCAGCACCGGCATCTCTTCCTTGCTGGCCGTAATGCTAGTTTTCAGGTCTATGTAGATGGCAGGGGGCATCTGCGAGGCAACAGCACGACGCCAGATAAGGTCGTACAGCTTGCGATGGTCGTCTGTAATACGCTCATTTGCCTCTAGCATGTCGCGTGTCTTATCCACATGTGTGGGGCGGATACACTCGTGCGCTTCCTGTGCGTTCGCCACCTTTGTTTGGAACACACGGTCGTGGACTTTCTCCTTCCCAAACTGCCCCTTGATATAGGCATGAATGGCTTTCTTGGCATCATCCGCAAGACTGGTTGAATCCGTCCTCATATAGGTGATGTGGCCTGCCTCATAGAGTGCCTGTGCGAGTACCATTGTTCTCTTTACTCCCATGCTGTGATAGTTGTATGCCTCCTGTTGGAGTGAAGAAGTTGTAAAGGGTGCTGAGGGCTGCTTCTTCACAGTGCTTGCTTTCAGGCCGACACACCATGAAGCAGCTTTCGCCTTCTTTGCCAGTTCTTTTAGAAGTTTCTCTACAAACTTCTTTTCCGTGAGTGGGTCTCCCTCAAGCACCGTATCAGCCTCTGTCCCTCCTTGGAGGGCAAATTTGCCACACACAGACCACACGGGCTCTGGCTTAAAGGCATCTACCTCCTTAGAACGCTCCACCACCATGCGGAGGGCAGAAGACTGCACGCGCCCCGCACTGAGATTGGAGCCAACAAAGCGCCTCCATAGGAGGGGAGATAGCTTGTACCCAACCATGCGGTCGAGGATGCGCCTTGCCTCCTGGGCATGGACAAGAGCCGTGTCAATCTCACGTGGATGGAGAATGGCCTCTGTAATGGCGCGTGGGGTAATCTCGTGGAAGCTCACACGACACGCCTTTTCATGCTTTAGGCCAAGCACATCGTAGAGGTTCTTTGCAATAGCCTCGCCCTCACGGTCTGGGTCTGCAGCCAGATAAACCTTAGAGCACTCCTTTGCCATCTTTTTTAGTTTTTTGATGATATCAAATTTTCCAGCAATAGGAACATACTTCATTTCCCATGCGTCTGTGTCAATACCCATCTCCTTGGGTGGGAGGTCTACAACATGTCCCATAGAGGCCACCACCTGAAATGTTCCCAATTTCTTGAGCTCATCGGCATTTTTGAGGTATTTCTCGATAGTCTTAGCCTTTGCTCCAGACTCTACAATCACAAGATTTGTTTTAGTTGTCGCCATGGTCTCTTTGGGTATCTTATCAAATGAGTGTCATCAATTTTTGTACTGAATTTGTACCTTATCAAAAATGATTTCTATTTTAATTATAGAAATGGGTGTCGTTAAACTGATATTCGTCATCTTCTTCCTGCTCAATGCTCTTTTCTGGGGACTATGGCCTCATGGGGCTCACTGCAGCCTTGCCGCATCTCTCGGCATGACAAAGTGTGTTCCCCATATCGTCCATGTCACCTTTGGTGTTGGTTTCTTTGTTGTAGCAGTCCTCATAGCCCAGTGGGGCAAGTTCTAGATGTCTAAGCTCATAGAGACCTTAGGTACGATGCGACGGAGACTCTTCTTCTCCTCCACAGGCCTTTCCGCCTCAAAAATCTTCTTCACAAGCTCCTCCCCACTGAGGCCATAATTCTCCAAAATCATACCGCGTACATCTTTGAGCTTGAGGGACTGCTTCACCTGCCGCACCTTGTGCTGGATGCGCCCCTGCTGGGTGTTTAGGTTGTCGTATCCATACTTCACCATAAACTCTTCTATTTTTTGTGTGATTGCCTTCTGGTGAACCTTTCTCTCCCGCAAGGCTGTTCCCAGTTTGCGGATGACATCATCTAGCTTTGTCCATTCTGAAACACGCTGCCGGAATAGAGCAAGTTCCTCCTCAGACGGTGTGGGAAGATTTGTATCCTCTTCATCATCCTCGTAAAGCAGCTCCTCGTCTAAGTCTTTGCGGTCGTACTCAGATGGAGCACGATGGGAATATACGCTTTTTGGCATAGTTTGTGTATGCTATATTACAAAAAGAATAGTGTTGTGTGTTTATATAATTTTAATTTATTGTGATGCAGGCTTCTTCTTCTTTTTGGCTGCTGCCTTTGCTGTTGCTGGAGATGATTTTGGTTTTGCGGGTGCGGATTTTGGCCTAGAAGGTGCTGGCTTTTTCTTGGGAGCAGAGATTGGCTTGCCATAGGTTTCTATAAAATTGGCAACTGCATCAAAGGTCCTCATACCATTGAAATCTTCTATAGGCTTTGTTTTATCATAGGCACGCAGTGTAGGGAAAGCACGAACATCCTGCATGTTTTCTGGGAGCAATCCGCTCATGTTGGTCTCCACACTGATAAGCATGTATCCCTTGTCTGTATAGAACCTACACACTTTCTTCCAGACTGGCATAAACGTCTTACAATGGAAGCACTGGCTCATATGGTATAGCATAATACAGTTGCCATTGTTGATATAGGGAAGAACCTCTGCCGAGTTGTTTTGGTCAAGTTCAAAATAGGGCATACGTATCTATACTTTGACAAGCAAAAAAGTTGTTTGTTTATTAGACATAGACTGACGCACACTCGTGTCCTATTGTGTTTTTTATCTAAAATCTATTGTAGAATGTCATACGACCCTACGTGCGCCCAGCTCTCTGACCAGTTGTCCTGCCAGCGTCAGTACGAGCTTGCGAAGATGCTGGCCGATGCGGATACTGCTAAGTTGCAGTACTCCGTACAGAACCCTGCCTGCTCGCGCCTT
>Ga0129333_10000336_pt1 | contig 36317 bp, 43 predicted proteins | sample CPB6_08_DNA_FD_94474 | JGI IMG/M metagenome (GOLD analysis project Ga0129333, IMG submission 94474) | Freshwater to marine salinity gradient microbial communities from Chesapeake Bay, USA - CPBay_Sum_0.6_0.8_DNA | ecosystem: Environmental > Aquatic > Marine > Coastal | place: USA: Chesapeake... | reverse complement strand
TCCCGCCAGTGTAAATAATACTCATTTGATTAAACCATTATCTTTCAAGGCTCTGTATATGGTCATTGTTGTAACGCCACACTCTTTAGCTATCTCTTCCATAGTTTTCTTTTGGACTACATACCTACGATATAGCCAATCTTTACTTTTATATAGCTTCATCGTTCTGTCAATACCGTATTTGAATAATGAGCAATGCCAAATGCATCTGCCACATCAAAATCGTCTAGCTGTAGGTTATATTTCTTATTAAAGTAATCTACAGTCCTTTGCTTTCTAATTTCCCGCATCTTTGCTTTGTACCAAGAGTCAGCATGTCCTGGATTTTCAAACCTAAGCTTGTCCTTCTCCATCTTTGTTGGGTTTTTATTTCCAATATAAGCCTGCCAAGATGTAGGAGAAATAGTAATAACACTAGCACCACTAGACATAAGCTCAGAAATGACGACACCGTATACATATGATAATTTTATCACGGCATCTGGGGATTTGACAAACACTGCACCTTCTACAACAATATAATCAGACTTTAATTCATCTAGCATGGCATGCATTTTGATTTTGGCATCATAAATCTTTTCATAGATATCTGCTCCAGAAAATTCTATTTTGCCCCACTTTAATGGCTTATCATTTTCCATAAGGCAGAAGGCGACTGAATTTGTTGAAGCATCTATACCCAGAACTCTGTTAGCTTTGGTTTTAATTAGTTCACCCAATTTCATTGATCATCCTCAAAAGCTTATTCTTTTCATTTATATCTATTTTTTTCTGACATGCGGCACATATATTAGATTCATTATATCTACTTAGCCTAGAATCACATTTCCTGCATAACCTTTTGGCGCCATTACGGATAGCTTTCTTTTCATAATACTTTTCCATTATTCTTCTATTTGTTGCAATTCGGCAGCACTCATCAGAACAATATTTCTGATTGTGTGTTTTTGCATTAAATTCTTTGGCACATTCTTTATTAGCACATATCATAATTTTGGCACCTCATATGGCTCTATCTGTACCGTTCCAGTTTCTCCACTCCAACACTCTTTTTTAATGGGGCATCCTTTGCAGGCATAACTGGTTTTTAAAAATGGTCTCATTGGTATGCCGCCATTCTTGAAATTATCATATACCTCGCATAGCCAGATAAATAAGTTATCTATGATCTCTTTATTTTTATCTGTCATTTGTATTGGTATCAAAAGTATCTCTTGTGTGTTTTTGTTTTCGTACAAGAAGAATGCTTCTTTAGCATTGCGAAGTTTCATATAAGTTAATAGCTGTAGCATATGATTTGCGGAAGGGGCCATCTCTGCCTGCCTCGTATCCCAAACTTCTTGCTTTGCAGTTTTAATTTCTCCAATAACTTCTTCTCCATCCCAATCTATAACTAGATCTATAAAGCCACGTATTGGGGGATAATCATTTGTTATTTCTATTTCAGTCTTAACATCTTTCAATGAGTTAGTTTTAAATAAATCAGAGGACTGTCCTGCAATAAGCTTTTGTAGCCTATCATGAGCCTGTGTTCCATAAGCCATATTTGCCACAGCAGTGGCATCGTTATTATCAATAAAATAGGATCCAGAGAATGCCATGTACCAATATCTTGGGCAATTACCGTTACCATAGCCAAAACTACTTGGACTAAATGTTTTCTTAGTCATATCTCCATCTGGTCTTTTAGTTGCAAGGTATGCTTCGTCTAGCATTTTAGCAAACTCTACTACATTGAATTTGCCATCATACTTTTTAAATTTTAAATTTTTAACTATATCTCTAGCCATTATAACGAACGATATACTTGAGTGCATCTACAAGCTTATCAGTCGACTCCTTTACAGAATAATAAATATTCTTTTTATTGTTATTTGGTGTGCCAGCTTTATCTTTAGCTATCGTAGAATAATACGCAGACAACATAGAGAACTTTGCCGACATAGCCTGCAGTTGAATAATTAATGTTGGAGCTTTTGCTGCTGGAACATCTGGACTCATAAGCAGTTTTACTACAGTCTCCATCATCTTATCTAATTCTGGATCTTTCATAAAATCATGAATATCATTAAACTCAGTAATTGTACTAATAAATTCTAGTGGATTCTTGTCTGTGGTCACGCTAATACCGCCTGCACCAATGCATAACCTACCCAAAGTCCAACAATGCCCATCAGTCCAGCAAATACTGGAGGGGCAGGAATAGGAAGTTTAAATAAACTAAATATGCCTCCAGTTGCCGCTCCAACTATAGTTGTCATAAATATATCTTTCATTCGTGCCACTTTTCTACTAATTGCTCCAGTAAAGACCACTCTATTACTGCTAATCTAGTTTTACTATTTCCTTCGCCTATTATTAATTTAAGAACTGGGTGATAAGATCTGCTTACTTTAAAGGTATCTGTACAAACCTTAGCCCACATCTCCTTTGATACCGCAACAGATTTTCCAGTCTCTTTATAGTCAACAACAAACCCGTTCCACAAAGCATCTCCCTTTTGGTAGTCTCCTCTACCACTATTTTTCTGTTGCTTTGCTCCATCACGCTTAGCTTCTGATCTTTCTGACATCAATTAATCCTATAAGAGTTTTTATGACCATCTGGACAGTTCCATGTCATTTCAAGAGTAATTGGATTCCAGTAGTACTCTTGTGAATCTTTGTCGCAATGTTTACAGGGTTTTGATCCATCAAATTTTTCTAAATTTTCTGGAACCTGTGGCTCTGAGTTAATAAACTCATTAAGATTTGGCATTTATCTTTTCCGTTAGAGCATCCACTACTTCTGGGTTATCTCGAAGGTATTGCACGGCCTTTGCTCTTCCTTGTAGCCGCTCCCCTTCCACGGTGTACCAAGCGCCACCCTTTTCCACGATTCCGTACATTTCTGCAACATCAAGTGTTTCTCCAACTCTATCAATTCCTACATTATCTCCTTGATAATAAAAGTCATATTGTCCAGATAAATTAGGTGGACCCAATTTATTATAATCAATAATCCAGTTAACTGGGCGACCTACTTTTTGTTCAAGTACCTTATCGCCAACTTGTACGCCAGCCTTGATCGCATTCGCTTCAGCTTCCGAGCTCCATAATTTAATAACAGTAGATGAGAAGAATTTAACCGCCATTCCACCCGTCGGAATATGCGAAGCATGCATAGAGCCAAACTGATTACGCTGTTGTGATATGAGTACAAGAAGCGTGTTTTTATTTTTATAATTAAGCATTTTAACTGCATGTGTCATATCCTTTGCTTCTGCACCAATTTGTTTTGTATCTTCAAGCTTTTTTAATTCTGAACTGTCTTTTTCAAAATAAATAGCTGGGAGCAGGGCAGATATAGAATCAACTACAATAAGGTCAACCTCTGCTTCCATCAGCTGTGTAGCAACATCAACCATATCATTAATTGTTTTTGCTGAGGAATAAATTAGTTTAGAAGAATCTACTCCAAGTCTCTCCGCCCAGCCCTGATCGTAGGATGCTTCAGCATCAATCCAAGCACAAGTTTTTCCATTTTTTTGTGCTTCAGCAATCATTTGTAAGCAGAAAGAAGATTTACCAGCAGACTTATTTCCCCAAACCAGAACCTGTCTTCCAAACCCAAGCCCGCCCTTCAATGCTTTATTTAGGCCTATGCTAGGAGTTGCCTGTCTTTCTACTTGAACATCTACTGCTGATTGAACTCTGGATCTTGTTTTAGGATCTAACTTTGCTAATATATCATCTAGTACAATTGTCATTATTTATCTTTCTTCTCTCTACTATTATATCATTTAGAATAGGTTGCCGTGAAGCTTTGGACGGTACTTATTTCTTTCCATTTTTTGATGTAGCATTTCATCTAGGCTATGAAGAACTGCTTCCTCATTTCTCATTGCTGCATATACATCTAAAAGTCTAATTAGGGTATCTGCGATTTCTTCGACAACCTTTTCCGACCCTTGATTTTTTCTAATTGCTTCTAAAACCTCTGTTACTTCAGAATGAACTAAAGCTAACTTATTTCCAATTTTGTCATGGTTATATTCCCCATCCCAAAATCCTTTTTCGACTGCAGTTTCATGAAGAACTGCAGCCAATGCGTCTAGGCCATATTGGCTAACTATTTCTTGGCTGTTCATTTTTACTCCTTAAACTAAATTTAAACGTCAAATCTTGATCGTCATATTCTACTACTAATTCTTTATCTTCATTTGCCGCATTTACAAATTTAATAGTTGGAACAGCCAGTGTCCCATGCTCTTCAAGTAATGCGACTAATATCTTATTTAAACTCATTGACTGAATAATATCTTCTGTCATTTTATTTCCTTAACCATGAGTGTTCCATCGTCTAATTTAGACAGGACTACTTTACACTTCAAGCCTTCACGCATCTTCGCAAGAGCTATCTTATACATCGTAGAAAATACAATACAGCGTGTTAGATTCTTGTCTTTATCAGACATTACAATGTGAGCCATTGTCTTGCCAGCTTTAGTTTTATATGGAGTAAAGTTTATCACAATATACTCGTCTTCAGCAAGGTCGTATTCTTTTCTGTACAGATAGTCTACAAATAAATCGTCTGATCCTGGCTTAATATCTTTTACATTTACATACCTTGCAATTCGATTGTCTCCGACTAATATAAAATACATCTGGTTTATTTCTATTTGAGTTTGTTCGTGATGAAATAGACCTATTGATCCTGTACTATCTACTAACTCAATACGTGCCCACCCAGTTCCTCGCTTGATATTTTTTACCATACCAAACATTGGGAATGACCCTAAGTTATCAAACTCTTCAATTGGTCTAGCCTGAGCCCTAATTCTTGGTGGTATTGATTCTAGATTGAACTCTGGGATTCCTAGATATTCGTAGAAGTTTTCTTTTTCTTGGCCGCTTCTAGGATTATCCTCAAAGGCAGCAGCGCCGATAGCGTTAAGAGCAGTAACAGCCCTACTATTAATGCCGCTCCCTTTTTCTGAGGCTTTTTGAATAAACTCTGCATAATTTTTAAATGGTCTCCGTTCTATAATTTTATTTGCAATGCCATCTGAAATAAATTTAATCTCAGCCAGCCCAAATCTAATAGCATCTTTTTGTAAAGAAAAGTATACATCAGATTCGTTAACATGTGGAAGCATGACTTTGATTCCAAGTCTTTTCGCTTCAATTAAATACTCAGTTACTTTGTCTTTGTCTCCTTCATTTTTGAGCGCTGCGAAAATAAACTCCAGAGGATAATGATACTTAAGCCAAGCGGTATAATAAGAAAGCATAGAGTAAGCAATAGCGTGAGACCTATTGAACGAGTATCCAGCATGTGCTTCAAACGTGTGCCAAAGTTGTTCTGCCTGCTTTTTAGAAATGTGCTTTGAAGCACCTTCAATAAATTTATCCTTGAACTGGTCGAATTCTTTTGCATCCTTTTTCTTTCCAATAATCTTTCGTACCTTGTCAGCCTCTGACCAAGACATTCCTCCAAGATGTACGCAGGCCTGCATAACCTGCTCTTGGTAAATAATTACACCATAAGTATTTTCTGTAAATGGCTTCATGATAGGATGGATATAGCTAACTGCCTCTTCTCCATTCTTGCGATTTATATAAGAAGCTCCTACAGTATTCATTGCGCCTGGGCGAACCAAAGCATTTGAAGCAGCGAGATCTTCAAATGTGCTAACGCCCATCTTAATTAACAAATTAGTATAGGGAACAGCTTCAGCCTGGAATACGCCTTTTGTATACCCTTCATTTAACATTCCATAAATATTTTGATCATCTAGCGGTAAGGTAGATAAATTTATGTCACGACCAGTTCTTTTTCTAATAGAATTTAATGTGTCAGAAATAATAGAAAGAGTCTTTAAGCCTAGCGCATCTAGCTTAATCAAACCTATGTCTGCAACAGTATCCATATCGTATGCAACTACTGGGATACGACCAGATACTTTATCTTGTGGATCTTCTCTGGATTCAATTGGGGCATAGTTTCTAATATCGTCTTTAGCAACTACTACACCTGCAGCATGTACCCCAACACTTCGAATTTTTCCACGAAGTCTTTCTGCGACCCATGTAACTTCTGGGTACTTTGCTCTAAACTCTTTTGTGTTTGGAGACTCCATATAATCTTCAAATGTATCGACTGATTTTAAGGCCTTGTTAACATCTCCGAGTGGCACCATGAATACACGAGCAGCATCACGAACTACACCTTTATCCTTAAAATAAGTAAATGTAGAAATAGATGCCACATGTTTAAATTTTTTCTTTAGATAATCCTTAACCTCTTTACGGCGGCGGTCCTCAAAATCCGTATCAATATCTGGAAAGTCATTACGCTCTGGGTTAATAAATCGGAAAAACAATAAGTCATATTTAATTGGATCTACGTCTGTAATTCCTAGGGCATAGCAAACTAAAGAGCCTGCTGCTGAGCCACGGCCTGGTCCAACCATAATATCTTTTGACTTAGCCCAATTAATCATATCTCCAATTACTAGGAAGTATGAGGCAAATTTCTTATCTTTAATTACAGATAATTCCTCTTCAAGCCTGTCCAAGTAGACCTGGTTCTGGTCTAGGTTTAGCCTTTTAAGGCCTTCAGAGGCCATTTGGGCGAGTTTCTCGTCCGCATTGGTCTTAGGTATAGGCAAAAGGTCTAGACCCCTGTAAAAATCGTATTCCTCAATTTTATTGGCTATCTCAACTGTATTAGAGAATATATCAGTGCGCCCAATTCCTGCCTTACGAAAGTCCTCTGATATTTCCTGGAAAGATTGGATATACAGGTTCCAGTCTTTGAATTTAATCTGTCTATCTGGATACAAGTAATCAAATCTATCTATCATATTCTTTATCTGACGAGACATTTCAAAGTCTGCATCTTTGCTCATTTTGGGGCTAGTAGATAATATGAGCATGGCTTCTTCTAGAGCTTTGTCTTCCGCCCTCGCATAATGTGCATCTGAAGTTGCAACAGATTTAATATTTAATTCATCGGCAAGTTCTAATAAGACTTTGTTGATTTCTGGCGGATTATGAGATTGAACTTCAACATATAGATCTTCACCAAAGGTCTTACTAAAATCTTTGAGTATAAGTTTGGCATCAGATAAATCGCCCTTTTCGATACACTTACTAATAAGCCCATTAAGGCATCCAGTAAGAACAATAATGCCTTCTGCATATTCTTTTAATATCTCTCTATCAATACGTGGCTTTGAATAAAAGCCCTCAGTCCAAGCAATTTCCTGCAGCCTGTGAATATTTTCTAAGCCTTTTTTATTTTTAGCCAGCAGGATAATATGATGGTAATTCTGTATTCCTTTATCTTTCTTGGACGACCTATCAAATCTATCAGTTGGAGATATGTATGCCTCTACGCCCAGTATAGGCTTTATGTCTAATTCTTTACATGCTATCTGTAAATCTCTGTGTGATGCAAGTGTGCCGTGGTCTGTTATTGCTATTGCAGTTTGCCCTGCATCTTTGGCTGCCTTTGCTAGATCAAATGGTGAATTTAAACCATCCATTGTGCTGTAATAACTATGCACATGAAGGTGAACAAAGTCGCTCATTTAACCACCACATCTATATCTTGATTCTTATAGTAACCTTTACTATCTCTAATTTCTTCTGCTAAATTTAATCCACTGCCTATTGCCTGCTCTTTTGTGTGAGCATATCCGTAAGCAACAATTTTATTCAAGCCATATATCTCATACATCCAAGGAATTAACGGCATATAAAATGATTTAGAGTTTGGCTTTAATGGCTTTCTCTTTACTTTGCTTACTATTATTTTCATGTCCGCCTTTGTTTAGGGGCGGATTATTAGTCCGCCCCTTATAATTATCCCCAGATAGCGTCTGTATCTGTCGATGAAGCGCCTGCTTCACCATTTTCGCCATTGAAAAATGCTTCTTGTTCGGAATATGGCAAATCACGAACTGCAGATTCTTCTAGCTTATATAGCTCCAAGCCAGAGTAATCAAATGGTGTCTCATCCTTTGCAAGCTGGATGATTGTGTAACTGGTATCTGTCTTTGTGCCAGTACGCTTGATACGCCACATAAGGTTTGTAATTGAACCCATCTCTCCAGCGTATTCAATTAGTGTAGGTGTAATAGTTTTTCCACTGCTACCCTGAGAGAGGATTGCTACATATGGCTCCTCTTTGCCATCATCAACAAGTACATTGATGTATAGTCGTGAACGACCCTTCCATCCCGCCTTGTAATCCTTGCGATGTTGTTCGCAACCATAACACTTACCCTGATCATCCATTGAGCAAAGCGCCTTGCGACGATAATCTTTTGGATTTGTATGTTCGACTGCAATAAAGCCCAGTCCAAGCTCGTTATTATAAGTTGGCGAATCTGGATCAAGTTCTTGGAGGAATCGAATCTTAATGCTCTCTCCATCTTCAAGTTTAACCCAACGTGCCTTGTTGCCATCTCCTGATGACTGTGGCTTATCTAAAGCCTTGTTTAGGTCTTTTAGACCTTTTACGATACCCATTTATTTCTCCTTTGTAATTGACGGTATAGATCCGTCTGTTCTTTCATTATATCACGGTATCCAAGATCGATATTCGATATCGGAAACAGCATTTTTAATACAATCGACAATTTCCTCATCAGTCATGTCGCCTGCATCTTTTGCATCATGTGGATATATCTTACCATATGAGTAAGAAGCCCACAAGATATCTTTGCCTCTTAGTTTATTGGCAATATTAAATCCCAGGTCTCTTCCAGCCTGGTCTGCATCAGTCATTATTGTTATTGTTGTAAAATATCTATTTAATAAAGATAAATTTTCTGGAGATATATGGCCACCCAGAGTAGCTACAACGTTTGGAAAGCCAGCCTGATGCACACGTATAGCATCAAATGAAGATTCAACCACTACTACCTGAGACCCAATTTTTTTTGCTCTATGGATATTAAACATTGTTTTGCTTCTTGGCAAATTATTGCTATTCTTAAATCTTTTATCTTTAATAGATCTACCTACAAGCCCGACAGGAATGCCGTCTGGACTATGTACTGGCACAGTAACCATGTCTAAATTTTCAGAATAACCTAATTTAAAATAATTAATTGATTCCTCATTAATTCCTCTAGAAGCAAAGTAATCTCTAGCATCTTTATTCTGTATGATATTAGAGTACAAGTTATCTAAAGTTTGTTGCGAAAATTCCTCAAAATCTGGCTTCTCTTCAAATAGGGAATTTAGAGTATCATCAAAATTATTAAGAGATTCAAATTGTTGGGACGATATAAATCTAATTGCCTCATACTCATTTAAGTTTAAAGATCTTTTTACAAGATCATTCAAAGTTCCTGCTTCTCCGCAAGAAGGATTGAAACATATGAATGCACCTTTTTCTTTACTTATGCTGAAGCTAGGCGTATGTCTATTAGAATGAAATGGGCAATAGCACATGAAGTCATTTGAAGTCTCACTGCCTATGTTTATGCCAATAGCTTTTATAATTGCCTTGACATGCTCTGGCGTGTACTGCGTGGTATCAGCTTTCCTTGACTCATACCCTCTGATTGCCATGACTTCCTCTTTCCTACATATACACCATGAACAGTTAGTAAAAACTTCCATGTCTCGCCTGTGAATTCTACCGAAAAGGCTGGATCTATGTCAAGCACTCTCACGAATCCTTTATCTTTCATTTGATTGTCGAGCAGATTAAGGTATTGATTTTTTACCCTAATCATATCTGAATCATCTAAAAACTCTACCTTGATCTGAAATCTTTTAATTGTTTTGTGAGTCATTCTTCATATCTGGTAGATTTTCATAAATCGGAGTAATGACACCACGATTTATATCCCAATCTAAATAGAAGTCAAATTCATTACCATGACGGTTCTTTCTAGATACAACCTCAATCATATTTGTATTGTTGTATTTATGAATAGCCATAGCCATATCAGCATCATATTCGATAGCCTTTGACCAAGCAACCTGACTCATCATAGGTGGATCTTCTTGGTCCGAGATATCATCTGCAGTTGCTGCTGTAATATCTATAATTGGAATATTATTTGTAACCGCAAGCAATTTAAATTCACGAGAAACATTTCTATTTCTTTCGACTTCAGAATTGCTACGACGATTATCATTAAAGAGTTGGTGATAATCAAGAATAACTAGGTCTGGTTTATGCTGGTCTATTTTAGCCTGAACTGTTGCTGGCGTAACTTCTCCGACACCCTCGTTTGAAACAAGTACAAAACTATTCTTGTCTTTGAACTTCTTTTCGCCCCAAGACCTGAAGTCATCTACATTGATATCTCCTCTAGACAAATCGCTAGCACGAAATAATCCAGATCCTAGCATTGTATAGATACGGTCACGCATTGTTTCTGGTGCCATTTCTAGAGAAATAATCATGGGCTTAAAACCCTGTTCCCATGCTTTACATGCTAGGTATGAAGTAAACCAAGTCTTTCCTTTTCCTGGCCAACCAATAGCAACAATTAAATGTCCTGGAGCCATACCTGTAGGATATGCTTTATCTATTGCTTCAAATCCTGTAAGAATTCCTGGACTTCCGCCCATTGCAGCAGAGCGCTGTTTTACTGCATCAAAATGTTTTACCGCAGCATCATAGTCCGTAATATCTAAATCTCTTACATTATTTGTATATCTACCAAGTTCAGCAAGTTTGCTTTGCATTTGCTCAAGGACTTTGGATGCCGCATTTTCCTTTAGCGATGAACCAGACTGTATGATTACTGACTTTAATCTTGCAGTCAAGTATTCATTCTTTAGTCTATCTAAGTAGTAACCAGTCTCAGCTTTTGTTGTTACTGGCTCAAACCCTTTGAATCGCTCTTGTAAAACTCCTGCTTCTGGAACAGCCTTGTATTTATAGTAATAAGATTTAAGACCTTCCCAAACATCTCTATGAGATATGAATATGTCGTCTACATTGTCTGCAAGAAGCGTACTTATGTCTTTATTTTTACATACCGCCGAGATTACTTCTGCCTCTGTATTCACTCTGTTCCTTCCACCATTTTCTTAGTAGCCTCTCGCAACTTTTGTCGATGCTCTCTATCTTTCTGAATTTCAGTCATTGTCTTCTCTATTCTATCAAAATTATATACAAAGAAGTCAATAGTGTGTTCTGCTCTGTCTACGCTAAAGAAATACTGCATTGCCTCATATATTCTAGAAGAGCCATAATCTTCTATCATATCTACCATAGCCCATTTGTATTTATAGCGATTGATTCTAGGCTTTCTATTATACTTTTCACGATATAGGCGCTCAAATTCACCGACAAGTCTGTATGGCTCTGACTTGACGTTATGCTCAATTACATCTTTAAGATTTTGTTTTGCCACCCTTTAGTTCCTCTTCAACTTCACGAGTCTTTTCAATTAGTTTTTCTTCAACAAATTTATAGACTCTTTCTGTGGCGGCATTAACAGTTTCACCACTACGAACAATATCCTCTATGCCTATACCTATCTTGATACTTTCATAGTTACCTAAATTTCTAGTAAATGATAGATCTATCTTGACTCTTGTATCTGACATTATTCCGCCTTCCATACTGGTACAAAGTTTCCGTCTGAGCTCTTAGTATACAATATTAAATTCTGTTTGAGAAGCCCTATTAGTTCTGTACGAGAAGGTAAGTCTCCAGAATGCCCCTCTTCGGCAATAAATTGATGTAAATCTAATATATCGCTTTCGCTTAACATAAATTTATTCCAACTACTTTCTGGATTACTAATAGGGTATACCCTTTGTGGCTCCCTAATTTTACCCGCCAAAATATATCTCTCTATACTAACCTTATGCCTATTTAATATTTTACCAGCCTCGACAATAGAATAAGCTTTTTCCATATTCTTTTTAACCTGTGCAAAAGAATACATCACACGCTTTTTGTCTGGGTAGCACCAAGCGACCAGTTCATCCTTGGCTCTAGATTTTCTAAGGACTTTATGTATTTTTCCGTTTAAGAAAAAATAGAGAAATCCTTTTGATATTCTTTTTCTCGTCGTTCTAACCATCTCCCTAAAGGACTAGTGTCTTTATTTACCATCCAGCGGCGACCGCACATGATGCAAAACAATTCTACGTGAAGCTTTTGAGAGAATACTCGATCTACAAATACTCTCCCGCCACACCTTTTACATTTCATCATACTTTAAACACCTTACCATCCACAACACATGAATAGTCTGGCGATACTTCAATAATTTGAACATGTGGCCATTTTCCATTTTCAATATGAGCGATTGCAAAGCCTTTTTGCCAATCATGATGCTGAGCATATTTCATTCCAGAACTCTTAGGATCACACATATGCCCGATTTCGTATCCACGAATAGTTTCGCCCTTGCCCTTATTACGTAATTCATATGTTTGGAAATGAGAAGCAATTCTATGTGAATGTCCACGTATTAACGATATTTGTAGGTCATTCATATCTTTACGAACAGCGCCTGTATCTGCTACTGATAGTCCATGGTGAACGTGAATATCGCCATATCGTTTCTTTGGCAATTCATCATAATAAATATAATCGTAGCCAAGGCTATCTAAATTCCATAGGGCCTCTGGAGTTACAACCTTTATATGGTCTGGCAATTTAGCATCTACATAATTAAAGATACGAATATCATGGTTTCCTAACGCCGTAAACAATTCAGCATTTTTCCCAGCAACTTGACGATTCATTGCATAAAAATCTCTTGCGCCTTTAGCTTCATGCTGCATTAGCGGCATAATTGAATGACCATTCTGGTCTTTATACATTCTTAAGAATTCTGCAGAGCGACCTTCTGTATATTTACTATAGCATGCCTGGTCATCGGTATCTCCAAGAATATCTACCACGTCTGGCTTCCACCATTTCATGACCTCAAACCAAAGCTTGATCATTTTATTATCTTGATATGGAAACTGCTGATCTGATGATAGCATCCACTTTAAATCGTTTGTCATCTTATCCCTTATAGTAAAAAAGTCACGGGGGCGTGACTTTTTGGGTTACAAGCAAATTGTAACATTAAATGTTGTGTTGTCAAGTACTACTGTAGAGTCTGCCTCATAACTACGGCAATAAAATGAAAGCTTGCTGTAGTTGTTTTATTTTTTGCAGAGCCTACATATTTTGCATATAGTTCTGCTTTGCTTGATGTAACATTGCTTATATAAAATCTAATGTCAGTTGTATCTAGATTTCCAGCAGATGCAGATGGGGTTACTGATACAACTGGGGTTTCATTTGCAGTAAATCCTGCTGCAGAATAGTCTAGGTCTGCCACCTTTTTAGCTACATCATTAATAGAAATATAAGTTACCTTGCTAGCATATATAAATGGAGTTAATTTAACACCTTGATTTTGAATACTGTTTTTGGCAATTTCACCCTTTATATCTAAAACTAACTGATATAAATTTTGTAGTTTAGCTACATCAATTGGTTCGCCATCATCAAATGTTAAATTTGTCATAGACTCTCTCCTGTATTATGCATATTTGCTTCCGCCTCAGAAACCTCTATCACTAGACCTCTATCTAGGCCATACTGGCTAAATGTATCTGGATCAACTATATGTCGCTTTTTATTTTGCGATATCAAATACATTTTACCATCCGCAATATTCTTTATCAAGGTCCCATCACGAAAGCCTAGTTTTCCTGCTAATTTCATTGCAGATACCGCTTGTTCTGTTGCATTTACAGTTGTAAAGCACCAAGACTTGGCGGCACGATCTGAAATCAACTTATACCTTTTGCCATCTTTAATCCAATATGTTGCTTTGTCGGTTTTAACTGCAACACCTGAAGGGAAATTAGTTGGCGATGTTATTAAGCTTGTCTTCGTATTCCTGAACAGCTTCACTCTTTTCTTTCTTCTCATTAAGCAGTTGCGTAATTTCTGCCCGTAGTATTGCAATTTGAGTTTCATAATTAGATACTATTTCTCCAATGCGTTGTTGTAGAGCGGTAATTACTAGTTCTACTTTTTCAGTCATTTTATACTCCTATGCTGTTAGTTCGGAAAGTTCTGCTAAAAGGGCAGTCTTTTTAAAATTAATCTGAGATAGTTCATCGTTCAAGGAAGATATTCTATCTGCGTCTTGCGATGGCACAGCAGCTTCTTCAATTAATGATATTTCTAGATTATATATATTATATTCTAGATTCTTAATGTGTTGATTGATGATAACTATCTTTTCTTCTTTAGTTAACTCGTAACTCATTTTTCCTCCTTATAGTATAGCCTTATTCATAAAATCTATTTTAGCATATTGCTCATATTCTAGCAATGACCTTTTAGACCCGAATCCATCTGGCCCGATCCTATTATTTAAAATTATATCACTAAGTTCTTTTTTAGAGGCTTTATCTAAACGAGCATATTCTTCAGGGAAATCTTGAATTACCTGCCTTCTTAAATTTTTTGCTCCTTGAGAATGATCGTAATATAAATGATATATATTTTGAGAGTCTGGGAGCATAAGATCATAGCCATGAGTATATAGTCTTATAGCAGTCAAGATTTCCTCGCCCCAAAAAAATATTTTGCTATTTGGTTGTATGTTGGCGATAGATCCTTCTGAAAAAATTGATGCTGCTGAAACAGATTTTGTGAATACGTTATTATCAAAATTGCCTACCGCTCTTTGATGAGGAACTAAATCATTTATAAAGCTAAGTTCTTTAACAAATTCTGTATACGCCACATGAGATTTATTATTTAAAATATTTAATAGGCCATCTTTATACTCATATGCTCCAGGGTAGGCCGAGAGTACTGGGTTGGCCCCATAAGATTTATTTCTTTCATAGTTTTTTATTAGATTTACATCCCAGTTAATTTCAAATCTGGAATGCGAGTCTATTTGAAAATAATAATCTTCTCCATTATAAAAACTATTTGCTATGTATCTAGAAACTCCAACCCCTAAATTATCTGGAGCCTTACTTACTTCATATTTTACATTAGAGAGTCCAGATAAATCAATATCCATTTTTTCATAATAACATAAATGAACTCCAAAATTTAAAAAATTTTCTCCAGAACTTTTATTTATAGCGTCAACAATAGTTCTTTTTAGCTCATAATCATGATAGGATGGAACCTGAATAAATATGCTAGACATTACCACTTACCTAAAGGACATTGTGCTAATTTTAATTTAGTCTTTAAATTCATAAAACATCCACACTTTTTACATTGTGTAGTTAACTTAAAAAGCTCTGGGCAAGAATTACATATATCCATTCTTTCGGTTGCGACCGATTCTTCTGCATACTCTACATCACTTTTAACAAAATCCCATGGCCTAGTTTGGCCTAAATTCTTTTTATATTTTTGCCAAGGGCTTAGGTTTTCTTCGCTCATAACTGATTAATAAATCTTTCTCCATCCCAGGTCCATCCAAATTCTACTGGCAAACCGTCTGGAACTGGTACTACTTTTGGATCAGATTGAAGGGCAGCAATTGCTCTTAATGCTATTTCGTTACTTGGTGCAGCTGGCATTTTTATTATAGCGCCAACTTCATCACCTATAACTAAAGCAAATTTTATTTCTGACACGGGTACATTATTTTCACTCATATATTTATTCTCCTTTAAGATAATATTACCATTTAAATATTTTTTTGTAAATAGATTTTAATAATAGCAGTATCCATCAAACCAATATCCGCTAGAATTATGACACTCTTGACAGAAGCAGTCCCCGCCGCAGAAATTATATTGTGTGCATGGTGATGCTGTAGTAGTAGTGGTTGGTGCCTGGGTAGTGGTGGTAGTTTGTGGAGCCTGAGTAGTGGTAGTAGTTTGTGGCGCCTGAGTAGTAGTGGTGGTTGGTGCCTGGGTGGTAGTAGTGGTTTGTGGCTTATTAACATCAGGACAACAGGGTCCGTTTGGAGCCAATCCCGCTGGAAGACCAGTATACGAAGATCCACTAGGACAGCATTGTGGTGCATAATAATATGTACCCATATCAGAATATACACATGTACATGCTGTTGTTGTTGTGCTAGTTGTAGTGGTTGTAGTGGTTGTAGTGGTTGTAGTGGTTGTAGTAGTAGAACAATTTATACAGGAGGGGTTTGCTGCATCTGTTAATGCAGCTTCATATGTAGTTCTATAAACAGTTTTCATTCTAGCATTAGATGGCCCCTCTGTTATATCAGTTGGAAATGTTCCGCTTCCCGTAAATGGACCGCTTGCGGTTGGAGATTGAGTATAACATCCAGATAGCACATTACATGTAGAGGTTCCAACATAGTATGTAAATGTACTACTCCATCTTGCATAAAATGTAATATTTGATGTTGGAACAAATGTTCCATTATCTTCAACTGAATATGCGTAGTCACCAGATATAGAATCTCTCCAATTTATAAAAGTATATCCAGTTCTTGTACCTGGGGATGGCGCAGTATGTTGTGTTCCAGCATTAAATGGTCCAGTAGTTCCTCCACCAGTTCCGCCATTTGCATTCCAATTTATTGTATATTGGGCTAAAAGAGCAGTTCCAGTTATGGTAGCTACCGCAGATGCCGAATATCCAGGCCTTGTCGCAAAGACGCTGACAGTTGCAGATTGCTGAGGAGCTAATCCTGTGACTGTAACTACGGAATTAACTCTAGAGACATAGCCATCAGAAGATTCAACTACGTAGGTGTTGTCTAGGCTGTAATTTGTTATTGTAAAATAAAATCCATTTGATGTTTCTACTTTATCTGCTAAAATTGGAGTAGGTAATGCTGGTGGAGTAGTAGCTGTTCCAGTCATGTAAGCTGTCTCAGATGCTGAGTATCCAGGCCTTGTCGCAAAGACTCCTACAGTTGCAGATTGACCAGCACTAAGTCCAGTTACTGTAACTACAGAATTAGTTCTTGAAACAGAAACCCCAGAGTAATCTAATATGTATGTGTTATCTAAGCTATAGTTTAATATTGTAAAATAAAATCCAGTTGTAGTTTCAACCTTATCACCTAGAATTGGAGTAGCCAATTGTGGAGGAATAGTTGCTGTTCCTGTTATATAGGCTGTCTCAGATGTAGAATAGTTAGGCCTTGTTGCAAAGACTCCAATCGTAGCAGATTGTCCACTTGACAACCCAGTAACAGTTACGGTTGATCCAGATCTGGATGCAAAAACTCCAGAATATTCTAAGATATATGTATTGTTGGAGTCAAAATTTGATATTGAAAATGAGAATCCGTTTGTTGTCTCAACTAAATTAGAAAGAATTGGCTTAGGGACCCTTGGTCCAGATACTGAAGCTGTATTTGAAAAAGCATCTGTAGAGCCAGCCTGATTTGTAGCCCTAACTCTACAGCGTATTGGGCTTATGTATGACAATAAGAAATCTGATGGAGGAGAATATGTGGATGATGTAGCTCCAGAAATATTTAAAAATAAAGATCCTTGATCATTGTATTGCCACTGATATTGATATATACCATCAGAGTCACCTGGATTCCAGGTTCCATTACTAGTAACAGAATATGTAGTTTCTCCAGCAATACCAGTGGTTGGAGATATTGTAGGTGGAATACTATTTGATGGCAGTCCAACTGTAGATGCAGTAAGAGTATTAGACATATTGCCATAATATCCAGGATATGTTGATGAATCGCCAGTTATAGGGATTACTTTAAAGTAATAAGTTGAATTTAATGATAGTCCTGATGCTATATATGAAGTATCTGATACAACTGCTAAAGTTGAAAAAAAGATATCGTCAGTACTTTTATAAACTATATAATTTGCCGCTCCAGTTGAAGTAGTCCAATTTAATTCAATAGAAGTTCCAGTTACAGCACCTTCTGATAAAACTATATCTGTTGGCCCTTGAATTGAAACACTTGTAGATGTAGAGTCACCAGATATAGATCCGTATGTAGCATCTACCTTAAATCTATACAGATTTAAAACATTTGGAGAAACATATAATCCTGGAGCAGTATTTTGTAGCAAATATGTTTTTGTATTACTTGATCCAAATGCTGGATTTGTGATTGATCCAGAATTTATATCTGTCCAAGTAATTCCAGAATTTGTTGACCATTGAAATTTATAAGTTAAAACTGGGGGGCCAGGGGACCAGTAATAGTTTCTGCCAGTTAAGGTTTGTAGATTAGTAGTTAAATTAGTAGATTTAGAGATGGTAACAGTTTGCTGTATAGTTAAGCCTGAAGTAAAAAATGTTTTCCATACTCCAGCTACTTTTACTAATCCATCTACAACAGATCTCCATCCATTATTAAATGGTCCTCCAGATGATCCTACTTTAACAAATATTTCAGATATATTTTTCCAGAGGGAGCCAGACTTTAAATGACTACTCATACTTCAACCAAACGTCTCCATCATCTCCGCCAGAAGGATCCCCAGTTGAAGCCCAAGTATTTCTTAAAACACCTAATGTGCCGCTAGTATAAGAATTTGAAGAACTTACTCTAGTACTAGAACTAGTTATTACTGTTGCTAAATCAGTCAAAACTATATTAGAAGATCCACCAACAATTTGCATTCCACCAGAAACAACTGTGATATTTCCTTTTTGAGTTCCCGCAGAAGTAAATAGTATGGAGCCTCCGTTACCAGATGTAGCAATCGCAATTCCAGTTCCAGTTCCGTAACTAGTAGATGTAAAAGTTGAACCTGTAATATTTGAAGCTGTAATATTTCCTTTAATTGTTAAAGCATTTGTATCCCAATCCAGATAATAATTACTGCTACCAACTTTAAACTTACCACCGACATACCAGTAGTTGTTGTTATTTATAACAATACCGTCTACAGTTTGACTTGGATTATTTGGGTCTGTAATGTTAGCTCCAAGCTTCATATGCGTTGCTATTGTTAAGTTATTTACAAGCTTTCCGCCTTGAGCATAAATTGTTCCATTAAAAAACGCACTACCTGCTGGAATTATACTGCCATCTGTATGAGTCCATTGATTAATTCTAATTGCAAAACTTGGGTTATTGTTGCTATTTCCAGAAGGCCATCCAGCAATTCCTTCTGAATTCATAACAATTCTATTTCCAGAAGATTCTGATGCTGTGCTTGCGTATACAGTTACTCCATTTGTATTAATAGAAGTTATTTGATTTTGAGCATTAGCAATGACGCTTCCGCTAGCCTCTAATTTACTTTGCAATTCAGTATAGGCTTCTTCTACTCCATTTGAAAACGTAACTATGGTTGCGGCGGAAGCTGTAGACTCTTTTCCTAATTTAGTAACAGCTTTAAAAGTCACACTATACGTTCCAGATGCTAGGGCTACAGAAAGTCTTCCAGTAAATCCTTTTGTAAATATTGATCCATAATATACGCTATTAATATAGACATTGATTCTGTCTATATCTGTCATTGGGTTCCCGCCAGCGTCATTACCATCCCATGTTATTATAAGCCTTCCATATCCTGCATCTACATTTGGCTTAGACGGAATACCTACTGTTTCACCGATTGTTGTTATGGTTTTTACTGCTGACCAGTCACCATATGTTTTATCTTCATATTGCCATCTAAATTGAAATGGATATGTTGTGAGCAGCTCTAGATCAGTTATTACTATTTTAAAATAATTTTTATCTAAATCTGGAGTGCTTACATCTCTAAGATCATCTGGGACAAATGCCATTTTAGAATCCTAGAGTTATTTTATATTCTATATCTATTGGTCTTCCAGCTACTTTAGTAATTGAGGAAGCCAATATTGATCTGCTAATCAAACCAAATGTTGGATCAAATGTGTCTTGATCATTTATTCTTAAACCATCTAAATATACTGTAGCATTTGAAGCTGTGCTAGAACGTGTTATTTGTACCCCTATTTGTGAAATAGATGAAGAATCTGGTGTACCGCTTTGATTACTAAAAACATTAGACATTGATATTGTAGATATTTTATTTCCAGTTCCAGACGGGGTTATGTCTCCATAAAAGAAGTCTGACGTAGAGCTATAAAATTTAATTCTTATTTGACTAGAATTTGTATCAAGTCTGTTATAGGCTAATGCCAGATTATCATTTACGCTATATCCAGACATATCAAAATTACCTATGTTATATTTAAACTCTTTTGTAGTGCTAGTGGTATCTCCCTCATTAAATTTATGCTCTACCATAGTATTTCCAATTCTTGGAGTAGGGGATGTAACAGCTACTGGATTATTGTTGGAAGAGTCATACCACTCTCTATTATTTTCAAAATCCGAAAGATACCTAGAATCATAATTATTTACAGAAGTTTTTGTGCCAGGATATAATCCTATTTCTTTAATTATACCTGAAACATCTTGTGGAACTGTAGCTTTGTAAACTACGGAGTATGTTGTGCTGCCGCCAGAAGTTGATATGTCGGTGCTGCCAAATGATACTGGCAGCCTGTAGAATTCAAAACCAAGTCTAGCGTTAGTGTCAGCTAAAGCAAAATCGGTGCCGTCAGCAATTCCTATCGCTAAGTCTTTATTGGCAAACGATACGTTTCCAGCCAAATACATTGTTATAAATCTTTTACCAAATTTTGTTATTAGGTTTGGGCTCCGATAAATCTCTACGCCATCCTGATAAAAAATATATTCTCCCTTTATCATGATTGCCCTCCTGCTGATGCAAGCACGGCTTTTCTTGCATCGACCCCTAATAAGTTTTGACCACTAGAATTTCTTACTCTTAAAACAATTCTTCCTCTTGTGACACCCTTATCATCTTTATAGGTAGTATTTTCAAGAATCTCTATGTCTTCTAATTGAGGAACATCATTGCCTTTAAATTCTTCGCCTGGAACATCTGTATTTATATATATGCCTAAAGAATCTAATAGATTGCTTCCCAAAGAGTTGGATATGATCTTTCCTTCGATTGCTCTATATTTTCTAGGATCTAGGAACGCAACATCTTTTGAGCTCGTATAAAGAGTTATAGGAGCTTCACTTGTAATGGAGTTTTCAGATATTCTTTTAGACATTGCCATAATTATTTATTATACCATTTGGTCAACTATAAAGTTCTTGCCGTAATGGTAGTTCTTAGCCCCTCCCTAAAATCATGATTTATATTAGTTATAACAAATTTATCATTAGTGTCTAGATCATTATAAGGATAATTTACAGTTATAATGTCGCCGACAGAAAGTAGAGGGTTAGCGAAGACCTCTATGTTAATAACTTTTTGTTTAGTGGACCATATGTCCTTTATCCAATTTGCTAGATTTACTACGTCTGATTGTTTTTGTATCCATTTAGATTCAAAAACCACTGGCTCCTGAGTAGAATATTCTGATGCAGAATTCTCAACATATTCAAGAACGCCTGATTGGCTTATATATTTTCCAAGTATATAAAATGAATAGAATTCAGAGTCATCTAAAGGTATATATGTTCCAGAATTATTTATAACATAAACCTCTGCGCCAAAAGACGTAAGTCTTTGACCCAAAATTCTAGCAAAGGAATTTACTCCAGTTGAAGCATATAGGGGAAAGGCTGGACGAGACGTATATTTTGTTTTTATAACACGCAATTCTCTTGCTACAGCTCCAAATTCTTCAATGAAGCCGTTGCTAAGTGTATTAGATATACTGTTATTTTGTAAAGTTTTATTTCCATATAAAACAGATATTGCAGCTTCGGAATATTGACCTTCATATATATTGAATAATTCCTCTTGTGCAAATTGGTTTTCTGTTAAATGCATGCCATAAACATAGTCAAAATACACTGTTCCTTTATTACAAACCATTCCCACCTTATTTGTTGGGGATAGTTTTGTTGTAGGATCTGTTGTCTCTATGCTACCAGTTGGATTAGCATCTATTGCTGTGATTTTAAACCCATTTACATAACAATATATTTCTGTTGTGGAGCTATTTAATTTAAGCCTTACATCTATTTTGTAAGTTTTGCCTCCAAAAATTCCGCCTAAACTTTTTGCTGCGACAGTTTGACTATCCTGAATTTGTGTCATTACCCCCTTTGACAACTTAAAAATTTTAAATTCTTTAGAGTTATTTACAGCTGCATTAGCTGAAGTACTTATTTGAATAAAGTATCCAGTCTGTCCAGAATTGTCAACAAAAAATGCTAGGCCTCCAGATTGGTTAGGGTTAGTGTTATTTGCCTTAAAGAATAACGAAGTCCCAAAAGCATAATATTGTTGATTTGTTAATAAAGAAGAGTAGCTTTTGTATGCCACAGAATAATTGTCTGGATTTATTGAATTATTACTTAGCTTAAAAAGAGATTTTGTTGTTCTTTCTACATCTTTAGGACTACTTAGTGCTAGTGCTGTCTGGGTTGCACCTATTTTCTTGTTTAATTCATCAGTTTCAGTTACATCTGTAGGAGTAATTTGATTTGTATTTGCATCATACTCTGAATCAGAATACTCTTTATTTTTATAAGTTTCTATAGTAGATCCTGCGGTACTTGATTTCGGAATTACAAATTCTCTAATTTGGGAAATGCCATATGTTCCAGTTAGGCCAGCTCCAGAATATGCTCTTACTTTTAGTAGATATGTTGTTCCTGGAGTTAAAGAAGTTAAATTAAATGTAATAGATGAGGTATCTGAAGCTATAATAGTAGGCTGTATATACACTCCTAAAAATGGATATCCTGGAGAAGTTAATTCATACCCATAACTTCCTGCAGAAGCAGTGTTTGGAAGAAATGCCATAACCTGTGCTGAAGTTTTATTTTCTTCTACGCCTACAAAAACCCAGTAAACATCTAGGTCTGACAAGCCGCTACTTCCTCCATCTACCTGCATTACATATGGCATTATTTAAATATCACCTCATTTACAGTCCAAGACGTAATTTGATCCTCTGATGCAGATCTGTGAGGAACAATTGCTGTACCAAATGCTCCTCGATTTTTAATTTTATACCTTCCGCTAGGCTTAAAATTTTGAGAACCTGCATCTGCCAATGCTCTATATTTGAATATGTCAGCATCTGATTTTATAATTACTGGGGATTGCTTAATACCGTTTGTCCAGTAATCATATTCTATGCCATCATACTCTATAATCTCATCTTCTATTACTAAATATCCATTAAATGCATAAAGAACTAATTGATCGGCCAATTGGGTTCCTAATGGATCCTCTAGGTTTCCTACAGTTGAAATTGGTCTTAATGATATATATGCATCTGGGACCCCATTTATAACATTTGTGCTATCTAGATCTGTAATTAATGCAGATGCTGCTAGATAAGTGGTATCTGATTTCCAAATAGGCTCTGCATTTCTTTCATAATTTGATGTAACTGCGCTTTGCCATAAAATTTTAACCTGGTTAGCAGATGGCAGCTCTTCTTTATCCAAGGTTATAATATTCGGAAGTGTTGATCCACTTGGCACTGAAGTAAAATCCCATGAGCTAGACCTATTGCTATACACATAATCTCTTGAATAAAATTGTAATATATTGTTTTCATCAAACATTGCAGTCATTTGTGTATCTCTGCATAGTTCTTGTATGGCTTGCCATACTGTTACACTATCATCCGCCCACCAATAGTTTGGAGAAATAACTGATTTATCATCTGACGTTAAATTAAAATTATAATTAGTAAATCCTATATTATCTAATAGCCTTCTAAAAATTGCAGTTATGGCATATCCTTCGCAAAGAACTGGCGGACATAGTGTCTCTTGAAGACTTTTTGCTCCATCCAATGCCATTATTTCTGCATCACCAAATTCTGCTATTTTAAAGTTATCTATAAAAAATGTTCCTTGATAAACTCTATCATATTTATTTGGGGAGGTTCCAGATACTCCATTAGAGTGGTATATATCAAAATACGGTCTAACTTCCACATCTTTATACAAATATATTTTAGAGGTGTCTATTGCAAAAGAGTTACCCTTTTCATATGCAACTATTTGCATAGATGATTGGTTATATTTGTTTAATGAAATATTTGCTGAGTTTGCAGTAACATTTCCTACTGGCAAAATATCGTTTCTAGACGATGAGGATTCTTTATTCATAGACATTGAAACAACAGAATCTGATATATCTTTCACCCATCTAGCTGAAAATTCTATAACCCCTATATATTTATTTGATACTCCGCCAAAAGTTAATTTAATAGAAGTAAGACTAACCTGAGTAGAGGTATTATGAAGGGCTGCATTTGTGCTCCATGTTGATCCAGTATAATATAGATTAAGGACTCCAGGGCTAGGTTGCGAAATTGTTGGAATGACAGAACTATTTCCTGTTGCTAAAGTCCCCTCAGATCCTCCTGCTGGTGTCCCATAAACAGTCCATGTTGGTGGCACCGCATGAGATACTTCAAATTTAACCGTAATCTTATTAGCTACAATTGTTTTTGGATAAGTAACTGTTATTGTTCCGCCTTGTCCTTCGTTGCTTAGCCAATATTTATAATAGGTGTCTATGCCAGGATAGTAGAGTCTATAATTTTTTGGATATGTTGTGGTTCTAGGGTCTCTGTAATCTCCTGATGCCATGTCTCCAAATATTGCATATTTTACTCCAGCATATGCTGGCCGATTAGACTTAATAATTGAATCTAATGGAAATATTTTTTTAAAGGCATCCTTTCCCCCAACCACAGCATAGGATGGGCCAGTGATGCTTGATTCAGTTAAATTAGTTAAAGCATTCATATTATATTCAATTGTGCACCCTGGAAGCATTTTAATTGATGATGATTGCTTTAAATAATTTTGTAAAGCCGATGGAGCGGTTATCATTATACCTCTTCCATCATCATTGAAACATTCCAGTGTGCCTGAATGCCTCTTTTAACTACTACAAATGAGCAGTCTGTAAAAGATACAGTATACTCCTCATATCCCGATGAAGATTGATTTGTTCCATCTTTAGCAAAATTTATTCTGATTCTAAAAGTTCCTTTGCCTTCATCGCTGGCATAAAACGTTCTTAAATCTTCAGCTCCCCAATATCCGTCTACTGTTAATGTACGATATGTAGGCAACATTGACCATGAAAGACCAAATCTTTTTTTATCTGCAATATGAAATTTACGAAGAGTGCCATTTGACATTCTTTGTGATTGCTCTATACGCATTGAGTCAACGGCAAATTCAGAGCGATTATGCTCTGTAATATTTCTCCAGCCTAAAGTATTAACGGCTGGTGATGCAAGAGGATCTTTGGCTTCTATTTGAAGAAGCGTACCTCTAGGTAATGATATTGGCATTATCCTCCTATTGTCCTAACTCTTCCATTCATGGCCTCACGCATTTGCATTTCACGAGAAATTGCTCTTGCTACATCTTCTGGACTTAGATTAGATCCATTTAGATTTACATTAATATTATACAATGCGTTATTTGATGGTGAAGACATTCGTCCGCCATCGTTATACCTTAATTTTCCTCCCATAGAATATTTAGGTATATCATAGTTTAGCATAAGTCCGCCATTTTTCATACCGTTTATGCGATCAAAGAAAGGTACTCCTAGACGGCTTACAGTATCTGCGTTAATTATATATTCTCCATCAGAAACTCTAACCATTCCGCCATCAGCAAATCTAGCTAGAATTGAATCTGAAGTTCCAGTTCCTGGACCAGATAACAATCCTCCGCCTCCATACTTTTTTGTACCCTTAACCCATTTGTTATAAGGCACCATTTGATCTGTAATTGCAGCTGAAGCAACGAACTCCCATTGGCCAGTTTGCTTATTAAATACTAAAGCAGCTCCTGGGCCTAATGCACCTGAACCTTTTATTTGAGCTGAAGAAGGAGCTGGGATTGGCCTACTTCCAATTACCTTGTCTTTTTCTGAAGTAAATATATCTTTAGCATTTAAATAAACTGCCTTAGCCTCTACAGTCATAGCATTTAAAATTTTACTAACATCTAATTGAGGGGTAGGAGAAATGCCTCGCATACCAGCTTCATGTGGAGCGGTTGGATACAAGGTTGTCGTTCCAGCAGGACCTTTAACTCCGTAAAACTCCCCAAGAGTTTCGTTTGCAATTCCAGCAGCTGCGGCTGCATCTCTTACAGCTGCTGAGAAATGGTCTAAGTTTCCAATTCCTGTTTCTGCTGCAATTGAATATGCTATAACTGCATCATTAAAGTTATTAATCTTTTGCTTTTGAGCCTCAATAGCAGCATTTATTTTATTTAATTGCTCAGAAGCTAAAGCAGCGCTATCTGCTAACTTTTGCTGTCCTTCTTCTAAAGCAGTTTTCTTAGCTTCAAGGGGAGCTATTCTACGCTCAGCATCTGCGTCTATTGCTCTTTCTGTAAGAGTAAGTTGTTGTTGATTTACAAGACGTTCTATTTCTAGTTGAAGTTGAGCCGCTCCAGACATGTTTCCAACAGCAAGCATATCCTGGTACTCAAGTTGCTTTTGTTGTATTTGCAAGCGAACATCTTCGTCTTGCTGCTCTTCTCTTAAAGCTTTCTTGCGTTCTTCAGCCTTTTTGCGAATAGCCTCAATTTCTTTATTAATATTTTTAATTGCTTCTCTAGCATTAATTTGCTGCTGAACTGTTTGGCCCTTAATAGCGGACAGGAGTTCTTTTTGTTTAGCAGTTAATTTGCTTAAATTTTCATACTGAGACTTGAGCGCTCCATTTTTATTTGCAGCTACCACGGCATTAGATATCTCGTTACTCATTGTATACAATGCATTTGTCTGAGCCTGGGTTAGCTGTGTCATATCTCCAGTAAAGCCTTTTGCTGCTATACGCATTTTCTGGAAAAGACTTACTACGTTATCTTGAGTTGTAGCAAATTTCTTAATTTCTGGATTTTGCTTAGCCATTTCATTAATTAATTCTTTTGTAAGATTCTTTTGATTTTTAACCTTAGAATTAATTTGATCTAGCATTTGTTTTTCTGCTTGATATCCTGTCAAAACCTTTGTGTTTCCAGTTTTATCTTTTTTAGCTTTTTCTTCGCTAGTTTTAATAAGTTCAGCAATTCCGCCATCTACTGCAGTAAGCGCTGTATTTAGCGCATTAGCTTGAGTTTTAGCATCTCTAAGACCTGTCGATAAATCAAACTGTTGTACAGCACTAACAGCAGCTGTTTGAGCATTTGTAATTCCTGTAAACATCTTATTTCCAAGAGTTGATGAATATGCCTGACTTGCCTTATTTGAAAGATTGAATGCCATGTAAATCTTCTTTGAGGCGTCTTCTGCAGACATTCCAGCAGCAACAAACTGAGTCTTTAACCTTGTTGCTACTGCTCCTAAATCAGCTTGTTTTGTATTATTTATAAGATCTATTTGCTGACCCATAGTTTCTTTTACTTCTTTGCGAAGTTTTTTATAATCAGCAATTGTCATCTTAAATGGTCCGCCGCCATATGTCATGCTTTCATACAAAGCTTTATTTCTATCCATTAAAGCTTTTGTTGTTCCTATAATATCCTTAATTTGTGTGTTATAGTCTTTATACTTTAAACCTAATTTTGAAGCTGATTCAGCAGTTAGCCCAAACGATAATCTTGTACGCTCTAAGTTTTCTTGATAATTTTGCCAAGCTTTATATCCTGCAAAGGCTGCTGCAGTAACAATGCCTAAAGCAAGATTTGTTCTAGTAAGACCTAAAGCTACTCTAGATAGTGTAGATGTAAATTTATTTCCTGCCGCCGCATTTGCTGCAAGCATCGATCCAAATTTACTTTGAACTTTAATTGCTCCGCCCAATCCTCTATCTTGCCCAGATCCCATCATAAGCATTGGGGCCATTGACCCAAGCATTCCGCCAACCATTGATCCTGTCTCTCCACCAATTTGACCGCCAATTGCAGAACCGCCCATGTAGCCAATAGTTCCCATTGCCATCTGACGAACTACTCCGCCAGCTTGGTATCCAGGGATTAGGCCTCCCCTATTCATCCTAATTCTTCCTCTGCTTAATGCAGACAATGCTCCAGCTGCTAATCCTCTAGCAAGAGAAGCTCTACCTCTTGCAAATCCTGCTCCGCTATATGAACCTAGTACTCCAGAAGGTATTCCTCTAGCTAATGGATGACCTCTACCACGGATAGATTGCATTTGACCAGTCTTAGGATCAATATGAACTGTTCCAAGTCCAACCATACCTCTAGATCCTCTTGCACCATATGCAGTTCCATAAGACCTAAACAATTGTTGAAAATCTTTTCCAAATCTAGAAACATACCTTCTATCGAAATGACTTTCGAAAGAATCTCCAGTTCCACCTCTAAATAGTTTTCCTGAATCTTTGCCACGCAAATCATTCATCATATCATCAAATACAGAGAGGATTCTTGCTTCCTCTCCTGGCATTCCAGAAGCTCTGGCTGCTGTTATTAGTGGTTCAAATGGGTGTCTACCATTTCTTAAAGCTATATTAAACTCATCATAAATTTGAGAACCATATAAACCACTATCTCCGCTTCTTAGTCTTTGGTTCATATTTGCAGTCATCCAAATTGGAATTCCTTGTGCTACATAGCTAACACTTCTAGATTTTGGAGCAAGTGTTGATACGTCTAATCCAGTTCCTGGAAGTTGTGCGCCTACATGTCCTCTTTGAAATCTTACTTTTCCGCCATTATTATATCCGTTATTGATTGCTGTAAGCAGAGGCAGATTTGCTGCAGTTGCCTCTCTATTTACAACAAACTCTCCAGGAGTAAGCATTGCTGGTACAACATCTGAGTTAACATTTGGCCCAGGAACAATGCTTCCGTTGCTCATATATACCATGCCACCACTATTTAAGCCCTGCGGCCTTGTAGTTTCAATGCTGTAAGATCCACCTAATGTGCGAGTTCTAGTTGCTCTTCCAACTGCAGACATTACTCTTCTGAATATTCCCTTGCGATACATTCCACGCAGATTTGACTTTCCTCTTGGATCTACTACGGGCTGATCAATAAGCGGAGCCTTAGTTAAATCAATTGTTCTTCCACGAGCAGCTGCATATGCAGTAACCTCTTGACCCAATGATGCCTCTAGCTGTGCATTTACTGCAATTATTTGTGCCTTTGCTTGATCTACTGTAAGTTTTCCAGCCTGTAGTTCTGCAACAATAGCTTTGGACTGTGCTGCAGCATTCATTGTCAATCTTTGAGTTAATGGAAGAATATCATCAAATGTTTGAATAAAATCTGTCGATACTGCACCGCCTGTTGCTATAGTTTTCTTTAAAGCTTCTACTTCTGCCTTGCTCTGCATTCCAAGAGTTGCCATAAGAGCTTGATATCTTGCTTGCTCTTGTGCAACTACACCTGTTGAAATTCCTCCTACAGAAGTTAACCCTTCTATGTCTGGCATTCTTTCTGTCATCAATATTTGTGGAGTTCTACCAATTCTTCTATTTACGGGCTCTGGCTGCAATGTAAATCCAAATATTGTTGCAGGATCATTTGGATTTCTTGGATTAAGATGTGCGGATGCCCTTCCCATTCCACCCAGATAAGGACTTGATGGATCAACTACCCTGCCTCCAGGAACTCCAGGATTTATTACAGTTCCTGCTGCTGTAGTGACTGCTGGATTTACTGGAATAGATACTGCAGAAGCGTTAGCTTTCAATACAGCTAAATCGTCTATAAGGTTATTTAGTGCGGCACTAAGAACACTCGCTGCTCTTGCATCACTATAGAATTGATTTTCCATCATTCCAGCGGCACGTTGTGCTGCTAAAAGTTCTGGAGTTAAAAGTTTAAATCCTTCTGCACCTTTGAATAAAGCTTTTAGGTGTCCAATGCCTTTAATTATATAACCAAAGAAGTTGGCCAAAAGACCAGTCAACATAATAACTGGACCAGCAATTGCAGTAAATCCTGCAAAGGTAGTCAATAAAGTTTTTACTGGCTTTGGTAAATTATTTACAAATTCCATTACCTTTGTAAATAGATTTACTACGTTTGTTGTAATATTTAAGAATTGCTCTCCAACTCCAGCTAGCTCTGCTTTAAGTCCTTCTATTGCTCTACGATATCTACCTGATGCTGATTCTGTTACTGCTGCTAATTCTCGTGCTGCCACCGCTTCCAACTCGCCTGCGCTGGCCTTCATTAAATCTAAAACTTGTAGAGTCTGACTGCCTTGACGGCCTAAGTTTTCAAACAAAGCATTCAAACGTGAGAATTGGAATTTACCAAATAGCTGCTCAATTGCTTGCTGTTTTTGTAATGGGTCAAGCCTATCTAAAGCTCCTTGCAAAGCAAATAAAGTTTTTGTAACATCCCCAGCATTGTCTCTTACAATGCCTAGAAGATCGATTCCAAATCCTTGGAACTTTTCTACAGCAATATCTGTTGGGTTAATTAAAGATGCTAGGGCTGATTTTAGAGCATTCGCTCCTTCTGATGCACTAATTCCACCTTCACGCATTGCTGTAAGATATAACGCAAGATCTTGAACATCTCCGCCCAAACCTTTAATAACTGGACCAGCTTTTGGAATTGCTTCTACTAAGTCATTTAGAGTAGTTGAAGTTTGGTTTTCAACTGCGTTAAGAAAGTTAATTGATCCAGCAAGCTCTTCGGTATTCTGTTTAAATGCTGATTGAATTGCAAGAGTTGCTTTCATAGCCTCTTGACGATCTACTTCACCAAGTACTGCAAGGCGTGTTGTTTCAGAAACTGACGACAACAACTCATTTCCAGTTTTTCCTGTCGCTGCAATATCAGCAGCTAATGCAATTGTTTCCTGGAAATTAACACCCATTCCAGCAGATAATTCTTTTGCTGTTGCTGCTACATCTCGTCTAATTTGAGTTAATTGTTGTGATGTTGCCCCACCTATATCACCATAAACCTTTGAAAGTCTTGTAAGTTCTTGATCTGCAGTTCTAAATGCATCTGCTGCAGCTTTGCCGAATGCTACTAGAGGTAATGTCAAACCTACTGTTAACTGGCGGCCTGCCCATTGCGTATTCTTACCCCAGTTAATTAATTGTACTCCGCCATCTTGAATTACTTTATTCATTATCTGAAGTTCTTGTTTCAGTAATGCCGCCTTATTTTTTGTTGCGTCTAATCCTCTTGGAATATGCACATTAAACTGCATGAGCCCCTGGGCATTTCTGCCTAGAGGCTGCAATACAGCATTTTGTAATTGTACTTGTTGCTTAGCAAGATCTCTGATTAATCCGCCAGAAGTTCTTGCATGATCTTGATATACCCTGAAATAATCTCTTAACTTTAATCTTCCTGAATCAAGATTTTTGCCAAATTTCTCTACATCTGATGTAAGGCTGACGAAATGAGTTGAGAATTGGCCAGTGCTTCTAATAGTTTCCGAAAATGATCGGTTCATCACCGCTATTTGATTAGCAAGCGATTTATTAGTTTGAGCTATTTTTTCTTGAAGTTGAGAAAGGTTGGCTGTAACCTTATGCACATCTGCAATAAGGTTTGAGAAGTCGGCAGTAGCGACTATTCGTGTTACTATTTGCTCGTCAGCCATTTATTCTAAGTATTACTCCTAGAGTATCCCAACCCCATTCCGATTCCGAAACCTTGCTGCTGAGCCATCGCTCCTTGTAAGGAGACAACATCATCTTTAGATGCATTGATGCCTAACGCTTTGTTTCTTACATCTTCGAAGGTTGGACCTTCTTTCCCTTGATTCTCTCTTATGTCGACACCTTGGAGAGAAGCCAAGAATATTCTTTTTTCTTCTTCAGTCTTTTGCATTGCTTTAAAAGTCTCAAGAAGTTCTGGTAGCGAAAGATTTTCTTCTAGTTCGTGGTAATTTTTCCAACTACCTAAAAGAAAAACTTGTCCCTCTAAAGCGGCTAGATCTAGTTCTGACCAGCCAGCACCGCTGCCGCTATTAGGTTTGGGTCTTCGAGTTTAATTCCTCCACATACTTCCAGAATTTTATTAATTGTTGGTATGTCTAGTGCATTCTCTAGATCTTCTTTTGTCTTGACTAAATCGGGAAGTTGCTTTTCTAGGGCAACACCGCATGCCTCGATAAGAATATCTAAAGATTGATTTTCTGACTCTGCATTTTTTGATTTTTCCATAACCGCCATGAACTTACGAAGTTCTGCGATTGATAGGGGCTTAAGTTTTACTGTCTGCCCAGTTTGCAATTGTATTTCTTCTACGTCGTATACTGTAGTAGCCAATTTATCCTCCTTGGATAGTCTTAATCATTATAACAAATAGATTCTACAAATACAAGCAGAAAGCCCCCAAATAAATTGGGGGCCTTCATAATTTCAGTATTAAATTATACTGTCAATACACGGTCAATAATCTTACCGTACTCCTGGCCAGCATAGGCGGTTTCGCCTGATGGTAGAAGACGGAAGGTTACTGGAAATGTAGTTGGTGTATTACGAGCTAGGGTAAACTGTGATTGCTGTACAGATAGAACACGACGTGCATAATATACACGCTCTGCACGTGCTACGTTTTGCGAAGCATTGCTTGTTCCTGAATTCTGTGTGGTTGGTGCTTGACCAACTGCAATAAGCTGACGCTCTGTTGGTGCAATACCAAGAGCACCTGCTGCAATACCAAGGGTATTCTTGTATGATGTTCCTGTACCGCTCTGAATAATTGTGTTATCCTGAGTGATAGCAGAGTTATTAGCTGGATCATCTCCTTGACCGAAAACTACTAGAACGTTTTCTAGAGTTCCTTCGGACATTTCAGTCATGATCATAACCTCCATCGCAGACTTGAACAGCTTAGCTGTATCAAGGAGCTGATCGACGGTTACTGAATCATAAGTTGGGTTATAAGTGATCTGAAGACCATTGTTTGTATAACCAACGTTTCTGTAATAGAAGGTTCCAGAAGATACTGCATTAAGAGTATCTGTATAGGATGTTCCTGTTACAAATGCTGCTGCGTTTGCTGTACCTGGCTCTGAATTTTCGTAAGTTGCATAACCCGAAGTTGTTGAATCAATATTTGAAATGAACAACGGAGAAGCACCGACGAGAATGTTTCTTGCATTACCTGTCAATTGTGCCATATTTATTTCCACCTCCTGTGGTTTTCAAAAATTTTAGTCATCTAGCTGGCTAGGCTCTTTCCTCATTAGTCTAATAATAGAGGAATAAAGGTAAAAAGGCAAACTATACGAATCTGCCTACGCCGTCCACCATTCTGGCATATTTGACCTCAAGAATCACGTCTGCAGACAAGAATCCTTTTAGTTCCTCAGACGGGGCGGTAGGAGACATATCGGCAATATATATGCTGAAGAATTTAAATTTATTTGACAGGCCAGCCCATTTATTTATATCTCTGGCTGACTCATCCATGCGTCGGAATTCATCTGTCATGAAGTTTCTTATTTCATTAATTTCAGAAACATCTGTTGAGTATACAGTGAACAATATCTGTTCGCAGCAGACCATCCAATTTTCTTCATACGATAGGCCTATCTTGTCATATATAATATGCTTCTTGCCGCTCAAAAATTGATTCATTTCAGCCATCTGTTGTACAGGGATAATTGGGACAATCGTTTCCGCAAGATTATCGCTGTAGTATTGATCAGCATCGAATATTTCTAGATCAGTTAACCTGCTCCATAAAAACCTTCTGAGCTCAAGCATTGCGTCCATCTTATAATTAACTGTCATAGGGCACCTCCAAATGCTGCTGTCAATTTAATATCTGCCTGACTACGAACCGTATTTGGGCTAAATGAATAACTAACTCTTTTAATTGAGGACGGCAATTTAAGAGCATTAGTCATTGCTAAATTAAACATTCTTTGAAATCCAGATTTTTTAATAGAAACATTAACTAGATTAGATGTAAAAAATCTCATATGAGTCATTTTAAATGAATTTTTTACACTGGCTCCTCCAGGCCTTCTAACGGTCACAGAGGCCCCTTTAGGCATAAATACTGTATAACCATTGGTATCGAATACAAGGCGCTCTGCGTGGCGTGGAGCAATTTTAAGAGGCATTCCAGCTTCCATCACAGAAGCTTTTTCTACAAATACGTGTCTGCGCCTTCCTTGACCTTTTGCAAATGTTTTAGATGGTAAAAAATTATAACTAACTTGAAATGATAATCCTGTTGAATCTATTTTATTTAATTTAAATAAGCGTCCAGATTTAACTCCAGTCTGCTTCCACTCATAAACATGGTGTAGTGATTTTGGCTTTACTCTAGCTTGTGAGTCTACATATTCTCCAAAATCCTTATCTATTTGATTAAATATAACTTCTTTAAATTTATTTTTAAATGCAGCATTTTCTGTCAACTTAGCTATTACATGTGCATTGTAATATACATAGGCTGATATTTGAGCTACCATGCTATCCTTTAATACTTCGCCTTTTGATCCCGCCATCAATTTTTCTAGACCGCTGGCAGCCTGAACTAGCATAACATTAGAGTCCAATTTCTTGATTCTCCGATCTCTTCATAGCCGTGTTATATCCAACCACTCTTCCGAATGGATCTGTTATTGGAGTTGTGCCAACTACTTCAAAAACGGTTGGAGTCTCTGTTGGGAAATTTATTTCTGTCCAAATGCATATACCTTCTGCATTTCTTATATTTGTTACTTTTTCTCTAGCTGTCAAACGATCAGAAGTTCTTACTTGTATCATCTGATCATTTTGGTACTTATTGCTAAATACCTGCTTGTCGCTAGATCTAGTAGTAGCAGAGTTGCTTATTACTCCTTTGGCATGACAATCTATAGTTTTATAATATGTCCACGATTTACGTAATGCCCCAGTATTGACGTCTTGAACGTCTAGCTGTCTATATATATCCATCTTCATGGATAGTACGGCATTGATAACCGAAGACATTAGATTATCGAGGCTTTATTTACAACAAAGTCTGACAATAGACGGTCTGCGTAAGCATTGCCTGTTCCCACAAATACTTCTGAGTTATATTCAAACTGCCAGTCAAATGTTTGAATATTTTGTATATATTGATTTTTCCAAGTACTATCTTTTGAGAAAAAGTCTTTCATCAATTCTATCGCCGCAAGCTCTACTTCGTCTGGAATCTTTTTCCATCCAAATTTGCCTTGGACTTCATACATTACGCCGTTTCTAAATACTCCATTGCCGTCATGAATAGATGGTGGAATCATTCCATTTGCAACATATACTGTATTGTCTAGCATGTTGGCACGATTGATTCTAATTCCAAAACCTGTTTCAGATATTTGAACATCGTATCCCCAATTATTTACAACTGGATTAACAGTATTATCAATCAATAAAATATCATTTATATATAGTTTATGGAGAGTTTGGATTCTATCTGGCAACGTCAATGTGTCAGAATCTGAACCCATTATTCTTAAAATATCATTATATAAATAAAATGCTTGTCCTGTAAATTCTTCTATACGTTTACGTGCATATCTTTCTGCTGAAGCTAATTCTTTATATGATTTATATCCTGGATCTGATGGGTCAGTACTGAATCCCATTGAATTACCTGCTTGATACAAATCTGCATATGGTGTTATGATAAATACATCATGTTCATAAGAAACTGCATTTGACTCAACGTTATATTGCCAAATTAATCTTAAGGTTGCTCTTGATGATGTATATAGCAATGGTATATAAACTGCATATGAGCCAATATTTGTTTCATCTTTTTCTGCCGTAAGAGTTGTTAATAGTAAAGATAATCCAGGATCTTCTTCCTCTGGATTATCTGTAATATCATAAACTTTTACAGTAGGCAAAGAGTCTGCATCCACCACATTGCCTTTCCAAAAAACTTGGTGGTAAACAGGTGAATATGTATTTTTTAATACCTCTGCCATTTTATTGGCTTAGCTGTAGAACTCCTGCACTTCTGCTGGAGTAGCCATAACAAAGCCTTCCTCCTTATCAAAAATTGCTTGGGCTGTATCTTTGTCCATAGCAACGAATGGGTGTTCTTTTGTAAAGCGATGCCCTCTTGTTTCATAACTAAAATTTGGACGAATCATTTTAACAAGAACCATGTCTTCTTTATTTACTACCTTTGGTGCCGCCTTTGGTAATGTTTCGTTCATCTGCTTTTCTTCTTCCTCTATACCCTTGGCCTTACTATAAATGGCCCAAGTAACGCCCTCTTCTGCGAGAGCAGCAATTATATCCTTTTTACCTTTTTGATCTGTAATATCGACTGCAAAATCTTCAGCTATTTGCTTTAGCTCTGCAATTTTTAATGTATCAAATGACATTAATTTCTCCTTTTGTAGGTTATTTAATTATAGCATTAGTCAATTAAAAGGAAAAGCCCCCAAATTAATGGGGGCCTTTCAGCAGATCTAAATCCTAAATTAGGAAGCGACCTTAACGTTCTTAACAACAACCCATGC
>Ga0129333_10000334_pt1 | contig 36365 bp, 28 predicted proteins | sample CPB6_08_DNA_FD_94474 | JGI IMG/M metagenome (GOLD analysis project Ga0129333, IMG submission 94474) | Freshwater to marine salinity gradient microbial communities from Chesapeake Bay, USA - CPBay_Sum_0.6_0.8_DNA | ecosystem: Environmental > Aquatic > Marine > Coastal | place: USA: Chesapeake... | reverse complement strand
ATATTTAACAAATCATCGTCAGTTAAAATCTGTGAGTTAGGCCTAGTATTTGTACTCCAGAACATAAGCGAATTGGGATTGTTGCTGTGAGAAATACCTAAAGCATGAATAAGTTCGTGGGTCATAACGGCTAACCGTTGTTGGTCATTTAGACCGGTAACAATTTGGACCTCGGCTTTCCAAGTTTGTGTGTCAATACTGCAAATTCCTAAAATACCCTTATTATTATCAATTTGCTTAACCATACTCAAACTGATATCTGGGCTATCTGCAGCCTCAACAAAAAATCCTTCATCTGCTGCTGTATTAATAATGCTTGCTGCCCGCTTCATTTGCCAGTTTGCTGCAGGACTTCCATACACAACTTTAATAGATAAATGTTCCCGGTATGGCCTTGAATAGTGTTCACCAGAGTCGGCAGAAAAATTTTCGTGGGGTAGCCCAAAACTAGAAATCAAACCAAGCACGGTACTTAAAACAATAATAAAAGGTCTCATAAAAGCTCCAAAATTATATTTAGTATCTGCTTGAATTATAGGTCTATAAAAATATTACAACATTAAATCTTTAATAATTCAGAAAGGAATTATATGGATTTACCAGATGAGACTAAAAATCTGGCAAAAATATTTCAAGATTCGGTAAAGGAACCTCATACACATCTGGTAATTAAAGCTAATTCACTTTATGGGCAATATAATAATAATCTTGTAAGTTACGCAATATTGTTATTAAATAAATCCACATTTCAAAAATTACTGGATTATATAAATTTCTGTAGATCCATTAGCTATAAAGATATTTTATTTAGCAGGCATTCGATTACTAGTGGTCCAGATCCTGATGGCTGGTATGACTACAATGGCAATGTAGACGAACTACTACAAGACAGTAATATAAATTTTTTAAATATAAATATAATTCAAGATGAAGCCACAGAAAAAATTAGAGGCATAGACTTAAACATAACCCCTGAAGGAGTTTATTGGTCTGGCTATGAAAAATACAGTTCTACAATAGTTGAAACAGAACTACTTTCTACTGATTCAATCAAAGAAATACTAGACATGCTTTAGAAAGGAAGTGTATCTTGGAAGTTACAAATACCACGACACACATGATTGGGGTTCCTGGATCTTATTTCCGGGCAATGGCTGTTCAAGATTATTCTAACTACCGCACAGCTCTTGCTCGGGAGTTTTTACAGAATAGTTCTGATGCACGGTCTAGCAAAATCAACTTTGATCTAAACTCTAGTACACGTATGTTGACAGTTACAGATGACGGTCTTGGAATGGATCGAGATACCATCTTTAACAAGCTACTAGTACTTGGCGGAAGCCACAAGTTATCTGGATCCGTGGGCGGCTTTGGAAAAGCAAAAGAACTGCTTTTCTTTTCTTGGGACAAGTACACAATCAGAACTCGTGATCTTCTTGTCGAAGGATCAGGGGCACATTTTACAATTTTGGAAGATCAAGATTATGTTGCAGGGACTACGGCAACAATCTGGTTTCCAGAAAACGAAGACCTGTTTTGGCTTGAGTACAATATCAAGGCTCAGCTCAGCACAAACCAGACAAATTGCAAAGTATTCTTTAATGGCGAAGAAGTACAACCTCTTCGCAAAGGAAGACTTGCAAAAGAACTTGAATACACTTCTCGAGTAAACGGTGTTGAAACGACACAACCGTTTGCACATATTTACCTGAACAAAAGCCAGGAAGACGCTCGGGTATATGTAAGGCTACGCGGGATTACCATGTTCACCAAAGAGCTATGGGCTACTCGCAAGGGTCAAATCATCATTGAGATGCAGGGAGAGTCTGTCGACCTGTTTACAAGTAATCGAGATGGATTGAAGTATGAAGCACAGCGCAAGCTGGATGAGGTCATTACAGAACTTCATTCAAATTGTAACAGTGCTTTAAGGCCCAAGGCTATCAAGGTTGAGCGGTATCAGGGCAGTGGTCTTATAGAAGTACAATCGCCTGAAATCAAAAAGCAGCTCAACATTGTAAATAAACTTGTTCAGCAAACAACAGCACATGTAAATACAGCTTCGACACCAGACGAGTTACTGGAAATTACCCAAACCAGTAATCGTATTAAGTATTTCTTGCAAAATCAGCAACAAAAGATTCAACAAATTGCTGCTAACAAAAGCGTAGAAGAGGCAAAGCAAGAAGTTGTAAAAGCTCTAAAAGCTTTTAATTACCAACCAGACTTTATTGTCAAGCACACAGATAAACTAGCCAAGAACTTGGATCCAGCTACTTGGAGCAAGAGTAACTTGAAGCTTGCAATTATCTGGGAAACAGTACTCAAGCAGATACTTTTTAATAGCGGTAAAGAACTAAAGTTTGCCATTGGCTGGACAGTCGATAACCACGAAGTGTTTTCGGAAATCTATAAACTAGAAGACGGAACTCTGTCGTTTTTGATTAATCCAACCAGCGAACACCTGTCTACAAGAAACTTCAACTTCTTGGTGCAGGAAGTCACAGACATGGCATTCCGTGAGGTTGCCCGCATGGACCACAAGTCCTACAACGAGTCCTTCTTTGAAACGTACCAAACCTTGCGTAGACAGTCTCGGTTGACCGACTTTGGGGGTATAATAAAGGAAGCCCTAAAGGCGCTCTAGCCAAGCACTACTTAAGTCTTGTCACGTTGTTGTACACATCTGGAGGTACCTGATGCCGGTTCAGCCGGTTACTTCTGAGTCTCTTCGAGAGCTACAGGCCAGCCTGGTAAAAGCCCGACGAGAAGTCACCCGCCTGCTTAACGAGCATGAGAAAGCGGTAGAGGCTGAAACCCTCTACCGCAACTCAGTTGAGCTGGATTTTGTTCTTAGCCAAAATGGACGGTCGTATAAGGGCAGCAACGCAGACAAGCGAAAACTTGAACTGGAAGATGCTCTTAATAACGATGATGAGTATTTGAAGCTTGCTGCTGCAGTAGACCGTATCAAACGTGATAAACGTGATGCGGCAGATAACCTTAGTAATCTTGAAACACAACTCAAGATTGATCTGGATATCTTTGAAGATGACAGACACAAGGCAAACCGTGCGATTCTCATGGATGTTACCAAAGTTCTTGGAACACCTATCAAAGGACCTGTTCCTGAGATCACCATGGCGAACCCTGTTACAGCTGTTACCGCAGTAGCTTCTGAACTTGCAGTCCAAACGGCAATGGAATCGGTTTCTCAATCATTCCTTGACGATTTGTAGGAGACTACATGACACACCGGATCTTTACAGACCCGGAGTCACTAGAAGCAGAGGGCTTTAAACTAGCCCCTGTTTCGACTCTGGAAACAGACCCCTTATACCAGCAGTGGCAACGCAAGTTGCTCAAGCTATACCTTACTGACCCTTACTTGCAAAACAGGCCTCCACGGCCTTATCAGGCAAAGTATGCAGCACTATTTGCAATACGTGCCCAAAACTTCCCAATCTGGGACATGGGCGTAGGGAAAAGTTTTCTGGCCTGTCTTTTGATCCGGCTATTGTACGGCGATGCTCTTAAAAGGGGTATCAAAGACAAGAAAGATCAAGATCCAGCAAAAGCCGGATTTCTTCGCCCAGGAGCCATTCAAATTGTGGCTCCACGACACACGCTAAGGCTTACTTGGCTTGATAAAGAACTAAAGATGGCGGGCCTCTATGAATACGCCGAAATTATTGATTCTGAAGAAGCCATAAGACATAGCAGGGCACCCATTTGGCTGTATTCCTATGATTTGTTGAGCCGCCAAACTGTTGATGGTCGAAAAATGGCAGCGTTCAACCGAGAAGAAACAGACCCGGATAAAAAGCGAGGAATTCGCAAGAAAGGTCAAAACAAGTATTTTCTTGGAAGAACCATTTCAAGACTTATTGCTCGGGTTCATCCGCCCAAGCTACTCATTGCAGACGAGATTCATAGGCTCCGTGCAGGAACCGAACGTACTCGTTGTTTCGAGCAAGTCAAGAAGACTGCCAAGCGTCGTGTAGGCATGACAGGTACACCCATGGATGGTTGGGTCGAGCATATTGCTACAATCCTCAAAGCCATCTACGGAACAAGTACAAAGCCCTTTCCCTACACCGAAGAAACCTTCACAAAACGGTTTACCCGAGTCAAGACCGTAAATCAAGACTGGGCAACCGGCAGTGAAACATCCAGCTCAAAAGAACGTCAGGTTCCTGGGGTAAACCCAGCTCAGCTTCCTGAGTTTTACAGAGCTACACGACACCTCATGCATCGACTTATGATTCGTGATCCGGAAGTAGACGGTCAGGTTCAGTTCCCGCCCGTAAACTTGCATGTCATGAACATACCTATGGATCCTGGTCATGCTGATTACTACAACCTGATTCGTAAAGAACAAGAAGGCGCTATTCAAGCTACTCTTGAACAGATCGAACGCGGTGAGATATCAGTCTGGAAAGGTAAGAAAACTGTTCTCGGACAGATTCAAAACCTTAGGGCAGCTAGCTCTTTCCCATGGGCAGTCGAATTTGTTGAACCGTTTCATGGCAGTACTGCAAAAACCCAAGCTGTTATCGATATTTGTACTCAAGCACGTAACGATGGTCGTAAGGTCATTGTGTTTACAAGCTTTATTCGTACAGGTTATCACCTTACCCAAGCTCTTACAAAAGCTGGAATAGGGACAATTCGGGTCTATGCACAAGACGATCAAGCGTATCCGCGTGTCTTGACACCCTCCATGCGTGATGAACGTATTGAGCAGTTTCAAGAAGCAGATGTAGAAGACGTTACTGTAATGGTTGCCAACATTGGTCTCATCAGCGAAGGTCTTACGCTTACTGAAGCAAGTGTAATCGTGAATCATGACCATAGCTGGCGAGCTTTGGTACGTGCACAAGGCATTAGCCGAGTTGTACGCCCAGGCGGTCGTATGGAAGGCGTAGATGTCTATGAACTAATCCATCAGGGTACGGTAGACAAATATGTCTGGGACATGGTCTGGGCCAAGGAGGGTGCAAATCGTGCCCTTATTGACCGTGAGGTCGACTTGTTGGAAACTGATTCAAACGAGCTTGACGCACTTGCCATGGCTCAACAAATGATTATGGATACGCATGCTGCAATACCTGAAGAAGTAAGAGGAACGTGATGGATCGAGTTGAAGGACTTGCAAATACACACAGGCCAATGGTCTGGGAAGACATAATTGGTCAGGAGCCTATCAAGCGGTTCTTCAAAAACAGCCTTTCAAGTGGCCGTCTTCGCTCAGTGTATCTCTTGCCCGGGCTTCATGGCTCGGGCAAGACCACTGCTGCAAAGATTCTTTCAAGGTGGATTAATTGCGATGACAGGCAAGGACATAATCCCTGCAATAAGTGTAAGTTCTGTTCTGCAGCACTTCGCGGTCAAAGCCTTGCTACCATGGAAGTAGACGGTACTTCACAGAATAAAGCTGACTTTGTAGAAAACGATTTGATGGGCTTTCTCAGGGCTCAACCACAACCAAACAAGTATCACGTTGCGATCATTGATGAGTTTCATCGCATCAAAGATCCTGCTCGATCGATGTTTTTACCGTTTCTTGAGTTCATGGATATTGAAAGACCTCGAAGCATTGCCATACTTTGTACTACAGAATTGGCAAGTATTGACAAAGCTTTGATATCCCGGGCTTGCATTCCTGGTACATTTCAGGGGCTAAGTCCTGATCAAGTTGTTATGCGGTATGCAGAAAAACTAGAAATTGATCCAGAAATCTGTGAATTGATTCTAAAAGTTTCTGGAGGTTCTATGCGACAGTTCTGGAATACATATGATGTTATTCGAGAGCTGGCAAACAATAACTCTGAACCAATATCCACAGAAACGGTACTTGAATGGGCCGGCGGTATTACCGATAAAGAACGGCAAAGTCTTTGGAGCTCTATACGTAAAAAAGATAGAAAGAAAACTAAAGACTTGTGGGACAAGTGGATGTCTAGTAACAAAGCTGGATTTGACTTTGTTGCAACTCAGCTACTAGAAGATCTGGATGCAATGATTCTTGCAAATCCTGATATGGATGAGTATGTTGATGCACATCAGAAAATTGCTATGGCTTTAAGCTATGCAACTCATCCAGCAGCTCGAGTAAACCAACTTGTTCTTGGCGCATTGTATGCAATCAAGTTTCCGGAAAGCTCTGTAAAAGCCAAACCTAAACCAGCCGAACCAGCACCAGCTATAACAAGTCTTCCAGAACCCGTACAGGAACTACCAACAAAAGTTACGCCTGTAAAGAGTATTCCAGAACCAGAACCCATCTTTGATGACCTTGAAGATGAGCCCGTAAAACCAGAACCTATTACTACAGTTGTTTTACCTACACCAGTAAAAGCCGAAGTTGTCAGTTACTTGGATGACTTAGGCGATTAAACATGAAGATCTATCACATGCAACTTGGGCTAGCTCGAAGAGTTGGTCTATTGCCTGCTGAAGTTATTGTTGTTCAAGAGCCTAAAGTTCCTGAAATATCATTATATTGGCGGCAACAAGGGTTTTCTGTAAAACCTGTGCTGTTTATTGATCCAAAAGCGGATCCTGATGATTTCAAAGAACTTAAGCCCAAAAATCACATAACTATCTTGTTTACAAACAAACCCAGTAAACCATGGTTAGCTTGGATTAAAAAATCTAAAGTCGAGTACATCGACAAAGGTACTTTATCCAAAGATCAAATGAAAGGTTTGTTGATTCAAGGTTCACCTCTTCTGGGTACGTATAAACTTACGGCAGATGCAGCAGAGTTTGTAATCGAAACATTTGCAGACAGTAGTGCTGAGGGGCTGTTTAATATTGCATTTACTATTGAAAATGCAAAACAGCCAAATCAAACTTTACTATCTCTTGATGATATTGCAGAACTCTGGCCAGACCCGGGATTTAAATTAGCTCGACAAATAGCGCACTACTTAGGAAAACGAGAAGCTATCAGATTACTTCTTACAGTTTCTCGCCAAAACAGTGAATCTATTTTTGGTCTATGGAGATACCTGGATATTGTTTGTGGGTCTAAACATCCAGAATGGCTTAGCACATTACAAATGTTTAGATCTGCATGTGACCGTAAACGTTATGATTATCACGAAGGCTTACTGCTGTTTACACACTATTGTTATGCCAGCAAGCAACGCAAACCAGACTTGGTTTTCCGTTGCGGAATTCCTGCACTGATTGGAGACATTGGTGGCCATACAAATTCTTGATTCTGAAGAACCGACAATACGGTTTACTGAAGAAGTGCACCCAGTCCAAGGTCCCCTACCAGCACTAAACTACAAACTATTGGGACTTTGGCAACACAATGGAATTATACTCAGGGCATACTTTGAAGCCCTTGAAATTCCTACAGAACACAACGAGATTGGCTTCTACCGATGGGAGCCAGCCTTGACAAATAGCCGGGCCAAGTACAACTATTTTAATGTTCCGAACGCAGCAGGGATGTTCTTGAAGCCAGCCCTGGTTACCCGGATGGTACGGTCGGGGGACAACGTACCGGAGGTTCTCGAAGACATTTGTGGCAATTTCAGCCCTCTGTCTTTGCGAGACCTCTTCAAGTCCCACATCTAACTCCAATGGAGGTCAACACCCATGTCACTAAGCGAAATCGAGGCTTTGCTAGCTCAAGCCGAGCAAGTCGAAAAGCAGTCCAAAGAGCGTAAGAGCACCTTCGTTCCTGGCCCGTCCTATGATGTCATGATTCCCAAGTGGGGTCAGTCCAAGCAGTTCAAGTACCATATCGGTGGTGATGAAGTATTTGGCGAAAAGATGCTTGCTGTTGTTGTAGGGTCCTATCATTCGTTCATGCGCTGGGGCCACAAGGATCACGATACCAAGACCGGACCGATGTGCCAGGTTCGTGGCTATTACGACCCCACGGCCAAGGATGCCAATGGTGCGCCGCTACAAATCAACAAGTCGGGTTGGGAAGTTCCTCGCCCGTCTGCCGAGATGACCATTACAGCCTATCGTCCGTTTGGTTCTCGTAAGAATGCCAACGGTGAGCCGCTTACTTGCGCCGAGTGCCGGGGTTCAGGCATGAACAAGTCCGACATTCCTACCAAGTTTGGTGGCGAAGACAAGTGCGAGAACGAGGGTTACCTCGACGTAATTGTTTTCCGGCATATGGTCAAGACCGACGAGGGCAATCTGTTCAAGACGGTTAATCAGACAAACGTTGGTCAGGCTTATCTCGCAAAGCTACCACTTACCAGCATGGCTCAGGCAGCCTTCATGAACTTTGTGTTTGACCTTGCAAAGGGTCGTCGCATGTCTTGGAAGGATGTTCTGGTTCAGATCAAGATCGAAGAAGAGAAGATCAAGTCTGGCGCCCTGGTTGCCAAGCTTGATTTCTCTGAAATGGATCCTGACAAGGAAGCCCACAAGAAAGCCGTCGAAGAAGCAAAGAAGCTCTACGAAGGCAAGCTTGAGGCAGCCAAGAGTGCATTTGCAGACAAGTCGAAGAAGAACCCTGTATCCCAGGTTTCTGGCGACGTTCCGTTTGCAACTGGTCAGAGCTACTAAGCAAACCAAGGGGCCCGGGGGCTTATGTCCCCGGGCTTCAACCCATGAGGTAACGTCATGAATCAACCCTACAAACTACAAATACACGGCTATGAAAATCCTGGAATGCTTGCTAAAAGCAGAGAACTAGGTAATTCAGGCGTTTATTTTCCGGACATGACTTTACTTGTTGAACACAACGAAAGTGTTTTAAAAGACGGCGTAGGGCTACTTGTTTGGTCAGGAACAGGTAATTATCCGTTTGAAGCACAAAAGTTCTGTCGAATTATCTTGACTCCAGAGAACGCAACCAAGCTTGGTAAAAAGCTTCAGGAATTAGGTGAGCTTGTATCTGACAGGCAAAGTTTTCAAGAATCTGTCAAAAACCCTGAAATTTGTTCTATCGAGGATGTGTGATGACCTCACAAAATATAATTTTGTTTGACGCCAGCACGGCTCGGTATGCTCAATCACCGGGCCCTAAAGAAATTGATGAGCTCTACAATAAGCTTGCTTATGAAATTGCTGGCGCAGAACATGCCCCACAAGCCAAGAAGTTTATCTTTGACCCCCGTACCCGTAAAATGGTTTATAACCGTAAATATACTGGTTGGGATGGAATCAAACGTCTTTATGACCGCAAGACTGACAGCTTTCCAATCGGGCTGATTCATAGAGCCATTGAGATTACGCCGAATGTAATAGTAAAACCATTAATCAAAGCTATTCCACGACAACCTCTGGAAACTTTTGAGTCTACACTTCTTTACACGCCGCACAGGCATCAAAAGAAAGCATTTGAAATGCTTACAACTCGTGGGCATGCCATGGTTGAACTTCCTACTGCAAGTGGTAAAAGCTTGATTATTGCAATGCTTGCAATGAGCATGAAAGATCACATAGGCATTATTACCGTACCTAGTCAGTATTTGCTGCATCAAACCAAAGCTGACATAGAAAAGCTTACTCAAGGTCAGCTAGAACTAGGTATTTATGGCGATGGTGAGTGTGACCTCAAATCTATTACAGTAGCTACGATGCAAAGTTTGTATTCAGGTATTCAGTCAAGAGGAGAAATCGTTGCTTGGTTGGCTGAATGTGATTTTTGGGTAGCAGACGAAACCCACGGAGCTGCAGCAGATAGCTGGCAAGAAGTTAGCCACAATCTCAGTAAAGCCATGGTACGGTACGGCCTTACGGCAACCTGTCGGCGAGAAGATGGTTCTGAGTTGTTACTAGAGGGCGCTATCGGTCCTTTGGTTTACCGCGAAGAGGCAAGTGACCTAATCAAAGAAGGTGTTCTTGCAACACCCGAAATTGAGATTCACCACTTTGACCCGGGACCTGTATCGGGTACTTATCCGCAAGTGTACAAACAAGCTGTATCTGAAAACCTTGATAGAAATCTCAAGATTTTAGAGCAAGTACACCGAGCAATAAAAGACGATCTTGCCCCTGTACTGGTTATCGTTGATGAAAAGAAACACGGAAAAGTTCTTGCACAAGTATTTAAAGACGATGGACTAGCAACAGAAAGCATCGACGGTGATGATCAGCACAAAAAGCGAATGTCAGCCGTAGGCAAACTACTTGATAAAACCTACCCTGTTTTGGTTGCATCAGGTATTTTCAACACAGGTATTAATATCCCGCCAATTCGTACAGTCATAAACGCTGCTGCAGGAAAGTCTGTTACAGAAACGGTACAACGCGCCGGTCGAGGTTTAAGACAGTCACACGATACTGGTAAAACCAAGTGCCGTATTATTGATTTCTTGGATGAAGAACCAAAGTATCTTCGTAGACATGCAAAGATGCGGCGGAGAACCTACTTTGAAATGTACCCGGGGTTTTGTGTAGAGTTCACAACCAACGGAGAAGAAGAAGGGTTGTAATCATGGATCGTGACGATGTCGTCAATTTGATCAAAACAAAGAAACGAATTGGTGACCTCGCCCGAAGCACCAAGCAACGAATACACTGCCCGTTTTGTCGTAGTGATGGGCTCGATTTGCAGCTTTATCATGATACAAATCGTTTTCGTTGTTGGGTATCTCAGTGTGGTCGACATGGCTCACCAATAGACTGGCTCATGTTTGAACAGGGCTTGTCTTTTAATGAAGCCATCAAAATGCTTGCTGCAGAGCTGGGTATCGATATTACCTTTACGGATAATCGTTCTCCAGTTCTGCAAAAAGCGTCTCGTTCTTTTGTTAGAGCCTTATCCAAAAACAGTGACGTAACTGATTATTGGGAGTCTCGTGGAATTTCACACGAAACCCTATACAAGCACCATGTTGGCTATTGCTCAGAAGATGTAATCAGAGACATTACCAGGGCAGAAGGCGAAGACAGGGTTTCTTGGCAAACACTGGAAGACGCCGGGCTCATAAGCCACGGAAAACCTGCTTTCTGGAATCATACGGTATTTCCGTATCGACACTGGAAAAACAGAAACATTGTTCAGATGCAAGGCCGTGCAGTAGGTGAAGTATTCGGCAGTCAAAATCGGTGGAAAGGTTTGGAAACTCGATCAAAGCTTGGGCAAAGAAGTCTCAACTCCATGCTATGGGGCGAAGAAGAACTGCTTGGCTATTGGCGTAGGCCCAGCCGCAACGGCAAGACATATGCGTTTGTGCTTGAGGGTATACCTGATGCACTTACACTCAGGCAACAAGACATACACGCACTTAGTATTGTTGGTAATATGAACCTCAAAGTTCATACACGTAGCTTACGCAACCTGGATGTTGTTTACTTGGTACTGGACAATGATACCTCCAGCCAGGAAAACCTTCCCTGGGAACTATATGATATGTTGCTGGAAATGCCCAAGACTCAAATTATTACTGTAAAGCTACCTAAAAATGCAGAAGAGAAAAAAGTAGATGTCAACGAGTATTTTGCAAAAGGGGCAACTATATACGATTTCAACAAAATTGTAGACAAGTCTCCGGATGCATGTGAATTTCTCGTAGATAGTTGGGGTTCCAATGAAAGCATGTATGAGCCGCTTATGACACTAATCTGCGAGCGTCCAGAAGACGAAAGATCAGGACTGATCTATCGCCTCTCAAGCTTTGGATTATTTACCATGGACCAACTCGAAGCGTTTACACGAATGCTTAGACTTGACCACAGTGTTATAAGCAGCAGGTATCGGCGTTCTCGTAAATCATAGAAAGGGGGTGAGACCATGACAAAAAAGCTAATACTTGTTGGAATAGATGAAACTGGCTATGGGGCTATAGCAGGCCCTGTTACAGTCTGTGCCGTTATGGTCTATCCCGAATGGAGACCTGAGCTAGAAGCTCTTAACTTGCGTGACAGCAAGAGTCTTAGTCCAGAGCGTCGGCTAGAAATTGCTCATTGGATCAGCGAACGCAAAGCATGTGAGTGGGTTATTATCAACGAACCTGCTCATGTAATTGATAAGGTTGGTCCTTGGGATTCTGTCTGCAAAGCTGCAAGAAGTGCTGTAATTATTCTTAGCAACAAACTAGGGTTTGAAGGAGATCTTGACGGGTTCGAGATTCTCATGGACGGGAAGTTTCCCATCAAAGGCATGCCTAAAGGGGTTACTAATCGGTGTCGGGTAGGTGCTGATGAAAAAGTCCTGGAATGCAAAATAGCTTCTATTTTGGCAAAAGTTCACAGGGATTTTCATATGGAACAATTATCCCGTAACTATCCCGTATACGAATGGCAGTACAATAAGGGATATTCCAGCACCCAACACCTGGAAGCCCTTTATCACTATGGTCCCGTTGAAGAACACCGCATGACAGCAGGCGTCTGGCGTGCTGTCAAAAATCACTGGGTCAAAAATTATCGAAGCTGGGGACAACCAATGCCCCACTGGCTTGCTGCCATGAATCCACGGTTTGCAAAAAGCCAGCAACAGTTCTTGAGGAAAGGACAAAACAAATCTGATGGCGTTCAAACGGAACATACTGGAGGAACTGAATCCTCAACAACTAGCAGCAGCAACCTCTAGCGCACGCGTTACCAAGGTTGCTGCCGGTGCAGGAACCGGTAAGACCAAAATGTTGATAGGTCGCATCCAGCACCTCTTGGAAGACAACCGAGACAAGATTGTTTGTGTGGCTTACTCGACGGCAGCTGCTGAAGAGATGGGCAGGCGTTTGGAAACAATCTTTGAAGAGCACGACATGAAGCTTATTGATAACAAGACTTGTCATGCGCTCGGTAACCGGATTCTCATGACTCACTACAAAGAACTAGGATTCAAAGACAGGCCACGACTTGTAAAAGACTGGGAGCTTGTTGATCGCTATATAGACTACGTCCAGTCCAGTGGTTTTAGGGCACCCGAGGGTAATCACCTTAAAGCTATACTCGCTCTAGAAGCCTTTTCTGCAGCTACAAACAGAGCCATAGACTTCGAGTTCATGTGTGAGCATTCACCCATGCTTACGGGCTACCAGAAGCGCCATATGAGTCGTAACAAAAAGCCTAAGAATGCCTGGACAGTTGACAGGGTTCTAGAGCAGATTGCGAAGCTTCAGGGATTTCGCAAAAAACATAACATGTACTTGTTTCAAGACATGATCGGCATGCCGCTTACACTACCTGAAGACTGCTTCAGAATATTCAACGCCGGACATGTTCTTGTTGATGAAGTACAAGATCTCAACTACGCACAGCACCAGTTTATTAACCGACTTCAGAAGAAGGCTTACAGCCTGACAATGGTCGGCGATGAAAGCCAAGCAATCTACGGATTCCAAGGCGCACAGCCTGAAATATTTCGTAACATTGAAGTCTTTTATCCTTATGCTCAAGTACACAAGCTGGAAATTAATTATCGCTCCAACCAACCTGTATTAGATTTAGCCAATGACATCTTGCAAAAAGAGCTGGGATCTGATATTCAATTACGTGTGCCTGACGGGGATACCCGGATAGGTATGGGAGTCCAACTCTACAAGGACCAAGACCGGTGTATCGTTGACTGGATCAACGGCATCATGCAGGAACAGTCCAACGTAGCGGATTCCGAAAAGGACTACTCTGAAATTGCCATCCTGTTTCGAGCCCACCGCCATACACCTTCTCTAGAAATGCTTCTGACCGACAGCAACGTACCGTATGTTCTTCAAGGAAAAAGCTTCTTTGAAGAGCAGACAGTGCAAGACCTTCTTGCATACTTCGAGTTCTTTGGAACAGCGACGTTCTCAAAGGCTTATGAATCTGCATGGAGCAAAATTGTTCGTCACAAGAAGTACCTGGGAAACAAGACGGAAATCGAAACACTCGAAGCTGCAAAGCACGAGCAGTTGGATATTTTATCTACCTGGCAAACGGCGTTTCAGGGTCGTTCACACCCGATTGCGTGTCGTACAGCAAATCAACAGCGTCTCTTCAGGGAGCTTGTTGCAGATCTGGAAGAAGCCAAGAAACTGTACGACGCGCAAAAGTGGGTAGAGCTTGCTCAACTAGCGTATGTTCTTGCCGAGAACAGCTGGGAAGACAGATTCAGCTCTGACCCATGGCAAATGAAAGATGCTCAAGACAAAGCTGCTGGCTTCATGGATTGGGTATCTAATGCACAAACCCAAAACAAAAATCCCCTTGATATTCTCAAGGAGCATCGGGAACGTAATGACCGACTGAAGGGTACAAAATCCAAAGAAGGCGTACGTATCCTTACCGTTCATGCATCAAAGGGCTTGGAGTGGGACCACGTTGGCATTTGGAACGTGGGACCTACAACATTCCCTCTGGCGCATGGCGAACCCCAGGAAGAGAGGCGTCTGTGTTACGTTGCAGTTACGCGCGCACGCAGTGATCTTGCAATATTCGTCAATCCCGCAGCAAACAAGACCACAGTCGACTACCTGACGGGGGAACTTCAGCAATCAAGCTGGGGTGACCATCCGATTCTCAGGTATGCCGGACAAGACGCTCTCGATTTCATGGCAGCAGTCCAGTGTTAGCTGGCTGCTTTGTTACCCCAACCCACAACAAGGAGATGGTATTCAACATGAATACTGACAAGCCCAATTTCAGCCCCGAAGAGATCTACAACCGCGTTGTCGAAGATAACGGCAACACCAACGCCGATGACCTTGCTAAGGAGCTCGGTCTTCGTAACCACGGTCAGATCCTACAGCGTATCGGTCAGCACATCCTTAGCAGCATGCAGCGCGGTGTTACGCTCTCGTACCCCAAGCTCAACATTCCTCTACCTACCGTTCGTAAGACTCGCAAGCTGAATGTCGCTTATCGGACTGGTGTCGAAACCAAGCTCCAGATCAGCGCAGCCAAGCTGAAGGACCTTGGCGGATTTGATGAGGTCTCGACCTTTGAGATCAGCACCTCTGAGATCAACGGCGAGAACGTACTCGTATTCCGTCCAGTTGCTCGGTTCAACAACTCAAACCCTACGTCGAACTCGTCCTCAGGGACGACCAGTCAGGGGAGCACTGGGTCCAATACTGTGGAGTCTGGATTCAACAGCAGCAATTCCTCGACGGGCATGAACTCAAATACACCTACTGAGGTGTCCAGCGCCATCCCTGCCGACAACACCGCTGTTGAGATCAGCTACGACGATGTACCAAACACCGTAACCAGCTCTTCCAACGTTCCTGTGGTTGAGGAATCAACCGAGGACGAAGAAGAGTTCAACGCCAACATGATCTAACAAATCAGCTAGGAAAGGGGCAGGTAGACTTGTTCTACCTGCCCCAAGTACTAACCAGAAAAAGTATCCCAGCTACCTGTAATCACTTCACCTATTCCTGCTCCAGGAATATCTGAACAGTGGTAGGTTTTATCTCCAATACGCACTACAGGCTTACTGTCTGCAAAATGCGAGCTTGAGCCTGAAATAGCAGAAAATGTATTAGGACCTGTACAAAACTGGTGATTTCCACCATCACCGACACGCACAACGGCTTTACTATTGACGTAGTATTTTGGTGATCCCTGGCTAAATGTCCCAGTAACTGGGTATTGTACAGGCCCTACGAATGGAACAATATGTGTATCAGTAGCTGAAAAAGCTCGATCATCAATTCTTGCAATACCCGGCACTACAATAACTCTCCATTTTCTGCAATTTTAGTAACTATACCATCACTGTTTATAATCCAAGTACCAAATAACGTGTATATAAGTCCACCAGATACTCTTTTAAACTCGGGGTGATAAACAGATGATATAGAAACTGGATATTGTGTAATTTTATTTTTTAGATACTCAACTACCTTTGAAGTACGTGGCCTTAATGGATCATAGCTACTAAACGATTTATACCAATCTAAAATATCAGATGGTGAATTAAATGTGTCAGAAGTATAAGTAGGTAATCTTCTATCATCAGTTAATGTTTCTTCAGTTATAGGTGTATTAGCTTTTATAATTTCTTTTGTTTGGATAAAGTTATTTGAATTAGTGCTAACAACTGCAAAAGCGGCGTTTATAAAATTTGTATTTGTAATGTATTCATCAGGAAATCTATAATAACCACTCCTACCTTTTGTAAAATATAAAGGATCAGATACTATTTTTTCTGGATACAAAAATCCCATTATTAATATAGCTAAATAGTCTGTAAATATCTCTAAAGCTCTTTGGCCATTTATTTTCATATCAAAATAACTTGTTATATAACTTGACATTGAAGTATGTATAAGTTCATGAATAATTATATGTTGAATAAATAAATCTATATTTTCAACTATTTGCTCATTTGTACTAAACGGAGTAGGTTTTACTAACACTATGTTTGGAGAAATAATTATATTATGTAGGTCAGGTTCTGCTAAAGCATAACTTTTCTGTAGTAATAAATCTACATCGTCTATAGATCCAAGCCAAGCATATATACTTTTATTAAGCCTAAAAGATATATTTTTACTAGCCAAAATATTATTTACTGTATAAGATAAATTTCTTATATAGTCTGTAAGACGAGAATTTTGATACGCTGGTTTTGTACTAAAAGAATAGTAATCAGTAACTATAGGTTTAATTCTATAATTATACTTACCTAAACTAATTGTTGGCCCGTCTTGAAAAAGTTGTGAATTATACAAATAAGACTGATACAGGTAGATTTCTTTAAAAATTGATTTTGCTTGATTAGTAGTTATTTTACCAACTAGATTTAAATAATAATCTGAATATCCATAAAGTAGATCCTGAGTAATTTTATTAGCTTCTAGTATAGCTTGTTCATTTGATGGACCAGCGTTAATATCTGCATCAAATAGTGTACCAAAAATTGCCCACGGTAAATTTGTATTATCAAATAATTTAACTGGAGAATTATTAGTATATTCAATAGCTGTAACAATAACACTACTAATAAATTCTGAATTACTTAAATTAAGTATATTATTAGTTACAGATAAATTATTAAGTGTTTTTATTACATCCACTGTTATATATAAATAACTTACAGTTTCTGGAATAAAGTCAGTATCAACGTTTATTTTCCAATGCCTAATTATCTTATTATTTATTAAAATTGGAGTTTGTTCTGTAGCGGACCAAGTAGATATATACTCTTTTGTGTTATTTTCAGTAAAATAATATATTTTATTCACAGCAAGAGCTGATACTAAGTTTTCCAAAGTTATACTGCCATCTAGATTTCTAATAAATGTTGTTCTATTGTCTTTTGGTATTTGGCTGTTTAATTCATAGTATGGGCTTGTAGTAGGTAAGTCTGGATAATCAATTTTAACAACATCCATTTGTATATCTTGCGTTGTAACACCCTGGGCATAAAGTATTTTACTTACTGGTACATCAAAAGTGTAAGTTTGTGATACATCTGGGTCGTAAACAAAAGATACAACTTTAGAGTTTTTAACAATTGTAGGATTTTCACGTTTGGGATTTACACTTATAGCAACTTTTGGATCTTGAAGATCAACAACAAATCTAATCCTGGCAACAGCTCCAGTTAGGTTTCCTCCAGCCGGTAACAAAGCAGATGGATCAGAGTTAGCAAGCAAATATAGGTCAAACGATTGAATCCCGTTTAGACGATTAGAGCTATCTGGATCTACAAGTGTTTTTAGTTTTAGTTCGCCGTTATACACAAAACCCGGTAGACTTTGAAATGCAATTACACCAGTTGTACTTGGCGTTGCAATCGGTGGCATAGCAGAAGGTACACCAGGTGGAATTTGTGTGGGTATTGTTGCAACACCAATATCGGGCGTTGTCATCCAATCGGGCCAAGAAACTTGTGGGTAAACACAACCAAGTGTAAAAGGTATTGGGGTTGGTAGTGGTATACCTGCAACAGGAAACTGTATTAAATTTCCTGCAGGGGGATAAATTTGTAAGTTAAATGTTGGAAAGCTTAAATTTATTTGTGGCCAAATATTTTTTAAAAAGTCTAAATTAGGTGTAGGAATAGTTTGTAAATAATTCCAGAATTCTGTTGCTTTTTCCAGAGCCCAGTTAAAAATAGACTGTAAATTACTAACTGTAATATTTACTAAAGTTTCTGTAAATTCAGATAGTTTTTGTAAAATCCAAACAGGGTCTCCAAAATTACTAAATCCCTGTAACCAATTTTTTAAATTTATATCTATGTTTAAGCTTGGAATACTAAGTAAATTATCAAATTTTATTTGACTTAAGTTTTTTATTTGATCTGTAAAAAAGTTTGTTATTGCACTTTCAGCAGCTTTAATTTGTTCAACTGTCCAGTTGTAAATTTTATTTATAGCTTCTTCTGCTTTAGTCCAAATGTCTTGAATAGTTTCTGATGCAGCTTTAATTTTTTCTAGTATCCAACTAAAAGTACTGTACAAAGGATTACTAGTTAATAAGTTTTCTAGTCCATTTAAATTTATAAAACTTAAAAGTTCAGTTATTTTACTAGTATCTATGGTTGGCCATTTACTAAAAAAATCTCCTAAGCTTAATTGAATATCTTTAAAAAAGTTATAAACACCAGTAAAGTCTGGTAACTGTATATTTATGCTTGGAAAAGCAAAAGAAATATCCTGGAATGGATTACTAAATAATTTACTTAAATCTGGTAATTCTAATCCACCTATTTTTGGCAAAGAGTTTAAAAAGTCACCTACAGATGGTACGTTTAAACCGTCTAGTTTATAAACCCATATAGGTAATGCAGGCGGTACAGGGGAAGGTAAACCACTCCAAACCAATTTTGTTTCAGCTGTATTTACCCAATTAGGGTCAGGTTTTAGCTTAGCCCAACGTAAGTTATAAAGCGGTAACTGTGTCCCGTGAATAACGGTAAATGGAACGGATAGTTCAATTCCTACATCATTACGAGTACAACCTAAGTTAATGATAGCGAGTGTTTCTATATCTTCATTATCTTGTCTGTTTAAGACATCCAGGTGTACCCCTGGGTTTACATTTAAAGTAACTAAAGACATTTATTACTTACCACGATGTTAAAATTTCACCGCGAGGTCCGTACAAAACCTGATTCTGTGTTTTAAGTATTTCAGAGACATCTGAGTTTACGTGATACCATCGCCCTGTTTTAGCATCTACATCTCTAGCTGCATGTACCTGTACATCGCCTTGAGTTGTAAAAACAATTTGCGAACCTGACTGTTTATGGTAAATAGCTACATTTCCAAAACTATCCGATTCAATACTTAAATACTTAAGTGCATTAATTAATTTACCTACACTATCAGTTTCAGAACTATATGGCTTTGGCTGTAATTGGGTTGACACCTGAACAGTCTCCCTGAAATACTTGACAGCTCTAGAGTCTATAGTTCTATATTAACCTATATCTATACCCGTGACACAAGGATATCAACGTGGCTGCACCTGAACCAAAACCCCGCAAGCGTAAAACTATAAAAATCTCAGAACAGCTTTCAAAAGTTTTAACCGCAGAAAAGCTGGAAGAAGCCAAGCCAAAAGTTTCAAAGCGGTCACAAGCTTGGAAAGGCCTTGAGTACGCTATTGCTGCAGCATTCAAGGCTGCTGGGTTTTTAAAAGCCAAACGTATTCTCAAGAACGAACAAATTCTGGCAGCTAGCCAACATAAAGAATTACCGGATGTAAACGTTCCTGAAGTACCCTTTCTAAAAATTGATGGTAAACATTCTATAAGAGCCTGGGACAAGGTAGAAAGCCTGTTCCTGACCTGCCGGGACAAATATGCCCTTGAGGCCACAGACCGGTTTGTAATGGTCACCCAACGGGCTAATAGTCGACACCGAATTGCCCACCTGAGCCTTGAGTTTTTAGCTGAGCTATGTGCCAAGGCCTACCTCGATGGAAAATCCAGTGACAGCTGGGTTTGCCCCCAATGCAGGTCTCATGACCTGACTACAAGCCCAATTGGCATGAGCCAAGAACTTACCCGGTGTAATACATGTACCCTTGAGTGGGTAACAAAAGAAGGTACCCGGCCAGTAAGCAAGCCCTAGCGTGCTCAAGCAAAATTTGTGCTATAGTAGAATCAAGAGCTCAAGGAGATCTGATGACTCAGCTACCACACCTGTACAGTTACAGCCAGCTAAACACATATAAAGATTGTAGCCAGAAGTACAAGTATTACTATCTGGATAATCTACGTCGTCGAGAGATTGGACAAGCTGCCGAAATTGGCACAATTGTTCATGAATGCATCGAGCGGTTTTACACGGGAGAGTTTGAGTCTGCTGAAGCAGCATTTCCTGTTGTTATCCATACTTATCTGGAATCACTCGGAATTGCTGACTGGCAGCCCGAGCTAGAACATATTTCTCAGATTTTATCTAATTTAATACTTAAGGCCAGCGCAAACTATACTGGACCAGACGCTATTCGAACAGCTGATGGTCGGGTATCAGAAAAGCCGGAAATGACCAAGGGCTGGAAAGAAGAAGTACGTCGACATAACCTCGAAAGTCGCATGGACGGTGCAAATTCCAGTATTCTTCGACGGTTACCCAATGAATGGGCAAACGTAAAGATGACTTCTGTTTATGCAGAAGCAAAACACTTGTCTAAGATGTATGAGCATCCCAGTATTATTGCTGAAGTAAAAGCAATTGAATTTGGATTCTCCGACCCCGATCAGCATGGTGACCCAAATCATCCAGACCCTAATCAACGAGAGCCGCATATCAAGAATCTTGCAGTACTTCCCAGTGGTCGAGTATTCCGGGGCTATATCGATCTTGTAGGTAAACTACATAACGGTGAATGGATCATTGTAGACCATAAGACCTCTAAAGAGTGTCCTACTGAACTAAAGGTTCGTCACCACGAGCAGTTATTACTTTACGCTTATTTCTGGAACAGTCTTACGGGTCAGTGGCCTGCAAAGATTGGTATCAGCCACTTACGTTCAGGTACACTTGTAGTTGCAGATGTCGTTCCTGAACTAGCTCTCGAAGCTGTACAACGCCATGAAGAAATTATTCGAGCAATCAGCAAGAAAATCTTCATCAAGCGTGCTCCCTTTGAATATGGCTCACCATGTCTTGATCGGGACGGTAGACTTGAGACTGCTTGCCCATATTTACCGCAGTGCCATAAAGATGTTGCTATTGCCCTAGGCTGGGTTGAACCTACTGTAAGTTTGCCTATGGCAGATGCATCCGGGCTGGAAGATGATATTCCAGCTTTGACCCCAGATACGTATTAGTACGTATCAAAAGTACCAGGAGACCAATATGTCTGATCGTAAGAACGCCGTTGCCGTATCTGCTGTTGCTGAAGAAATTTCAGATCGTCTGGCTGTAAGTGTTTCAAAGGCTGCCGTCTTTGAAGTACTCAAGATGCTTGGAGATGTTGTTTCAGAGCACCTTGAAAAGGGCGATTCTGTAATGCTTCATAATGTCGGTGTTATCAAGCCCACTACCATCAAGGGTCGTGAGTATCCCAATCCTCGCGGTGGTGAGCCCCAGGTAAAGCCGGATCGTCGTAGCATTCGAATTGACATTGCACTACCACTAAAGCGGCGTTTCGGTCGGGCTTAAATCCGTGAAAGACCTGACTGCTAATCGCAAGTCATTTTTAGATTACTTGCGAACAGGCTTTGCCCACAGTCAGGATTATCATGGCGCTGCAGGGCATTTTACACACAATGCTGTAATGGAAGCCCTGCAGCAATTTTCCAAAACGGACCCAGCCTCGTGGAGTATCCTAAACAACTGGATTGTCACGAGGCTGGACCTTTCTGGATTAGCAAAAAAGCATAGTTGGCCAGAACATACACTAAAACGTCGACTACACGCGTGCGTAGACGCTTTGTTTGCTAGACTATTGCTAGAGCCTTATATATCTGTTGATAAAGACTACACAGTCTTATCGAATTGTGAGATTTTTCACGAGACGCTATTACGTGTTCTTGAAAAACAGTATCCAGGAATAGAGAAACAAATTTTATCGGCAATGCGAATAGGCATTAATGCCCGTAGACGTAGCAAACGTAAGAAGTCCTCTTAGGAGAACCTGATGAGTACAGGTCCACTGCAACATAAACCCTCTGATTCATGCCCGCACTGTGGGGAAGAGTTTGAAGGCATGGTACTTGTACCAGACCCATCAAAGATAGCTACGCTTGAAGTGCCTGAGCGAGTCGTACAAACAGAAATCGATAAACTCGGTCTCGGCGGGGAAGTAATCCGGCTAAAAGGGTCCGGCCTTACAAACGAAGAGATTGCCCTTAAGCTCCAGTTTAGTGAAGACCAGGTTGCCCGGTACATTCGTGAGTACAGGGTAATGAAACCCGAGGAAAAGCGAAAAGTACACCAACGCTCGGTGTTTCATGTTGCCGACGAGCTTCAAAGCCACTACACAGAGCTTCTAGCCCTGTTTAAAGACGCTGTAGCAAACGAGAACCCTGACCTGAAGCTGAATACCCTTAAAGAGCTTCGCATGTATATGAAGCTGTCTGCAGACCTTGTAGAAAAGCTTCAGAAGATGAAAGACGACGAAGCCTACAAGATGGCAGTACTAGATATTCTTGACAGAATGAAGCCTGGTGAAAAAGCTCAAGCATTAAAGCAAATTGCTGAGTTTAAACAGGGCCTCAGTTTGCTAAAACCCCTGTAATATATAAGTATGAGTTTATTTATTCCGGGGCATCACCTAGAAATACACGCACGTGTATTATCTTTTGATCCTGCTACCCAGAAGGGTACTGTTCAGTTTATTGGGCGATACGGCTTTAACAGCGATGGTTCTGTAAAAATTGTAGACGTTGAAGCAGATCCATATTTTCTTATGAATGACCAGGTGTATAGCGTTCAACGTAAACTTGAATACCTTGAACCTGCAGCTGTTTATTTTCCAGATGACTGGGTAATTGTACGTGGTACTCCATCAGGACCTACTACACTTGAAAACCCTAAAAATCGTACTAGGGGCATGATTTCAAAACCATATGACCAACATTACTACATTATTGGAAAGCTAAAACATCAGCCTCCTCGTGAACACCTAGATCATAACTACGCAATTGACATGTATAATGGGCCTAGGAATTTTCCACCTATAACGTATACAGCGCTTCCTCACGAAGATCTGTCAGACGGCACTGTTTAATAAAGGTAAAAGTCAATGATTCAGGGAACAGTAAATTATTACAATCCAGCCAGCCAAGAAGCAGGTATTCTTGTTCCGGGACGGGGAGAAATTGTAGCTTTTAATATTTTGCCGCCAGGTGTTATCCCACAGACTTCTCTAGTAAACATTTATCTTGAGTCTTACGAAGCTGATACAGTTATGCCTTCAGAAATTTTTAACGGTGGCGACACTGTTTCTATTTTTAATGAAGGCGGAGATAGTTGGAAAATACTTGGAAAAATTATTGGAACTCCTAGTGCAGTAAGTACTGTTCCAGGACGACCAGGTCCAGGAGCACTAAATATTTTAAATAGTGTTGTAACTACAGACGATTCAGGTTCAGTAGCTTTACTAGAAGTTGCTGAACGAGCTTTTATTAGTGAAATTAAAATTATTCCACCAAATAATAATGCATACACAGTTAAAATTTACAATGGAGAAAACCAGCTTCAAGCAAGTTGGGGCGATGGATCAGTAACCCTTTCAGGAACTCTTACGGATGCTGCGGGGTTTGGTTTTAGATCTGCAAATAGGAGAGCTGTACTAAAACTATTACCTGCAGGTACTTATACCGTTTCACTTTTAGGTGAAAGGTTTGCCTAACCGGCAGTATCAGTCCAAAGTTGGTTTGTGCCGGTTGAAGCTGTATCTGAGTATTTAAAGTTAGCTATATCGATATTATCGTGAACAAGCCGACCACCTAGAACAATACCAGACTTAATAACTTCAACCGGCCTTGTAGCAAATTGATTTCCGTTGCGTTGCTGTAAATTAGCGGTATCACTTGCTAAGACATGGGCTTCTGTAGGCTGTACGGTGGCATTTGGAACTTGATAAGCTACTTCAACATTCTGACTATTTTTACTCTTTGCAAGCTTACTCTCTACTTCTCGTTTTCTTGCCTCAAGTTGTATAGCTGCAAGCCTAAGTGCTCTAACTAATGGGTCTACCTTTGTATCAATTGCTGTAGTTATGGGTTGGTCAGAACGCCTTGAAACTGTAGAAGACTTTTTGGTAGGTGCTTTAGGTTCACCAACTTTAGGTCTTGGGGGCGCTGAAGCTTTTTCTGGCTTACCTACTTGAACTGGACTGTACATCCTATCTCTAAATCTAGAGGTACCAACATTATCGTCATAATTCGGATCTCTTAGAGCTGGGTGTGAGTACTTTGGTTGAGCAATAACTAAAGGTGTTCTTGTAGGCTCAATAACAGAAAGCAAGAATGCATCTGGAGGTAAGTTACCACCAGATCTTGGGTCATATTCAGGAGATTTTGTCATATAATTTGCCATAAATACTCTCTGGTCAACTAAATTGCTAATAATCTGAATATGAAAATCTCCGCGCATTTTCATGACTGCTTCAAACCCAGGTGTATTTGTAGCAGCAATTGGTCTAAATATTTGTGCCCGATAATCATCACGCATCCAAGCAGGGCCTAACGGATCAGACCCGTCTCGATTAGGTCCCATGTTCTTGGTTGGAATTAAACCACCAAACACACTTGAGTGCATGATTGTATGAGCAAATGAATCTGGGCCTTCAAGAATTAGGTTAGATTGTTTTGCAGACTCAGTTTTAATTAAGTCATAGGCATTACCAATCCATATTGCGCTGTGCTTTACAAAGTCACCGTGCCTAGGATCCATTGAAATAGATCCTCCAATACGTCTCCACACATAGCTACTACCTTGTACACCAGAAACATCTGCAATAGCCCGTTCTCCGTAAATTCTATCAATCAAGCTTCTAACGAGCCCTCCCTGGGGCTTTTCAAATTTGGCAGGATCATAATCTCCGTTGACTGCCCAGTCTAAAAATCTATCCCATCCGTCTAGTTTTTTATTTCTGTATCTTTCAAGTTCTAGTCTTCTACTTGTTTTTTCAAACCAGTTAAACAACGGTTCGTTTATTGCTTTTTGTACAAAAGTCAAAAATCCTGAGTCACGTTTTTTGTAGCCTTCTTCAATTAATGTTTTTTCACTCTTTAGGCTAAATAGTCCACGTAAACCCCAATCTACGACAAGACCTACACCAATAGAAAGCGCAAGTCCCACTAGAAGGCCTGGAGCAGTAAGAGCGCCAGAAACGGCAGCACCAATTAAAGGAATAAACCTAGCAAACTGCGCTAATCGAGCTGTTGCACTGGCTGTTGCAGCAAGGCTACCTGTAACAAAACCCGCAAAACCAGCTATGTACTTGTCATAAGCTTCTTGAGTTTTACGAGCTGCAGTATCCTGTTCCTGCCTGTTTCGAATAACAGGATCTTTCTGTAAGGCTGCATAGTATGCAGCTTCTTGTAGCGGCATTGCTGTCGTTAAATGAAACGAAATCGGAACCAATAAACGTCCTACAGCGCCAACTAAATTTGGGTTGATAGATACACCACCAATTTTAATTGGTAATCCTTCACCACTAAAGAAACTTTGTAGAGCTTCTCCTGCAGTTCGTAACTTAGTATGTGCCCAAATACTATCAAGACGACCATTAATAAGTTTTGATACCGTGTCTGGATCTAATTTTCCTGCGCGTTCCAAAGCTCGTAGAAATTCTTTCATACCTTCTTTAGTAAGCTGACCACGACCATTTCTGGCAACCCTATTTTGTTCATCAAACCCCATGGTTTCTGCACCTGGTTCAGAAGCCATCTCAACCATCATCCGTTCAATGATTCCTACATCTCTACTATTTGGATCTGCCATAATTCGGACCATATCGTCCATGATGTTTCCAGTTGCACCAACTCTACTACCATCAGCAGACTTAAGTTCAGCAATAATTTTTGTCATTAATCTAGACTGGAAACTTCGTTCTAGGTCATCCATAAACGATAATTGAACAAACCCACCGCTACTTCTTGAAGTAGAAGGAGATTGCATAAGATGGCTGCCTTCGGGACCAAGCATATGCTCGATGTTTGATCTAGAAAAATCTCTAAACCTATCAAGAGTCTTCTTTGGAATACCAAACTTTATTAAAAAGTCTCTGAAAGCATTAGATTTTGTTTCACCTATAAGCTTAATTTGCCCAGTCTCTTCCATGATTTTTACAATATCTTTAGGTATATTTTTAAGGTGAAGTTCTTTTTCTACTTCACCAAGCGCTGTTGCAAGATTTATATCTCTCTGGCTTTGCAAAAGTCTAATTAAGTGATTATCTTTTTTAAAAACTTGCTGAACTGCATTAGGATCATTACGAAATATATCTTCTAATGAAGATGAAATCTTATTAACGTTTTCTATACTACTATCTAGATGTTTCGTAAGTACTTCTAGTTTTTCAAGTGCCTCCCCCGTAGCAGCACCTAATTTACCATCTAAATCTAATTGCTTTAATCGTTCAGACATAGTTTGCAAATCAGTTCTGAAATGCTCCATAGATGAGCGTATTCTTGTTACTCTCGTATAAACCTGATGCATTTTCATGCTCTTCATACGATGGAATTCAGAAAAATCTTTAGTTAACCCAACATATCGATTGAGCATTCTGTACATGGGTGAGGTAGCGCCTTCTTTAAATTCGTTACCTACCCAAGCTACACGACGAAGGTCTCTATCAGCACGAGATAGCTGCGTTTCAGCATCTATTCCGCGACCGTAGAGAGCACCTTCACCTTTTGCATATAGTTTTCCTTCAATTTCTAAAATTTCTAGTCCTCTACCCAAATCAAGAGTTGCGGCAGGTAAAGCAAGTTTACGTAAACGCTTTAATGCAATTTCTTCTTCAGTAAGTTTCATAGCACCCATACGTTCTTCTGCATTTTCGATGCCTAGCGCAGAAGCAACTGATACAGCGGCACGCTTAAACGGGTCAAAGAAATCTTTACCTAGGCGTTTTCCAGCCATTTCTGCAAGCTTAAGGGGCCCTAGAAGAAGTATGCTGTAAAGAACCGCACTAAAAGCTGTACCACTAATAAAGCTTGTATTTCCAGGCATTAAGGTAGTTGGTGTACGCCCACCCATTTTTTGAACAAACTCACTATTTTTTATAAGAGCTGATTGAAAAACAACTTGGTCATCGTATTCTTCAAACTGTCCAGGACTATTACCGGCTTTAACTAAATCTTTTTCTAAAAATCCTAAGATGTTTTGCAAGTTTTCTTGGCGCTTGGCAACAGGGTCTTTAAACCTACGTATAGACATACGGTCTGGGATTCTAGTTCCTGCTCTAGCAGAAACAAGGCCAGGAATATAAACAAGATCTTCAGGATCTGCGTGACGTACCCATTTAGCCATCTCTGATCGACGAGCCAACTCGGTTCTAATAGCCCAAGTAGTTGCTTCAGATGTCACATCGTCGTGATACATCTTACCGGTTCTGATTTGTCTATCACGCATACGTTGGCGTAAACCCATAGGTGAATAGACCATCTTTTGACTGAGTTTCCAGGAAGCATACAGACGTTTTTCAAAACCCTCCTTTAGTACAAGTTTTTCAGCATAGCCAGAGCTCACAAACATCAAAATACTGCCCTGAGCAAATGTACCTGCCCACTCTTCAGTATCTTTATCTGTTTTAGCTTTGGTAATACCGAATGGTCCTGCCATAAGGTACTGATCCTGACCTAGAGGAGAGTAAAATCCTTTTGCAAAACCTTGGAATAAGCCTAAGGCCCAGGTTGACATAGTATTTAAAATACTTTGCTTATAAAGTTCAGCAGAGTTTTTTACAACAAACCTTTGAGCTAACGGATCAAATTTTATATTGTCTTGTCCCCCAGCAGCAGAAAGTACACTAAGTTCACCTAACGAACCTGCAATAGCAATAGCAATGTTTGGTATTCCCGCATGTCCAGAAGTATCAAACATAAGCAAACTAGTACGGACTAAAGCTAAAAGGCCTCTTAATAAGTTAGGACCACCCTGATAATCAATACTAGCAACTAATTTATAAAACCCAGTTACTTTGTAATCTGGGTGTGTCTTATTAGCAGTTTCGTAAGCAAAAGCGTTTACCTGGTTTTGAGAGTGAGAGCTTGCCCAATGAACTAACTTGTTACCAATAGTGTAAGCAGCACTAGCTTTAATTGCCTGGGTAGTGTAAACACTTTTACTTGCTTCATAAGCAAAGTATAAGGGAGTTAAAGCAATAGCAGCTAATCCAGCATGAGCTAAAGCTGCAACACCTTTTGTTACAGCACTAATATGTTTATTTTGTACAAAACTTACAAGATTCCAAGGATTTCGAATCGTAGTTTCTCGTAATAGTGGGCTAATAAACTTTTGGTAACTATTAAACTTTACTTCCAGTTCTGCTCGATATGCAGCCTTTTGAGCCGGAGACATACCTTCAGTACTTGACCCAAAGTGTTTTTCGAATGTATCTATATCTTGTATATCTAAATGCTGTCTCAGCATTTCTCTAGTAGGATGATTTACCCACAATGAATTAGATACATGAGACTCCCATAGTTGCCCAAATAAACTTTTTCCAGCACTTCCACCAACTCTAGAAGAATATTCTGCAATCGCATCAGCCCCAACTTTATCAAGTAATCTCCACTTAGTTTGCTCACCTAAACCTAAAATGAGATTTCCGGTTGCAATAACTGCTTGAATAGGAAGCGTAACCGGAATGGCAAGAATTCTCATACTTGCCCTAAATGCACCCGGTCGGTTGTGTATAACCATCTTTGCGCCACCAGAACCAACTTTATTGGTGTCAACCATGAAACGGTGGTCATGATTTGCAAATTCATCAAATACTTCATCGAAGTATTGCATAGCACCGGCAGCACTTCCACCAATAGCAAAGCGACCAGTTGGGTCCACCATATACTTCAAAACTTTACTAGCAAATAAAGCAACACCCCTAAAAGTAATATCTGCTGTGTTTAATAATGCTACTCCACCTAAAGCATTTACAAATGTACTGCCGGGCTTGTATTCAAAAGCCCATGGTTCGTAACCTAAAGTATTAGCTTGTTTTAATTGCTTTCGGAATCTAAACGGAAGGTCTACTGAAATACCAATTTTCAAGGCAACTGGGCCCTGTAGCGTAAATCCGAATTCCTCGACTTCTTCCGGATTTCCAGAAACGCTATCTGAAGCCCTATGCCTTACCATTGACCAAGTAAACGTATAAGCAAGTGGTTGTGGTGATACCTGAACTACCCAAGTTTTCCACATATCTGCTTTAAATTCTCTATTTCTAAATCCCTCCGCTCCTTGGTTTGCAAGTAATGTATAAGCCACTGCAGCTCTTTGATTACCCATTAAAGCAGCTTTTTGTGCTGCTTCCATTTCTCGACCTTTTTGAACAATCTCAGGCCCTAAAACTTCTGTAAGACGCATAGTAATGCCATCTTCCCAAAGTTTTACAATAAACCCACCTATACTACGAGCAACAGCCAGTGGAGCCTTTACGAGAGCCATAAAAGTATCTCTATACTTATTTCCCGTCCAGTCGACACCTACATTTGACGTTCTTGCTAGCTGTACTGGATGTATATTAGCTCCAGTAGCGGCTGCAGCAGCTCGTAAAATTTCATTTGCACGATCAACCCTAGCAGCATCAATCCCGCCCATAGTTTCACCAAGATAACCTGTAAATTGGTCAAACATGATTGCAGCAAAAACACCAAAAGAACCTGCCTTATACTTGCTAAATTTCAAACCGCCAGCAGGCTGTCTCAAGAATGCTCGAAGTTCTTGGCCTTTAGGCATTTCATAAAACATAACAGCTTTGAATAATCGCCAATTGTTTGCAAGACCGTTTGAAGCCTTAAATGCTCTAAAAAATAAATGAGCATTTACAAAAGCTTCGCTCATAAAAGCTACACCAGTTGCTCTCATGAAAGGGTTATTTTTATTAAAGTCAAGACCTGTTAACATGGCTCGACGGTTTACGTCTCGATGTCCTCGGTTAGATAACAAATTTTGACTTGTTGAATCAACAGCAAACTGAGACGCACCCGCACCAGATGCCCCGTTAAGAACGTCTAGTGCACTTGCAATAGAGCTCATGTAGTTTAAACCAAAGTCTGCAGCAACTCCTCTTGCAATGGTTGGTATACCAAGTAAAACTCTACCAACATTTCCAAAAAATCTTCCACTTCGTGAATCAGGCTCTCCGCCTGTAACTAGCCCAGTTACAAAAGAAAAGGCTTTTCCAACAAGTTTGGTTCCATGGTTAAACAACAACGAATATAAAGTTGTTGCAGAGTGGAATCCTAGCAAGTTCTTTTCCATGTTAGAGAAATAGTCCAAACCACCTCTAACAACATCAGATAATACAGTACTGTGTTCTATAGGTTTAGGCCTATAGTACATATGCATGCGCTGACTTGAGCTTTCAATTGATTTTTTTAAGAAACTAGTTCCTGCTTTATCCAAACTTTCAGCAAGATGAATTGCAAAACTTGAAATAACACCTCGGCTACCGAGTTGACCCCAGGTTTCACCCCAAGTTACTTTAGAAAACCAGTCTTGCTGAATACTACTAAGTTCAGCGTATTCTTGACTCTTATACGCCTGCATATATCCAGTACGCTCAGAAGAGTAATTAAGATTTAGTGCGTTATATTCTAAAAATGCAGTAGTTAAAATACCCCCAACACGACCTTGAATTACTTCATTAGTAGCCCCAGTTTTATGCATCATTTGCCTAGTTTTAGGCGACATCTGTGCTGGAATTCTGATATCCACGTTATTAGTAGTAGCCTGAGCATTTACAAATTTTACAAAGCCTTGGCTATATCTGGAACCCTGTAATGTTGACTTTGATGCTACCTCTTTAAAGTCATAAAAATTATCAAGATCTTTTTCAACGTTTTTAACAAATCTTTCGTTTAAACCAATAAGGCCAAGCTCAGCTCCTTCACCACGTAAAGCAGAATTACTAAAACGACCTGATCCTAGTAAGAATGTATTTCCTTGAACAACTGTATTAAGATGTAAATTTTTTAAATCTGATTTTGCTTCACCTACTAGTAGCTTACCTGGCATCATTTCAGCTAAAAAAGATAATCTTTCTAAAAATTCATCACTTACGTTTTGAACGTCCTGGTTACCCATAACCATTCCGCTCTTGCCAATTTTTACTGTGCCGCCTTTACTTAGTTGTGTAAGAGCTACTTTTTGTATTTCTGGGGAAGTAAGTGTAGCTGTTGCAATATACATATCTTTACTAGAATCTTCTGCACGGAATGCTTTAGTAGCTCGTTTAACCAGACTAGTTCTATCATTAGGCGAAGTAACAATAATATCTTTAAACTCTCTTGTTGTAGGTATGCGATTTTCATTTATTACAGCATTAAAGTATTTTTCAATATCCTGAACAATACTTTTATCCTTTGTAGCAAGATAATAATTTAATTGGTTAGCTTCTGAAGATCTTGAGCCAATACCTGTATTTGTAACGTTACCTGTAAACACCATTCCTGTTGGATTTTCTTTTTCATAGTAAACAACGCCCGGTTTACCATGAACCATCTTTCCGCCCAAACCTTGTGAAAGCTCTATAAGACCACGATTGCTTTTCATCCAGTCTGCAACAACGCCTACACCACGGTCATAAAGCACCTCTGGAGTTATAGAATCTAAAGTTGAATTTTTTATCCAACTTGACCTATGTGATGCAACTACAGAAACTCCGTGTTTATGTGCATTTTCTAAAAAGTCACTAGTAGGACCAACGACATAAGTACCAACATAGCCTTTTACTGCGCCTTCAAGCAGTTTATTACGCGCTGGTAAACTATCTATGCCTGATGCAGTAATGTCTATTGGTCTAGGAGACCAGGCGGCGTCATCAGCCGAGCCCGAAAGCTGGCTGTAAATATACGCGCCACCGGTTCTATCCATTTATTTAATAACCAAAGTTATAAATATATTCTAGCAAACTCTAGGGCTATATGCATAAAAATGCGGGGAATCAGGTCCCCGCGGCCTTGCAGGGGGATTAGCCCTGCCGAGATCAGGATCACCCCCTTTTAATTACAACCCGAAGAATTATTCTCCCGAACAAGATAGGCTAGATTAGTCATCATGTAACTCACCTCCTGTGTGTCCGGGCGGTTCGGTCTATAAAGGGGCTCTATTCCTCCGCCGTACTTGTAGTGTATCATCTAAGAACACTAATATCTCGTAATCTAGGAAAGGCTAAAACCTAGATTTTTAAACCTTTTAGCTAGGTGAAGATCTCATAAAGGACACTATATGCTTCCAAGTATTTCAGGTTTGGTTTCTGTTCATGATCTCAAAACAGTGTTTTCGGGATCAGCAGATTGGATCACAATTCATCAAAATCCAGAAAGTATTTTAGACCCAGAATTTCAAGATTCAGCACCATTTATGGAAATGTCATTTCAAATAATTCCTGGTGAGCCAGTAGAAACTCAGATAGTAGGAGACTCTGCTACAGGACAAGTTCGGCTGATCAAGCTACGTCGCAAAGCTGACTACATTATCAAACCAAACTAATGTGGTCTCCTGTGTTTGAACCCGAGCTAGAAAGCGTAAAACACATCATAGAAGCTGTTTGTCCAAATGCCGAAGAACAAGAGTACTTGGACGTTCTTGCTTTAGAAAACCCCGATGAGCACGTAGAGGACATCATCAAGCACTTCTACACGGAACAGACGGAAATCTCCCAGGAGTTTCTACAGCTGTTTCTTAAAAGCCCGTTTTACGTAAGCTGGCATACAGATCCAAATGGGTTAGAATATCGAGTAGTAGTTATAGACAACCGTGGAGTTGCCGCACTCTACAAGTCACTAACAGACCTTATAGTCGAGGAATAGTACATGCGGGTTTATCACCTAGGCAACTTCCCAGAGATTGTCAAAGGCGTTGCTATGGCTAAGTGCAGTCGTAGCCAGAATACGTTTCTTGAGGATGCTCGAGCAGTATCCGTAGAAAAAGCAGAAGACTTCAACGAGCGGGTTGTTGCAGGGTACGGACACGAGTCTGTTGCTGAGATGGCTGTCGGATCTCCTGTTCTTGAAGATGTCAGCATGTTGGTTGCTGAAACTTTCCTGGATATTCAAACAGGACACTATCAGGGCAAAAGTTCGCGGTATGTAATCTACAGCCGAGACAAGACCTACAACCCGTTTCAAGAAAACACCACCGAGTATGTTCTTCTACAGAGCTGCATCAATCATCTTTTTAACGTGTATGAGCAGCTCTATACGCCACTTATGCAGTACGTGGAAAGCCAAATACCAACAGCTAGCGCAGCAGTCCGCAAGGCCCGTACACTTGATGCTTTACGGGGTCTCTTGCCACTGGCTTGCAAAACCAACTTCGGTTCCCGCCTGACGGGTCGAGACATTTCTCGCCAGGTTCGAACACTTATGTCCAGCAAGCTTGCAGAGGCTCGTCGCCTAGGTGAAGAATTAAAGATTGCCGGAATCAACGAGCTAGGGCCAGCACTTGTAAAGTATGCAGAAGCACATCCACTTATTCAGGAATATTCAAATATTGAACTTCCTGAAGTAACTGAGCTACCTGTAAAAGAACGCGTTGCTCTGGAATGTCTGACAAATGATCAGTTTGTTCAGGTTGCCCGGATGTTCATGTTCGAAGAAACTGGAAAACTGCCCAGCCTCAGCTTTGCGCGCGCACGCGCTACGGAAATTTGGATGAGCTTAAATCGTGTACTGGCAAAGCGGGTACGACGACAGGATCCGCTACCACACTGTTTAAGAGCTGCAAAGCTGCAGTTTGAAATTGTTGCAGATTTTGGAGCTTGGAAAGATCTTCGCAGACACCGTCGCAATGATTTGTTTAGGGCACCTTTTACAGCTAGTCTAGGCTTTGATGTTCCAGATGACGTAAAGAAGCTAGCACCTCACCTTGAAAAACTTTATGTAGATGCGATGGAATTTGCTGCCCAAATTTACGAAAAATTGTATACACTGGGTTATACAGAAGAGGCACAATATGCAGTTGCACAAGGTCACCTGCAACGATGGGTTGTAGATCTAGACCTCGAACAACTGTACTACCTGTGTGAACTTCGCACGGCCCCACAGGGGCACATCAGTTATCGGCGTGTTGCACGAGAAATGTATGAACGCGTTCGTGAAGAAAATTCACTTATGGTTCAGCACATGCTTGTGCATCCAGTCGACGATATTGGTGTCCATACCTAGTCTGTCCCATTACCCCAGATTTACTCACGGGCAAGTGTCCTGAGTATCCTTTGAAGGAGGATCTATGATTCCGCCGCTGCCCGTAAACATTCTAGAGGGATTACCGCCCCTCTCAGAAAATTCTCAGACTGTTCTTACAAAGCGTTATCTTGACCGAGACGAAAAGGGCAATATTCGTGAAACTCACGATGAGCTGTTTTGGCGTGTAGCATACTTTGTTGCGCGTAACGGACATCTAAAAGAAAAGTCTGAAGATGTTGTAATGAAGCAGGCCGTGAAGTACTTCAAGATGCTTCGGTCTGGTGACTTCTTACCTAACAGCCCCACTCTAGCCAACGCAGGAACCCGTACAGGGCAGCTATCAGCATGCTTTGTCATTCCTGTATCCGATGCATTTTCCAACGGCTCTGACGGCATCTATGATGCTCTGAACAAGGCTCAGCTCATTCAGCAGACTGGTGGCGGTGTGGGTTATTCTTTCTCACGACTTCGTCGCAAGGGAGCTATTGTCAGCACCACCAAGGGTATTGCTTCAGGCCCCGTAAGCTTCATGGATGTCTTTGACGTAGCATGTGAAAAGATGAAGCAGGGCGGTACACGCCGAGGTGCTCAGATGGGCATCCTTCGGGTTGACCACCCCGATATCATGGAATTCATTGACTACAAGCAAGATCTAAGCAAGCTTACAAACTTCAATGTCAGCGTTGGTATTACCGATGCATTTCTAGAAGCACTTGAAAAGAATGCTGATTTCCAGCTTGTTGATCCCCTAGAAGGTCCTCTGGATACTTGGGTACCTGCTAGAGATCTATGGAACAGGATTATTACCCGTGCCCACAGTACCGGTGAGCCTGGCGTTGTTTTCCTGGATCGCATGAATCGGCATAACCCCACGCCAAAGCTTGGGCCGTACGAAGCAACAAATCCATGCGGGGAGCAGCCTCTGAATCCCTATGAGTCTTGTAATCTAGGTTCAATTACTCTAGACAACATGGTTTCATATGATTCAGATAATAATCCTTACCTCGATGATGAAAAGCTGCAGCATACGGTTTGGCTTGCTACACAGTTCATGGATGATGTTGTAGACGCCAACGAGTACGTACCTCGAGTTCCTGAAATTAAGGAAACAACCCTAAAGACTCGTAAGCTAGGTCTTGGAATCATGGGCCTTGCCCGAATGCTTTGCAAGCTACAGATTGCTTACAACAGCGAAGAAGGTCGCTCAATGGCAGAGCATGTTTATGCCTTTATTGATCTTCACTCAAAAGCTGCCTCTACGGAGATTGCTCGCGCTGTCGGAGCTTATCCATATTTCATGGATAACATCGAAGAATCTATCGAGTTCTTCCGCAGGGACCTCACGGAACGTGCAAATGTAGCTCTACAATCAGGTCTAGAAGAAGTTAGCGACGGTTACTTCCAGGTATTAAACGAGCTTGAAAAGCACGGTATTCGTAACAGCACAACCACAACAATTGCCCCGACCGGAACCATTTCAATGGTTGCAGATACAAGCGGTGGCTGTGAACCTCTGTTTGCACTTGCATTCAAGCGTTTCCAGGCAGAAACCGTCATGGTAGAAACGGACAAGATCTTCAAGCAGGCTCTTGTTGATGCTAATCTATCACCGGAGCAGATTGACACGATTCTTGAAGCTGTCACAGAAAACGAAGGTTCACTTCTAAGGGCTCTACCAAAGATCAAGGGAGTAGCTCCAGAAGCACTACTGCAAAAGCTGGCAGGAGTATTTGTGACTGCAGGTGATATTACACCTGAAGATCATGTACTTATGCAGGCTGCTCTACAGAAGTATTGTGATAGTGCAATCAGCAAGACCGTAAATGCACCAGAAGATTACACTGTAGAAGAAACTGCCAAGGTCTATGATCTTGCACTAAAGACAAACTGTAAGGGTGTTACGATTTATCGTAATAACAGCCGGCAGTTCCAGCCTCTTTCTACAGGACCCAGCAAGACTGAAGAAAAGGTCGAAGTCAGTCCTGAAGAGTGCCCCAACTGTAAGGGTGCAGATCTGATGGCATTTGAACTGTTTGCAGCCAATGCACTATCCAAGGTCAACCATTCTGCTCGGGAACGCCCAGGCCGACTGTTTGGCTTCAATGACCGCATTGAAACAGAGCAGGGTAAGCTCTATGTTCAGATCAACTACGATAACGCAGGTATT
>Ga0129333_10000333_pt1 | contig 36374 bp, 64 predicted proteins | sample CPB6_08_DNA_FD_94474 | JGI IMG/M metagenome (GOLD analysis project Ga0129333, IMG submission 94474) | Freshwater to marine salinity gradient microbial communities from Chesapeake Bay, USA - CPBay_Sum_0.6_0.8_DNA | ecosystem: Environmental > Aquatic > Marine > Coastal | place: USA: Chesapeake... | reverse complement strand
TGGACAGGTCTACTTCGGGACTCTGACCTGCGCTCATAGCGATTTCCCTGTGATCTGTATCAAACGCACTGACAAGTCAGTTTGGTTTGAGCATGTCAACCGTCCAGATTTCTACCCCCAGTCACGCTGCAAGATTCATAAGTACGACGACTGCGAAGCTGCCATGTTTCGTCGTTGGTATATCAGCAGCACAAAAACTACAGGCGGTGACTTTGATCCGCTTACCATCTAATCCATGTACGAAGTCTTTTGCACTGTTACCGATGACCTTGGAACACGCACCGTCCCAACCGGCACTGCCGCGTTTCTCGAAGCTGTCGCCTACGACAAGCTTGACATTCTCAGACGTTCCTGTCGCATCGAGGGTGCGACGTTCCACGTCGAATACGTCCCGCAAGCGGACGCGTGGAACAGCTACTAAAACGCTGAACGTCGTTAACAACTTCATCTGCTTCCTATTTGCTGCATCAGTCTTTGCCATGATCAGCATTGAAGCCAGCGGCCATCACGGCAGTACCCATAGCGGCACACAGGAGGTTCAGCGATGACAAGCTTTAAAACTTCTCTTGAAAATCAGGCTTGCTGTAACTGTAGGTTTTATCGAGAGATAGATCAGGTGGATGGTCTATGCCGACGATACGCACCAAAACCAATTGCCACTACTGATTCGTCAGACATTTTCTGGAAGCAGCCAGATGTTTTTTCTGAAGATTGGTGTGGAGAATGGAGGTCTAAAAATGAAACAGCTTGATCCAGACTGCACCAGTAGCAACAGGCATGATCACATCTACGTCTGTCAGTTCGATGCTGTTGAACTTGATCTGCTGTATGAGTTAGCCCGAAATGCTCACAACACCCTCGTCGATCCTGAAAGTGGAAATGCTGAAATTGAAGCCGGCAGTTGGGCTGACGAAATCATCAAACTAAATGCCAAACTGACAGAGATGTTTCACACGCGCCGCCGATGAACTATCGCAATCTTGTTAAATCAGTTCCCAGTGAACTTATGTTCACCGGCTACACCTGGGAAACAAAGCGCGAATACTATTTCCTGCGCCACGCCAACTGGGAAAAAGCAAGTGAAGTGCGCGAGCTGCGCAAACTTTATGCCGCACGTCTCTGGAATGAATGTGGCATCACCGTTGACCTTGAAGAGGGCTTCTCATGACTAAAACGATCAACTACCCAAAATCAATCGAGGCTGTGCCGTATCGCTGGCGCAACCTTGAGCAAACCGTAAAAAACGGCAAAAAGCAAGGCGGTAAAACCGCGTTTATGCACTCGCCGGTCGAGGGCTTTGCTGATGTGATCGTATTTGAGCCAGACCATGAGGACTGGTGGGCAGTCGTGCCTTCTACAGTTCCTATCCGTGCTGCCATTCGTGGTCCTGCACAAAACGGTAATGACCTGATCGCCTGGGCTTTGCCTTTAGCCAACCAACCGTCTGAAACCCAAGCTGCTATCAAGGAGCGCACTTTGACAACACCCAGGATGGATCAGAACAAAATTGACGCTGAAAAGCGACAGAAAGAAATGCACCAGGACAAACTGCAGCGTCTGGTCCTGAAGGGTGAATGGCTTGAAAAATATGAAGCACAGCTCAAAGTTGTTCAAAGCTGTGTCAACAACGCAATGTGCCGGTGGTATGACGACGATTCTGATGAGTGTCATTCAAACGCAATTTTTGAAATGAATGACGCTCTGTCACTTTTAACCGACATCGTGCGTGATCTTCGCTATGAATGTTTCTGCCCAGACGAGCAGCGTAAAGGCGTGTTGTATTACCACGGCTTCAAAGGCGCTGTCACTGAGGTTGTTAACTTCAACAAGGATCAAGAGTAATGCTTCGTGCTTTGTGGTTTATCTGCAAGCGTATTCTTGCTTCGTTTGATCGTATTCCTGCTGAAGACTGCATTAAGCTCAGTCCGATTCAGCGATATATGCTTGATAGCGAAGCAGAGTGGCAAGTTGCCTATCTTGAATACTGCTGGCAACTAGATGCAACAAAGCATTATCACGAGCAGTGATGGTGGGGCGTAACGGAGCAACTGATCCCGTTGTTCGGCTTGCTGCCTGCGCAGGGGATGCCACTGGTCGGGCTAACTGGTGGAGTACGACTCCCAAGCGCGTGAAGCTACAGGTTCCCAGCGAGGACGCGGTGTGGTTCCACAGGGGTGCGTTCTCCCTTTTAGAGGCACCGTGTAAGCAGCTTTCCGTTTGTAAGTCCCCAACAACTAAATTCAAGCTTCAGTCAAACCAATCAATGACCATCCTCTGCGACTACGAGATTAAAGCACTCTGCACCGATGGCATGGTGCAAAACTATGAAGAGGCATTGGTCAATCCAGCCAGTCTTGATCTGCGTCTTGGTGACACGATCATGATCGAGTCTGCAGAGAACCTAGACATGCGCCCACTCAGCATTGCAGGACGCACTGCAGACAATCCCTACGAGCTAAAGCCTGGGCAGTTCATCCTTGCTCAGACCATCGAGGTCTTCAACATGCCAGAAAACATCGCTGGCTTGTTCTTCCTCAAGTCAAGCCGCGCACGGGAAGGATACGAAAACCTTCACGCTGGCTACGCAGATCCAGGTTGGAATGGCAGCGTGCTGACACTGGAGCTAAAGAACAGCCGCCAGCTACTGCCGCTGCCGCTGTATCCAGGCATGAAGATTGGTCAGATGGTGTTCTTCCGTATGAGCCAGAAACCTGTGCTGAGCTACGCGCAGGTCGGTCACTACAACAAGGATCTGAGCACCACCGGATCTAAGCAGCTCGATCAACAGGGCTGAGCGGCACTTTTCATTTTGCTTCAGGGGTGGAATGGCTTTACTTTCCACCCTTTTTGGTGCCATAATGGTTCCATGAGGCAGATGCCTCACCGCCCAATGCGCAACAAGTCCCATGACCTACGACCTCACCGCTGCAGAAGAGACCCAGCTAGCCCGTGACCTCGCTAGCGATCTCGACGACTACATCTGCAACGAACTAGGCGACACACTGATCGAGCTGGCAGCCGAAGTCCTCCGCCGTTACGGCAGCGACCCCGGTAGCGATTACGGGCGTGATCTGATCCAAGACCTCACCAACCGCATCAGGATCACCGCCGCATGAAACGCACCGTCCGCCTCAAGCGCGGGCTGTACGTCCTGATGGATTCCTACTCTCGCCCATCACTACGCTTCAGTCTGCCTTTTTTCTTCTGTCTAGCAGCAGTCATCACAGCAGGTATCACCCTGCAGTACATCGAGCAGCAACAGCTCCTCTGCCCCACCGCCCAACGCGCACAATGACCACCGCCAAGGATCTAATTAATGAACTCATCTCACTGCGTGCAGAACGTGATGAGCTAGACGCCCGCGAAGCCTTCCTAAAAGATCAGCTAGAAGGTGCCATGGCACTAGGCGAGCTTGACGAGCACCAAACCGACGACGGTATCTACGAGTTCGACAACGCAAGGTACATCCGCTGCACTCGCAATAGCTACAAGCACAGCAAGGTAGCTGAGCAAGCTATTCGCACCATTAAAGAACAAGACATTGACGCTGGACTTGCACAGAGAAATGTGACAGTCTTCTACCAGCTTCGCATGACATCTTGAACGACTCCATCACCTTCACCGTCCATGGGTTGCCAGCGCCCCAAGGATCAAAGCGGCACATGGGCAACGGTGTAATGGTGGAATCCAGTAAGAATGTCAAACCATGGCGGCAGGACGTTAAGTTCACAGCCCTAGCCGTCAAACCTGCCAAATGGGACACCACTCCAGCAATGTCCCTTTCGGTGGTCTTCCGGTTCCTTCGACCATCATCCCACTATGGGAAAAAGAATACCGTCCTCCCGTCCGCCCCCCAACATTGCACTTCAGCTCGAAATGGCGACATTGAAAAGCTGATTCGCTCAACTAACGATGCCCTTACTGGTGTCCTTTTTGACGATGACCGTCAAGTTGTTACTGTCACCGCTACCAAGCGTTACTGCACAGCAAACGAACAACCTGGCGCTGTTATCACGCTCACTGCGCTTACACAAAACGCCTCATGACTTACCCTAACCTCGCGGGCATCATCACTAAAGATGATGTATTCCGTAAAGGGACTGGATCCTACGCCGCAGACTACGTCAGCTGGGCACGGATCGCTAATCACCTACACACCAAAGCACCAGGGTGGCAGTTTGCCCTGATGCAAGATGACAACGGTAGCCACGTCTGGAAAGCACCAGACGGTACTGGCTACATCATGGGCTACTTCCGTGGTCCTGATGGGGAATCTACCGTCTGTTTTCCATACCCTTGTCAAGATCACAGGAATCAACCTGTAGCTTTCGAAAAAGTCTCCTGCCGCGTTTTAACAGATACCCATCGTCGTGGTCTCTGTGCTGCAGCAGCCTACTTTTTTAGCCTTGGTTATGAGCTGTGGGCGAGAGAGGAAGTAGAAGAGGCTAAAGGTGAACCAGCATCAATAACTGTTGCACCGCCAGCTCCTGCAAAAGCAAAGCCTGTTGCCGCTGCTACAAAGGAAGAACCGGCACCAGAGCTTGACCCTGAAGAACTCCCAATTACAGATAAGGATCTCAAGTCGATCCGTGATCTGTTAGCTGCTGAGCCTGTTGTTAAACGCAACAAGATCATCAAAGAGTTCAATAAAGAGTTTGCGGTGCCAGAAGGTGAGCTAATGACTGCTCACATCACGCTCCCTAAACACCTGCTGTTTATCCAGGAGCGACTGTCCACCTAAACCCACGACAGTGCCATGACGGATGAGATGATGCACGCTCAGATGGCAGCAGCTTACGCCGCACAACGCAACATCATGAAGCCTCATCTCCCTGCTGATCTTGAACTGCTACCACCGCATCTGCGGACGCAGTTAGAGCACTTTATGCAGGCACGTCAGTACACACCACAACAAGCTCTTTCAATTATCCTCTCGAAGTTCTTCGGCTCATGCTCCAAATTACCGCAGTAGGCAATCTCGCCGCTGACCCTGAACTCAAAACTGTTGGTGACCGTGAGGTTGCTAATTTCACCCTGATGGTCAACAAAAAGGTCAAAGGGGAAGAACATACAACAGTGCTCCGCTGTGCTGTATGGGGTCCACGCGCAAAGGTCGTCGATGACTACCTCACAAAAGGCAGTCAAGTCACCGTGACAGGACAGGCTTACATCGAAACGTTTGAGCGTAAAGATGGCAGCCCTGGCGCATCTCTCGATGTAGCTGTCAACGACTTCACGTTGCCTGCACGACAGAAGGCTGCAGCCGACGATGCTGACATGCCTTTCTGAGCTGTAACAGCCTTTGCAGTCACGTTCGTTCTGCATTACCCTACCCGGGGGCTAAACGCCCCCTTTCTTTTGTCCTGATGTCTGACACGCTGCGCGACTACCTCAATCAGATCGGAAAAATCCCTTTGCTAACCGCAGCAGAGGAGATTGAACTCGGTCATGCCATTAAACGAATGGGCGAGATCTGCAGCGATCAACCAACAAAAGCTGAACTGCGAATCATCAAAATCGGTAAGCGTGCCAAGCAACGAATGATTCAAGGCAACCTACGCCTTGTGGTTGGTGTCGCCAAAAAATACAAGCACCTAACCAATCGCCTAACCATGCCAGATCTGGTGCAGGAAGGCAATATCGGATTGATCCGTGCCGTAGAACTATTTGATCCTGAACGGGGATACAAGTTCAGCACTTATGCGTACTGGTGGATCAGGCAAGGCATCATGCGTGCGATTCAGATACAGGATCGCATCATCAAACTGCCGTCTGGTGCTAGCGACGCATTACGCAAAGCTCGGTTCTTCACCATGGACTACAACCGTTTGCACGGCGTTAATCCAAGCATTGAACAGTGCGCTGAAGTTGCCAACGTAACGCCAAAAGCAATGAAGGATTATCTGGCAGCTTCTATCGACGCTGGCAGTCTGGATGCTCAAGTCAACAGCTCAGGCGAAGCCAGCACCTACATCGAACTCATCGCAGCACAAGACGATCCTGTTGGCGATGAACTTGAGCAAGATACAAAAATTGAGGCTGTGCATCAGGCGTTAAGTTACATGAGTGCTTCAAGCAGACAGATCATCGAGCTGCGTCACGGGTTAAACGACAACAATCAGCGATCCATTCGAGAAATTGCCAGGACATTAAACATTGCGCAAGATGCAACTAAACGAAAAGTCCACATCGCTGAAAATGAAATGAAACTAATCTTAAGGAAGGGACCGCCAAAAAAGAACCAGGCACAGAGCAGCAGCTCCAGCTTGATCTGGGGTTGGGGTTAAACCATGCCAGCGAACAAGATGGGTCCGCCATGTCCTGAATGTGACTCACACTTGACTGATGTCGTAACAACAGAACGTGGTGAAGATCGCAGTTTTTGGCGTGCCAGAAAATGCGTATCTTGTGGGCATCGCTTTTATACCGTGCAGCAACCTGAGCAGTATGTCATCAAAGGTACTGTGACCTGGAAATGCAGCGGTAAATCACGAAAGCCAATGATCAACTGGAGGTTCTATGAAGCGGGATAGGCTAGCGATCAGCAGGTTTCAGTCCGTTGAAACTTACGTCGATTTTGATGGGCGTGTTTTTATTGCTTACTCGTCTGGCGTGAGCATTATTGTGCGTGATGTCAAGGAACTGCGCAAGTTTCTAGGACTGGCACCGAAAACACCTAGTCGTGATGCTTTGGAGTCTTGGCTGGTTTCACTCGCCGCCATAGACGATGAACGGCAAACGCGCAAGACACAACAAACGACAGGACTGTCAACAGAGGTTCTAGAAACGGGTTTTGGTCCTGAGTGTCATCTTGACGAGACTGACCAGAACCATCAGACCCGTACTGTAATTTAGTCTCTTCGGCTAAAAAGGCTTCCATTTCTAACTGAGCAATATGACCTGTCGCCTGACGTAAAAGCTTGCTGTAATACGCGTTTTGCTTAACTAGCGAGGAGCACAATTTAGCAACTTCTGTGGTGTCGCCACAATGAAGTACAGTTCTTGCTTGGCTTTCAATTTGCAGTTCTTCCTCGATGGAGAACTCTACAACCATCCAGTCACCCCAAGACATAGCTGTAGCACGTATTACTTTAGGCTAGCCCGATGAAGCCACCAAAACTGGAAAAGATGGTTACATCAAATGGGATAGTGTGGGAGATTACATATGCTGGAATGACGCGGCAGTTTGGGCGTGATTATGAAGCGACTGCGTTTTACTATCACTTATGTGAGTGCTATGTGCTTCAGTTAGCGCAGCATAAGTATCAGTAGTTCCAACGTACACGCGGGCGTCCTTTACGCATACCAAGATGCACAAATCCTTTTGGTGCTCCATAGCCTACGCTATACGGCCAATGCTTATCGCAATACTCTTGTACCTTATATATATCTGCCCCTTCGATATAGAAGTCAACAGCTCCTACATCAGGCGCATCGTATAAATGCTCTGAACTGCTAGCTCCTCCAACCATGCGATTGATAGCAGGTGGACGATAGCCGCTGGTAATGATCAAAGGCTTACCGCCAAAGTATGCTCGTACTTTCTCTAAAAACTCAGCCAGCTCTGTAGCAGTCTTGATTTGATAGTCAGCAGCAAAACGCCGATCTTCTTTGTATAAAGCAAACTCGCCGATAGCAATATGTGGTGTCAGCTTGGCGTTAAACGGTGATGTAGGGCGCAGCTTGACTGGCTCTTGCTGCTTAGGCAATGCACCGCCAGTAAATAATGCAACTTCATCCTTCCGTCGATTAACAAGCCCTTCTAACACCTTGCCACCACCTTTATTCCAGCGTGGCAGCTCCTCGATCACAACTTTATTGGCATCTTCACCAGCCAGAAGGCGTTTGCGTAGCGTGCTTTCTTCCAGCGCACCTAAACCTACGTTGTAGGCAAAACTAACGATGGCTGCCACCTGCTCACCGCGCCATTTCTTCGCCAGCGGCAGCAATTCAAAAACGCCAGGTGAAAACAGGTTCTCAACCTCATGCAGCAGCATTTGATCTGCTTCCTGCTGCGTGATCTTATCGCCCATGCGTACGGCACGGTTCGCCAGCCTGGTAGCGCCATAGCCAATAGTTGGAACACCAGCAGGGCAAATGTACGCTTCTAGCCTGCAGCCCTCCCATTTTTTGATGATCTTCAACGCAGGCGCTAACCATGCAGCAGGCAACGGTTCCTTGACGACAGGATCAGCGCGATACAGCTCAGCAAACTGATCTAGCGTCTCCTTATCAATACGCTCTTGCAGCCAGTCCCATGCTGCTAGCTGATGCGGTAGCTGCTTGAAATGCTTGGCAGCATCACGCAGTTGAATCGTGCTCATTGATCAGCCCAAGGAGATTTGATTTCCATTGCACCGCCTAGCTTCCGGCTTTCGCCAGTCTGCAATTCATCATCCGGTAGTTCATGGATGACAACTGGCGTAGGTGGTAAAAGCTGCGCAGCGTGCCAGCGTTGCTCCTCAATGTCTAGACGCGGTTTTAGCGTTTTCTCGAACTTATTGTCTTGTGCCCAGCGGCGTAAATGATGCCGCCAGTCCTTATCGCCAAACCGCGCCAACCATACCGCATCAGCGTTCAACGCTTTGGGAACAGCACCTTAAGGGCTTTCAGAATCAGTTGAATCCAGCTGTTTTCCTTGATCGGCAGCAGGCTGATGATTTCAGAACCAGCGGCAATGATGATTGCAATGACGGCAGCAGTGGTTGGGTCCATGAGGATTCAACGCTTTCATTCAGTGTACGGCGTTATTTGTATCTGCCAACCGTCATTTCAATTTGCCTAACCCTTCCTTCAAGATCCGCCAATCGCTCCTTACTATCGTTTTTAAGCTCCTGGATATCGGCAACTACGGTGTTGACAGATTGATCTAGTTTGGCAACCTGCATAAAAAGACCGCCCAACCCTAAAACCGCTGCGGTCAAAAGGGCTGGGACGGCTTGGTTAAACGGATTCGGTTGCTCAGGCGGCGCCGCGTATACCTCTTCGTGGCTGTCCATTGTGAGGCATAACATCAACCCGTGCTTTTAATTTAGCGACCTTGCCCGCGTGTCTTTTTGCGACCGTGGTTAGGCAGACTATTTTGTCCTTGCCCTTGACGAGTCTTTTTAGGCTTACCGGGCTGGTGGTCGATCCGCGCGGTGCCGGTTTTGCTTTTTACTGCCACGGCAAGCCTTGAGCGGTGGTCGGAGTGCGCTGTTGATCAAGCTGTGCTTGGAGAGCAGCCTGAATCTCAGCAACCTTTTCATCGCCGCCGAGTTTGTCTTTCACCCAACCGATCACAATCTCTGGGGTGAGATCGGCGTAGGGGATGACAGTGCCCTCGGGCTGCTCAAGTCCCACGCTCCCATAGGCGCCTACACGATAAGGATCGCTGAATGCGTCCACGGTGTAGTGAACCGTGAACACAATCCCATCAGCTGTATGGCGCTCCATTTGCGCCACGTTCCAAGTAAAAACGGTGTCAGCCATGGGTGCGATGGTGATAAGGCGAGTCTAAGGGTGAGTAGTGACGTGGACTAGCAGCTTTGCTCAAAAACGTGTCTGGCTGACAAAGAATGTGCCTGCCAGACTCATGCTGCGCAAAACCAGTATCGAAGGGGACTACTAATCAGGCTTTTGAGGCCAAGCAACAGACTCAGGAAAACCCTCTTGAGAGCTTATGTCCCGAAGTGCTTGCCGGTAGTCACGCCATTCGTCAGTGAGTGTTTGGTCAGCTAGTGCCCGCCAATCGCTTTCAGTAAGTAGACGATTGCGTTCTTCGCGAATAGAAGATGCTTTTTTTGTGACTTCTTTTGCTAAATACTCTTGCTGCTCAATAAGAGCTTGCGCTTCTTCCTCCTGAGTAAATGGAATGATGCCGTTTTCTGTTGCGTGGTATAAGGTCATTTTAGGATTGCCTCCTTAGATTTTGGTGACGCCAAAAAGCCTAAAGGTGCCGGTAATATTACCAGTACCTTCGGCCTTTATCCTAAAAGCATTTACAACCGATGTTGTGTCAACAGATGTCGTGTACCTGCCATACACTATTGATCCGCTAAGATTGAATGAAGAATCCGAAACTACTAACTTTCTTGTTGTAGCATAAGCACCATAAAGAGAGACTCTGAAGATTCCTTCACTGTTTACGCCAGTCCAGCTTGTGATCTTCAGTTGTCCATTGACTTGTGAAAATATTGAGCTTTGGGAAATAACCGCCCCAGCATTGCGATAACCGGTGTTAACGTAGCTAGAACCACCATCAGTAGAAACGAAGAAGTGCAGCTCTCCGCTATTCTGCGAAAAGTTGTCGATGCTTATAAAATAGTCAATGTACGAGGAGCTGAATCCGCTTGTAAAATCAACTGTATTTACTGCACTTGCGGTGATTGTTGAAAGTAATGTTAAACCTCCAGAAGGCGTCGCCCACTGCGGAGCTGCACCAGAACCTTGCGACGTTAGAACTTGACCGGATGAACCATAGTTAGCGCCGGAAAGACCGAGGGCTCCAGTGCTGGCGATGCGGAGTCGTTCGGAGGGTGATGCAGAGTTATCGCTGGTGGTGGAGAACACCAGTCTCCCTGGAAGGTCACCAGAAGAAGTGCTCGCTGCATCAGCAAAACACTGAATGGTTGCGTACTGACCGCTTGCACCATTTAGGTCAGAAAAGCGAATGGTGCCAATCTCACTATTTGCTGTGGGATTGTCAGCATTGCGTCGAATATCTATGCGTCCCGGATCACCACCTGTGTTGCCTACGACCTGAAGACGTGCATCGTTAAGGCCACTAGACGTACCAACCAGCAATCTTCCCGAACTATCTAGCCTGCAGCGTTCAACACCACCATCAACACGGAAAATGTGACCATCACCAATCCCTGAGTCGTAAACAACATTTCCAGATGCGTCGACAGAGAAATCAGCCTCGCCTGCCCCTGCCCTTGAAATACGGAGTGCGCTACTAGAGCCGACAGCAACTTCTAAAGCTTTGCCAGGCGTCGAGGTGCCAATCCCTACACGCCCTGTGGTAATAATTGAAACATCAGACCGCTGACCAACGTGCAAAACAGCGTTGTCTGTTGTTGAGTTAATAGGATTGCCGCCTCGCACAAATAGCGAAATGGCATCCGAGTTATCCGCATTTGTTACTTGGAATCCACCGGCATTGCTACCTGATACATGAAGTCTTTGAGCAGGCGAACTAGTCCCTATGCCCACGAGCCCTGTCGAGGTAACGCGAAGCCTCTCCGTCCCTTCCGTCGTCACCACAAACCGGCCATCGCTGCCGGTATCAATCACTTCGGCGGATGTGTTGCCTTCCTCAATCTTGTCAGTGTTGCCTGCCGATGGAGTTGTCCAAGTCGGCGCAGCGCCAGTTCCAGAACTCGTCAGAACTTGCCCGTTGGTGCCGTAGTTAGCACCACCCAATCCGATCTCACCATTTGCTCCGATGCGAATGCGCTCAGAGGAGCTAGTGCTGATGGCTACTTGATCTGCGCCAGGTGAATAAATGCCGGTATTGGGATCACCAGTAAATGTCAGCGATGGTGCAGATGCGCTACCAAGCGGCACACTGAATCGCTCGCTACTAGTCCATGCATCCGTGGAATCGACCCAGTTGATTGTTTTATCGGTGGCGCCTTTAAGCGTGATGCCACCGCCGTCAGCTGTTATATCAGTAGGTGTTGCAACGTCGCCAAGGATGACATTTTTATCCTCTACAACAAGATTTTGAGTATTGATATTCGTAGTAGTTCCATTTACTGTTAAATCTCCAGTGATGGTCACTGAAGAATCAAATGTTGCAACTCCGGTTACATCGAGCGTGCCGGGAATATCGACATTATCTGTCCATTCAACGCCCGTGCCAGCGGCATCAGTCTGCAGAACTTGACGGGCAGCGCCATCAGCAAGCTTGCTAACAGCAATTTCAGCATTGGCGGCAATATCTGCGTTTGTGATGCTGGCATTTCCGCCGACAACCACAGTTCCGCTCTGGTTCGGCAGCAGAATCGTGCGGTCTGCAGTCGGATCGACCACGCCCAATGTGGTCTCAAAACCATCGGCAGTGCTGCCCTCAAACGTCAGCGTGCCAGTGGTGCCGATTTCTAAGTTGCCGAGAACCGTGCCACCCGAAACAATCGACGGGAAATAGGCAAGGTTGCCCCATGTGCTAGAGCCATTGCCGATTTTAAATTTCTTGGTGTCCGACTCCAGTCCCAGTTCGTTGGCGAGCAGCACCGGGTTGACCGATGCCCAGTTGGCAGCCGTGTCAGCCCGGATCTGCAGACGTACTTGAACTGTGGTTGGAGTGGTCACTGGCTTGCGCCTCCGCCTTGTAAAACAAGCGTAGCTGTAACACTAGCCCCGGCACCATTTAACGTGAACGGCTGATAGCCCACGAAGGCAAAGGAGCTAAACGCGGTTGTTGCCGGCAAGCTGGCATCGCCACAATCCAAGATGTACAGCAGGTTGATTCCGTCAATAACGCGCAGACTGAAGCTGACGTTGTAATACAGCCCGGTGTGCTCCTCTTCCGGTGCCGATGCATACCGATACAACGAGCTGGGCGACACGACAGTTAAGCCGCCCCAAATGTCCACTGGAACCGTGAAGTACGACAGTGAGGCTTGATTTTCGTAGTAGTGCTGCCGCAAGGTTGCAACTTGCGTCTGACTCAACCCCCGGTAAACAATGCGTAAAACCTGATTGTTGACTGCTTTACTGTGGCGGAAGCGGACCGGACCAGCGAAAGTGGAGACCTCGCTAATGTTGGCGCGGCCCATATCAAAGCCGATTTCGTTTGGAACAAGCGTCGGGAATACGGTCATAGCGTGTACGGCGCCACCAGCTCCAGTTCAACGCTAACGGAGATCACATCAGGCGTATACGTTGTGTCTGGTGCTTTGACATAGATCCAGCTATAGCCGGAAGGAAATGTCAGCCCAGATCCCAAAAGTGTAATTGGGTCTAAATCGAACGGCTCAAATCTGCCGTGCAACATGTAGTGGCTCGTGATTTCAAAATGCTGGGCTTGTGTGAGTCCTGTAAAGCCAAGTCGGAGCGTATAACCGTTGACGACATTGGCGTGACGCACCATCAATTCGTCACCGTCTAGTGCCCCAAGTGGCGTGGATGGCGCAGCTCCAGGGGTGTATGTACGAGATTGTGGATTGAGTGCTGGAAAGTTAGCCATTACTCGCCCTCACTTTGGTCTGTGCGACCTTCCCATTCTGCTGCGACGGTACTGCCGTCAACACTGAACTCCCACTTTCCAGCTACTGATAGCGTGCGGCCTTCTACAGTGCCTGCCCAGCTAAAACCTGTTGTAGGGCTAGAGCATGGGCTTGAGTTAAATGCAGCAAACTTGTCGTAGTAGGACAAGTCTCCAATCCCATATAGACCTGTTGGATTTGTATTTTTATTAGTTGTGTAGACAGATGCTCTCCAGTTGACTGGTCCAACAGCTGGGCATGTCGTCCCTTCGTTGACTGCAAGCGGAACATTGCCGACACAGCCCCAAACACCGCTTATGGTTGCTGCCATATTTCCAGCGGAAATGTTTAGCCATGCAGACGTATACGCAGTTGCACCAGAAGGTGTTGTTTTTGTTCCGGTCCAGCGGACGTAATTATAGAAGTTGTAGTTTGCCTCTACAGGACCAGTTGTTTGCGTGACTGGCGATCCGTAGCCATCTGGAGAACTCGGATCAGGGCAACGGCTATCAGCTTCAATCGTGTAATCAATATCCTCAGTGCCAACGGTATAGGTGCTTGTTGCACTGCCGACCAAATTGTCTTGCTGTACTTGACTGCGCTCACCACCGTCTTTGGGTCGCTTGTACCAGGTGACTTGACCGTTTGGACACGTAGGTGCGGTCTCTAAATCGTCGCCATTTAACGGACGACCAAAGTCACCAGTTGCCCCAGTGATTGCAGGCGCAGTTTCTTCAATCGGATCTTCTGGATTTGTCGTGTCGCCAGATGGACTGCTTGCTCCTGCTAGGCCAAGGACAGCATTGCGTCCGCCTGGAATGGTTGCATTGTCGGGTCCGAATGTAATTGGCGTGGTGTCAGATGTAATTGTCGGAGTCGGTACGGTGTATTCAAAATTGTCCGGGTCAGGAAGAATCGGTGGATCAGGATCTGGTGTATTGGCAATGCTTGAACTGTCTGTACGACGCCCCGCAATATCACAGGAAAAGTCCGTTCTGCCGGTTGCCATCGTGTAACCAGCGCCAACAGCTTCAGCAACTTTTAGTGCCACAAGACTACGGTTTTGTTCATCAATCGGGAAGTGCGTTAGGTCCAGAGTCACAGCGCCGCTGGTGGCTTTGCTGATGCGGTCTACTTCGTAATAAAAATCGTGGATTGCGTAGTCAGTAACGTCTGTCTCCCGTGCCAGCTGAACGCGCACAATGTCGCCTAGTTCCAACGTGCTATTGAAGGCACCGGGGCGGACTTGGATGCGCAGGCTGTGCGTAATGTATTTGCGGCGAGCGGCGTAGTAAGTGCCGACCTTGACCGCGTGATTCTCGGAAGCGCAGTATTCGCTTAGGTCGTACTGCTCGTATGGACCAGTCAGCGCCTCACCAGTAAAACGCACTTCTGTGGTGCGGATGATGCCAATGTCGTCGTCTGGCTGCTGGCGCCACAGCACCACAATGCAGGCTGGCAGGCGTTGCTCCAGTGGTACATAGTCGATTTCAAAGCCGTTAGGCAAAATATCGTTTTCGGTAAATTTGTACTCGGCCGTGATTGCTGTTGTTTTGATCGTGTAATCGTTGTTGATCGGCAGGCGTGCTTTGAGGATTTTCTTTCCGGCGCGATCACAGAAGCGCAATAGGAATCCTGCGCTCGTGTTATACAACCATTCCTCAAGGTTGGTAGATGCTTGGACGATGCCGTTAAACAGGAATCCGTTGGTATTTGTGAATTGAGCAGCGGTCAGCATCGCTGCCGAGTCAATCAACGTGCTTGGGACGCGATTTGTCTGCGCAATCAGGTACAGAACAAGATCGACAAAGTTATTGCTAGAACCTACGACGTTATCAATGATGCGCGTTACCTGTATCCCATTGCGCACAAAGACGTGAACCTGTTTGTTCCATGTTTCATCTGCATCTGCGTGCGTGTTTGTATAACTCAGCGTCGTCATATTGTCGTAACTTCCGCTGGTGCCGCAGTAGTAAGGGCAGTTCCAGGGGGTTTTACCAGCGACGACGGTTACCGTGTTACCCGGGTTCCAAGTGCCTGCACGGGCGTCATACGCTTGAGCCCAAGTACCAACACGGCAAGCCCGCTGGAAGACATCACGGACCTGAACCAGAGGCAGCTCGCCTTCGCTTAGAACCAGTTCCAGGTTGACCGTTAGCTGATTTGTAACGCCGTTATTGCTGTATGCCGCCTCTGTTGCCTTAGGACTAACCAGCACGCCACCGATGCTGTCAATGCGGCGGCAAAAAACAATCGGGATCGGCTCGCCTAAAACAACTGCCTGCTGATCAGAGTCAAGTGAAGTGGCGCCAGCGGCTGCGTCATCCTGCAGCGGTGTGCTGATCGCCTCGCTTTGTGCACGAGAAACAAACAGTGGCTCTGTAAATTCAAATTCGCTCATATCCGTAGGGGAGTGCCGACCAGAGCCGTGGTGTACGTGCGGGGTGGGGCTTGTGCTCCAACGGGTGCCAGCCCTGATCCTAGGGTCACTGACAAGGATGTAAACCCGCCGCGCACTTCTACGACTTCACCGAACACAGAGGCAATCAAGACCTGACTAGCAGATGGCGCTGTTTGTGTGGCAAGCGTATTGAACTCATACATTTTGACTTCGCACAACCAGTTCAGTCCTAAGGCGTAAGTAAACGTTTCAACAGCCTCGTTTGTGGCCGGAACTTGCAGCGTGAAACGTTCGCCTGGAGTGCTGCCTCCTGTAAAAGCATCAATCGTAAAAGGGTGATAATTCCAAGTTTTGCTATCAAATGTGATCGTCTGATTGACGTAGTAAGACTGCCAACGCTGGAAATCAGTCGCCCCTGAGAAGACCCTTAAATATACGGATTGACTTCTGTTTGTCATCAGCGAACTCCTGCGTAACGGCGAGCACCGGCGGAGCGATTGGTATTCGTCAGCGCGATTGCCATTGTCTGCAATGCAGATTCAAGATCGCCCATCGTCACGTACCTTGTGCCCTCCATTTGAGTGACAGGTCCAGTTTGAATGTTGATTGAAGGAACGGTGGTGCTACTGCCACTTGCGGTGGAGTTTGGAATTGCTGCAGCGCCTTGACGCCCAGAGATCCAATTCTGAGCAAATGCGTCAGCCTTGCTTTGCGGAACGATGTACTCAGGCTCACCACCTTCCCCAACAAGCGCCAGTGTCGGACGGGTAACAACGCCACCTTCAGCAAATCGTGGCAACTTAATTTGAGGCACTGTTGGCAGATCTGGGCCAGGAAGACTGTTAGCAGCCTTGATTAGGTTGTTGATCCCGCTAACAGCAATATTCAACGCACGCTCAATAATGCCAATGACGCTATTAAATACGCTTTTGACAATGTTTGCTACTGCCTTAAAAGGAGCGGCAAGCGCATCGGTAATTTTTGAACCAATACTTTTGATGAAGTTTACAAGATTTGGAAATACAGCCTTAAGTGGCTGAATGAATTGTGTGTTTATGAATTGCCAAGCATCCCTATACGGCTTTGTCAATAAATTAAAAACGAGTATTGCGCCTTGCTGAATGGCATTCGTAATAGCTGACCAATTTTCTGTTAATGGCTTAAAGAAATTAGAAACAAAAGCAGCTGCGGCTTTACCGGCTTCTTTGATGAAAATTCCAAATCCACCAATTAGGTCTTGGAACCATTTGCCAATCCCCTTAAAAGCATCGCCGATCTTGTCCCGAAAAGCATAAATTGCAACACCAGCAGCTACCACAGCTATGACAATGCCAACCGGACCAGTCAGCAATGCAACGATGGCTGTAAGTGCTGGACCAAGGGCTCCCAGCCAACCAGCAACAGTCGCCAATATGGACAGCCCACTAAATGCGGAAATCAATCCGCCAACTGCGGTGATGATTGTTCCAAATGCAGAAATTACGATACCCAGCGGAACTGCGATCAACGAAAAAGCAATCGTGATTGCACCTAGAGCGATAATCAGCTTTTGAGCTGGCTCAGGAAGTTTCGTAAATGCGTCAAGGAGACCAATCATAAAATCGCCGATTGGCTTCAATGTCTGCGCAATAGTTGCTCCAACTCCAAGCTCTTTGAATTTGGCAATGACTTCAGATAATTTTTGAACAAGTGGCGTAAATATAGGCAGCAACTGAGTTCCGATTGTTGTATTTAGATTTTCTAAGGCAGCTTGGAATAGTTTGTATGGATCTGGCGGCGGTGGCTTGATTTTATTCAATTCACCCATTGCCTTAATGATTACATCTGTCGTGATCTTTCCGTCAGCGCCAAGTTGTTTGACCTCGCCAACAGTTACACCCATGACTTTGGCGACAGCCTGACCAACCATGGGCAAACGCTCCATGATCGAACGCAACTCATCACCCTGCAAAGCGCCAGAGCCCATGGCCTGACTGAGCTGCAGCATGACGCCTTCTGTATCTGCCGCAGACAGATTCATCATGGCGGCTGCATTATTGACGCCAGTAAACGTCTTGCCAATATTGTCAAGGCTGACGCCCATTGGACGCAAACGCCCGTAGAGATCGGCAACCGCTTTTGCAGCTGTTGTTTGTCCTAGACCATATTTTTCAGCTGCATCAGAAGCCAGTTTGGTTACACCTTCTGTTTCTTTGTACTGTCCCGATAAAGCTTTGATTGTTTTTCCAGTTCTATCTGCTTCAATTCCAGCTTTAACAAATCCGCTGACAGCAGCACCGGCGCCAATGCTCGCGGCAATTCCTGCCAAGCCAGACATTTGCTGACCAATCTTGGTGATACCACCACCAAGTCCTTTAATCGCGCCGTCTAAACCTTTCAGTCCTGCCAGAGCTTTGCTGGCGTCTAGGTTGACCGCGATATTGGCAACGACGCTCACGGTAAACCCTTAGCGATACATCGATTCTACCTACGCTTTCTTGCTGCCTTGGCTTCCTCTTCGCGCTCGATCTTAAAAAAGGTATTCCACAAAAGCAGTTCTTCAGGCGTAATACGCTCTAAAAGCTCAGCCAACGTACAGCCAAGCTCTTTGGCAAGCGACAACTGGAGCATCAGCAGGTTATCCCGCCTTAGCTCCTGACTTAGTTTCCCGTGTCAATCTCCACCACGTCGTCTTGGATCAGCGCCAAAATGATCCGCTGCAGATCACTGTCACGTACCTCGTTTTTAAGCTCAGCTACTTCGCCAGCTTGGAACATGCGGTTACCGTTTTCATCTTGCGCCTTTTGCACTAGAAGCTGAATCGCCAAAGCATTCGGATCGTTGCTGTTGGCAGCTTTGGTTGCACGCTCGCGCTCCGCCATCGTCAGCGCAGTGTGCCAAAACTCAAACTCAGAGCCATCGCTAAGTGTTACAACCTTACGGATGGGCATAAGGTTTGCAGCCTTCTTTAGGCGATCAAGAGCACGCACAGGCTGAGCAGGAGACATAAAAGACAATCTTTGCGCTCTACTTTAAGCATAAAAAAGCCCCCGGTGCAACCCAGGGGCAAGTCATCTCCCAATTCAAGTTATCAGCTCTTGCTGAAGTCGAAAGTGGGAGTACCGGCGGGACGGAAGGCGATTTCCACGGTCTGAGCATCGTCAGGGTTGACGGTCAGACTTGCAGAAGTCAATACAGCCTCAAACTCAACGCTACGGCTAAGAGTGGAGCTAACATTGCCACCACTTAGCACACGGTCGATATACAGTTTGAACGATGCACCAGTCTGCTGCCGCTGGATCACGTCTTGGATCATGCGGTTGGACAGATTGGTATCATCATCAGTCGTATAAACCGTGCAGCTTCCTTGACCATCAGCAAAGCCAGTGATGTAGCTACGGAATGGTGCATACTGACCAAGTGATTGACCGATGGTGGTTACATCGATTTCCTCACGGGTCATTTCAAACGACCACTCGCGTACATCACCAACTGCGGCATACGATGCGTATGCAACTTGGAATGCATTAGGGGTAACCGCAGTACCGTCGTCTGTGATCGCAACGGTAGAACCGCCAAGCGTTGCAGAAACCTGCATTACGCCAGTCGAAGCTGTATAGCCAATGACGTAATAAGTTGTCGCAGCACTGATACCAGCAGGCAGAGTGCCAGTACCAGCAGCGCCAGTTTCAGTGTTGACGACGCTAAATACCACAGGATCGCCAACCTTGAAGTTGAGGTAGGTCGCAACTGTGATCTCATCATTTGCCACAGACACATTGGCTTCACCAAATGTGCCCTTGGTGCCAGCAGGCTTGTAGTAGAGAGCGCCGGACGTACCGGACAGAACAGTAGCCATGTTGTGAACGGTAGGTGGCTAAACCAAGTCTAGCTTTGCTCGTAAGCCTCAAAGGTTATGGACACTTGAGCTTGATAAAACCCTTCCGGTCCAGCCGGTTCAATGATGCGCGGTCCAGAAGCGGCATCGAACTTAATATTTTGCAGCTGTAAACGTGAGAACAAGTCGATACAGCGTTGCGCGATGGTTAGCGCAGCACCTACCCCTTGTCCGCGTGGGCAGAAGATATTGAACGACAAGGTACCATTTCTGCGGTCGTAGCCTTCGTCAGTGCCACGAGTAGCTGAGGTCAGGATCGTCAGGTAAGCAGAATCACCCCAGACGATGTTTGTTTGAATCCAGCTTGCGTTATTTGGTGGCGTGAACGGAACATTTTGATATGCGACTTGCAATGCAGGTGACGCGGCAAACTCAGTTGCGATTCGCCCTTCGATTGCAGCACGGATTGTATTAAGACTCATGATTCCCGTCCGATGCGATCAGCTTGTGCGTTAACCCAAGTCTGCATATTCTTGGCAACGTTATCAACCCAGCCAGATGGTGCCTGTTTACTCCAACCAGCAGCAAGCGGATCGGCGTATGGCAAGTTGTTGTGTATGCTGTAGACATTGCCAGCCTTTTCGCTCCCAAGCTGGTAATTAACAGCAAGCGGTGGTGCCTGAGAGTAAGTGCCTTCAGGCTGTCCGCGGAATGGAGCAGAATTTTGCCCGATTGCCCAGCTTGCGCGAAATCTGCCTGTATCAACAGGGCTTTCTTGCTTTAGGCGTGAATCAGTTTCAAGTACTGCAACGCGCAGCAGCTTTTCAAACTGCTCTTGCGTGTACTTGCCAATATCTTCAAACCTGATAACGCGTGCCATGTTATTCCCTCAAGAAGATCTCAAACACAATCGCGGTATTATCTTGCTCAATTTTTGTGACTTGCACAATCTGCATGATGCGACTAGCAACAGTAACTTGATCAGATACAACAGGCTCAAAGCTTAAGTCAGCCGCAGCAATCGTCAGCTTTTTGTCTGTGCTTTTAACGAGGTCGTTAACCTCACGTTCGTTCACATCCTCCAGCACACCACGGACGGTGGTCGTAGCAACAGTTGGCGTAGCAGCTCCCGTGCTCGTGTTGTAAGCGCCAGTTGTCACCCTGCGAAATGTCACCTCGCCGCCGAACTTCAGCATCAGCTTGCTGGCAACTTTCCGTAGCGAGGATGCAAGTGCCATCAGAGTTTATAGGCAACACAATGACCGTTTTGCAATTTAATGCTGGTAAATACGCCGTAAAGCGTGGTTGAAGCACTCATTGATTGACCAGACAAGGTATTGCCGTCGTAATTTTGTGCCGTAATAGCGTCAATCTGAGCATTGGTTGTGAAGTGAATCGCAGCCCAGCGCCCAGTATGCGTAGCCGTATTGCCAATAAACGTCGCGCCTTTGGCGTAATCAATTCCGTAGACGGCTGAGTAACTCATGATCAAATCTTGTAAGCAATGATCTTGCCTGAAGCCAGCGTCACGCTAGTGAAGACACCTTCAATCTCATCGCCCTTGCCAAGCGGTACAGATGTAAAGGTATTCCCACTTGCATTTTGCACAGTCGCAGTGCTAATCACCGCATCTGCCAACGCATACAGCTTCCAGAATCGACCAGTATGCGCGGCAGTGTCGCTGATGTACTCAAATCCAATGTTGTAGGAGTCGTTGTCAGCCATGTTCAACTCCGTTTGATGGAAAAGTTACCTGGTCCACTAATTCTAAGCCCAGTCAGATACCGCTCAAAGATTGGCGGTACACGATCAGCCCCAGTTGCCATGCTGCTAGCACCTGCAGTCGTAACGCTAAGGCTACCGATGCTGACTGACTTGTAATCTTCAAGTCCGCTAAGCCCCATGCCGTCTTTGTTACTGTTCAGATAAACCGCCAAGACAGCTTGTGCTTTTTTGACCTGATCTGGAATTTCAGTGTCTGTGTAATAGTCAGTTGTAATACGAAATGGAAAACCAACCGCGTAGGTATTGATGTAGGTATCTGGCTTACGTACTCCTGTTCTGGGCCACTGTAATGCCTGAGTGTCAGTTGCTCGTGCGCCTAGAAATCGTTCACGGTCAAGGCGTTGAGCAGCAGTATATAAAGCACGATTCTTTTGATCTGTTGTGGCAGTACCCCATGCCACAACGTCATCATCTTCTACAAAACCATCGATGATGGCTTGCGCGTCATTCAGCGTCAGATAACTGTTGGCGTTTGCGCCGCCCACTGTTGCGTCGATTGAAATTGCCATCTTCAGTTACAGCGGGCGCTGGTTCTGGTATTTCAAGTTTAGGTGCAGGCTCTGCAATAGGAAAAGAGGCTGCCTCGTTAGAAGCAGCCTCAAGTTCACGCAGTCGCCGGAAGGCGAACAGTCCCATCAGGCAGCAGCGCCCTTGATTACGGCAAAGCTAAGCACAATGGCTTGGCTAAGCGAACCGCCAGACACATTGCGCACGGAGATCGCAAAGGATCCAGCCGCAATGGCATTGGCGTCAACGGTATAAGCACCAGCGGTGCCACCCGAGGAGTGGTTAACGATCACAACATCACTAGCAGCAACAACGCTGTTGGTGACGGTGAAGCTAACGGTAGTAGCGTCAGCCAGTGCTGCGCCGTTCATGGTGATCGCCCCACAAGCTTTGTTGAGGGTGACACCAGTGGACTTGCTGGTGGCTTGAGTGACAGCGCCGCCGTTGCCGGAGACGTAGCCAATAGCAGAGCCAGCAGTTGTCTCAAAAACAGAAGCCATCGTCAGTTCCTCCTATCAATCGAAGTTGGAAGTGATGGTGGCACGCACGATACCAATGTTCTTGGTTTCGTACACCTTGCTCCAGTTGCCCACGGTTGCGAGCTGAGCACGGGTGGGGTTCGTGGTGGTCACGGCCCACTTAGCACCAACGGGGTGGTAGATGTAGTGCATGTCGATGGACATTGCATCCGACTTAGCGAGGATGTCGCGGTCGGTTTCAGTGTTCATCGCAGCTTGCTCACCAGAGGCGATAGCACCTTGGGTGAAGAAATAGCAAGCGTAATTACCAGAGCTGTTGGTGATGTCGTCAGAGACAATCACGTTGAGACCCATGAAGGTCGGAACGCGCACATCGCCATAAGCTGCAGCCATCGAACCGCCAAAGGCGTTGATGGTGGTAGCTCCAGAAGGATTGGTGCTCAGACGAGCTTCGCTCTGGGTCACATAGTCAATCGCCTTGCGCTCTACGAGGTCGTAGTAGCAAGCCGAGTGCATAGCAACGGCAGTGAGCTTGTCGCCTTGATCGCCAAGGATTGAGCGAGCTTTAGCCACCTGACGGGGACCAAGTGCAGTAGCGCCGCTGGTATCAAAACGCAGTGCGTCAAAAGCAGGTGTATCGGAGCCGGTCAGAGCGCCGAACACACCTTCCAGACACTTGTACAGGTCAGCCTGTTGCTGGTTAGCAACGTACTCACCCACTTTTGCGCCGATAGCAGCCATCGGATCGGAACCAGCAGCAAGAGCTGCGAGGTCACGAGCCTCAAAGGCACGACCACGGTGCAGGATCACGCCAACTTGCTTGTCGGCAGTAATTTTGCCAGGGGTCAGGCTAGAAGAATCGGACAGAACTTCCAGATCGCCAGAAAGATTGGCTTTCCAGAAAGGAACGTTGACGAAATCACCGCCCTCGGTTGCGTTCAGTTCTGCCATCGGCTGCACAACGCCGCTGGAGAGGAACTGATTCCGCAGAGTCGATTGCTCGATCACATACGGAGTAAAAACCTCAGGGATGATTACATCGGAGCGAAGGGTCGCCACGGTGGAATCCTCAAGATTGGTTTACGGTTTGGGCGCAGCCCTAGGCTCAGCGTGGCGCAGCCATCACGAGCGAACACATAAATACTAACGTCCTGCTGCTACTTTTAACTTCTCGTACAAATCACGGTCAGTACGGAATAGACGTGACTGTTCTGTGAGGTTGAAAGATTCAGGCAGGAACGGGTTTTTGATACCTGCTGGGATGTCGCCGCTGCTGCGACCAACGGGTGCGCCGCTGCCTTGAGGCTTGGGTTGCTTTTGCATCCAAGCTGGCAGTTGCTTTGCCCATTCCTGCACTGGTGTGCGCTGGTAGCCATCTACGACAACGACGGTGCCATCGGCTTCGCGCTCGATCTTATCTGGCGACAGCTTGGTTTTCATCACCAGATCAGGATCATGCACGATGTCAGCCAGGGCGCTGACTGCTGGTGTCAACAGCTCAAGTTCGCGGACGCGGGCTTCAAGTTCTGAGATGCGCTTGTCCTTTTCCGCCGTCGCCTCGCGGAACTGCTGCTCCAAAGCCTGTCTTGCTTCTTGATACTTGCCTTGTGATTCGAGTTGTTGCTGTTCGTAGTTGCGTTTGAATTCGAGCAGCTCATCGACGTTTACCCCATCCGGTAGCTTCGGTGCTTTGGATTTGGCTTGACGCAGTTCAGCAATCAGTTCTTGGTTTTTACGCTCAAGTGCCTCGACGCTGCGCTGCAACACTTCAGCTTCAACCCCAGTAGTCGCAGACTCTGTGGTTTGTTGTTCGTCTGACATGGATAAGCCGCAGGCTTAATTACGCTGATATGGTACCAGCGAAAGCACTGATGACACGCGAATGGAATACTCCTATTCGTGAGCCGTGGAATCCTTTAATCAAACAGGCGTTAAATGCTATTGACAGACATGAGCAGTTATATCGTCAAACAGGTTTCGGCTGGCACGCTGCTAAAGCGCAAGACCTGCGGCGGTATGTTGCTGAGTTAAAAGACTGGATTCATTGCGAGGAGGCTACCACTTTTCCTTGTCAGCCCAAAATGCAGCAGACATCTTGCCTTTAGCGATGTTCTTGGCGTGACGAGCTTTAAATGATGCCCGTCGCGCCTCTGCTGCTTTTGATTCGCCTTCACGAGCTGGACTACCGCTAACGCCCTGCTGACCGAAGCGGATCAGCTTGATCTTGTCACCTTCCTTGGCGAGCACCGCGTGTGATTTGGTCGGATGCTTCGGCGTCCGCTTCGGCTTGTTGTAGCCGTCAAACTGCTCGCCGCGATAGGTGATCATTTTTTGAGCGGAGCTTCGCGCAGTTCAGATCGCAGCTTCAAAACCTTGGCGCCAGTGGATTCAGACTTGATCTCAAGCACCGGATCACCTGGCTGAGCCAGCCTGACAACCTGTCCACCACTTTGAGTGCTGATGGTTGCACGCTTACTAGCAGTGCCAGTGACTTTACCGAAGGTGCGAACGCCTTGGTAAACCCAGCTGACGCGTGATCCGATGCCGATTGCCATTTACTTCTTGCTTTTAGGTTGTTTTTTGGACTTACCAGCCTCACTCAGAGCGATTGCTATCGCCTGCTTGCGGCTTTTAATGGTTGGTCCTTTTCCTGGTCCGGGCTTGCCGCTTTTCAGCGTCCCGGCTTTGTATTCTCTCATCACTTTGCTGATTTTCTTGTCCGCCTTGGTCGGTTTCTTCGCCATGACGCCAGTCTTCAATACCTGTGAGCAGTGTAGAGCCGTCAGCAGTTGCCCAGCCTTTATCTGTGTAAACAGCAGGAATCCATGCTTCGCCGTGTAACGCTTCTACCACATCGCTTTTGATATGGAAGATGCCTTCATTCCTGAAGTGCCTAAGACTCGGTAGCTCCATAACGTCTCGTAAGTTGTTCCAAAGTTAGTTCGCTGCCATCATCGCGGACAAGCTTGGCGATAGCATCTTTGCCACCATACTTCTCAACAAGCATGTTGAAGTAGGGCACTTTTTCCTTGCCTAGCACTTCGGCTTTGGTGGCAGCGTCTTGTTTGGCTAGCCACTGGCCGTAAGACAGATCAGCAGGCACCGGACCATCCATGCTGGCACGCTTACCAGGCGGCGGTGGATCAAAGCCTAATGCTTTGTAATCGATAACTGGGACAGTCGTACTGCGGCAGTTGAAGTGCTGTGGTGGTGTAGGACCTTTACCGTATTCAAACTCTCGACCATCCAATGCACGACAAATGCTGCTGGTGCGGGCGTCCAGTGTTGCCACGTAGCGATACTTTTTAGTGATGTCTTGATTGGCTTCATAGACCTGTTGGCTGGCTGCATTGGCTACTTGATTAACACTGGTGCGAACGAGCGTCATGACTTGATTGTCTGTCGCCTGTGTTAGCTCGCCACCTTTCTGCGCTAGCTGACGGACGCTACCTGTATCACCTAACTGCAGATTGCCGATTAAACGTTTGGCAATATCGCGTGTTGGTTCGCCTGTCAGCAGGCCATTCCGCACAATCTGTGAGAACCGCTCGGCTTGATCTGCTGCGATACCACGAAATGCTTTCTGTACAACCTGTCCATTTGGCAGCGTGATGGTTGCGCCTTTAGCAGCGGTCAAGCTGTAAGTTTGCGGTGCGCCTTCTACAGCTGCAATTAGGTCATCGCTTAGCGTAACAACGTTGATCTGCGTAGGATCAGTTGTAACGACAGACTGCGCAAACTGCGGGCTGATTTCTACGGTGTTAACTGCGCTGCGAGCACCGGCAGGCAAAGCGCGTTTCAACTGATCTTCTACAAACTCGGACTGTAATAGTGCTAAGCCTTGCAGTTCACCAGCTACTGTATTAATGCTGGCATCAGACCAAGTAGCAAGCGAGTCTTTCAACTGCGCGAGGATTGCACGCAGTCTTGCAGCCTTAACTGGTGCTGCTAGGTCATCAATCGTGCGCAACTGATTGACCGCATCAATGATGATGTCGTTGTAGGAGACGACGATCTGTTTGGCAACGCTATTGCTGTAGCGGTTTAGGTCAATCGCGTTACGGTACAGGCTTGCTGGAGTGCTCACGGATCTATCCCGATGTCAGCAGGATGACAGGCTGTAATTGAGTAAACGTCAGCGCCTTGCTTTAATGCTTCTTTGAATAGCATTATCAATGCTTCACCGGTATCATCACCAGCATCTTCGATGTTCATTTCTTCTACAGCGTAGATTCTGCCCTGTTTAAACCATGACACCCTGACGATGGCAAATAGATCAGGCGGCAGTGTGCCTTGCACGCAAGATAGTTGTTGCTTGCGTGGTTTCTTAAAAGCGCCCATCATCTGCCACATCAGCATGGTTACATCATGCCGGGATTTGTTCGATAGATTCGTTGTCCGGCGACTCTTCAGGCATTTGTTGCATTTGCTGTGGTTGAGGTTGCGCCATTTCGATTAGCCCGCCATTCTGAGTGGCTTCTAGCTCCTCTTCTACGTCAAAGTCATCGCCAAGGATTTCGCCCTCGCTGAGCTGATCGAGCAGTGTCTTCTGCGTGATAGTGCCTGCTGTGTAGAGCTGCAGTAGTGCTTGGATTTCAGCAGGTTCAAGACGAGAGCCAAGGAAGTCGCGGTTAACGTAGCAGCTGCCAACTTCTGTGATGTTGAGATACTCCGCGTGATAAGTCAGGCAGTTGTCGATGAGATCCTGCATGTTTTGAGCGATCACCATCATGGTGCTGTCGCCTTGACTGCGGTCGATACGCTTCGCCTCTGCGGTTTCAGCCGATAGTTTCTGACCGAGAACAGCAGACAGACCTAGTTCGTTGATCTGATAGGCGATCTGTTCTAGACGCTTGAACTGTGCTTCAAAGCTATTGCCACTTGGCTCGATGTACTCTGCCCGTCCTTCTGATGGGAAGGCAATAGCCTCACCAGGACCAGCGGATACCTCTTCAGCAGCAGACGGGAAACCGAAGAACGCCAGCATCGGCACTGCGCTGATATGCAGCTGATTGTCTAGATCAGATTGGATCTGATACGCCTTAAGGTTTAGCTCCGCGATGTCTTCCATCGGCGGGCGAGATTCCATAAAGTTGATGCGGTTGGCATATGCAACGCTGAAGGGAATACGATCTAGCGTTGTCGTACCTCTGTCAAAGACTTCAAAGCTGCCAGACTTTTCATCGCGGCGGTGGATCTCAAACCCACCAGGGGTAAGAACGCGTACTTGTTCGACTTCCTTTTCGCCGTATTCGCCATCAGCAACGATGACCTTTTCCATTAGGCGAAGCTGACTGAGCTGTTGCGCTCCATCTTTCAGTTCAGTGCGCCAACCTAGGATGTCACGCGGCGTATAGCTGACCCAATACGGTCTTCCGTTTTCACCAGCAGCAGGTGCATCCACAAGCACGCCAACATGCCCGTAACGCACCATCTTCCGTGCGGCTTCATATGTCCAGACGTTGAGGTCGTTACCGAGCAGGTCTACGTCAAATAACTGCTCACGGACCAGATCAGATACATCGTTTAACCTGACCGGCTTGCGCGTCAACATGCCGGCGAGCATCCGCTCCAACCGGACGTAATACGGTGCAAGAACAGAGCGAGCAAGCCTGTTGTCGTAGCTCTCGTCTAGTTCGCGTGGTTCTTGTGGTAGGTAACGCCTGTGGCGGCGCCTCATTTCATAGGTGCCGCCGATCAGGTCTTCGATCAAGATCCAGTGTGGTTCTTGATTACGCCAAGCAGCGTTAGGATCATTGACCTGCGCGACGCGACTGGTCAGTTGGCGGTCGTAATGAGCGAAGCCGGAGTACACCAGTTTTATCGCGCAGGCTATGAATCAGTTTAGGCTGCTACAGGTTGTTCACTGGTAGCGGCAGAAAGGGTAACAGACTTGCGACCAAGTTTGATTTCAAACTCATCGCCAGGCTTGAAGCCCATTTCCTGAACGTAACCTTCGCCAATGGACAGTTTGCCGTTGAACTGCACTTTGGTTTTGTAGGTCAGGCTGCGACCACGCTTAGCAGCGGGCTTGAGTTCAAAGCCTTTTGCTTCGAGTAGTGCTTCGTAGAACTGGGTGAAGCAGAGCTTCTCGCCTTTGACGTAGCCACACTCGCGGACGAGATCAGACTTGTTCATGTCGCCACATTCTTTGACTTTGGCGAGCAGTTCGGAGCCGGTGAGCATTAGTAGGGTAAAACCGGGACGCCGCTGAGTATAACCACTAATACAGCCTGATGCCAGTACCTCTACCAGCACCAGCGTGGAGTGGGTTGAACTCACGCCACACTAGGTAGCCAAGGGCATCATTCATATGGTCGTGCCCAGCATCCTTGTCAGGATCGCCCTTTTCTGTGTAGCACTGGAGTTCGAGGCACTCGATCAGACGTTTGCAGGTATGGCTGACCTGTAGGCGCACCTGCCCTTTGCCGTTTTCGAGCAATGCTTGGACGGCAGCTACACGGTCACGCACTGGCGGGTTCGCTCGTGGTGACTGGTTCGACATGCCGTAGCTTTCAAGGATCTGGATGTCGGTTTGACTAGCGTTGGTACTGCGGTTACCGCCGGACGCGTCAGGGTAGATATAGATCCTGCGATCTGGGTAGCGTGCTTTGATCTGCTGCGCCAGGGCATCGGTGTCGTGAGCACCGCTGATCTCGTCGATGACGAGCAGATTGCTGTCTAGCTTGACGCCGATAATGGCTGACATGTTGCCAACGTTGAAGTCGACGCCAATGCGTAACGGTTCGCGGTCGGTATCTGGCAGGCTGCTGACGACATGCTTGGTGCGGTCGAAGCGGTCGTAGACAACACCAGTTGTTAGGTTGACGAACTCGCCTTCTAGGTAAGCCTTAAGAAGGTTTGGGTCATAGTTGGCTTCTAGACGCTCGATGAAGTCTGGTGGCAGATGTGGGTTATCTGCTGACCGCATTTTGATGAGCTTGCGGTCGTCACGGTCTTTAGCCTGCTCGCTACCGAAGGTAGTCCACATCCAGCGGAAACCTTCTGGTGTGGATGCTGCGCCAAACTGCCGGACGTTACCAGCGCGTAGACGACCAAGAATCTTAGGGAAGGCTTTATTGGCGATGCTGGGCGTTACGGTGTCGATCTCGTCGGCAAGCACCCAAGCAAGGTTCAAGCCGATGATGCGTGACCAGTTCTCGAAACTACGGCAGAGGATTTTTGTGTCACCGCCTGGTAAGTGGAGCATGTATTCAGGGAGCGGTGATGCCCTGAAGGTGTAGGGGATGTCGTAGTTTTCTAGGAACTGCTCGAAGTCGTTCTGCCAGATGTCGCGGATCAAAGGTCCGGTCGGCTCCATGACAGCGCCGATAAACCCTTGATTGACCGCTGCGAGCATGACGGCTTTAGCGCATAGGGCACGGGTTTTACCTGCGCCGTATCCTGCGCTGATGCCAATGATCTGTGTTGAGTTGTCGTCTACAAAGGCAAGTTGTCCAGGGTGTAGGTCAGCTTTAATGCGCTGTAGCAGCTGATCGGTATTGATCAGTTCACCTGAATGGTTGAGCTGCTGTAGGACATTACCTTCTGGTCCAGCAGCGAGGATGCTCATGAACAGAGCTGCGCGAGTCTTGCGGCAGTGTTGATGGCGCCTAGTGCGATGTGATATTGCCCAGCGCGACGGGCTTCAATTTGCAGTGTGGAGCATTGGGAGAGTAGGTCAGCGATCATTTGCGGTCGCTCAATGTCCCAGTCTGCTTTGAGCTGTTCACGAGCAAGAGCTAAGTATTGATCACAGGAGCGAGGACCAACCCCCCAGTTTTCTGCGGCGAATCGAATGCAGTCTGATCTACGGCCACCGTTCGCGATGATGCGAGCGAAGCGTTGAGCGCGTAGTTCAGTTTCTGCTTTAGTACCGCGATGTCCTGCCATTTTAGGGAACCAATGGCTGATTGTATTGTAGGTATAGCATATTAACGGCGATATTTTTCATGAATGATTTTAGGGCATACTTTATTCCAATCGTGTGTGTGGTGTAGACGTGGGTTTGAGTGACCCATGAGTTCAATCCATGTTGAGGATGGAGAGATCATGACGGTGTAGAAAGATTTTACGTAGGTGCCGCTTTCTTTATAGGCTTCAGTGATGCCGCCTTTGTTCTTTTGAGTTTGGGCTTGTTCTAGTTGGATTGGGCAGTAGGTGAAGAATAGTTTGCCTGTGGCACCGTGTGAGATGTAGGTATTGACGTCATCGTTGAATTTACCGATGAAGTTGAATGGTCGTTCAGAGTCACAGAAGAATGAGTTCATTGCTTTACGCAGGACTCGTCTTGCTTTGAGTGAGTCTGTGTTGTAGTCACCACCTTGTGAGAAGGCGATGCTGGAGACGGATGGTGTTTCCTGAAGGAATTGGACCATGCCAGCGAAGATGATGTCTAGGCTTTCGGCGCGGAAGTTGGAATACTTTGGCGGTTCTGCTGGATTTTTACGACCGATGCGACGGTAAGCGAACCAGCTGTAGTCGTCGTCGAGTTGACAGAAGAACCGGCAGTTGACCTTTTTAGCTAGATCCCAGCAGGCGTTACGAGCCCATAGGGGAGTGCGTCTGTCTTTTGAAGTGTCGCAAGAGTCTGTTGTTTGCGCGACTTTAGCCTTTGAGAAGATTAGGACTTTATCGCCATAGGTAGTTTTGTATTGATCGCCGGTTGGATCTTCGTCATCAATGACGATGTACCATTTGCCGGTGTAACCAGAGCGTTGGAGTGTTTCTAGGGTTTTGATGTTATCCGGTCTACGGTTTGACAGGATAAAAACGCAGAAGTCATTACGCATGAGGATGATCCTGTTTAAAGGCTTCTTCTACGCTTTGGTCGAGTTTAACAAAACCGTTTTGGATTGCCTGTTCGAAGTCGATGATGACTAGTGCAGAGTCCTCGAAGAGTGTTTGGATTTCTTTTGGTGCCGTTGCGTAGAAGTCAGCAATTTTGCTGTAGTTGAAAGCTGTGTGGCGATGAGCGGCTGAGATAAGGAAAGCCCTTACGTCATCAGGGATGTCAGCGTTTTCGATTTCAGCAATGAGCTGATTTGTTTTGGTTGGATCGTAAAGCTGCTTGGGTTTGTGGATCTCACCAGTGGGCTCGTAGATCGGCGCGTTGGTTTTGTTTGTGTATGGGCTGTCTTCGTCTAGGACTTCTTCAGTGCCGAAGAGGTCTTCTAGTTCTTTTTTATCGAACCAAGCAGAGATGTCGTGCTCTTCGCTGAGCTGATGGAGCATGGCGCCATCCCACTCGCTGAGATCGCTGGTGCGGTTATCAGCTAATGCAAGACCAACTTTTTCGTCTTCTGTAAGACCAGATCGCCTGACGGCAATGACTTCATCACCTTCTGCGTCGATGATGCGTACATTTTTGATGCCAGCGGCTTTAGCACCTTCGATGGTGCCGTTACCGGCAAGGATACGGTTGTCTTCGTCGATGACGATAGAGCGAGCGGCACCGTAACGCTTGAGGGATTCTGCAATGAGCATTGCAGAGCGATCAGTACGCTTACGAGCGTTTTTATGATCGTGCTTAAGGCTATTGATCGATGTCATGCTGATTGGTTAGACGGATGCTTTGACGGACGGCGTGAGGTAGCTGGTAAGCATCCGGGTTTTGGATCATCGCTGGGATTATACGACTTGCGAGCAGTTTGGCATCATCGATTGTTGTAACAAAACCCTGAACAGCACGGTGTGTTTTAACGCCGCCTGGCATTTGTGTCAGGATTAGCGCAGGTGACTGGTAGAAAAAATACCAGCCGTCAATTTCAAACATTTACAAGCTGATCTTTAAAGTAGGTTATCGTTTGTGTTAAACCGTCGTCAAGTGTGACTTGTGGCGTCCAGCCAGTTGACACAGTGATTTTTGCAATGTCAGGCATCCTGCGCTGAGGATCGTCTTGCGGCTTGGCGTGGTAGGTGGAAGTTAATGCTGGGTTTATTTTTTGGATGATTTGTTTAGCAAGGAATGATAGTGTGATTTCTTGTGGGTTGCCAACATTAAAAACCCAGTCGCCGTTGGCGTTCATGATGTGCTGCAAGCCAGCGACTGTATCTGAGACGTAGCAGAAGGATCTTGTGGTGTTGCCGCTGCCGTAGATCGTTAGCGGTTTATTTTGTAGAGCTTGAACAATGAAGTTAGAGATGACACGACCATCTTCGATAGCCATTCGTGGTCCGTATGTATTGAAGATTCTGGCAACGCGTATTGAAACGCTGTGCTGCATCCAGTAATTAAAGGCAAGAGTTTCAGCAATACGCTTACCTTCGTCGTAGCAAGCCCTTGGACCAAGGGTATTAACGTTGCCTAGATAGTTTTCAGTTTGAGGGTGAACGAGAGGATCGCCGTAGATTTCTGACGTACTGGCGAGAAGGATTCTGGCGCCTGTGTTTTGAGCCAGGCGGAGCATATTTAACGTGCCCTCGTAGCAAGTGCGAATCGTTTTTAGAGGATCACGCTGGTAGTGAACTGGGCTTGCTGGGCAAGCGAGATGCCAGATTTGATCAACGACAGGATGGATGTCAACTGTTTCTACATCATCTTGATGGAAGATGAATGAACCGTTGCTGTAGTGCTGCTGTATGTTTTCGCTTCTGCCTGTGTAGAAGTTATCAACGCCGATTACTTTGTCACCTTTTTTGAGCAATGTGTCAACAAGGTGTGAGCCTATAAAACCTGCTGCTCCGGTGACAAGGTGGATCATGTTATTGATTTAACGCTTGACGAAGTTGGTTGATCTTAGGTTCAACCAGATGATGTGACGAGACAGTGCCACAGATATCGCCGATGCAAACGCGTACGCAGCCATCAGACAAGTTTTCCAAAGTCGGCTGGACTGATAAAGCGGCTGATTCGATCAGCGAGTTCAGGCGGTCTCTCTGGGTCATGGTGCTGGTGGTAGAGCGCAGTTAAGTAGTCATCCATCAGTTTGAGCAGCTCCTGTGGGCTGGCTTTGACGCGTTTGCGCTTTGTCATCAGTGGGGGGTTTGTAGATGGTGTTGAGGACGGCGGCAGCGATTGCCTCGATGATCGGACGCGGTGCACAGCCACGAGAGGCGGCTAGAGCAGCCTGTACGGCGCGGTGGTAGGCGTTCAGGGTGAGAGGGGCTACGGAGCCACCAGCGCCGACTGCAGGGTCTCCTAGAGCGCGTAGGCGCATGAGTGTGGAGCGATCCATGCCAAGTGCTTGGGCTTGGCGGGTGATGTGTGCGTTCTCGTCAGGTGTCAAGCCAACTTTTACGGCGGTGCGTTTTTCGGTCAAAGCTCAGTACGGAAGCGGGGTTTCAGCTGGTTCAGGCTGGAAGTCACGCGGATCGGTGACTTGAACCTTGGGCTCTGCAGTTTGCTCTGGATCGCGTAGCAGATTGCGGTAGGTGCTGGGATTGATGTCGCCTGGAGGTGGACGGTCAAAGTCTTCGATGGTGCAGCGACCTGAATCAACGAGGCGTTGCAGGAGCTGACGGGCACCGTGTTCAGTACAAAGGCGCTGTAGGCGTTTGGTAGCCATCAGGAGAATGCCTCCTGCCGCTGCCGCTCCTCGTGTGCCCATGGATGCCGCACAAACCGTCCAACAGGGTCCTTGACGCCTGCAGCAGCCACTGGCGGGCAGTAGGTGCAGTAATAGCCATCGCTGTCGTACATGCCGATGCAGTGCTCGCTGGCAACTGGGCTGTAGTGGAAACGTGGATCGCCTAACTCGGTTTCAGCGAAGTGCTGCGAGCCAGCGAGGCGGTAAACGGTCTTCGGTGAAATCCGCTCCTTGTTGTCAAAGACCTGGTGGACGTACTTGTTCCGGTTGTCGTAGTCGAAAAGTTTGAGCGCCATCAGAAAACGTAGTGTTCGTGGTTGATGTGTTGAGCACCAGCAGGACGCTCGCTCACCGTTGCGTACCGCTCGTCACGCAGCCAGCGGAAGCAGTCGGGCAGTGGACTGACGAAGGCGTCACCGGCTTGCTGCTGAAACTGGATTTCCGTCTCAAGCGCCTTGGTCAACGTGTCCGCTGATTCCGTCCGGAGGATTTTATTCCACTGCGCCAGTGCTTTCGGCTTCGACTGACTGGCTGCTCTGACCGGTGCGGATAGGTACAGCTTCCAGAACTGCTCGAAGGCTTCTGAGCCTTTTGTCCTTGTCCGCTGCTTAGCCCGTTCTGACACTGCTGGAAACTCGCTTTCCAGCTTTAAAAGGGTTTTTGTTATGGGTTCTTGGTAATGGGTTTTTGTTTGTAGGTCGATTTCGACCTGACCCCCTAGGTCGTTTTTGACCTGACCCATAGGTCGTTTTTGACCTGGGTCGATTTCGACCTGGGTTGGTTTTGACCTAGGTCGTTTTTGACCTGGGTGGTCGATGGTGACGTGATACACGGCGGTAAACCCAGGACGTTTCTCGACCTGGATCCAACCGGTTTGAACTAGGGTGCTAAGCGAGCGTTGTACCATCTTCCTGGTTACACCGGATCGCTCTGAGATTGTCTGAAGTGAGGCATAACAACCTTTTGGCGAATTCCAGCCAAAGCGATGTAGCCACAGGTAAACAACGATTGCTCGCGGGTCTAACCCTGAATCGAGTAGATCATATGGTGCAACTGCAAACGCAGTTGACTTGATAGCAGCCTTCATGTAGACTTGATGAGTGCCTTTGGGTGACAGCCGCCTCCCCGGTCCTGGGTGGGCGGCTTTTTATTTTACTCAAATGAAAGCCGCTGTAAAGCCTAGTGTTACCAGGCTTCTGTTTTGCTTCTGGTTTCGTTTTCTATTTTTGTAATCGCTTGGTCTAAAAGCATATTGATGTAACTTTTCTTTGTTTGGTATGAGGGACGGATGAGTTCAATGCGATCAAGCAGATTTTTGTCTACTGCAATCTTGATGCTTTCACTAATCATTTGCTGTACAAGTGGAACTTTTGTGGTAGGGTGTGGTGCCCTACTGGGATCATAACCTAACCCATGTTGGACCCAATACCGGACCTGGAATTCCATGCCGGGCTGCACCGTTATCGCTTCAAGGGCAGGTGGTTACCGTTCAGCGTCTCGCGTGTCACTAACAAGACCAGTCCTGAACAGGCAGCGCAGTTCGAGCGGACAAAGCACATCTGGGCTCCACGCGGCAACGACGTTCACGGATTCTGCGAAGCCATGCTCACTGGGCAGGAGCTGCCAGATACCGACTACGACGAGTGGACAAAGGCTCTGCAGGACTGCTGGCTACTGCGTGATTCTGAGCCGTTGGCAGTGGAGTACAGGCTGTGTGATGCGCGAAAAGGTGTTGGCGGCAGTTTTGATTTTTTACTGCGCAGCCCTAACGGAAAAGTCATTCTTGGTGACCTCAAAACAGTTGGCAACGAAACTGCTGTAGATCGCCGCAAGCCAGCAAAGGCACAACTTGGTGGTTACCTTGCAATGCTGATCGACCACCACCCAACCCTGACTGTGGATGGTTGCTACACAGTGGTTGTTGGACCAGGGCGCTGCAGGCTGATTCAGAGCGAGCCTGACGAGTGCTTGATGGCTTGGGTTGATGCTTGGGACGCGTTCAAATTGACGGAGCTGCCGTTTTGACCGACCTCAACTGGACAGAGATTTTCGAGAAACGTCCTGACCTGGCGCCGCCTGGTTACTACGAAGCTATGGCTGATGCGCAGGAGATCAGCGCCAAGCGTTACGCGATCCACGGGCGCAAGCGAGCAAAGGGAAGCGGCTCGTCGAAGCCAAGGACTGAAAGTCGTCAGGCTGCTGATGCGAGGAGGAGCAAGTTTCCGTCGATGAAGCACGGGCAGCAGGACTGACTTGTAAACATTCCTAAAAGGAACCAGTTTGGACCTTTTATGGGTTATAGTTGGTTCATGGGCACAAGCCCATCACCAACATCTCAACAATGACCTCTATCGAAACCGAACTCGCAGCAGTCAAGCAACTGCTAGCAGAAGCTCAAACTCAATACCAGCACTCCTTTGCTCGTGCTGACTGGACCGAGTGCAGCAAGGCAAAGCGCAAAGTTGCAAAGCACATGAAACAGGTTCAGTTTCTAGTAGCTCAAAAACTTGCCATTCGCTAACCCATGACATCCTTTGAAGTTGGACAGGTCTACTTCGGGACTCTGACCTGCGCTCATAGCGATTTCCCTGTGATCTGTATCAAACGCACTGACAAGTCAGTTTGGTTTGAGCATGTCAACCGTCCAGATTTCTACCCCCAGTC
>Ga0129333_10000332_pt1 | contig 36387 bp, 35 predicted proteins | sample CPB6_08_DNA_FD_94474 | JGI IMG/M metagenome (GOLD analysis project Ga0129333, IMG submission 94474) | Freshwater to marine salinity gradient microbial communities from Chesapeake Bay, USA - CPBay_Sum_0.6_0.8_DNA | ecosystem: Environmental > Aquatic > Marine > Coastal | place: USA: Chesapeake... | reverse complement strand
CAAGGATATGCGGCTGTCCGGCGTAGCCGAGACCCCAGCCGAGCAACGACAGGATGCCCACCCAGCCGAGTGCCTCGCCTGCGTCGGCGACGAACGGATCGAGCAGCGTGGCATCGAGCGTCTCGAGACGCTCGAAGGTCGTGGCAAAACCTCCGGCCATCGAGACGCCTAACACGGCAACTAGGACCAACGCGATGAACATCAGCGTACCCTGCAAGACGTCGGACCAACTGACTGCCAAAAACCCCCCGAGAAAGGTGTAGGCGAGCATCACGATCGAGCCCCAGAACATCGCCTCGAAATACGGCAATCCGAAGAGCGACTCGAACAGTCGACCCGCCGCCACGAAGCCGGAGCTCGTATAGAACACGAAGAACACCAAGATGAAAAACGCCGAGAGGCTTCGCAGCACTCGACTGTGATCCTCGTACCGTCGTTCGAAGAAATCGGGCAGGGTCAATGAATTGCCTAGACGCTCGGTGGTCTCGCGCAGAGGTGCGGCGATCCACCGCCAGTTGAGCCAAGTACCCGCCACTAGGCCGAGCAGCAGCCAGATTCCATCGAAACCGGAAGCATAGGCGAGACCGGGAAGGCCCATCAGCAACCAGCCGCTCATGTCGGTTGACTGCGCGCTCAGCGCGGTGACCCAGCTGCCGAGCGAACGCCCGCCGAGAATGAAGTCGCCGAGGTTGCGGGTCCGGCGCCAAGCGAGCACTCCGAGGCCCAAACAAATGGCCATGTACACCGCCATGGTGGCGATGACGATTCCGTTATTACTCATGGCTTCACTCCCCCCGAATCGGAGTTTATCCGATGGTAGAATCTTGCGCCCTGCAGATCAGGGTCGGTGTACCCACCGAGCGACTTTCCAACCCCAAGGACAAGGGACGCCATGCAAGATCTTCTACTGCTGCCTTTCGACCAGTACTGGTGGGCCTACATCGGCTTCATCGTAGCGCTGTTCGTGATCCTCGCCTTCGATCTCGGCGTGTTCAGCAAGCCGGGAACGATTCCGTCGTTGAAGTCGGCCGCAGTACGCAGCGTCGTCTTCATCTTGCTTGCACTTGGCTTCAACTACGGGCTCTACCAATTCCTTCTTCACGAGTTACCGACGCGAACCGATCTCGTCGGGCTCGATCATGCAGCGCTTGCACGCGATACGTCGCTCGAATTTCTCGCCGGGTACGTCGTCGAGTACGCGCTTGCGATCGATAACGTGTTCGTGTTCGTTGCCGTGTTCTCCTATTTCGCGGTGCCACCACAGTATCAGCAGAAGGTTCTATTCTACGGAATCATGGGCGCGATCCTCTTCCGCGCTCTCTTCATCTCACTCGGGTCGGTACTGATGCAATACGAGTGGGTGGTCGCGATCTTCGGCATCTTCCTGATACTCACAGGTCTCAAGATACTGTTCTTGCCGGAGAAGCCGCTGGATCCTTCGCGTAACCCGATCATTCTCGGCGTCAAGAAGCTCTTCCCGGTGACGCCCGCTTTTCACGGTGACAAGTTCTGGATCGAGATCGACGGTAAGACCTGGGTGACGCCGCTCTTCGTCGCGCTCGCCTTCATAGAATTCAGCGATATCATCTTCGCCATCGATTCCGTCCCGGCTATTTTTGCGCTCACCAACGAGCCGTTCATAGTGTTCACATCTAATATCTTCGCCATCATCGGCCTGCGCTCACTTTTCTTCGTACTGCAGAGCATGGTGAAGGCGTTCTTGTTCCTGAAGTACGGTCTCGGCGTGATCCTGGTTTTCGTGGGCCTGAAGATGGTGTGGCTCAACGAGGCGTTCGGCGGTAAGTTCCCGATCAGCTGGTCGCTCGGCATCATCGGGACGATCTTGGCCGTCTCGATTCTCGTGTCCATCGCCTGGAATCGGGTACGTTCGGCGAATCCCACCGACGAGTGAGATCCATCGACTGATGCCCGTAGGTGGCGGTGCGTTATAGCGGGCGCACGAAACCGTCGATAGCCGCACAACTCGCCGGCTCGTCCAGCGTCGGCGAGTGGCCTCGACGTGGCACGAGACAGGTCTGCAGCGAGGGATGCATGGCAACCATGCGCTCGACGGTCGTCTCGGCAAGCAGATCCGACAGTTCGCCGCGCAGGCACAGCATGGGCAGCGAGGCGAGGCCGGCAAAGACGGGCCAAAAATCCGGCAGCTCGGCACCGGACTCGCGCATCGCAAGACCGATGTTCACATCCATGTCACGAACGATGAGTCCCGAAGTTGCCTCGCGGTAGATCCGCTTGGCAAACACCATCCAATCCGCGTCGGAGAAATCCGGTAATGCGAAAGCGTTCGCCGCGCGCGCATCGGCAGCCGCCTGTTCCCAAGATGTGACCGCCCGCGCCGTACCCACGCCGGTGGCGATCCGTAGCATGCCTGACGTCTCGAGTTGCGGGCCTATGTCGTTGAGGACGAGACCGACGACACGGTTGCGATATACGGACGCCACGTGCATGCCGACGAGGCCTCCGAGCGAGGTGCCGATGATGATCGCGCGGTCGATGTTCGCCGCATCCATGACGGCGTGAACGTCTCGTACATAGACCTCGAGACGATAATTGCGCCACTGCGGATCGTGATCTGAACGCCCGCGCCCCCGCAAATCGATCGCGAGCACCCGTCGGCCGAGGAATTTAACAAGATGTGGCGCAAGACGTTCAAAATCACGGGCGTTACGCGTGAGCCCCGGCAGACAGATCACCGGCGTACGTGAAGCTTCACCGGCATAATCACGCCAACGGATATGCAGTTGGCCGTCGACGAGCGTCTCGCGCTCGCGCCATGTCCCCTCAGCCATGGAAACTCACTTGGCGAACAAACGCGACGGATCGCGAAACGCCTTGAATTCAAGGGCGTTGCCCGATCGGTCGTAGAGGAAGAACGTCGCCTGCTCGCCCACCTCGCCTGGAAAGCGGATTCCAGGCGCGATCACGAACTGCACGCCGGCAGCCTGGAGCCGCATCGACAGCTCGTGCCATTGCGACCAGTCGAGCACCACTCCGAAATGCGGCACGGGAACGTCCTTGCCATCGACTTTGTTGGTGTGCACCGGTGGCGTGAAGGCCTTGCGCGCCGGGTCGACGTGCGCGACGAGCTGATGCCCGAAGAAATCGAAGTCGACCCACTCGGCCGAGGAACGCCCCTCGGGACAGCCGAACAAGTTTCCGTAGAACTCGCGGGCCGACGGTAGATCGTGGACCGGTATCGCAAGATGAAACGGTGCGGGCATCAGACGGACCTCGTTGCAGTGCCGATCAGCGTCGCAGCAGACGCGGAAGCAGCTTCTGGAAATATTGCGGCATCAGAGGCTTCAAGCGCCAGAACCAACCGTACTTTGCGGGATAAACAAAATGCGTCCGGCCACGCGCGGCAGCCGAGAGCATCTGCTCGGCGACTTCTGCCGCCTCGAGACCGGATTTTTCGATCAGTCTCGCCGCAGCCTGTAGCGTTTTCTCTTGGCCCCTTGCCGATTCGAGCAAGCGAGTGCGGAAAAATCCCGGCATCGCCACGACGACCTTCACCCCGTAATCGGCATATTCCTGCATGAGCGACTCGCTGAGTGCGACGACTGCAGCTTTCGACGCGTTGTAGGCGGCCATCTGCGAGCCCGTGCAGAAGCTAGCCACACTCGCGATGTTGATTATGAGTCCACCCTTACCACGGGCCATATGACGGATCACCGCGCGGCAACTATTGGCGACTCCGTGTACGTTGATGTCGAAGACCCATTGCCACTCTTCGGCGCTGTTGCCGTGGAACGGCCCAGCAAGCGCGACTCCAGCGCAGTGGATCGCCAGATCGATACCACCGCAGGAGGCGACTGCGGAATCGACGAGAGCAGAGACCGCCGCGGCCTCGCGCACGTCACAGACGGCAGCGATCACCTGCGCGCCGTCACGCGCGAAACTCAAGGCAACGAGATCGAGCCTTGCAGCATCGACGTCGGTAAGCACGAGCTGCCAGCCCTCGCGTGCAAGGATCTCGGCGCAAGCGAGGCCGAGTCCACTCGCGGCGCCGGTGATGAAGGCGCGCTTGCCCGGGAAGCGCTGCGAGAGGTTATGGGTCGAGGAAGTCATGCCGCAAGATTACTACGCCCTACCCTCGTTGCGGGCCTGGTCGCGGCGCGTTTCCGGTTCGTAGGTCGGCCCGCAGCTGCTCGGCACGCGCACGGATCGACTTGCGATCAGCGCTCGACAGGCGCTCGACGTTACGTAACTGCAGACTCATACGCGGATTCTTCTGCAGCGATTTGCCGTGACGCTGCAGGAAATCCCAGTACAGCGTCGTGAAAGGACAAGCATCCTCGCCAATGGCTTTCGCCGGATCGAACTGGCAGCTATCGCAGTAATTGCTCATGCGCTCGATATAGCGCCCCGTGGCGACATAAGGCTTCGACGCCATCACTCCGCCATCGGCGTATTGCGACATCCCGAGCGTGTTCGGAAGCTCGACCCACTCGAGCGCATCGACATAAACCGCCAGATACCAGCGATGTACTTCGCGCGGGTCGACTCCGAGCAGCAGCGGGAATAGGCCGGTCACCATCAGCCGTTGGATATGATGCGCATAGCCTAAGCGCAGGGTCTGGCCGATACACTCGGCAAGGCAGCGCATGGGCGTTTCCCCCGTCCAGTAGAACCCCGGTAAGGGTTCGGTCGCCTGCAGGGCGTTACGCTCGAGGTATTCCGGCATGTGCAGCCAGTAGATGCCGCGGACGTATTCCCGCCAGCCGAGAATTTGCCTGATGAACCCCTCGACCGCTGCGAGCGGCGCATTTCGCGTTTGGTAAGCCTCCTGAGCGGCAGCGATCACTTCGCGTGGATCGAGCAGCTTCATATTCATGGCCGCGGAGATGCGCGAGTGGAAAAGCCAGGGTTCGCCCGTCCACATGGCATCCTGATGATCGCCGAAACCGGCCAGCCGATATTCAATGAAATCGGCGAGCGCCGCGAGCGCATCGGAACGTGTCACCGGCCAATCGAAATCTTCCAGCTCACCGACATGATCCGGGAAATGCCGACGTACATCCGCAAGTGCTTCGCGGGTCAGTACGTCGGGCGGAAAAGTCAGCGGCGCAGGCATGGCGAGTTTTCCCGGGCCCTCGCTACCGAAGCTCTTGCGGTTTTCACTGTCGAAGTTCCACTCTCCGCCTTCGGGATTTCCCTCATCATCCAAGAGCACATCGTGCAGACGCCGCATCTCACGATAAAAAAATTCCATCCGTAATTGCTTACGTCCCTGCGCATGTTTACGGAAAAGCGCGTGGGAACAGAGAAAATGGCGATCCTCTCGCTCATCGAGCAGCGCGGACGGACATGCCTTGCGCAAGTCTTCACGCAGCCGCCACTCCGAAGGCTCGACGATGATCACATGCGCGGGCTCGAGCGCGGCGATGTCGCTGGCAAGCGCTTCGGCAAGGGATGCACGCCCCTCTGCAAGCGGACGGTAACGAACGTCGAACCCCTCGAGCTCGAGGGCCGCACGAAAGTGCCGCATCGCCGCAATGAACATGGCGATGCGTGACCGACTCGACGGTATGTGGGTGAACTCTTCGCGCGCCTCACACATCCAGAGAAGATCGAGCGCCGGATCGATACCGTCGAACGCCGCGGAATTTCGATCGAGCTGATCACCGAGGATGACGATAAGGTGGCGGACTGGCACGTTCTCGATCCTTGAGCGGCGGTGCAGGCAGGCGCTGATCATAGACCGGTCGCAGCGCTCGCGGAGTGCTTTACGCCGACAGCCCCGCCGTGTCAGTTTGGCAGTAGAACGACACCCCCCCAGCGATCCTGCAAAGGAGTTCCGGTATGCCTCCCTTTTCCCGCCGCGACTTTCTCTCCAGCAGCGCCGGCTTGTCTGCCGCAGGACTGTCGGCAGCGGCGCTCGCCCTCGCCGACCTCAAGATTGCCGCAGCGCAACAAGGGCGGCCACTTCTGCGGCCAGCATACCCGCGGGTCCGTCTGCCGGGAGTGGCGAGGCTCCCGCCTGGACGGTCGGACCTTTCGAGGATTTACGTCAGTGGATGGCCGAGCTCGAGCGTCGCGGCCTCGTATTGCGCGTGCGCGACATCGACCAGGACGCCTATGAAGGCACGGCTCTCATGTACCGACTCGTCGATAGATTCGGCATGTATTTCGCACCGGCGCTGGTGATGGAGAACGTGAAAATCGAGGGTGTCTGGCACAAGGGGCCGATCATCACCAATCATTTCGGTCACTGGGATACCGAATGCCTGGCCTTCGGCCTCGAGCCGGTAGCTAATGATCATGTCGCCACTTATTACAAGGCACTCGCGCGCGTCGAGGAGTACCTGAAAATTGGCAAAGGCGGCGCCTTTCCGACCGCCCCTTTCGTGGAAGTCGCCCGCGAGCAGGCTCCCTGTAAACAGGTGACACTCACGGGCGATGCGATCGATCTGCGCAAGTTCGCTTTCATACAATCGAATCCGGCAGACTCGGCACGCTACGTAAACACCGGCTCGGTGTTCACCAACGATGCGGAGCTAGGCAAGAACTTCGGTACCTATCGCTGCGAGATCAAGGGCCCGCGTCTACTAGGCATCAATCCCGAAGAGGGACAGGGCGCCTGGCAGGCATTCACGAAAGCGAAGCAGCGTGGCGAAAAATCCGTGAAGGTCTCGATCGCGCTCGGACAAGATCCGGTGACGTGGGTGGTGTCGAGCTCGAAGCTCAACAGGGCACGTGCCGATGAGCTCGAAGTGGTCTCGGCGATCCGTGGTAAGCCGCTCAAGGTGGTGCGCTCCGAGACCAACGACCATCTGATCCCGGCAAGCTCCGAGATAGTCATCGAGGGAGAGGTGCCTCTCGACCAGCCGATGCTGCCGGAGGGTCCGTTCGGCGAGATGTACGGCTACATGGGCGCCAAAAAATCCGAGAATTTTTGGATGACCGTCACGGCGATCACGCACCGGCGCAATCCTTGGATCGTCAACCAATACACGGGTGTCACCCGCGGCTTCCCGACGGCACCGCTCGAGCAGATCGCGCTCTCCACCATCAAGCGCTTCTTGCCCAACGTGAAGATGCTGCATACCCCCGTCGAAGCGACCGGACTGTGCTTCGTCAGCATTCGTAAGCAGAAACCCGGTGAGGCGCTCGAGATCGGCAAGCGCATCGCCCAAATCGTCGGTATCGCCAAAGTCGTGGTCGTGGTCGACGATGACATCGAGGTGCTCGATCGAACGCAGGTCATGCACGCGCTCGGTTCGCGTTGGCAGCCACAGCCGGCAACCGCCATCATCCCAGAGTCGCGCGGCATGCCGCTCGACCCCTCGCTCACCAAGCGGCCGATGACCTCGAAGATCGTGATCGATGCGACACGTCAGTGGCCCGACGAAGGCGGCCCGCAAACCTATCAAGCTCTCAATCGTACCGAGCTCGTACGCCTTGCCCCAGAGGCGTTCGATCGAATAGATCAACGTTGGACGAAACTCATCGGCAAATATCGCCCGCCGGGACTGTGACCGCGTGACCCTCGAGATCACGACGCCGCGTCTGCGAATGCGCGAGTTCCGTCTCGATGACGCGGAGTTTGTACTCCGACTGCTCAACGAGCCCTCGTTTATCGAGTTCATCGGCGACCGTGGTGTGCGTTCGTGTGCAGATGCCGAGCGGTACCTCGAAGAGGGCCCCATGGCGAGCTATCGCGCTCACGGCCACGGACTGCTACGGCTGTCGTTGCGCAGCGACGACACGCCGATAGGTATGTGCGGACTCGTCAAGAGAGACACCCTGCCGCACCCCGACATCGGCTTCGCGCTGCTGCCGGAACACTGGGGTGGCGGTTATGTCACCGAGGCGGCGACGGCGGCGATCGAGTACGGCCGGGATCGGCTCGGCATAAAGACCGTGCTCGGCATCACGACCCCGCACAACGTGCGCTCGATCACCGTACTCGGCAAACTGGGTCTGGGCTTCATCGAAGAAAAGCCTCTGGGCGACAAGCCACAGCCCCTGCGTATCTTCGAACGCAGGCTATAATCTCTCCATGATCGAAAAAACCTTGGAACGGATCCTGTTCGCGTGCCGCTGGCTTTTAGCGCCGCTTTATCTCGGCCTGGCAATCGCCCTGGTTGCGCTCGGCGTGAAGTTTTTCCAAGAGGCCATCCACGTGATCCTGACCATCAGCACGCTGCGCGAGGATCAGCTCGTGCTCATCGTGCTGACGCTCATCGACATCGTGCTCGTTGGCAGCTTGATCGTGATGGTGATGTTCTCGGGTTACGAGAACTTCGTCTCACGTATCGACGTTGCGGGTGATGCCGAAAAACTCGGCTGGCTGGGCAAGCTCGACGCAGGCACCCTGAAACTCAAGGTCGCCGCCTCGATAGTTGCCATCTCGTCGATTCACCTGCTCAAGGTCTTCATGGATGCGAAGACCATCCCGAACGACAAAATCCTCTGGTACGTCGTACTGCACCTAACCTTCGTGGTGTCGGCGCTGTTGCTAGGCGTCCTCGACAGGATGTCGTTCGCCGAAAAACGCTCCGGCGGCTAACGCAGGTTCTCAGTCGCTGATCAGCGCTTTGCAGCGCTCTTCTTGGCGCGCTTCTTTGCACGCGCCGGGTCCTTCGGACGGGTCTTGCCGAACGATCCCTGGTAAATCTTGCCGCGGCGGCTTCTGCTGTCACCCTTACCCATCTCATCAACTCCATTGCTGCCGACGGGTATCCCGCCGGGGGCGCCAGTGTAGGCGAGTCAGCGGTATCGCGCCAACAACTTGGCGAGCTGTCGCGACCCCGGGCTCAACCGTTCAAAGGGCAGCTGGTTGAGCGGCTGTTCGGGAGTGCGGTTGAGCGTGTGGAACTCGGTGTCTGTCGTCGCTCGGCAATGCAGCAGCCCCGTCAGATACTCACCCTTGGCGATGTGCTGCTGCACATAGTCGTAGGCACGGTGGCCATCGGTGGGATCGTAGTCGGCGGCCAGCTTACGCAGCACGACTCGACTGCCATCGTGCAGCATCACCGGAACCGCCTCCCCATCGCCATAGTCGGTGGTGATCTCGGTACGCAGCGGCACAAAATCCGCCTCGACCACCGGCTCGTAATGCTCGCGGGTGAAGGCATAACTCTTGGTCGAGCCTTCATGATCATTGAAGGTCACGCAGGGCGAGAGTACATCGATGAGCGCGAATCCCGGATATTTGAGTCCCGCCTGGATAAGCGGAACGAGTTGCGCTTTATCACCGGAGAAGCTGCGGGCGACGAAGCCTGCGCCGAGGTTCATGGCTAACAGCACCGGGTCGATCGGCGGCTGCTGATTGATATCGCCCTTTTTCGCCTTGGTACCGATGTCAGCCGAGGCCGAGAACTGGCCTTTGGTGAGGCCATACACGCCGTTGTTCTCGATGATGTACAGCATGTTCAGGTTGCGTCGGATCGCATGACAGAACTGCCCGAGGCCGATCGACAGCGAATCACCGTCGCCGGAAATACCGATGTAGTAAAGATCGCGGTTCGCCGCATTGGCACCCATCGCGATCGAGGGCATTCGACCGTGTACGGAGTTGAAGCCGTGACCGCCGCTCACGAAGTATGCAGTTGTCTTGGAAGAGCAGCCGATGCCGGACAATTTCACCAAGTTCTCGGGCTTCATCGAGATACCCCAGCAAGCCTCGATGATCGATGCAGTGATCGAATCGTGTCCACACCCTGCGCAGAGCGTAGAGAGCGCCCCTTCGTAATCGCGCCGCGTCAGACCGAGGTCGTTGCGGGGCAACGAGGGATGGGTAATTTTCGGTTTGGGAATGAACGTCATGACACCGCCCCCGAGACGGCACGACGATCTTCGAGCCGATCGCCAAGCACGCCGTCGACGATGAACTTTGATGAGACCGGAAGCCCGCTGTAGTGCAGGAGCGAGCGCAGCTTCGACTTTTCCACTCTCGTCTCCAACGTGAGCAGCGATTTGAACTGTGCGTCGCGGTTTTGCTCGACGACGTAGATCACCTCGTGCTCCGCGAGGAACTTTTCGACTTCCTCGCCAAAGGGGAAGCCGCGTACCCGCATGTAGTCGAGACTCACTCCACGAGCGGCGATGAGATCGAGAGCCTCGCGCACGGCACCGTCACAACTGCCAAGCGAGACGATCGCCGCCTTTGCCTTGCCATCCCCCCGAATCACCGGCTTTGGCACGTGACGCTTGGCGGTAGCGAATTTGCGTAACAGCCGATCGAGAACGAGCTGGTACTCGGCGGAGTCCTCCGTGTAGGTACCGAGCTGGGTGTGACCCGAGCCACGAGTGAAGTAGGCGCCTTTCGGATGAACCCCGGGGAAGGTCCGATAGGTGATGCCGTCCTCGTCCTTGTCGAGGTAGCGGTAGAACTTCTCGATCTTCTCGAGTTCCTCGCGACCGAGTACCTTACCGCGATCGGGCCGATACGCATCGTCCCATTGCAGATCGCGACACATCCAGTCGTTCATGCCGATATCGAGATCGAGCAGTACGATGACGGGGGTCTGCAGGCGTTCGGCAAGATCGAAGGCCTGGACCGCCATGTAGAAACATTCCTCGGGATTCGCCGGAAAGAGGCATACGTGCTTCGTATCGCCGTGCGAAGCGTAAGCCGCAGAGATGAGATCGCACTGCTGCGTGCGCGTCGGCATACCGGTCGAGGGACCGACACGCTGAACATCGAAAAGCACGGCCGGAATCTCGGCATAGTAGGCGAGACCGAGAAACTCGCTCATGAGTGAAACACCGGGTCCCGACGTCGCGGTGAAGGATCGAGCGCCGTTCCAGTTCGCACCAAGCACCATGCCTATCGCCGCAAGCTCGTCTTCGGCTTGAATGAAGGCGAAGTTCGCCCTGCCCGTCTGCGGATCGACGCGCGTCTTGTCGGCAAAGCTCTTGAAAGCATCCATGAGCGATGTCGAGGGCGTGATCGGATACCACGCCGCTACCGTGGCGCCGGCATAGACGCAGCCGAGAGCCGCCGCGGTGTTGCCGTCGATCATGATGTGGCCTTCCGTACGATCCATCTTCTCGACACGCAGCGGCAGCGGACAACTGAAGTTCGCTTTCGCATAGTCGTAGCCGAGCTGGATCGCCTGCATGTTCGAGTCGACGAGTGCAGGTTTCTTTGCATAAGTCTCGGCGAGCAGTTCGCGGATACGCTCGAGGTCAAGGTCGAGCAACGCAGCGAGCACGCCGGCATAACAGATGTTCTTCATCAGGATGCGTGTTCGCACACCTTTGAAGTTCTCGTTACAAAGCTTGGCAAGCGGCACACCAAGCACCGTGACGTCATCGCGTTTCAGTAGCGCGGGGCGAGGCCAGGTCGAGTCATAAAGCAGGAAGCCGCCGGGCGCCAGATCGCGCACGTCGCGCGCATAGGTCTCGGCGTTCATCGCCACCATGATGTCTACCTTGCCAGAGCGTGCAACGTAGCCGTCTTTCGAAACCCGAATCTCATACCAAGTCGGCAGTCCCTGGATGTTGGACGGGAAGTAGTTCTTGCCCATGACCGGAATACCGCTGCGGAAGATCGACTTCATGAGCAGCGTATTGGCACTCGCCGACCCGGTACCGTTGACCGTGGCGATCTTGATGACGAAATCGTTGATACGGGAGGCAATCGGCGACGGTGACATGCGGTTGCTCCTCAGGGCGCCTGATCGACGGCATGCGGCCATTTGACCCAGGACTTCTGCATGTCCCAAGCGGCTGTCGGGCAACGCTCGGCACACAGACCGCAGTGCACGCAGACGTCTTCGTCCTTGACCATCACTCGTCCGGTGAACTTGAGCGGTGAGCTCACGTAGAGCGCCTGAGTGACGTTCTCCGCCGGGGCCTTGAGGCGCGTGCGCAGATCGGCTTCCTCGCCCTCCGGAGTCATCGTCAGGCAGTCGACCGGACAGATATCGATGCAGGCATCGCACTCGATGCAAAGCTTGGCGTCGAAGACGGTCTGCACGTCGCAGTTAAGGCAGCGCTGCACTTCCTCTGCAGCTTGCTCGGCGGTGAAGCCGAGCTCTACTTCGATATTGATTTTTTTGAAGCGTTCTTTGAGGGAGACGTGCGGCACAAGGCGACGCTCGGAGGCGCTGTAATCGTTCGCATAGGACCACTCGTGCATGCCCATCTTACGACTCTGCAAGTTGACGCCGGGTGGCAACCGCTCACCGACCGCCTTGCCCTGACAGTACTGGTGGATGGAGATCGCGGCCTGATGTCCGTGCTCGACCGACCAGATGATGTTCTTGGGACCGAAGGCGGCATCGCCTCCGAAGAACACTCCGCGACGCGTACTCTCGAATGTGACCGGATCGACTTTGGGTACGTCCCACTTGTCGAATTCGATGCCAAGATCGCGCTCGATCCAGGGAAAGGCGTTTTCCTGACCGATGGCGAGAATGACGTCATCCGCCTGCAAAAACTCCTCGCCGGTGACGCGCTCTGCGGTGATACGGCCGCGTGCGTCGATATCGTATTCCATGACTTCGAACGTCATTCCTTTGAGCTTGCCGTTCTCCACCACGAAATTTTTCGGCGAGCGGTTGATGACGATCTCCACGCTCTCGGCCTCGGCATCCTCGAGCTCCCACTCGGAGGCCTTGAAGAACTGCCGCGGCTTGCGAGCCATCACTTTCACGCTCTTCGCGCCGAGTCTCAGCGAGCTGCGGCAGCAATCCATCGCGGTATTGCCGACACCGATGATGAGTACCTTTTCGCCCACCGCTTTGACGTGCTCGAAGGCGATCGATTCGAGCCAGCTGATGCCGATGTGAATGTTCGCAGCGCCTTCGCTGCGCCCCGGCAAGGAGAGCTCCTTACCCTTCGGCGCGCCGGAGCCGACGAAGACGGCATCGAAACCGCCTTCCTCAAGCAGAGTACGCATCGAATCGATGCGATGCCCGAGACGCAGATCGACGCCCATGTCCACGATCGCCGCGATCTCCTCATCGATTACCGCCGCGGGCAGACGGAACGATGGAATGTTCGTGCGCATCAGGCCACCGGCGGTCCCCCATTGCTCGAAGATGGTGACTTCGTAGCCGAGGGGCATGAGATCGTTGGCTACGGTGAGCGAGGCGCAGCCCGCCCCGATGCACGCGATCCGCTTGCCATTTTTCTTTTGCGGAATTGGCGGTAGTCGGTCGACGAAGGCGTCCTTATGATCGGCGGCAACTCGCTTGAGACGACAGATCGCTACCGGCTTTTCCTCGACGCGACCGCGGCGGCAAGCCGGCTCACAGGGGCGGTCGCAGACACGTCCGAGTATTCCGGGAAAGACGTTCGAGCGCCGATTGACCATGTAGGCGTCGGTGAATCGTCCCTGGGCGATGAGGCGGATGTACTCGGGAACATCGGTATGGGCAGGACACGCCCACTGGCAATCCACGACCTTATGGAAGTAGTCGGGATGCGAGGTATCCGTCGACGCCATTGAACCCCCAATCTGTCGATCAACCACCCGTGGACCGAGTATCCGACTGCACCGGGGAAATGTCACCGTGGACAAGGCCTGTACGACCGTTACGATGCTCCCCCCATGGATGCTGCAATTACCCCAACGGAAATACGCCTCCGCCGCAACTCGAGGGTCCTCGAGGTCGCCTTCGGCGAGACGGAACGTCACGCCCTGTCCTTCGAATTTCTACGAGTTCATTCGCCGTCGGCCGAGGTTAAGGGTCATGGCCCGGGCCAGGAAACGCTCGTCCTCGGCAAACAGGGGGTCGGTATCAACGCCATAGAGCCCGTGGGGCACTACGCGGTGCGTCTCGTGTTCGACGATGGCCACGACAGCGGCCTATATAGTTGGACCTATCTTCGCGAACTAGGTCGCGATCAGGTATCGCTATGGAAACGCTACCTCGAGCGGGTCGCGGCCGTCGGCGAGCGCGGCGACTGAAAGAGTGAAAAAAAGGCCGGGATAAACCCGGCCTGCAGTTCCTTTTTGCTTTTTTTAACCCCCGTTCGGCCGATCCGTTTCCGGATCGGTACGCGTGGGACATGTTTTACGCCCATCGCAAAGCAAAATCCATAGCCCCCCTGGCATAGCCCCCGTGTTGACGACCCCATAAAACGCCGGCTGTCCCGACGCAGCGCTTCACGCGAGGCTACAATGGACGGCCCAGACGAGCCGTATGCCCATGACCGTCGAGAACGAGTCTAAAACCACCCACTTCGGTTTCGAGGAAGTCGCCTGGCGCGATAAGGCGAAACGCGTGCGCGGTGTCTTCGATTCGGTGGCGCCGAAGTACGACTTGATGAACGACCTGATGTCGGGCGGCCTGCACCGTCTCTGGAAGGCTTTCACGCTCTCGCAAACGCATCTGCGTCCCGGGCAGCGTGCGCTCGATGTTGCCGGAGGCACGGGTGATCTCGCCCGAGGCATGCAACGGCAAGTGGGTGAGCGCGGGCTCGTCGTACTCTCCGACATCAACGGCGCGATGCTCGCACACGGACGCGATCGCACCGTCGATGCCGGTATCGTGCGCAGCATCGAGTACGTCCAGGCCAACGCCGAGTGTCTGCCTTTCTCCGATGGCAGTTTCGACTGCATCACGATCGGCTTCGGTCTGCGCAACGTCACCGACAAATCCGCCGCGCTGCATTCCATGCGTCGCGTGCTGAAGCCCGGCGGACAACTCATCGTGCTCGAGTTCTCTCATCCGGTCGCCCCCGGTCTCAAACCTCTCTACGACACCTATTCATTCAAGATACTGCCGCTGCTCGGTCAATGGGTTGCGAACGATGCCGACAGCTACCGCTATCTAGCCGAGTCGATCCGCAAACATCCCGATCAGGAAACCCTGCTCGCGATGATGCGTGAAGCGGGTCTCGAAGATTGTCGATACCACAACCTTTCGGGCGGTATCGTCGCGGTGCACCGCGGCTACAAGTACTGAAGCGCCGTCTTGCTCACCGACGTCATAGAAAACTTACTCAATCGCAACCTCGGCGCCTCACTTGAGGCTCGAGCAGCCTGCGCCGCCCTGAAGGGTCAGCGTCTGAAGATCGTGGTCAACGATCTCGAGGTTGCGATTGGTCTCGAGTCGCTCGGCGACTCGTTGCGGCTCTCGTTGCCGGCGAGCGGCGAATTTCAAACCGAAATCGAAGGCTCACCGCTCAATCTCGTCGCACTTTCGGGACCTACACCCGAGCGGCTGCTCAAATCGGGCGCCGTACAAACGCGCGGCGATGTCGAGTTGCTGCAACGCTATCGAAATCTGCTGCGGCTGTTACGCCCGGACCTCGAGGAAGAACTGGCGAAACTGACCGGTGACGCAGCGGCGCATCGCCTTGCGGGAATAGCACGCGGCGTCATCGCCTTCGGCCATCGTGGTTTCGATACCGCGGTGCGCAACAGCGCGGAATATTTTGCTCACGAAAGCGGCGATCTCGTGCCACGCGCCGAAGGCGAAGCCTTCTTCGCCGAGGTCGATCGGCTGCGAGAAGACGTCGACCGCGCAGCGGCTCGGCTCGATGCTTTGCTGACACGCCTCGGGGAGACCGCATGAAGCTGCGCGTCTTGGCGAGACTCGTGCAAATTCAACGGGTACTCGTCCGCCACGGTCTCGACGAGTTCGTCGTGGAGACCCACCTCTACCGGCCCCTACGTTTCGTATTTCTCGCCTCGCCGTGGACCTGGTTCGAACGTCGCAAAGGCGCTTCCCGTGGCGAGCGGCTGCGACTCGCGCTCGAGGAGCTCGGACCGATCTTCATCAAGCTCGGTCAGGCGCTCTCGACACGCCGCGATTTGCTGCCTCCCGACATCGCAGTGGAGCTCGCGAAACTGCAGGATCGCGTACCGCCGTTCGATGGGCGAGTCGCCCGTAGAATCGTCGAGGACGCCTACGGTAAAAACTTGGACGAGGTCTTCGAGTCGTTCGAGGAAACGCCACTCGCAGCGGCGTCGATCGCACAGGTGCATGTCGCACGCCTCAAGGATGCGATGGCCGAGAGCGGCAGCGACGTGGTCGTCAAGGTTCTGCGGCCCGGCATGAAGCAGATCATCGCGCGAGACCTCGAGGTGATGCACGCACTCGCCGGACTCGCCAAGCGTAACTCGGCAGAGGCGCGCAGGCTGCGAGTCGATGAAATCGTCGACGAATACGAGAAAACGGTGTTGGACGAACTCGACCTGATGCGTGAAGCAGCCAATGCCTCGCAGCTGCGTCGTAACTTCGAGAATTCGCCGTTGCTGCACGTACCCCTCGTGCACTGGGATCTGTGCCGGGTCAACGTCATGGTGATGGAGCGGATCCGCGGAGTGACCATCAGCGACATGGACACCCTGCGTGCGCTCGGCACCAACATCCGCATGCTCGCCGAAAACGGCGTGAAGATCTTCTTCACGCAGGTGTTTCGCCACAATTTCTTCCATGCCGACATGCATCCGGGGAATATCTTCGTGTTGGTCGACGATCCGGCGAGACCACGCTACGCCGCCGTCGATTTCGGCATCGTCGGTACCCTCGATCTACGAGACAAGCACTACCTCGCAGAAAATTTCCTCGCTGTGTTCGATCGCGACTACCGGCGTGTAGCCGAATTGCACGTGGAGTCGGGCTGGGTCCCTGCGGATACCCGCGTGGACGAGATGGAATCGGCGATCCGCACGGTGCTCGAGCCCATATTCAATCGGCCCCTCAAAGATATTTCGTTCGGCACCATATTGTTGCGCCTCTTCGATATCTCACGCCGTTTCGATATGCGTATCCAACCGCAACTGATCCTACTGCAAAAGACACTACTCAACGTCGAGGGACTCGGTCGGGACCTGTACCCGGAACTCGACATCTGGCAGACCGCTTCACCGATCCTGCGCGAGTGGATGCGCGAACGCCTGAGCCCGCGTACGCAGCTGAAGATGTTCCGTAACCATCTACCCGCGCTCGTCGAAGTGGTGCAAGCACTGCCGCCGCTCATGAAGGTAGCGGTTCAAAAAGCTCAGGACGGGAAGCTACATATCGGCGTGCAGCCCGAAGACATCGAGCGCCTGCGCGAGGAGATCCGCAGCAGCGAACGTCGCCGTAACGCGACGTTGGTGGCGACAGTACTCGGCTTATCGGGACTGCTGCTGCTCGATCCCGGTCCCGCGATGACCGGACTTGCGCCGCTGATCATCGTCGCGGCGTTCATCATCTACTGGCGCGGGAGACGCTAGCGCTCGCGCAGAGCGCCGAGCCAAGCCGTCGGATCCTCGCCGCGTTCGAGAACCTCGACGAGCGCAGATCCCACTACCACTCCGGCTACATGACCGCGCAGCTTTTTCACCTGTTCGGCCGAGCGAATGCCGAATCCGGCACACACCGGGACCGGTGACATCGCGGTCACGCGATCGAGATAGCCGAGAACGCTCTGCGGCACCGCGACAGTCTTGCCGGTCGTCCCCGTCATCGTCACGGCATAGACGAACCCCTCACTCGCGGCGCATACCTCAGCGAGACGTGCCTCGGTAGTCACCGGCGTCACCATCTGAACGAGTGCGATACCCGTTTTCGCAAGCGCGAGACGTAGAGTCTCGCCTTCGTCGAACGGCAGGTCGGGCACGATGAACCCGCAGACACCGGCTGCTTGCGCTTCGATAGCGAGCCGCTCGTACCCGAATTGCAGCAGCGGGTTGAGATAGCTCATGAGCACGAGCGGTGCAGCAGGTCGCTGCATCGCAGCAAGTTCGGCAAGGATCCAGCGCAGACTAACGCCCTGCTTGAGCGCGGCCTGACTCGAGCGCTGGATAGTCATGCCGTCAGCCATCGGATCGGTGAACGGCACGCCGATCTCGACCACGTCCGCTCCTGCAGCAACCGCAAGCAGATGTTCGCGAAATTTTACAGCGCTCGGAAATCCGGCGGTCATGAACGCGACGATTGCCGGCTGGCCGCTTGCGGCGGCCCTACGGATGGTCTCGGCGAGTCGCTCGCGCGGCTTCATCGCGCACCCTCGGCGAGAAGCGTGCGCTGCAGCGTCGGCATGTCCTTGTCGCCACGGCCCGACATGCAGATCACGGCGCGCTTGCCGCGATTACGCGACGCCCATCGCTTGGCACCATGCAACGCGTGTGCAGTCTCGAGAGCAGGCAGTATCCCCTCGAGGCGCGAGCACTCCTGCAGCGCGGCGAGTGCCTCTTCGTCGGTGGCCGATTCGTAGTGCACGCGTCCCGCCGCAAGCAGCAAGGCATGCTCGGGACCGACGCCCGGATAGTCGAGTCCGGCGGAGATGCTGTCGGTCTCGTGGATCTGACCGTTCTCGTCTTGCAGCAACAGCGAGTAACAGCCCTGCAGTACGCCGGGCCATCCGTAGGACAGGCTCGCCGCGTTCTGCCCGAGCGCCGTACCTCGTCCACCCGCCTCGACACCGATGATCTCGACGCCGCGGTCGGGGACGAACGCGTGGAACATGCCGATCGAATTCGAACCGCCGCCGACACAGGCGAATACGGCATCGGGCAACGAACCGGTGCGATCGAGAAATTGTGCGCGGGCTTCGCGACCGATGATCGCCTGCAGTTCGCGCACCAGATAAGGATAAGGGTGCGGACCTACCGCCGAGCCGAGGAGATAAAAGGTACCGAGCGGATCGGCTACCCAATCGCGCAAGGCTTCGTCGATCGCCGCACGCAGCGTCTGATCGCCACCCGTGACAGGTACGACCTCGGCACCGAGCAAGCGCATACGGCCGACGTTGGGTGCCTGACGTTCCATGTCGATGGCACCCATGTAGACGATGCAAGGCAAGCCGAGACGCGCGCAAGCCGCGGCGCTCGCGACACCGTGCTGTCCTGCACCGGTCTCCGCGACGATACGGCGCGCACCGAGACGTTTGGCGAGCAGGGCTTGCCCGAGTGCGTTGTTGATCTTGTGGGCGCCGGTGTGCGCTAGGTCCTCGCGCTTGAACCAGATATCCGCACCCCAAACGGCCGACAGCCGCGGTGCATGCGAGAGCGCCGTCGGTCTTCCTACCCAGTGATGCAGCTCGTCGGTGAGCTCGCGCTGGAAATCGTCGCGATGCAGATGCTCGCGCATCCCGGCTTCGAGACGCTCGAGCGCCGGAATGAGAGTTTCCGGAACGTATCGGCCGCCGTAAGGCCCGAAGCGGCCGCGGGCATCGGGGAAACGACCCTCGAGTTCCGCATCGAGCAGTTCGCGCTGCTCCGCTTCGCTGAATCGGACATGGGCATTCATACAGTCAACTCCTCGAAGGCTGCACGCGCAGCCCTAACGAAATCGTGAATTCTTTGTACCGACTTGATGCCGGGTGAGATCTCGACGCCGCTCGAAACATCCACGCCGAACGGCCGCACCGTACGGATCGCCTCGACGACGTTTTCGGTACCGAGTCCGCCGGCGAGTACGAGCTCGGTCGTGCCTGTCAAACTACGGGCGATGTTCCAATCCGCGGTGCGTCCACTGCCGCTCGAGATGCCTTCGAACAACAGTCGGCGGGGAGGGTTCGTCGGCAGCGGTCCGCTCTCCCGATAGACAGGCAGAAATCTCGCGATGGCGCGCTGCGGCAGCCTCGCTGCATCTACATGATCGGTCTGCACGATATCGGGATCGAGGACGTCGAGCACTTCGTTAACCTCGATCGCCGAAGGGTGTTTGAAGACGGCGACACAACGCAGATGCCCGCGTGCGGGGCCGGCGAGACGCGCCGCCTCAGCGGCCGTGATACGGCGCGGCGACGCGGCGAACACGAAACCGATCGCATCAGCCCCGGCTTCCATCGCCGCTGTGACGCTCTCGGATGAGGTGAGACCGCAGATCTTGATCCAGCCTCGACGCCCGCTCACCGCGCTGTCCTCCGAGGCGTACGACCACCGTGCGCCGCGCGTCCCGCCCGCAACATCGCGGCCGCCAGTTCGCGCGGCGAGTCACCGCTCATGAGGGCGCTGCCCACGAGTGCCGCATCGTAACCCGCCGTCGCGAGTCGCGCAGCATCGTCGGCAGATGCGAGTCCGCTCTCGGCAACCCGAGGCAGCCATGACGGCAGGATACTCACCAAAGATTCGAGTCGACCCGGTACGACCTGCAGCGATACGAGATCACGACAATTGACGCCGAGCAGCACGGAATCTCCGAGATCCGCTCGATGCGGTTCAAGTAGCGCGAGCGCCGTGTCAACATCGCGTTCGTCGAAAGTCTCTAGCAATACGAACAATCCCAGGTCGAGAGCGGAGTCGAGCATTTCCTCTAGTATCTCTTTTTCGAGCATGCGTACGATCAGCAGCACGCCCCCGGCACCTGCGGCACGAGCTTCGAGCAGCTGATAAGTATCGACGAGAAAATCTTTGCGCATCGCCGGTACCTGCAACGGCAGAAGAGCGCGTGCCGCACGCTCGAGGTGCTCGAGTGCGCCGTCGAAACGCGTGGACTCGGTGAGCACGGAGACCGCTGCTGCACCCGCCTCGGCATAGCTGCACACGCGTACCTCGAGATCATCGCGAGCTGCACTGCGGAGCAAGCCTGCTGCAGGCGAGCGCAACTTCATCTCAGCGATGAGATCGAAACCCTCTGCAGACAGCTTGAGTGGTGGTGCAACGGGCACGTCGCTGAGTCGCGCCCGCAGGTCCGGCTCCGGTACGCGTGCCCGAGCGCTTGCCGCACGCTCGCGACTGCGCGCAGCCATCACAGCGAGAAAATCCTCGCCTGTCATACGCCAGGATCCTTCAGGGAAGACAACACGCGGGCCGCAGCGCCCTCGTCGATCGCCCGATTTGCCGTCGATATGCCCTCGGCGATGGAGTGCACCGCCCCCGTGCATTCCAGTGCGAGCGCAGCACCGAGCACCAGTGCATCACGATGTGCACCGCGATCCTCACCGCGCAACACGCGGGCGAGCGCCGCCGCGTTGTTCGCTGCATCTCCACCTTCCAGATCGTGCGCGGAACACCGTGCGAATCCGTAATCGAGAGGATCGCGAGAATGACGGGTGACAGTTCCAGCGCGCACGTCGAAAAGCGTAAACGGCCCGATCGGCGTCGGCTCGTCCCAGCCGTTCGAGGCATGTACGACGAAGGCCCGCCGCAGACCCGGCAGACCCGCGAGTGCACCGGCCATGAGCTCTGCAGTTCTTTCGTTGAAGGCGCCGACCAGGGCATAAGGTGGCGCAGCAGGGTTAGTGAGCGGCCCGAGGACGTTGAATATGGTCCGGATCCCAAGCGCCTGCCTCACCGGAGCGATCGCTTTCATCGCCGGGTGATAGTACGGCGCAAACAAGAAAGTGAAACCGCTGCGCTCGAGACATCGCCCCGCATCGACTTCATCGAGCGGGAGTGTCAGTCCGAGTTGCTCGAGAACATCCGCGCTCCCAGAGCGGCTGGAGATGGAACGATTGCCGTGCTTGATGACCGGAATGTCGCAAGCCGCCACCAGAAGGGACGTGCCGGTCGAAATATTGACACTACCCGAGGCGTCGCCGCCGGTGCCGACGATGTCGATGGCGCGCTCTCGACGCGAGTCATCGATAGCCGGGCGTCGTGCCAACTCGCGCATCGCGCGTGCGAAGCCACGCACTTCATCGGCGGTAACGCCTTTGGCGCGAAGCGCGGCGAGCATCGCGCCGCGTATCGCCACGGGAGTGTCCACCTGCGTGAGCCCGATCGATACGTCGTACGCCTGCGTTTCGGAGAGCGAGCGCCCCTCAAGCAGGTGCTCGAGCATCGCGCGCAGGATGGTGAGATCGCTCATCGCCGACCGCCTTGCTGTCTCAAAAAATTCTCGAGTAGCCGGGGACCGTCAGGCGTGAGGATGCTCTCCGGATGAAACTGCACACCCTCGACCAGAAAATCGCGATGACGCAGGCCCATGATCTCTCCCTCAGGGGTACGCGCCGTCACCAAGAGTTCAGGCGGTAGCGACGCCGGCTCGGCGATCAGCGAGTGGTAGCGACCTATCGTGCACGGCTGCGGTACGTCCTCGAAGAGCTCGAGGCCATCGTGCGTGATGACTGACGTTTTACCGTGCATTTGGCGACTCGCACGCACGACCTTACCGCCGAACGCCTCGGTAATCGACTGGTGCCCGAGACAGACGCCGAACACGGGAATCTCACCCGCGAACGCACGGATTGCGGCGATAGCTATGCCCGCTTCGTGCGGCGCGCCCGGTCCCGGCGAAATGCAAATATGCGTCGGATCGAGTGCTTTTGCCTCGTCGATCGTGATCGCGTCGTTACGATGTACGTCGACCTCGGCGCCGAGAACGAGGAACGCCTGCACCAGGTTGTAGGTGAACGAGTCGTAATTATCGATTAGCAGAAGTCTCGCCCCGGTACCGACAGGTTCGCGATTGTTGAGGATGCCGCTCAAGCGTTTTCTCCTGCCATTTGCAGTGCACGCGCCGCCGAGGCGCTTTTGGCGATCACCTCTTCGTACTCACTGAGCGGATTACTGTCGGCGACGATGCCCGCGCCGGCTTGGTAGGAATATTCGTCTCCGCGAAACACCAGCGTACGGATCGTGATTGCCTGATCCATATCACCCTGCGCACCGAAATAACCGACTGTGCCGCCATAGAGGCCGCGCGGTACGGGCTCGAGCTCGTCGATGATCTGCATCGCCCGAACCTTCGGCGCACCGACCAGCGTGCCCGCCGGAAAAGCTGCGGCAAAAAGATCGAACGCGTCGCGTCCGGGCGCAAGTACGCCGCGCACTCCACTGACGATATGCATCACGTGGCTATAACGCTCTATGGAGCGGAAAGGCGCGACGTGGACCGATCCCGCCTGCGCTACGCGTCCGAGATCATTGCGCGCAAGATCGACGAGCATGACATGCTCGGCATTTTCTTTGACATCGGCAAGCAACTCGCGCTCGCGGCACTGGTCTTCGGCGTCGTCCGTGGAGCGCGGTCGCGTACCGGCGATCGGCCGCAATTGCGCCTGCCCTGCCGACAGTTTCACGAGCGCCTCGGGCGAAGAGCCGACGACAGTGAGATCGCCGAGCGCGAGGTAATACATGTAAGGCGAGGGATTGATGAGGCGCAGCGCCCGGTATGCATCGAAAGGGTCGAGCGAGTGGCGGCCCGCGAAACGTACCGACAGCACGAGTTGGTAGACATCGCCCGCAGCGATATGCTCCTGAGTGCGGTCGACACCAGCGAGGAACTCGCTCTGCGTCATCGACGGGACGGCGGGCGTAAAATTCCCTCGCGGTTTCGCTGGTGGAACCGCGCCGCGCAACGCAGCAATGACCTCGCGACGCAACGACTGGCGCTCTCCTTCGCTGCCGGCGTGCAGCAGGGCGATGCCGCGTGTCAGATGATCGAAGACGAGCAGCGATGCCGGTGCGACGTAATGCATGTCGGGCACTGGTACGACATCCGTTGCACGCTGCGGCAAGCGTTCGAACCAACGCACGACATCGTAGGAAGAGTAGCCGACGAGTCCGCCGGCGAGCGGGAAGCCTGCGCCTGCGCCGGGCGCGACGGGTCGCGGCGCATCGGCGAGTGCATGTCGCAGCAGATCGAGCAGTGCCGCCTGATCGGCCGGCAGGGCCAAGCGCTCGGCGCCCCGCCACACGGCATCCCGTTCGAGCCGCAGTTGAAAACGCGTATCGCCGAAACCGATGAAGGAGTAGCGGCCGAGCCGCTCGCCCCCCTCGATACTCTCGAGCAGGAACGTGGGCCTGAAGGACTGTAACTTCAGGAAGGCGGAGACCGGCGTATCGAGATCACCGGCTATGTCGAAAGGCGGCTTCATAAACGAAAAAACCCACCCCGGAGTGTCTCCGGAGATGGGTCGGGTGGCTGAACCTCGAGTGGTTTTGTTCGAACAGCGGCGCCCGCGCCCTCTCCGTCAGGAGGGGCGCCACCACCAGCCTTTACGGCAAGCGGCAGACCGGGAGCTATGGATGCGCTGGGAAATCATCGCCTCCAGTATCACCATTCGGCTCCCGGGGCGTCAAGGAGCGCGGTCTTTACCGCAACGCCAGCCAAAGTCCGTTAATCGCGAGCCCCACCACAAGCAGACCGATACCCGTCATCGCAAGCCGGGGTGGGACGTGCTTGGCGATCCACGCCCCGAGCGGTGCGGCGATCACGCCGCCGCCGAGCAGGGCCACGACCAGATCGAAACGCCGCCAGTCGAAAGTGAAGAGGAAGGTGATCGAAATCGTGAGCGTAACGAAGAATTCGGCGGCATTGGTGGTGCCGATCGCATAGCGCGGCGGCACGCCGCGGGCGATCAGCGTCGGCGTCGTCACCGTTCCCCAACCGCCGCCGCCGACCGCATCGAGAAAACCGGCGATACCGCCGAGCGCATGACTCGGTGCGCGCGCAAGCTGCGGCTCGCTCGATCGCGACGCCCGTCGCAACAGTAATACGCCGGTGAGCAGCAAATAGGTCCAGACGAAGGGCTTCAACAAATCGCCATCGAGTGTTCCGAGGAGCCAGGCACCGAGAGCGCCTCCCACCATTCCGGGCAGAACGAGCTTGAAGAAAATCTGTCGATCGAGATTCTTGAACCAGGCGTGCGAGAGACCCGATGCGCCCGTCGTGACGACTTCGGCGGCGTGTACCGTAGCGCTCACGAACGCCGGCGGATGGCCCATGGTGGTGAGAAAGGCGCTCGCCGAAATGCCGTACGCCATGCCGAGCGCACCATCGATCAGCTGCGCTGCGAAGCCCACGAGCACGAGCGGCCAGAATTCCGGGGAGAGACCTTCCACCGGGGAATGGTAACCGATCGTCGCCGAAGCAAAGCGCGCGTGAGATGCGAGCTGCCTCTTATAATAACGGCGATGCGTGTCCCGCCCCCCTCCTTCATCACCCGCTGGCTAGGTCTCTTGGTCATGAGCACTGTGTTGAGCGCCTGCGCGCGCGATACGACCCCCGAAGTCGAAGGACTCAAAGTCGGTCCCTGGCGTGCCGTGCTGCAGCTACCGGGCGGCGAACTGCCTTTCGGCATGTCGGTCACCGACGTCGGCGGCAAGCCCATCGTCACGCTGATCAATGGCGAAAGTCGCGTCGAGATCAACGAAATCACGATCAAAGACGGCGAGGCGACGCTCTTAATGCCGGGCTTCGCAAATCGCCTCGTCGTGAAAATCGATGGCAAGAAACTGAGCGGTACGCTCACCATGGTCAAAGCTCGTGGTGCGCTTCAGGAAATCCCCTTTTCGGCGACACACGGCGAAACTTGGCGATTCTCACCCCCCGACACTGCCGCACCGCCCGCGAAAACTGACTCGCTCGCGGGCCGCTGGGCCGTCACCTTCGCTGATGGCGGCAAGAAAACCGCTGCGGTGGGCGAGTTCACACAACAGGGTCGTAGGGTGACCGGTACGATCATGACGCCTACGGGTGATCACCGCTACCTCGATGGCGAGTATCACGATGGTCAGCTTCGTCTGTCGAAATTCGACGGCGGTCACGTGTTTCTTTATCACGGTACACGCGAGGCTGACGGTTCTATTCGTGGCAAGTTCTGGTCAGGCACCGCCTTCGAAGACGACTTCGTCGCGCTACGCGATGACAATGCTTCACTCGGCGATGCAGAAAACGCCACCAAGCTCGTCGGCGCCTCAGAACGGCTCGATTTCCGCTTCCCCGATCTCGCCGGACATGAAATCTCGATCGCCGATCCCTTCTTTCATGGCAAGGTGGTGATCGTCGCACTCGCCGGCAGCTGGTGTCCGAACTGCCATGACGAGGCGGCCTTCCTCGCCGAATTCCACCGCAAGAACCGCGATCGCGGATTCGAAGTAATTTCTTTGATGTTCGAGCAATTCGGCGATTTCAAACGCGCTACTGATGCGACAGAGCGTTTCCGCCGTCGCTACGGTATCGAATACACCACACTGATTGCCGGAACCTCGGACAAAGACGACGCCGCTTCCAAGCTACCGCAGCTCAACGGTGTATTCGCCTTTCCCACCACGATCTTCATCGACCGGCAGGGCAAAGTACGTAAGATACACACCGGGTTCTCGGGTCCCGCCACCGGCAAGTACTACGAAAAGATGGTCGCCTCGTTCGAGAGCACGGTCGAAACTCTGCTGGCCGAACCTCCGCCGCCGCCACTGCCGCTGCCAAAGGTCTGAGGATCACCGACGTGCCCTCCTTTGATGCCGTTTCGGAGATCAACCACCACGAACTGACCAATGCGGTCGATCAGGCGAACCGCGAGCTGTCGCAACGTTTCGACTTCAAGGATACGAAATGCAAATTCGAACTGAAGGAAAAGGAAGTTACCGTACAACTTCTGGCTGAAGTCGAATTCCAGTTGAAGCAGATGCTCGAGATTCTCAAAACCAAGCTCGCCAAGCGCGGCATCGACATCGCCTGCCTGGACGTCAAAGATGCGCAGAAGAACCTAGCCGAAGCCCGCCAGGACATCCTGCTGCGACATGGTATCGATCAGGAATGCGGCAAGAAGATCGTCAAGCTGATCAAGGATTCGAAGCTCAAAGTGCAGGCCGGTATTCACGGGGACAAAGTACGCATCACCGGAAAACAACGCGACGACCTGCAGACGGCGATGGCGCTGCTACGGCGGGAGAAGTTCGACCGCCCCCTGTCTTTCGAGAATTTCCGCGACTGAACGGTTATCTCGGCGATGCCTACGCCGACGGGGTCGCTTCCGCATCGCGACGGCGCGACCAAAAAAGGTAGAACGGCACGCCGAGCAGGATCACGCCGACACCGAGCAACGCTTGCTTGGGCGTGGCGTAGAGTGCGCTCGCCAGCAAGGCAGCCGAAACGGCGACGAATGCGATCGGCGTGAACGGATATCCCCAAGTACGGAACGGACGCGGCAAGTCGGGCTCGCGTATGCGGAAGATGATCACGGCAGCCGCGCTCAGCGCATAGAAAAGGCAGGACGCGAATACGACCGAATCGGTCAAGGTGTCGTAGGTCCCGGAAATTGCAAGCACGCTTGCCCATCCGCACTGCGCGAGGACGGCGTTCACCGGTACTCGCGAGCGCGCCGAGACCTTGGCCAGCGACTTGAAGAACATGCCATCGGCGGCCATCGCATAAGGCACGCGCGAATTTGCGAGCACCGACGAGTGCAGCGAACCGAGTGAAGAGAGCATCAAGGCGGCAGCCATGAACGTCACAGCGAAGGGACCCGCGAAGCTCGATAAGACCTCGGTCGCCACCGACGAAGTTGCCGAAACGCTGGCTACAGCCTGCGGCGCGAGGACGTAAAAATAGGCGGCGTTCACACCGACGTAGAGCGCGATCACGAGTAGCGTGCCCCAGATAAACATCCGTGGCAGGTTTCGCTGCGGATCCTTCACCTCGCCGCAGAGCGGCGCGACGTTGTTCCAACCATCGTACGCCCAGAGTGCACCGAGCATCGCGGCGCCGATACCCGCGATTCCGCCCATCGCGCTTGCCTCGACACCCTCACAAGTACCGCCCTGCGCCGAAGCCGAAAAATTTGCAAAGTCGCCGCTGCCGAAAGCGAATGCGCCGACGCCGACACCGATCACCGTGAGCACCTTGAGCACCGTGAGTACTGTGGCGGCCCCGCCGGTGGCGGAGACGGAAAGACAGTTGAAGAGCGTGACCAGCCACAACGCACCAAGAGCGAATACGGTGAGACCGCGGACTTCGATACCGCCGGCGATGGGCAAGGTGAAAAGTGCGGCATCGAGTGCGCCGCCAAGGGCGGTATTCAGGAAGATCGCGAAGCCGACAGCGAGCGCTGCCTGCGAGCCCGTCTTCATGATGGCGAACACGGTCCAGCCATAGAGGAAACTCGTGGCACGGCCATAGGCGCGACGCAGAAAAACGTAGTCGCCGCCGGCGGCGGGCATCATCGATGCGAGCTCGGCGTAGCAAAAAGCGCCGAGTAACGAGAGCAGTCCGGCCGCAAGCCACACCGCCATCACGATCATCGGATCGTCGACGTTACAAGTCATGACGCGCGTCTTCAGGAAGACGCCCGTACCGATTACGTTGGCGACATTGATCGCTATACCTGCGGTGAGGCCGAGACCTCGATTAAGTTGCGTCATGGCAGCACTCCCGAGAGCAGCTTGCAAAGCTCCGGCACGGCATCGATGGCACTTGGTCCCATGCGATTGAGGCGTGTATCGGCGAACGTCAGCACCTGCCGCCGCTCGACGGCGGCGATCTGCGGGAACCGTGCCCATCTCTCGCGCCAATCACGAGCCGTGATGGGCGGTGCGGCCATGACGATGACATCGGGATTACGTTTCTTGATGTCCTCGAACTCGACGATCGGCGCCGGAAAGTCGATGTCGTCATAGATATTGCGGCCCCCACACCGACGAATCGCATCGGACATCACATTGCGGCTGCCGACGGTGTAAAGCGGTACATCCCAGATCATGTAGAACACGCCGAAAGGCGGTTTGTCCGTGCGTGCGGGGGCCACCGGCAATCGTGCGATATTGGCCCGTAGTGATGATGCGGCAGAATCGGCGACCGAAGAGGTGCCGGCGAGCGCGCCGAGACGCCGCACCGACTCGGGAATGTCGGAGAGGCTGCGTACGCTCACGTAGAACACCGGATATTTTAAGGTTTTCACGAGACTCTCGATGACGAGCTCGTTGGTGAGATCTTTCCAGACGACGACGACATCGGGCTTCAGTGCGATCAGCCGATCGTAAACAAGCGCGTTGGCATCACCGATACGCGGTATTTTTTTGGCCGCCTCCGGTGCGTCAGCCGCCTTGACGGTGGCGACGATACGATCGCCAGCGCCCGCGGCGAACAGCATTTCGGTCGCACCTGGCGCGAGACTGACGATACGACGCGCCGGAGCTGCGAGTCTCACGGTGGCGCCGGTGTCGTCCTTGACCTCGATTGCCGAAGTCGCAAGCGCGGCCGAGGGAGACACGAGCAGCAGCACCGCCACAAGAGTCAGCAGCGGTCCATGGCGTACCTGCATTCCGCTCACTCGGAGCCGCCGGATCGAGGCTGGTGTGGCGAGCAGGCGCTGCAGCCTGAGGGCGCCTCGAGTCGCCGACGCACGGCTGCGAGGAGAGGCCCGGCGCTCGGCACGAGGCGACAGATTCCACGCAAGATCGCAAGCTTCGATGACCTCCCGGAGAGCGACCACACCGCGTACGCGGCGGCGCACATCACGAGGAAGATGACGATCGATCGCTGCATACGTCAGGCTGCCGTTAGGGCAAGCGTTACCCGGTAGGTCACGAACGCAGCGACATACGCAAGGCCGAACAGGTAGACGGTCATGATGAGAGGATAACGCCAACCGTTAGTTTCGCGTTTGACCACCGCCAAAGTCGCAAGGCATTGCGGAGCGAACACGTACCAAGCAAGCAATGCAAGACCGCTCGCGAGGGTCCACTCGGAAGCGATGACCGAAGACAGCGCGAGTGTCACGTCGCCTTCATCGCCGGAGAGCGCATAGACGGTGCCGAGCGCCCCGACGGCGACTTCTCGAGCCGCTAAACCCGGTATCAGCGCGATCGAAATCTGCCAATTGAAGCCTATCGGCGCGAGCAACCAAGCGAGCGCGTGACCGAGACGGCCTGCAAAACTGTATTCGATGGCAGGGCCAGTAGCGCCCGCTGGCGGTGTCGGATAGGTGGAGAGAAACCACAACAGCACCATCAGCGCGAGGATGATGCCGCCCGCCCGAGCAAGAAAGAGTCGCGCGCGCTCCCACAACCCGATCAGCAGAGTCTGCAAGTTCGGCCATTGGTAATCCGGCAGTTCGAGCATCAGCAAATGCGCGTCTTCGCCACGACGCAGTTTCTTCAACACCCACGCTACGAGCAAAGCACCAACCACGCCAGCGAAATACAGTGTGAACAGGACGACGCCTTGCAGGCTGAAGGGTCCGATGTTGCGCGCGGGAATGAACGCTGCAATCAACAAGGCGTATACCGGTAACCTCGCCGAACAAGTCATGAGCGGCGCGACCATGATGGTGGCGAGTCGATCGCGAAGGTTCGGAATCGTCCGCGTCGCCATGATGCCGGGGATGGCACAGGCGAAAGACGACAGTAACGGAATGAAAGCTCGACCCGACAGTCCGACCGTCGCCATCACGCGATCGAGAAGATACGCCGCGCGGGGCAGATATCCGCTGTCCTCGAGCGCGAGGATGAATGCGAACAGAATCAGGATCTGCGGTAAAAATACGATCACGCTGCCGACGCCCGCAACGATGCCATCGACGAGCAGACTGCGTAGAGGCCCCTCCGTCATTGAAGCGCTGATCGACTCCCCGAGCGCCATCACTCCGGTGTCGATGAGATCCATAGGCAACGCAGCCCAGCTGAAGACGGCCTGAAAAACGAAGAACAGCAGGACACCGAGCACCAGCATGCCGTAGACGGGGTGCAGTAAGACACGATCGATTCTGGCTACGATGTCGCTGCGCTTTGGCTCGCGGTAACGTGCAACCGAAAGCATTCGAGCAGCGGCAGCGTGAGTCGCTTCGACATCCGTGGCTGACGATTCGCGCCAATCCGTAGTGGTCTGCGATTCACTCGGCACGATCTTCATTCGCTCGAGCTCGGCGATGAGCGCATCGGCGCCGCGGCGAGTGACGGCGACAGTTTCGACGACGGGTGCGCCGAGTTCCGCGGCAAGTCTCACGGCGTCCACGGAATAACCGCGACGCCGCGCGACGTCGCTCATGTTGAGCACCATGATCATCGGCAACCCGAGACGCTTCACCTCGAGCGCAAGACGCAGCGATAGCGGCAGGTGAGTCGCATCGGCAACGAGCACGATCGTCTCGGGTCGGGGCTCTGCCGCGAAGCGACCGAGTGCGACGTCGCGGGTGATCGCCTCATCGAGCGTCGTCGGCGTAAGACTATAGGTGCCCGGCAAATCGAGTACTCGGTACTCGCGTCCCGAAGGCGCGCGGAACGATCCTTCCTTTCGCTCCACCGTCACACCGGGATAGTTGGCGACTTTCTGCCGGCTGCCGGTGAGGCGATTGAAGAGCGCGGTCTTGCCGCAGTTCGGCAGACCAACGAGGGCGATGCGCAAATCGGCCGAGCTGCTCATGACACCATCACCTGATCAGCTTCACGACGTCGCAACGCGAAGGTGGCGCCACCGACCCGAACGGCAAGCGGGTCGTCGTCGGGCCACATGGCAGCAACGATCTCGACGAGCGCACCCGGAAAAAATCCGATCTCGAGCAGACGTCTGGCGAGCAGGTCGGCGGCGTCGATGCGTTCGACGACCGCGCGCTCCCCGACCCGCAGTTGCGAGAGGGCTCGTTCTGTACCCGAGGACTGCATCGGAAAAGTATCGGTGAGTCGAATCCTGCTTGCAAATGCGGATTATTCGCATTTAGACTTAAATGAGAATCATTCTTGTTAAGACCGCCGCTTTCCCGAGCTTGCCCCAATCCCGCCATGGAATTCACTAAAACACTGATTTATATGGTCTTTTTTATGTTTCCCCTTGCCGTGTCGGCCGAGGAACTGACCGAAATCACCATCCTCGCCTCGCGCGACAGGCTCGCCAAGGCGCCCGTCGGATTGCAGACGCTGTCGGCCGCGGACCTCGCACGATCTCGGGTGCTCACGATCAATGAAGCGCTGCGCAAAATACCGGGGGTATTCGCTCGCGATGAAGAAGGATTCGGGCTGCGCCCGAACATCGGGATCCGCGGTCTCAACCCGGCACGATCGAGCAAAGTGTTGCTGCTCGAGGATGGTCTGCCGTTGACCTTCGCGCCCTACGGTGACAACTCAAGTTACTTCCACCCTGCCCTCGAACGCTTCGAGCGCATCGAAGTGATGAAGAACTCCGGGCAGATCGCCTTCGGTCCGCAGACCATCGGCGGCATCATCAATTACATCTCCGCACCGACCCCGGCTGAATTTCGCGGCGGGGTGTCGATGCGAGCCGGCAATCTCGGTCTGCGAGAACTCGAAGCCGACATCGGCGGGCGGATAGATGCCAGCGAGACCGGCTGGCGAGTCGACGCGATCCATAAGCACTCTGCAGGCTCACGCGAGAACATCGACATCGACGTACGCGATGTCGGCATTCGTCTCGAGCAACCGCTTGGCGAGACACAATCGATCGCATGGCGTGCGAACCTCCTGCGCGAACGCTCGCAGGTCCCCTACTCGGGTCTCACGGCAGCGGAGTTCCGCGAAAATCCTCGGGGTAACCCGTTCGTCAACGATTTTTTTGATATCGACCGGTCGGGCTATTCGTTCATACACGGATTACGATTCGGCGACAGCGTAAAACTGCGCACGGCGATCTATCACACACGACTTCAGCGCAACTGGTGGCGGCAGTCGAGCAACTCTCTGCAGCGCCCGAACGATGCTTCCGATCCGGACTGTACGGATATGAAGAATCTGCTCACCACCTGCGGCAACGAAGGCAGACTGCGCGCCTATCGCACTACCGGCGTCGAACCGCGTGTTGATCTCAAGGGCGACACCGGCGTTTTCGAGTGGACGGCCCAGCTCGGCCTGCGCCATCACCGTGAATCGCAGTATCGCCTACAAGTTAACGGCGATACGCCGAACGCCCGTTCTCCTGGCATCGGACCGAACGCGGGACTGCGCGAGGACGACCTGCGCGAAGTGCGTGCTAACTCGGGCTTCGTGGAGGTGACAGTGCGACGCGGTTTATTTTCCGTCACGCCCGGTGTGCGGTACGAGGATATCGGTTATGCACGCTTCGATCGTCTGCGCGGTACGCGGGGCGAGACGAGTTTCTCGGCGACAGTACCGGGCGTCGCTGTCTCGTTCGATGTGACCGAGAATCTCACGATCTTCGCCGGCATGCATCGAGGATTCGCACCGCCACGAGTCGAAGATGCGATAGGTATCGGCGGAGCGAGTGTCGATCTCGACGCCGAATCTTCCTGGAACCGCGAAGTTGGTCTGCGCTGGCAGTCCCCCGAGGGGTTGAGGCTCGAAGTGTCGGCCTTCGACATGGATTTTGAAAACCAGGTGGTTTCCGCGACTCTCGCCGGCGGCAGCGGCGCAACGCTGACCAACGGCGGCGCGACACGACATAGAGGTATCGAGATGCTGGGGGAGTGGCGCGCGGACGCGCCACTCAGTCCCTACGTGCGGGTTGCGACGACCTGGTTGCGCGACGCTCGATTCAAGGGTGAGCGCTTTGCATTCGCGCCTATGGTCGACAGCACGACCGTGACTTTACAGCCGATAACGGGCAATCGCCTCCCGTATGCTGCCGAAGTTCTCGGCACGCTCACGATCGGGGCGGACTCGGCCAACGGCCTCGCCGTACAACTCGAGGCTCATTATGTGGGCGCTCTCTACGCCGACGAACTCAATACGGTGGCACTGAGCGTGGAGGGTCAGCGTGGACGAATTGGGGGCCATGCAGTTTGGAATGCGACGGTCAACTTCCACGCGAGCGATGCGCTCACCTGGTTTGGCGGCATCAAGAATGCAGCCGATCGGCTCTATATCGCCGATCTCAGCCGCGGCATCGTCCCGGGTGCGCCGCGACAATGGCAAGCCGGTTTCGAATATCGATTCTGATCGGGTAACCTTGCGGCCATCATGGATGGCGGTGGTAGCGAAGAAAATCGGCAGGTAAACGTGTTCGGCGAACCGCTCGCCGATTGCAGCCATGCGCCTAAAACCGGTTGGTACCGAAGCGGCTGCTGCGAGACGGACGCTGCAGATCGGGGCTCGCACACCGTATGCGCGGTGATGACCGCAGAGTTCCTCGCCTTCTCACGCTCGCGCAGGAACGATCTGTCCACGCCGCAACCGGGTTACGGATTTCCCGGACTCAAGCCGGGCGACCGTTGGTGCCTCTGCGCAGGCCGCTGGCAGGAGGCGTTCGAGTCCGGCTGTGCGCCGAAAGTGAATCTCAAGGCGACCCATCGACGCGCCCTCGAGATCATCGCCCTCGCAGATCTCAAGTCGCACGCCATCGATCTTGTCTGATTCTCTTGCGAGATCTGCGATGAGCGTGAGCGAGCGTGACGCATTCCTGCGCGGCTTCAAAGATCTCTGGCCTTCGTCGCCCGGAATCTTTGCGTGGGGACTGGTCACGGGCGTCGCTATGGTGAAGTCGGGTCTCGATGTTGGCGAGGCCGTAATACTCAGCCTGCTCGCCTATGCAGGCAGCGCACAACTCGCTTCGTTACCGCTGATAGCAGGCGGCGCACCTCTGTGGCTGATCCTACTCACCGCCACGATGGTGAATTTGCGCTTCGTCGTCTACAGCGTACTCGCACGCCCGCATCTTGCGCATCTGCCGGTACGTCGACGTCTATGGTACGGGTCTTTCCTCGGGGACATCATGTTCGCGCGCTTTTTGGCGCACATAGCACGCGAACCCCTGTGCCCGCATCGCGATCGTTATTTCTTTGGCGGCGGACTCGCTAACTGGATCGTTTGGCAACTGTCCTCGATCATCGGCATCCTGATGGCCACAATCATCCCGACTTCATGGGGCCTCGAGCTCGCCGGGTCGCTCACACTTGTCGCGCTCATCGTTCCGCTCTGCGCGCAGCGACCGGTGCTCGCCGGGGTCCTCGTCGCCAGCGTGACCTCGATCCTCGCGCATGGGCTGCCGATGCGACTCGGCCTACTCGTCGGTATAGGTGCCGGCGTGCTTGCCGCGTTCTGCGCCGAGCGGGTGGCCATCGGCGGATCTGCGGGAGGGCGGCGCTGATGGAAGCCTACGTCCTGCTCGCCATCCTCGCGATCACGGCGGCGACCCTCATCACCCGCTCAGGTCCGCAGTTCATCGATACCCGGCTCAGCCTGCCAGCCCGAATCGAGGCGGCGCTGCGCTACGCGCCCGCCTGCGCCCTGGCCGCGATCGCCGCGCCGGACTTCGTTTTCAGCGGCGATACGCTTCAGGTGACACTGACCAACCCGAAATTACTGGCTGGAATAGCTGCCACGCTGATTTTCGCGACAATTCGAAGCATGATCGCGACAATTGTCGGGGGGATGATGGTTTTTTGGCTCTCTCGTGCCCTATTAGGCATATGACACATAGCCAATAATCAGACTATCGTCTATTAATTGACACTCTGTCAGTGACGGCGCCAGAATCGCCGCCGCATGAGTCAACTCACGGAAAGACGTCTCGAGGAGCGCGAGCGCCGGCGCCTCGACATCCTGGATGCAGCCGAAGCTGTGGCCAGCGTCGTAGGCATCGAAGCCATGACCATGGATCAGGTCGCGCGCAAGGCACGCCTGTCGCGTGCGCTCGTGTACGTCTACTTTCGCGACAAGTCAGACCTGTTGATCGCCGTGTGCATTCGCGCCCTCGGACAGCTCAACGACCTATTCGGCGACGTCACCTCGCGTTCACTCGATGGCCGCGCGCAGGTACACGAATGCGGTCGCGCCTACGTCGCCTTCGCCCGAGAGTTCCCGGTGCGCTTCGAGGTGCTCGCCCATTTCGAGGCGCACTCGCCGGGCGGCGAACATGATCCCCTATACGAAGAGCTGATGCTCATCGGCGAGCGGCCGCACGCGAAACTCGTGCAGGCGATCGAGACGGGCATGCGTGACGGGTCGATCCGCAGCGAGCTCGGCCCTTCCACACTCGTAGGGTTCACGCTCTGGGGGCTCATGCACGGCATCCTGCAGCTCACGTTTCACAAGAGCGGCAGCCTGCAGCGGGTCGGTATCTCAGCCGACGAATTGATAGAGCACAGCCTGCGTTTCGCACTCGCCGGCTTATCGCCGCTTGACGAGGGCCGAAGATGAGCATGCATCGTGCATCGCTGACATCAGGCATCGCACTCCTCGTCGCGCTGCGCGTCGCGCTCGGCTCGGCGACGGAGGCCTATGCCGTCGACGCATTGCCGAAGGCCGATCGCGCACAAGCGGGGCCGACGCGCGAGGCAAGTGCCCAACTTGCCATCCAGAACCTGCGACCGGTCACGGTCGTGATCGAGGACCTCGTACGCGCGGGGCTCGGCTCGAACCTCGCTCTGAAGTCCGCCGCACTCGAGATAGAACGCAGCGAAGCCGCGCTCGATGCGGCACGTGGACGTTTTCTTCCCGAAGCGGCGATCGTAGGACGCTATACGCGAGCAGAGGGTGGTCGCGAGGTATCGCTGCCTCTTGGTGCGGCATTCAATCCGGTCTATCTCACGCTGAATGAACTTTTGGCTGCGAACGGTAAAGCGCCGCGCTTCGGGCTCATCGATGATCCGAGTTTCCTTCTGCAACGCGAGCGGGAGCAGGACACGCGAGTCACGGTGCGTCAGCCGCTCTACGCGCCGGCGATTCCCGCTGCGCTACGAGCGCAGCGCTCGCTGCTCGAGGCCAATGAATTCGCAAGGACCGCGCTCGCTCATCGACTGCGTCGCGATATCACCGTCGGTTATATCGACTGGCTGCGCGCCAATCGCGGCACGCTCATCATAGAGGCGAGTCGCTCGCTACTCGCAGAGAATCTGCGTATCAACGAGTCGCTGTTCCGCAACGGCAAGATCACTGAGGACCTCGTGCTGCGGGCT
>Ga0129333_10000331_pt1 | contig 36450 bp, 15 predicted proteins | sample CPB6_08_DNA_FD_94474 | JGI IMG/M metagenome (GOLD analysis project Ga0129333, IMG submission 94474) | Freshwater to marine salinity gradient microbial communities from Chesapeake Bay, USA - CPBay_Sum_0.6_0.8_DNA | ecosystem: Environmental > Aquatic > Marine > Coastal | place: USA: Chesapeake... | reverse complement strand
TTGGAGAACGCAGAACTAGCTTTTAATGAAGTTGATGATGTTCTTTATTATGGTAAAGGTACAGGTGGAGCAGGCGGTAGTGCAACAACAGTTGAAGCAATTGCCGGTAAAGGGGCTTTTGTAGGTTTAGCTGAAACTCAAACTATTACTGGAAATAAAACATTTTCTGGCACAGTTGCACTTGGTTCATCTGCAAGCGCTACAACTAAATCAGCAGGAGACAATAGCACGGCAGTTGCTACAACAGCTTATGTAGATTCGGCAATAACAGCTGCAACATATACTTTTACCCTGGCTGGTGATTCCGGAACTAGTCAAACAATTGATGATAATGAAACTGTAACAATTGCAGGTGGAACAGGCCTTTCTTCGGTCGCTTCATCAACAAACACTGTAACCATAAATCTAGATAATACGACCGTAACAGCAGGAGCATATGGTTCTGCAACTCAAATTCCAACATTCACAGTCGACGCACAGGGTAGATTAACAGCAGCTAGCTATGAGTCAATCTCTACATCATTAACTGTCGGCGCAGATTCTGGAACAGCAGATTCAGTAGCTTTAGCAACTGATACATTGACCTTTAGTGGCGGAGAAGGAATTGATACAGCTGTAACAAATAACACTATTACAATATCTGGAGAAGATGCAACGACATCAAATAAGGGAATCGCATCTTTTAGTTCCGATAGCTTTTCTGTTAGTTCTGGCGCCGTAAGCATTAAGCCTAGCGGAGTAAGTAATTCTCAGCTAGCTAATTCATCTATAACAATTGGATCAACATCCGTATCCTTAGGTTCAACCAGCAATACACTTGCTGGCTTGCAGCAGGTAGACATTGACAATATTCGCATTGATGGGAATACAATCTCCGCAACTGATACTAATGGTGGAATTTCATTGGACCCAAATGGAACAGGTCACGTTTCTGTTAATAGTGCAAGAATAGAAAATCTTGCAAATCCAGAAAATCCCCAAGATGCCGCCACTAAAGCTTATGTTGATTCTGCAACTCAGGGCCTACATATCCATGCAACCGTCAAAGTTGCAACTGGAGCTACTCTAGCTAGTATAACTGGTGGCTCTGTTACATATGATAATGGAACAGATGGCGTTGGAGCTACCCTTACTTTAGGAACTGCTTTAACAGCGTTAGATAATTACAATCTCCAAAATGGTGACAGAATTCTAGTTAAGAATCAGGCAACCGCAGCACACAACGGTATTTATATATGGGCTACTGGGGGTACAGTACTAACAAGAGCTAATGACTTTGATACAGCAACAGAAATTGCTGGTGGCGACTTCGTATTCGTTGATAGTGGAGATAATTATGGCAATACTGGCTGGGTAACTGCAGACGAAGTTAATACAGTTGGAACAGATGCAGTTAACTGGATTCAATTCTCTGGTGCAGGAACATATCTTGCTGGAACCGGATTAGTATTAGATGGTTCTACTTTTGATATCAATTTAGCTACAAACAGTGGCTTATTAATTACGTCAGATGAATTACAGGTAAATAGCACAATAGCTGGAAATGGTTTAACTTTTAGCAATGGCGTCATTGCTATTGGTGGAACTTCTGACAGAATATCTGTAACTTCAGACGCAATAGATATTGCTTCAACTTATGCCGGACAGTCAAGTATTACTACCTTAGGGACAATTACGACAGGCACATGGAATGGTACAACTATAGCGATAGCCAATGGTGGAACTGGCTCAACTAATGCATCAGATGCAAGAACTGCATTAGGTCTTGCTATTGGAACAAACGTTCAGGCATATGACGCCGAACTCGCTGCCATAGCTGGACTAACATCAGCAGCAGATACACTTCCATACTTTACTGGTTCTGGTACAGCCGCACTTGCTACATTTACTTCATTTGGTAGATCACTAGTTGATGATGCAGACGCATCTGCTGCAAGAACAACTCTAGGATTAGGGACAATTGCTACACAAAACTCAAACAACGTTTCAATTACAGGTGGATCAATTGATGGAATTACAATAGATGGTGGGACATTCTGACGTTAAAGGAATATGAATGAAATATGATGGTGATATAACATATAATCAAATACATTTTCAATATAATGGATTATATGTAGTTTCTCCTGAGGCTATTGAATTATCTCCAAATTTTGGCGGACTTAATTTATTAAAAGTAATTTTAATACAACCACCATCAATAAATAGCACATTAGTTTTTGTACCTACTCATTCAATTGTAATTTCTAGTGGAATAATTGATAATTCAGAAACATCATCTTCAATAAGCTTCACCAGTTTTAATAGTTATGGATTTTCTGAAATAGAAAAAATAAACGCAGACGCTTTTGCCATCTCTGCTTTAAGTAATTCAGAAAATACATCTGGTTATATAGCTATATCTGTAGATAAAAATGAACAATACGCATATTCATCAGCAAGCACAATTACTTTGGATAGCAACGCTGCTGGCACTATAGATATTACTATAATATCAAATGTTTAAAATAAGGAGCAATAATGTCTACAGATAAAGTAGTTGTTAGCGATACTGTAAGAATAACAGTAAAGTTTAAGGACATAGACTCTAGTGGTAATGAAGTAGATCTATCTCCAGTTCCACCTGTTCCAGTTATTATTAAAGATTCTTCTGGAACAACAGTTAATTCTGGTAATGCAACAAGTGTTTCATCTTCTGTTTATACATATGATTTTACACCATCAGAAGCAGATACTTATACTGTAAAATTTACTGGAACTTTATCTTCTGGAAATAATATTGTTGTTGAGCAAAAGCTATATGTATCTTCAACAGCAGAAGAATATAGACCAACTATAACACTAAAAGCTGATGAATCAATCACTTTTGCGCCAGATATAACTCCATTATATATAGATCCAGAAAGTTTGTTATCATATTTCCCCGATGCAACATTACTGGAAATAGGAGAAATAGTTCATAACTATTCTTTAGAAGTTAAAGAAATATATGGCCTTTTAAGCACAGAAGACGGTAGTAGTTTAAACTTTACAATGTTGGAATATATTAAAGCAGCAACAGCATGTGATTTAAGTAGAACTTATGGCTATGGTGGAGATGATGAGGTTTCTTTAAAACTTGGAGATCTTAATATAACTAATAGAACTATACCAAGAAATGTTGTAACAAGAAGTAACGCTACGACATGGTGTCAAATAGCTGCAGCGTTAAGAAAAGAAATGTTAGCAGCAAGAGTTGGTCCACGTGGAATATTGCCAAAGGGACTACCTGGAAAATCTAGCGGAACTGATGGAAAATTTATTGATCCAGACACAGGGAAAATAGTTTATTTATCAGATTTAGAATTATATGGTCCTGGAAGAAAAGTCCCAGAAGGCGATGACCCTATGCCAACAAGAGGTCTTAGAAAATATGATTAATACTAAAAAATCTTTTAATAAAATTCTTAGAGAATGGGGACATGACGTTTATATACAAAGAATACTACCAAACGGAAATCATTCAAATAAATTTGAAAGGGTAACAACTAGACAGGTTGGACAATCTGGTTTCACAAATAGTGATTCAGTACAAGAGCAACAAGAGGGGCTTATCGTTAACTATGACGCAGTATATTATTTTGCGGGAGAAATAAATCCTAAAGAAGGCGATAGGATTTATGAAAATTATTCAACTAGATCAAAAAATTATTCACTATTTAAGATGGACGCAGTTTCTCCAGTAAGAGGCAGGCTTGGCAAGATAGAATATTGGATAGTTGGCGCAACAAGAGAAAGATAAAAAATGTTAATCTTAAACGGTGGCCAGTCAGCAAAGTTTCAATTTGTTTTTTTTAATGATGGTCAATTATATGATCCAACAATATTAGCAACTCCTTCTGACATAACTGTTACTGTAGTTAGGGGTGAGCTTGGTTCTGGCCCAGTTATATCTGGTCCTTATTCATATCTTTTTCAGGCAGCAACTCCAACATCTGAAAATTATTTTGAAAAAACGTCAAATTCTGAATTTATTTTTAATTATACAATTCCTTCAAATCTATACGAAGGAGTTTATGCTGTCATAGCCCAGACGATGGGACCAACAGGATTGTTGCAATCAGAATCATATTTTGAAATAAAGCAATCTCAGGCTAACCTAATGCCAATAATTGCAATGTCAGAAAAAACTGCAGTTGTTAACTATAAGCCTACATATGAGCAGTTGAACTATGGTAATACAAATACAGTTTTATTATTGGGGCACGCAGACAACATAGGTTTAAATGTTCCAATTAAAATACAATCAATTCAACATGCAGTAGACATACTTGGCGCAGATAATTCTTCTCCATTGTTGAGGGGCGTATTTGATGCGTATAGTTGTGGAGCAAGAGATATTGTAATATGCGCAGTTGCTCCAATGTACGAATATATGCCAAATATTTCTTCTAGAAATACACCAACTGAAGCATTTAGTTATTTTAATGCAACGCCTAATTCTGAAACATTTTATGAAAAATATTATGAAAGACTTACAACAACATATGATTTAATAAAAGATTTAGATTTTGTTGACATTGTTGTTCCTTTAGAAGCCTCAATAATTAAAACAGATAATGTAGATTTTATTACTCAATTAGCTGATCATTGTGCGAATTTTCATAATTTAACAGGTTTTGTTCAAATAGGAGTAATTGGTTCTCGTAGTGGAGGCATTTCGTCAAGTGATATTAATCTAATTAAAAATAATACCGTTTTAGTTAATAAGCTAACTGAATACAGTGGAAATAATATAGCATCTGACACGGGTAGATATGTTATTCCAATTTATGGTGAAGCAATATTTAAACATAAACAAGTGAATTTTGCGTACGATGCATCCGTTGCAGCAGCTGTTGCAGGCATGTTAGCCAGCTCAAATTTTGATAGAGCATTGATAAGAAAAAAGATAACATCAGCGATGTCCGTATACGGCGGAGACTTAAGTCATGAAGAGTATTTAGAGCTTGATAATATTGGCATCAATACAATATACCGTGGAAATAAAAGAAATAGATCATTGCCATATGAAGTATATTTAACTAATGAATATACTTTGGCAATTAATTCATCACCGTACAGTAAAGCATCTCAGATGCGCCTAGTTGCATATATTGTATCTCAGATTAAGTCATATGCTGATGTTGCAATAGGAAAATTCAACTATGATGCAATTACAGCAAATGTAACTCAAATGCTACAAAATTTAAAAAACGAATCTGCTATAACAGATTTTTCTATTAAATCTGAAATAGATTTATTGAATAAAGGAAGTATTATATTTTATATAGAATTAACTTGTTCTATAGGTCTTAAAAAAATAGGGTTTGGTATATCAGCAGGACCAGGAGCTTAATATGGTTTATTTAAATAATAATTGGGGAACAAAATCATCGCCAACAGCTTTCCCTGAGTCAAATTTAAAAGGCGGATATGTTAGATTTGCAGCGCCACTGCAAGCTAATGGAAATTTAACATATCTTGAATTTATAACAGTTGTAAAAAGATTATGGGAAGAGAGCCATCCTCAAATACCAATACTTCCATTATCTTTAAATAGAGATACTTCAGTAACATATAGTGAATCTTCATCAACAACAAAAACATATAATTCAATAACCGGTTGGCCAGAAACTGATGCAAAAACAACTGGAACAGATATTTCTGTTAGAGAGCTTTCTACAATGCCAACAACAAATACTGTTACTCAATTAGATCAGTTTCCAGCAATAATTGGTTATAGTATGGAATTAAGAAAAACACATAGTACAGAACCAAAGCCAAAAATGAGGCAAATACCATCTGATAGAAATATTACCGTATATGGTCAAAGGTTCCAAAATATTATTGCGTTTACTATAATGAGTAAAGTTGGATCTTTTCAAGCAGAAGATGGATCCCAGTCATCTAGAGATGACCTAGATGCCGCGGTGTTATGCGATCAAATTATTGAAGCATTTGAAGATTTTATGATGGAGTACACTCCTGTTTTCAAATTACTTGGCGCATCTGAATTATTCTATTCTAGAAGGTTATCAGATTCAGAAGTTAATAGAGAAAATAAAGATATTCATAAAAGAGTCGTAACATATTTGTTAACTACAGAAAAAACATTTGCAACAACACATAATAAGATAGAGCAAATAGCTTTAGATGTTAGAACGTGGATGGCATACGAAAAAGATATGATACAAAGAAATCAAGCAACACCAAATTATGAAGATACACCATCAAGTATTATAGATTTATATCAAACAGCAACACCAAATAGTTAATTATATACATATATATAGGGTGTCAATTTTTTATTGACAGTTGTTTTTAATTCGTAACCATTACTATATGAGAAGAGTTTATTACAGTTTAATAGTCGGAGGTTTATAAATAAGATGGCTATACCCGGAGTAACAACATTAATTAGAGATCGCTTGTATACATCAACGCGCCAAGATGCCCCTAGTGGCCCAAGAATCGTTGCTATTGCAAAAAGAGATACAGCAGATCTTACCGGAGGTATTTCTGATCTAGATGTAGTGAGAGCTACTAATGAAAAGGATGTTATTAATGCTTTCGGCAATGGTTCTGATTTACACAGAGCATATTTAGAGCTCGCCATAGGTGGGGCTACACAAATTTATCTAGTACCACTTCCAAGCAATACTGCCTTTGACTATACAGAAGGCGATATTACAAGTGGTGGAACCAGCATTTTTGATGCTGCGTTTGTAGCAGCAGAAGCTTCTGTTCCAGACATAATTATTCCTTGGGGTCGCGGTAGCAACTCTTACGATTGGGAGTCTCCAGCAACACCGGGAAATGATAGAGAGTATGGTTTTCATGCAAATAACTCTGCAACAATTTCAAAGAATTGGTCATACAAGTGCGGTGTTAAAGCAAAGGAAATATCTGAAAATACCAATCCATGCGTAGTTGTGCTTGGAATTAAGCCATATTTAACTGGCGTAACAGAAGCTATGACACCATCACAGGTCGCCACTCATCTTGGAATGAGTAATTCTCCACAAAGAATAACAAATCTTCCTGATAGAGATAGCTCAAGCATGGGTGACGTTGGTCCATATGTTGTTGTTATTGCTACAGAAATTAAACCAGTTGGATATTCTTCAGTTGATGCAACACCAGCAGACTTTGGATATTCAAACGGCGCTGCTTTTCTAGCTTCTTCACTTAGTAAGCTAGCATCATATAGTGCAATTATCAATAAGCCAATCTATAATGTTCAGTCAATAAGATATGTTCCAACAAGAACGCAGCAAACTGCTCTTAGTAATTCTGGCGTAAACTCTGCAATTGTTAATTTTAATAAGATTCCAGTATTTGGTGAAGGCTTAACATTTGGCAAATCAACATCAGATTATACAAGACTAACAACAAAGAGAATTATTGACGAAGCTACTAACGTCATTAGACAAGTGTGCCAGAGATATATCGGTGAACCATCAACAATTCAAACAAGAAATTCAATGGAAACAGCGATCACTTCTGGCCTAAGAGGTATGCAAATTCTAGGTGCCATATTGGACAGTGACTTTACAGTAAGTTATGTTCCATCACAAAATAAGGCGATTGTAGACCTCGTTATAACACCTGCCTTCGAACTTAAGAATATCGAAGTTCAGGTAGCCATTAACCTATAATAATTACCGATTGGAGGGTAAATTAAATGGCCGCAGAAGAATATGATGGATTATCCACAAAGTATTTAAATACATATACAACATTCTCAGGTGCAGACATTGTAGCTACATTTGGTGGTGTTGAAATTGGTGCTCTTTCTGGAATTACTTTCTCTGTAACAAGAGAAAAGGCACCAATATACACAATGGGCTCACCAAACCCACGCTCTTTCTCAAGAGGCAAAAGAGGTATTGCTGGTTCACTAATTTTTACCGTTTTTGATCGCCCAGCACTATACACAATGCTTGATAAGAACTGGGCAAACGATAAAAAGATGTTCTTTTATACAAGAACACATAACGCCATTCCTTCCTCAAGCCTGGCTAGAAGAAGAGGAATTGCCCCAGTAGGGGAAGACAATGTTGGCATCACTAAGGTTGTTCCTTACTATGCAGACCAAATTCCACCATTTGATATAACAATAACATTTGTAAACGAATATGGTCAGTCAGCAGTTAGATCAATATTTGGAGTAGAACTCCTCAATGAAGGATCTGGTGCGTCAATGGATGATATTGTAATTGAAGAGACAATGACCTATGTTGCTCGTGAGCTAGGTCCAATGTATTCAGTTGCAACAGATCCACTACTTGATGCAGATATTAACCAGACAAATTTCATGAGTGGTAGTACTCTTAATTCAGAGATTATTCGTCCCTGATAAAAAACTGATTTAAACAGCAAGGGTGCATGGGGGATTCCTTCATGCACCCTTGTATTATTAAGGAGTAATAGTGGCAGAAGTAGTAAAATCGGTCGCTCCACCAGTATACGATACTAAAAATTTAGTAGATCCAACTGGTTCATATCAAGAGCCATATGAAAAATATATGTCTTTTTCTGGAGCTGATGCAGTAGCTGTTTTTAATATACCCCCAATAGGTTCTAATCCAGGAACAGAAGATTCCGGTGAAAGCCTTGTATTTGGAGAGCTTCAAACAATATCTTATTCTATTCACAGAGAAAATTCGCCAGTAAGAACTATAGGCCACGTGAGCCCAAGAGGTTTTATTAAAGGCGGTAGAACAATCGCTGGAAGCATGATATTTACCGTATTCAATGAATACGCTTTCTATAAAATAAACAAATATAGAGAAATGCTTAATAAGCAAGGTAATTATTTTGCACCATTAGCTGATATGTTGCCACCATTTGATATAGTTTTAACTTTTATGAATGAATATGGTACGGCTTCAAAGATGAAAATATTTGGCGTAACAATTGTAGATGAAGGTCAAACCGTATCAATTGATGACCTAATAACTGAACAAACTTATACATATATGGCTAGAGGCATACAACCTCTAATAACTATGCACTATGATGATCCAAGTTCAACTCTTAGCGCAGAAGTTAAAGCAAGAAATATATCAATAACAAAAAATATATTTGGCGATACAGTAACAAATGATTTGGCAGCACTGTATGCAAGAAATATGTCAAATACAGTCGTCAGACCATAGGGTGATATAAATGCCACAAAATACTCAATATACATTTAATCCATTAAATAATGAGATAGATAGAGTCTGGGCAGGCAGATCCTCAAATAATCAAAGGTCAATTAATTCTTATTATGATTATTATTTTAGTGGTGAAGATGTTAGAGTTTTTATTGACGGGTTATTTGCACCAGAAGATGAACTTGATATAGCGTCATTTGCCTACATGGTTAGACAAGAAAAGCAGCCGCTATATGGTTTTTGGTCTTACAATTATGATGCAATGATGCTGGGTACTAGAATTATTACCGGTGAAGTAACCATTATGACAAGATATCCAAGAAGAATGACGGAGATGCTTGAAAAAGCTGCTGTTGCTAGAGCAACAGATCCAACAAGAAGAACAAATGAACAAAGAATAGTTTCAAGACTAAGAAATGAAAATACATTAAATAATGAAGATGAAAAAAATATACAAAAATATTGGGGCTATAGTCAATTAGATAGAATAACAGAAGATCAATATTTAACAAACAATACTATTGATGGGCAAAATAATATTTTTAGCGCTCATCCACCATTTAATTTTGTTATACTATATGGTGTAGAAGAAACCGCAATAACACCATTTAACGCAAGATCAACAGAAGATTTAAGAATTAATGATAATATAGATAGACTAATGCAGGCAGATATTAACCAAAGAACTGTTAAAATTAACAACGTTGTTAGTCCTATGAAAATAGTTTTACAAGAAGTTAATCTTATTAGTATGTCAACAGCCTATACTCCAGGTGGTCAGCCAATAGGGGAAAGTTATCAGTTTATGGCCAGAGATTATTATTTTACAGAAGCTGATCTAGGTTTTATTAAAAATCTTAGAACATCTTCACCTACCACAACAGGTGCAGCAGCAGTTCCAAATAATACTCCAGCTACATCAACTACTGGGCAAACTCCTGTTCAAGGAAATTCAGGTGGAGTATAGTTTTTTGTATAAAAATGTGATATAATTTGTTTTGATTAATCAATTAAATTAGGAGAAGACATGTCAACAGATAAAAAAGTTGTAGTTTCAAACGTAGAAAATATTTTAGAGGATGATTTAGAAATCACTAAAATTAACTTAGAAGTTGAAGATATAGTAGAAGAAAACTCTGATTCAACTTTAGATAATGAAGAAGATTTTCAGTCAATAGATGACCTTCCTGATGATCAAGAAATATGGACAGATGGTCCATCTGCAGGTCAGGTAAAAGAGTGGAAAAAAATATATGGTGATGTTTATGTAACATCTATTACGTATGACAAGCATGTCGCTTGGCGCTGTTTGAATAGAGCAGAGTATAAACAAATTGTCAAAAAAATGGAGCAGCTTGTTCAAGGCGGACAATTGACTACCGCAGAAGCCAATCTTTGGAACGAAGAAACAATTGCAGAGACTTGTATGCTATTTCCAGTTTTTGATAAAAATAAAGCAGTTGGCTTTATGGCCGGAGTTCCTTCACTAATTGCACAAGAGGTATTAGAAGCATCTGGTTTCGTCGCCTTAGAGGTAAGACAACTCTGATATGTTAGATCCTAATGTCATTTTTTCTTTAAAAAAGAAATATGGCAATATATATGCAGTTAGTATAAAAAATGTTGATGTTGTTTTTAGGGAATTAACTTTTTCTGAATTTGATTCAATTCAATATTATCAATCACTTGAAGATTTTTCTTCAGCAGATATAGAAGATTTTGTTCTTGCGTATTCTGTTGTTTATCCGGAAAATTTTGACATAAATACAATACCTCCTGGCGCAGTTTCTTCGTTAGCTCAAGATATATTAGATTTATCTGGATTTGTTTCTCCATCTTTAGCTAAATTAATTATGGATGAAAAAAGACTTGAAATAAATGAAGTTAAAAATTTAATGAAGGCGTTTGTGTTGGCTACTATTACATCATATTCTGTTAAAGAATTAGATGATATGACATTTTCTGAATTAGCAGAAAAAGTAGCTCTTTCAGAAAAAATTATAGAAATTAAACAAGCTATAAATGGTATACCTTCTTCAAATATTTCTCTTCAGCTAATAGATCCAGAAGAAGAAAATCAAAAAGAAAAACAAAAAGCTGCAAACCACAATGCATCAAAGATGCCGGGAGCAGCTGCATACGAAGATCCTATTGCTAAAAAGCTATGGGGCGGCTAATATATAGGAAGTTAAATTGATTAGAGATCCTGGTCCAATACACAATTTAGGATACAGTGTTACGTCTCGCGATATTCCTATGATGGACGGTGAGGAAAGGGGCGATAGCCCTAATTCTGGTTTTATAGCAAAGGCTCTTAATGGGCATCCAGTTTTAAGATTTATTGGGGTAGCTGGCGCATCCATTGCTACAATGACTGTTTTGTCTAGGATGACAAAAAGTGGTGGATTAAAACTAACAAAATATCTTCAAGATAGTGCAGAGGCCGCACAAGAAATTGGTCAAAACAATCTAACTACAAGATTATATTCTAGTTTAAAATCTGCAAGAAGAGAGTTAGATGAATTAGCTGGATTAAATAGAACAATAGATGGAGTTGATGCAAATCAAATTGATCCATATTCTCAATTAGTCTATGATAGAGCTGGTAAATTAACTACAGGTGATGTTAGGCTAACCTCTAGAGGAACACATTTTAGAGGTGGAGAATTAAATCAAGCCGGACGAGGTATTACCTCTGAACCAGCTGCAGTTTGGAATTATAGAGATGAAGTTCAAAGTAGGATGGTTCGTCTGGCAAGACGACTTCCCTACGAACTACCTGCATTATATGTTGGACAAAAAGCAGTTGTTGATCCAATATTTGGTAATGAATCGCAAAAATCAAAAGTAAAATGGTACAATCCTGTTGATGTTATTACTGATTTTGTTAAAACATCAACCATAAATACCGCAACAATGCTTATGCCGTTTGAGGCAGGTGGCGCAGCCATAAACAGTGCGAAGAGTTCACTTCACACATTCAGATATTCAATGGGCGATTTAAGTCGCCTAATGCCATCTGGACAATTGTCTCCTTCTCAAAAAATGTTTGTCAATCTTTCAGATTTAACTGCTGCAGTAGGTCACGATCTGGGTAGATTAACTAATTCTATTTTAAAATTTTCTACACAAAGTTCTGGCGCAATACAGGCAGCAACCAAAAATTATTCAGCCGATAGACCATCAATTACTCAGTCTATGCACAGAGCCCGAAATACTTCTGCGATAGAAAGATATCGCACTAGCGCAGAAACATCTAAGATAAAAAAAGCAACAACTTTTGTTAAAGATTTAGTTTTTGGAAACTCATCAAGTTCTAATTATGGAGCTATTGATATATTTCCTGGAATTAGAGGAGTCAATGCTTCAATAAGACAGGGTATAAATGAATTTAAACTTCTAGGTCAAAGTTATGACGTAGTAAGTGGTGCTGTAGCATTTGATAGGCAGCTGTTGAGTATGCGTGGAGCAAACGCTGCTCAAGAGTTAAGATCTGGTATAGGCAGAGTCCAAGATATGCGCTTGGATAGAATGACGCGTTTAGCAAATAAGATATCTGTGACTGGAACTGGCAGGACTGGACAAGATAGATTTACGACATCTGAATTCCATAAGATGTTCACAAAAAATGAATACAAGAATTTATTAGAAAAACAAATATTAGAAAAGTCTGGTGGACAAGCAGGTAGTGATGAATTCAGGCAAAATTTAAGACTTTTTATTGATAATATTAATGTTGAGCCAAAAATAACAAATAGTGCAAGAAGTATAACTATAGGCGATTTAAAATTAATCCGGGAAGGAGACGACGCATATAACGCCATAATGAAGCGATTTTCAACTATCGCTGGCGAAGACGCTATGGCTAATATTTTTAGCACAAGAGCTCTTGATGAGGCAATAAAAAATACTAATAGAATTTTTTCTTCTAGAGAATTTAGAAAAAATTTAGACATTACAATAAAGAAGGGTTTTGATGCACAGTTAGATATCTCGGCTGTTAGAGCTGGAGAAAAAATTCTTAAACCCAAAAAAGCAAATTACGATAATTTCTTAAGAATATCTGGTCCAGATTCAACTGAATATGAATTTTTGGTGAAAAAAACTGCAGAGACATTAGGTGTTTCATTAAAAGATGCAAATGGTAGAGCCATAAGTACTTCTGTGGTTGCAGATAAACTTAAGGCTTTTGATTTAGATGCGCAAGATTATGGTTCTCTGAGATCTTTTTTGGTTAGAAATAAAAAAATGACAACTGGAATATTTCCAGGTGGATATAACGTATTTGGCTTAAAGCAGTTAACGATTGACGAAGCTGTTGGCAGAGGGATGTATTCTCATCTTGGGCAAGATAAACAGGATATAATTCGTACAATGGCTGCAAAAATTGCGGCAAGAGATCCAATTGCATCTAGAGAAAGTGTTTCAGCTTTATCTGGAATGTATACAACAGCTTCTGGATTAAATATAGATTTGTCTGCTTTAAAAACAATAGGTTCATCAATAGGAAATTTTTTAGCTAAAGATATAAAAATTCCAATAGTTAACTTTAATCCAGTAACACTGTTTGGTAAAGGATCTTTTGATGAAATGTCAGGAAGAGTTCCTTATCAAATAGTTGCCGGAAGAACAGTTCAGCCCTTTTTGCCAGAAGGAACACAAAGGGCAGATTTTTATACATTTATTAGTGGAGGAAAAACAAAGGGTCAAGTTATTGGGTATACAAGAGATCCGGTAAGTGGCATTTATTCTTCACAAGAATTAGCAGGGTTATATAGGCCAATAGTCTCTTCAAGTAATGAAATGCTTGCAAGAAATGCAAGAATAGCGGCTGCTAGAAAAGTCAAAGGTAATAATTTATTAAACTTTGATAATGAGACTTTTAAACCTTCTCCTTTATTGTCTAGACTTGGTTTTAGTGATGAGTCACAAAGGACTTTTGGTAGAAGGGTTGCAAAATTTAAGGATGATTTTAATTTTACAGTAGATCAACCGGAGTCAATACCTCGGTTAATAGGTAGATTTAAGAATAGATCAACAGATATTTATAATCCTAATGTTATTAATAGACTAATTGAAGGTCAGACTATTGCTACAAAATCTGGCAAGATGCGGATGAACATTGTTCAAGGCGAAGATGACTTAATACGATCTGCAAATATTGTAGATGATGTTACTGGCGCAGAAATGGTATCTCAAGCGGACTTATTAAAAGCATTTGAGGCAAATAGAAAAAGAATATATGGATATGGATTTAACCAAAAAGTAATGCAGGGCATGCAAAGACTGCAAAGTCTTTCTGGTGTATACGATGATATTTTTGGTCCTAACGCAACTTTAACAGAAAAAGTAAGTGTTGCAAATAGATTAATAAACACTGTTAATACAGACGCTAGGGCAATATCTGCTTTAGGGTTTGATTCTCAAGCCTATCGTCAATCAACTAATACTTTACGTAAAATATTAGAAGAGTCAGATCTTTTGTCTGGAACTCAAATTAAGGGTAGATCTCCATCAATAGTCACTAGAGAAGACCTTTTAACTAATGAAATATTTAAACAGTTGACTTTAAGACAGAGTCTTCTTGGTGGAAATAGAGATGAAATATTTCAAGAGCTACAAAAAGTAATAAGTCAATCAGGTCTTTCTTCTGGACAGTTGGCAGAGGCTCAAGCAGCTGCTAGTGGTATTTTATACAAACTAAGCTCATTTAGTGCAAACAGGTCTAGTCTTAGTGAACTTCAAGTCCAATTAAGGGCATTGAATAATGTTAATGCTCAATACACTTCTTCTGGCGTTATGGGAGAAGCAGCAAAATATTTTAACCAACCATTTATAACCGGTTCAATAAATAGGGTTCAAAACGATAGATTTGGTGTAGTAAGAGATTTTGTCTATAAGAGATTTTCTGCATCTCCATATCAAATATCTGATTTAGCTACTGACTCATTGGGCTCTGCACGCGGTCCTGGCATGGATGTAACCTTAGTGCCAACGTTTGGTACAGTATTTGCAAGAAATCCTGTACAAGCTTCTTTAAGTGTTGCTGGAGTTAACACCTATTCTAATACTCAAGCATATTCTAGTGCGTCAGTACCCATATCTCATGGCATAGAAAGATTGAATAGATACTTTGGTGCTGCCGGCATGAAAGTTGATCCAACTCAATATTCTGGTCCATTAAGTCTTTTTGCAAATGGGATGATAGGTAGGAGAGTATTGCCATTATTTGCTGCTGGAACAGCTTATATGACTGCGGATAGAACTCTGGGTGGTTTTGTTAATGAAAAAGATTCAAGAGGAGAGAGAATATATTCGCCCCTCCTTTTGGGGGGCGTTGCCAGGGGAGTTGTAGAGGCTCAGGCTTTTGGTGCAGGTCTTATTCCTGGAGGAATGTCTTATCAGGAAAAAAGAGAGCAGCTTGTTGACGGAGAAGTTCCTATAAGACAAGGTAGATTTTGGCCATTAGGCAATACTCCTTTCCAGGGTGGAAAAGTAATGTATTACAGGCCAAGTTGGTATAGAAAACTTCAAGGCGGAGCTATGTTTACATCGGACACTTATGGTAGTCCAATGGAAAAAGCATTATTTTACACTGATATATCACCACTAAGACCTTTGGATCCATATAGATTTGAAAGAAAGCATTATGAGGATAGACCTTATCCAGTAAGCGGAGAGTATTTTAGTGGACCATTTGGTCCAATGGTGCCAATATTAAATGCAACAGTTGGAAAAATTTTAAAACCACAAGTTTTGATGCACGAACAGGAATTAAATCAAGGCTTAGCTTCGTATGTCCCAGCTGGACAATCTGGAGCATACAATGCGCAACCTTATGCTGCTGCAGGGATTACATATTCTTCTTCTGGTGTTCCAAATCAACAATTTGGCCTGATGAGAGGCGGATCTTTTGGTTCCTATTCAAATTATATTTCTGCATCAAATACAAGAGCTGCTTCAGCAGCTGGTAGCTTAAACACCGCCTCCAATTTAGTTTCTAGTTTAATTTCTTCGGCAAACTCGTCATACACATCAGCTGCCTATAGTCCATATGGTGGAACATCTTTTTCTAATCCAGTACAATTTGGTCCACCTAAAGTATCTGGAGTAATGCCACAAAGAATAGTTCCATCTGGAGTCCCGCTATCGCCTGATATGGCAAATATTCAATTGGGCGAAATAGGCTATAGAATGCAGGAAACCTTAGGTATATATGGTTTTGGACTATCTACATTAAGGGAAAAATTTGGATTTGGTCAAGGAGATTTTGAGCCGCAAAGAAGTGTTTTACAGTCGGCAAGTAAGGCTTATGGGACTAGTCGTCAATTTTGGGATTTAAATTTAGGTGGTTTAGGTGACCTTCCGCTTCCTGGTCGTAGCGCATTATCAAGTATAGAATTTTCTGAAATAACAAGAAGATTTATTCCAAAAGATAGAACAGGTGTAGACTATTTAAATCCAATTCAAAATTTGATGGGTCAACAATATCCTTTTCTTCCTGGTTCAGAATATTTTACAGATTTTACTAGAGGGGATCCATTCACTAGGGTTCAGGAAGGTGAAGTTAGATTACCCGGAGTTGCCTACGAAAGGTTTAACACATTAAGGTCAGATGAAACTGGTAGGTATGGTTTACTTGATCAGTATAAAATATTGGGCGATGTTGCTTCTTACTCTAAACAATTTAAACTTTTGGATAAACAATTAAGTAAAAGTTTAACTGATCCAGCAGAAAAAATGTTGTTTCAAGATCTTCAACAAAGAGTAGCAGAAACTCAAAGAAAAGAAACATTTACAGATTATCAATATAAATATTCTTCTCCAGAAGAAATGAATATGAATCCTACAGAATTTAATATTCGTAGAATAGGGGAATCTTTAGTTCATAAAGATAACATTATTAATACAAAAATTTTAAATAAACATACGGCTGTTGAAGATTGGGAAAAGAACAATGTTTATGGATCAACTTTTCCAGAATGGCAGAGACCATTTGAAAGTTTCATAGAACCAATGTTTTATAAAGCATCAAATAGAGATCCATTAACTGCAGCATCAGCTATGGGTATAGCTGGAAGTTTTTTTGGCGCGACACAAAGAGGCAAGGGCATTATGTCAATATCCGGTGCCTTAGCGGGTTTAGTTACTTCAAGTTATCAAAACGCTAAAGAAATTATAACCGGTGAAGAGTTTATGCCTCTGACTAGAAAAAAGGAATTAGCTCTAGAAGAATATACTGATATTTTATCTTATGTTAAAAATAAAAGACTATCATCAATGGCATATGCGGCTGGAGACGGCGCAGCAGCAAACCAGTTTAGAATGGCATCAGAAAGAACAATGTATGGAGCAAACTTAAATAATCCAGATCTAGAAACACTATCGCTTGCTATTCCAAAAAGAAAAAGAGAGCATTTTAAAGCAATGATAAATGCCCCGGTTGAAGAAAGGGAAAGAATTTTAAAAACTGCACCTAGATTAGAAAGACGATTTTATCAAGCTGCTTGGGGAATGGCTGTTGAGCAAAGACCAGAATTAGATGAGTATTTTGCTCAACATGAACTACCCGATGCCGATTGGGAAGGATGGCATCCAAATACAAACATGGAACATGTGAAGATTAAGATGGGTCAATCTATGGGTCTAGAAATGTCTCAAATGGGTTACTATCCACAGCAGATACGTGAAGCAAATCTAAGTAATCCAAGTTATCCTAATTTTGGATTTGAAAGTCAAGTTTCTAATATAGACAGAATTAGAGCACTAATATCAAGAATCGGTATAAATGGAAATGTTAGCGCAATTAATAACTATTCTGGCTCAGACAACTATAATATATTAGCTGGTGTTAGGTAATGGATTTTTCATATCTTTTAAGAGATCTTCCTATAGAAAAACAACTTCTTGTAATGAAAGAAGCTTTATATAAATCAACCGCAGGTAGACAAAATTTAATTGAAACCATAGAAGAAGATGGTCAATTAAAATTTAGAGTCAATTTTTATAGACGCACAGAAAATAGTTCTGGTCAAGAGGTTCTTACCAGAAAAGTTTTTCAAGGTTTACGAGAGGCTTCTGAAGAAGTTTCTTCATATAAAATTTCTGAATTTTTTAATTTGGATCCACAAGCAGGAGTTGTCTCAAATCAATATAGAGATGTTAGTGCTATTTTGGAAGCAATTAATGAAGGCGTAACTGATCCATCTAAAAGAATTAGCGCTCAGATAGCAATATATAAATCAGAAAATAAGTCCGATGCGTCGGTGGCTCAATTTATAAAAGATATGCAGAGTTTGCAAAGAGATCAGGGCATGGTGGTTATGACAGACGACAGTGCTCTTGTTGTTAACTATATACAGGGCGATAAAATTCTATCAACTAATGAATCTATAGATATGTTAGTTAAAAACAATAAACAAATTTTAAATGCAGAAGAAGTAAATCGTGCATTATTGTCTAGTGATCCACAAAAAGAATTGAATAGTTTATTTAGCAAAGCTGCTAAAAGATATAAGGGCATTTATTCTCCAAGAGACGTTTCACTAGCTGGTGAGGCATTAGCTGAGTTTTTAGGCGTTGACCCGAGTATGGCTAGACAGCCTTTAATGGACGCTTTGGGTAGTAAAATGCTAGTTACTTCAGAAATGTTTGAGATGTTAGCTGAATATTCTGGAATTAATACAATTGATAAATTAGGAAAAAATATAACTGAACAAACACAGGATTCAATAGTTTTAGCAAGACATAAGATTGGCCAAATGCAGGGGGGAATAGGCTCAATAGATTCTTATTTAACTGAACTTGAAAATACTGGTAAAACAATAAATAGAGTAAATATTAAAACAAGAATTCAAGAGTTAATTGCGCATACAATTGATAGCGGAAAATATAATCCATCTGGTGGACTTTTTGGTATTGATGAAGTTAAAACTAAATTAAAACAAATGGGTGATAATGACGATTATAAAATAATTAAAGGTATGATAGATGAAATAAGTAAAGGTTTTGATGGATCTGGCTTAATGAATATGGAAAATCAAAGAGGATATAAAAAATCTTTGGGACAAAAAATAGCAGCATTAATGCAACAACCAAATTTAACTTCAGAACAAAAGAAAGAAATAGTTGCACTTCAACAAGAATATGATCAAATAAGTCAAAACATATCACAAGGCACTATTAGAGGCTCTATTCGTTTTGGCCAAGACTCCCCCACGTATATGCCCAAAGGTGCCCTGGCTTCAGAGGAGCTTGGTAAAGTAAGTGCGCAGATAAACGGATCTGTATATGAAGTTGATTTAAAAAAATATATGGCTTTGTTTTCTGAAACAATGATGAAAAAAGAAGTTGGTTCAGCAAAAGATGTCCCAATATTTAATTTAAGCGGATTAACAGAATCAAAATCAACAGTCTACGCAGATCCAATGCTAATTTCATTTCATGATGCAACTTTTGCATCTGAACAAGATTTTAAGATGATGCAAAAAATGCGTCAAAAAGTAGAAGCAGAGATGGCTGCAATAATACATAATGGTCGTTTATCTGATGATCATGAGATTATAAGAATGGCTCGCATGATGGCAAATGGAACGGGTGAAATGGTTTTGCCAGAACAACAGTTTTCAAAATTATTAAATGCAAATTGGCAAAATGCAATACTTGAAGCACACATGTCAGGAGCTAGCATTACTTCATATGGGTATATGAATGCAATTTCAGATTATTATAGAACCCAAATGTATACTTTTAGGAAGGGGATGTATCTTCCTACAATGTCAGAGATTTATAGATTTGCCATTAACTCTGAAGCTAATGCCGTTAGTGGGGTTTCAAGTGCAGCAAAATTATTAAATCAAAGTGCTCAAAGTATTGACATTGGTGGTCAGTCTGTTGATGTTGCTCAATTCAGATTAAGAAATCACCAACTATTACTGCATCATGATGATGTCAGAAGATTCTATCATGTTTTGGGTGGATTTGACTTGGACGACAAAGCTTTGCCAATTGTTGGCACATATATGTCAAATGGTCAAAGAAGATTAGGTTTTTCTTTAGTTCGTCAACCAACTGGTCAAGAAGAAATAGGTAAACTTCTTTCTCTTGTTGATGACCAAGAATCATATAGGGAAATGTTTAAAGGAAACAAATACTTTATGCAAACCTTAGAGGGTATGGCTGAAGCCGGAGACGCTGACGCTCAAACTTTGTTTAATATAATGCAATCTAATTCATCTGTACAAAATTTTACAAAAATGGAAGAAACAACAATAAGAGTTTTAGATGAAGTTTATGGTGGTAATTTACGAGTTTTTGATAATAATTATTTTAATGCTCAAAAGCTTTCGGCTTCTCAATTAATTTCTATGGCAGGGGGAAATCCAGATTTTGGTCAAATGGGTGTTAGAAAACTTCAAGCTGAATCAAAGCGTTTAGAAATTGCAAAAGCGGTTAGGGAGGTTATAGACGAAGATGCGTCACTATTTGATGCGCAAACTGCACAAATGTTAAGAGCAACTAATGATGATGAAATTTTAGGAAGACTAGGTCAATTAGTTAATCAAAATAATGAAACTATTCAAAATATTATAAATAGAGCTTATTCAAAAGTTGATTTAAATAGGGCTTTAAGTATTGTGGATGGGAATCAAAGCTCACTTGGGTTATACATCAACAGAGCAACAATAGCTGGCCATTGGTTAAACCAAGTTGAAAAACTTGGCAGTTTAACTAATGATGAAATGAGTTATATTAACCAATTTGGTAAAGGGCAAATATCACTTCTCCCAACAGAAACTCCAGTTGACTTAACTCAAACCATGACTACTGGTCAACTTAAGGCTCAAATGAGCGTTCTTGAAATTGCTGGACAGCAAGGTACAGAAGAAGACGCTATAAGAATCCTCCGTAGTGCGTTTCCGTCAATTGGCAAAGATGCTATTAGCGCTGGTGGTGGCACAGCAGAAATAACCGCTTCGTTAAATCAAATTAATCCAGTAAGAATGATGTCTAGACAATTGGGTTACTTTAGAGCTGGTGGCAAAAGTGGAGTTATAGATGTTATGTTTTCAACTTCTGGAAAATTAACTGGAGATGATCTTAAGGAAGTAATCCAAGGTATGACTGAGGGTTTTGTGGCAAAAAGACAGCATTACATGAGTTCTGGAATGCAGCAGCAAGCAGATGAACTTTCTTCATCAATAGCAACAATGCAGGGTTTTGTGCAGCGGGGGGATGTTGATGAAATACAAGAATATTTAAAAACAAGTGGTATTTTTGCTGGTGCTGAGAATCCATTGGCAACAATAAGTAGGTTTTCTGCAGAAGGACAACAAAGAAAAATGTTAGCTGATAGTCTTATTTCTGTTGCAAATCAATCATTTCTTGCAGAAAGACAAAAACTTCTTGCGGCAAGCGATTTTGTTTCTCAGGCTACTGCAAAAAGTGTTGTTGATGAATTAGTTGAAAATCATGCAGATATTTTAAGAGAAATAACGCAAGAATTAAGTAAACCAGCTCAAGATAGACTTGCTATGCATGGTGTAAATATGGATATAGCAAGAGCTTTTATAGGTAATGATGTTTTAAATAAAATAAACGAAGCCGTTGAGCAAGGGGACGCAAACGCCTATAAGCTGATTAATGCTTTTGAGTATGAGTTTCAAACAAATGCAACGTTAAGAAATGCTGGATTAAAATTTGAGCAGTTAAGAGACTTTAGTTTTTTTGCAGATAATGAAAGAGCTAACATGCTTAATAGATATACCACTGCTGCTAGAACTCGCAGGGCTTATGAAGAAGCTACTAGAGTAGCTGGATTAAGAGATATTGCAGAAAGTGCAAAAAATTTATTTGAAGCAGATTTAGGAATTTCTGCTAGAGCACTATTGGATCCAATAACATTTAATGAAATTATAGATTCAACTGTAGCGGATGATGTACGGTTAATTTTAGAAGCAAATAATATATCAGATGACATGATCACTGACGTATTGCGTGGAATAAAAGGAAATTCTGATCAAATGGGCCAGGGTGCAAGACTTATATATAGTGCGCTTCAACAATCTGCAAATTTAACTATAGCAGAGCAAAATGACGCAGCAGCTTTTGATTTTATTAATGCAGTAACGCAAAGACCAACTTCAGCAGCAAGTATAGCAGGAGAACTAACAGATGAAGCTTTAACAAGTGTATCTGGCTTTGGAAATAGACAGGGAGTTAATGCGTCAAGATATAAAAGACTTTCTTTTGATTATATAGCAGAAAAATTATCAAATAAGAATATAAGAAATGCTGCAATAGCAGGAGGTGTTCTTATAGCTGCAAGTTTTATGTATCAAAAGAATAAAGGTGTTTCTGTTGATGATGTTGGTGGTCCACCTCTACTTCCTGGTGGATCCGCATATGAAGATCAGTATCCAACAAGAATACCTCAAATGCCAACAATAGGTGGTCTTGGTGCCCAAGGCGGAATGTCTTATAGAATAAATGTAAATGGTGGGCAAGGTGACATTGATAAATTGCGGTCAGCTCTAGCTGGGGTTACTAATTCTAGTATAAACTTAAGTATGTATCAATCTAGCCCTAGTGTGCAAAGAGATCCATATTCTCAAATAGGTTCTTCTTATTAAAGGTAAAAATGTATGATTTTTGGTTCTAATCAACAGAATAGAACGTTAAAAGACGCTGGATCCAATCCTAAGGATACATCATATAGAACAGCAAATGCAAATAAACTTTCTGCAAAAATATCTAAAAAAGATGCAACGAGTAGTATTAACATTGCTGCCTCAAGAGATAAATTAGAGTCAGATGTAAAACCTAAAGCTAGACCTTCTTGGCAAGGGTATTCTGATCAAAAGTCAACAGTTTTACAGTTAAATGGAGTTGGTTATGCAAATTCTTCATTGCAGACTGCAAGATATAATAAACATTTTATTACACACAATAGTGGAGTAAATTTATCAAGTCCATTTACAAATTCTATAAAAAATGGTATAATTAATAATTATGGATTTTTTTCATCAAAAGAATCTTCTAGTTATAAATTAAATTCTATTATTAATAATAATAATATATTATAAGTTGGTTTAGTTATGGCAATTAATTCAAGATCAAAAGCTATTTTAATACAAACATTTGATAATGAAGAATTATATAATCTAATTAATAGTTATTTAATTGGAGAACAAAATATTGATTCCATCTATCCAAAAAATGGATATATAGATTCCGGAGCTGAAGCAAGTCAAGCAATATATTATTTAACAGATAATCAAATATATGGTTTTAGTTTTTTAGATTATATAGTATATGATACAAATGATACTTTTGGTCTATGGGCCATAACAACCGCAGCTTCTGTTTTAGTATCTGGAATATCAACATCTAGTTTAGATTCAACACAGTTAATATCTACTTTAGAAACTATAATTAGCACAAATTATGATGAACTTCCAGATAGAAATGATGTAAATGCACTAGATGAAGCAATTAAAGTTTTTACAAAAGGAGCATTGTGGACAGAAGATGCCGTTAGAACATTCTTTATAGAAAGAGTAAAACAAAGATTAGATATATGGCATAATTATGTTTCGGTAAATAATAAATGGGGAAATATTACCGATCAGGATGTCCTGCTAATTGAGCAATTAGAAGAAAATGTTACTTCAGAAGAATTAGTGAATCCAGATTTATTAATTGAAATACCAGAAAATATTTCTAAACTTATTAGTTTATTGTATCCAAATTATAATCCAGATGATAGCTCTGCTATAGCTTCACAATCTTTTATTAACTTAGCATTTAGCGGTAGAAATACTAGTTCTTCTCAATTATCAGCATTTTATAGAACATTTTCAAATACAAATATTTCTGCAATTGAAAGCCTAAAAAACGCTTCTCAAATTCAAAAACTTTTTGAAAAAATGGAAACATATGGGATACTGGAGCTACTATCCTATGCTAATGAAATAGATACTTTAGCAACAAATAGGCTTCAAAGCACTTATACACTAGGAACTTCTCTTGATTCTTTTACAAATGAAACTACTGATATACCTTGGTTAACTAGACTAGGTCAGGTTCTGGCTATAGTTAGAAGGGATCCAATTTTCTTTGGAACTCTTCAGTATTATTTTCCAAGCATAGTTTCTTTTATTCTTACAGCAACAGCTTCAGTTGCAGATTATTCAGATACATCTATATCTGTTGGTGAAGATACTCTTAATAATGTCGACGATGCTATTGAGTCAATTCGTAAAGCTTTTGGTGTTAACTCTCAAGGTGAGCCAATATTTGAAATGGCAGCAAGTCTTATAAACACCGCTGAGAGAATTAAAGCAGTGTTAGATAAATCGCCTTACAGGCCAAATAATCCTCCAGGGTCTCCGGATATATTCCACTTGAGACTTGGTGCAGCAAATTTTTATGTGCCACCAATTTCAATTAATGTTAATACAGCATTTAAAACGGGTAGTCTTTCTGGTGCGGCAATTCGTCAAAAAAATAGCGCAAAGTTTAATTCTGGTTATAAAGAAACATCAATAAGAATAAGGTTATTTTTCCCCAACTATGAAGAAATATGGGGAATTAGTATTGATGATGCAACAAGAACTACTTTAAACAATAATTTTCAAATAGACTTTGGATATAAAGAAGATGACGCAGGCAATCAAATACACGGAAGCTCTAATGAAAAGATAGATAAATTTCTTTCATCATTAAGAGGGCTAGTTGCAGCATTTAAATACTCACCTATACTGCCAGTAAAAAATAATTATTTAAATGTAGTACACGGAATTACTGGTGTTGCATTGTCAGATATGAGTATTTCTACAATACCAAATTATCCATTTACACTAGTCGTAGATTTAGAATTACTTAATTTTAATCATAAGCCATTTTTGCCAATGATTAAAGATTTTAATCAAGCAATACATTGGGGCAAATATCGTCATTATATGGGTAAAGCGGCTGGCGCAATACATAAATATGTTAATGAAGAATTTTTAATAAAATCATCTGATGATAAAGCAGAGGATTATTCTCCAGATGAAAATACTGGAAAAGTTGGAGATTATGACATAACTCCATATGGAGCGTCTTTAGATAGAACTAGATTATTTTCTGAAGAAGTTTTTACAACAAATGTTATAAGAGAATGGATTAATGGAAATAATATTACATTATATACTCCAGCAGAATCTCAAACAAAAGTATTCTTACCAGATACAAGTTCTTTTAGAAGTGAACAAGAAAAAATATTAGATGATCTTGGTAGTTCTTTTTGGCAAAGTCTTGCTAAAAAAATTGGCTTAGATATAAATGAATCTTCATATATTAGACCATTATCTCAAACTAGATCAGCTTCTTTGTCTAATTCTTGGTCTCCAACAATTGGTAGAATAATAAAAGAAGAAACACCTTTATTAACTGCCGGTGTAAACTCTGAAACTATTGCGGAAATTGCTTATAAAGATTTAGTTGAAAAATTTTTGCAGTCAAACGTATCAAAAACAATAACCAATGCACAAAAAGCTTGGCTTAGAGATAAAGATGACTCAACTCTACCATATTCAACTGGTATACCTGGTTTAATTTTAAGTGGAGAAGAAATAGAAGAACCAGGCTTAGAAGAAGGTGCATCCCTTAATTTTGTTAAGGGTATATTGTTGCAAGCCTCTTTGAATCATGAAAAGTATTTAGATACTTTAGTTGAAACAGAAGCTAAAAGATTACATAACCTTAAAGGTGGAGATCTAGAAATAATCAAACAAGAAGTTAAAGAACAATTTGCTATAGCTTATAGCGTTGGAATATATGAACGATTCTTTTCAAGCCCACTTATACAGGAATACATGGAGGCAAATAGACAGAAGTACGGTCAATTCTTATTCAGAGAATGGGAAGTCCCCATGCTTAGAGTTGATTTAAATCCAAAAGAAGCAATTGTTAATGCCGTTAGTGTTAACATGGGTAATAATTTAGTTAAGCTTCAACTACAAATGCAAGATGAGCCAACCTACCAACATATTGGAGGCAGGGATACGACAATTAGTATTTCTATGACTGTTTTTGGCGAAAAAGAATTGATGAAAATACGTCGTGTATTTGAACATGTTAGCGGGCTGGCAAGGCTTGAGCATGCAACAGGTGTTTTAGGTTTTCTTGGTATTAAAAATATTATAACTGCTTTAGCAGGTGTAAAATATGTTTTACCATTAAATTATAGTATTAATACAATTCCCAATTTTCCTCATGTTTATTCTGTTGAATTAAGTTTTGTTGATTTTGATATTTTTCAGCAAAGAAGAGAAGAGTTAACAAGTAAGCAACAAGCCGATTTAATAGAGCATTTTAAAAATAAAAGAAATCCATTTTTAAGAATTAAACAATTATGGGGGTCATTTAATGCGTATCCAGATTTTCCTCTTGATATTAGGGATGAAAATAATGAAATTGTTGGGCATTTAGATCCTGATTATTATTTTAGAAGTTTTGAAATGTTAGACGACGATGTCGTTAATAATATTAAAAATCAAACTCCTAAACTAGCACAGTATCAACTTGGAGATGAAAATGGAATTGATCAAGGTGATGTTCTTGAGGTTGTTGGTATAACGCAATCAATTATTAATTTCTTAAGAGAATATAACGCTTCAGAAGATAATAGTTCACAAGTTTTGCAAGAAATGGTTGATTTTATAAATTCTCATAATATAGATAAAGCAAAATTTATGAGTTTATTATCGTCTTTTGTAACAACAAAAACAACTGAGTTTGATACTAAACAAAAATATACATTGATGTCTGATTTTATTGAATTTACTAAAGGCGAAGATACTTACGAATATGGGCAACTTCCAGCAACTTCAATATCAATAGGAAATGTAGAAGTAGATGGAGCAGATAAAGTTTCAAGCATATATGCAGCCCTGCAAGGTGAATATAGTTTACCAAATGATTTAATAAGTTTTGATCCAGATGAAGTTGATTTTCACGCAATTATAGATTATTTTCCTACGCCAGTTCCAAGTGATAACGGTAGTGTAGATCCAAATGCGACGGATTCTCCGGGCGATAAAATACCAGCTACTTTAAGAACAGCTATTGGTAACTATTATGGTCATGTAAATAAACTAAATGGAAGATTTTATTTTGATGATTCTGTGCAAATTGCACAAGGCGGATTCAAGTTTGCTTATAGAAATACTATAGATGTTCAAACTCCAGAAACAGGAACAACAGCACCGCTTACTGGGGTACAGGGAGTTAAAGCTTTATCAGAGTATCAAAATGCATATGATGGAGACGTGGCTTCACATTGGGAAAAAATGTTAGCCGACACAAAATATAGAGATGTTAGCGGAAGAATGTTACGTGTTTTTCCAACATATATGTTGTGGCTAATAGATGAAGGTGGATATTTTGCTGGTGTAAAATTATTTGATAATTTTTATGGTCTTCAATCAATAATAGATTTTTCTGTTGTTTCATCAGAAGATTTATTAGGAGACACATTAATATTTAGAGTTTCTAATTTGTACAGTAAACTTACTAGACCAGAGAGTTCAAAAATATTTAATGCACGACTGGATGATTATAATGAAGATCCATTAAATTTGCAAGAGGGTCTAGAAAACATATACGAAAGAACTATTAATGTTGCAAGAAATATTATGAGCGGCATGAAGAGTGAGTATATTGTTGATATTAAAAATATTAGATTAAAACCAGGCGTTAGAGTTCACTTAAGGGCTGGCTATGGTTCTAATCCTAACTCACTTCAAACTTTATTCAATGGAGTTATTACTGAAGTCCAAGCTGGGGAAATAGTTACTGTAACCGCACAGTCTGATGCCATAGAGCTTGGTGCGGTAGTAAATAGTACAAAAGAAAAGGGTCATAGTGGAAAAATAGATGGTGGAATAGATACTGGATTGTGGCTATCTGAACCAAGAGATTTAATGGTAAGACTTCTGTCAATGGGAACTTCTAGATTTAGAGAGGGAATGTCATTTGCTACTCAAGGTACTATTTTTTCTGAAAATAAGTTTGGCATAAGACACTTTGGATGTATGTTATATGAACCATTAACGGAGCAAGAGGGTAATAAAAGCGCGCAAATTAAAGATAGAATATCAAGCACTTACACTCAATTAGGCTCTTCAGATAGCCTTACTGGTGTAGTCACTGGCGCTACTAGTCTAATGTATAATACTGCAATATTACCAATGATGGCAACATTATGGGGTAATTATAGCGCTGAAGTAGATTTAGAATTATTTAAGAGAAATATATATCCTGGCAATGGTACTGGTATAGCACAATTTTTGGGTGGAGATTTAGACGATGGCTGGGCAACTGTTGCTTCCTATGATCCTGGTCAAAATATTCAGGGTGGAACACAAGATTTAGAGGGATATATTGGAAACGCTACAGATAGAAGCTGGAATAGACTACTTGAAAGATATGACGTTGGTCAGGCAGATGCTAAAAAGGCAATTGAATCATTAACTGCAGGGAGTGAATTAAGAAATTCTGAAGGAAGAGCTAATATAGTTAAGAATCTTCTTACTGGAAGCTTAACAGTTGGCGCTTTTGCTATTAATCCACTTTTAGGAAAAACTACTCTTGGATTGGCTGGTGTTTTAAGTGGTAGAAATGGAACAAATATATTTAAAACATTGGGTCTAGTTTCTGGAAGGGACGACGATTTACCAGGATTTGACGAAGTTTCATTTAGAGCTCAAACATATATGAGAAGTGTTTGGTATATATTCCAAACATGTGCAAAAATGTTACCAAATTATATTGTTGCAGTTAGGCCATTTGAGGATAGATCAACTGTTTTTTATGGTAAACCACATTGGCTATATACTTCTGGAGTTGTTCCGGTTACAAATGGTTATCCACATCAAAGCCAAGAAACTTCAAATGTTAATATACCACAAGTAAGAACCGCCGACGACGCCTTAAATGATATCTTAAAACAAATAAATAAAAATACAAACCCCCTTTCAGATTATAATGCGTACTTCTCTGCAACAGAGACTATAGGCTCTCTGCAATCTGAACTTCTTAAAGATGAGATTCAAAATGAGGGCATTTATGCTCCAACAGCAGCAATCCAAGGTAGGCTAATAAATTTCTTTTCTCCATTATCAAAAAAGACAAAGATTATTAATTCACAAGGTGAAGAAGTAGAAATAAGATTGCCCGCATCAAAGGGTGTTGCAACGATTGGTCCACATCTTCCAATTGAAACAGAAAATAATAAAAATTTAATATCATTAAATTCTTTTCCAGTTAATGAAATAGCTAGTATTCATAAGCAAATACCAACACTTTTGCCACAATATAGTTTTCCATTTTTTGTTGATCTTAATGATGAACAATATCTTCCTTATTCTCCTATTTTTGATAAAGATTTCTTTAAACAAAATAAAGGATATACAATATTTGAAAACTTGATAAAAGAATTACCAGAAGCAGATAATATTACTAGCGATAGCGATCTTGCTCCAGTTTTTGATAAGCAGGGGTCTGGTATTAATGAAGTTATTCAGCAGGAGCTACAAAGTTTTATTGAAGAAGAAATAAGAATGCCATATCCAGATAGGGATCCATTGATATCTGATGAGGATGACGATGAGATGATTCCAGAATGGGAATCTTTAGGTGACCCATATTCAGATTGGGGTTTGCCAAGAAACGCTACAGAGGAACAGTTTTATATAGCTATGAGATGGCCTTATGTTCCAACTGAAATAGATGGTTCATTTACTAAAGAAAAATTTACTACCAAATATTTTCCTGAATCAGTTACAAATTCTAGTAGTAATTTTTTAAGTGGAACAGCAGAAGACTATAAGAATTCTAGAGTTTTAGTTTTTAATCCAGCAACAGGTGCCGCAGTAGTGTGTGCTCCAATGTATTTCTTATGGTCTTCTGGCTCAAATATTTCAAATAATCAAACAAATTTTGAAGCGGATGGTAATTATGGAGTAAAGGAATATTCGTTAATTGAGGCAGTAGTTTCTCCTGATGCGGCACAAATTTTAGGCATTACTTTTGGTGCAATTGATAGTTCAAGTTTATTTGTTTCTAACGTAAGTGGTAGAAACAGTAGTGATTGGAATTGGAATTATAGATATTCTAATCCCATTTCAGGAAAACTAAGAGATACGCCAGGTTTTGCAGATTGTTTATACGCTTTTGTTCCGAATACAGTTCCTCTAGGCGTTATTTCAAAAAGTAAGGCACCAGCTACTTTCTTTAAAAGTCCAGGAGTTTCCTATGGTTACTCATCTGCAGAAAGCATTAATATTAATGACATAGGTTTTATTATAGGCTTTGGATCATTTGCTCCAAATGAGCAAAATGAATACATTGCCAAAACCGCAATGTCTGAAACAACTGATGCAATTGAAAGATATTTATTAAATAACTATGAAGCTTCTTCTTCATTAGAGGAGTACAAGCCATCTAGTGGATCGTCTGCCTCCTACTCTTTACAGGAAAGATTCTATGGAGGAAATGTTTTGTCAAATAAAAAACCTGGAGAGTCTGATGGCATTAATTATTTTAAAGCAGTTATTAATGGAACTATTGATAGTTTAGATAGAGATAAACTTTATGAAATTCTTGACGCAGAACTTGACTCCACTGGGGACACAGCTGGCTCTGGTAGAAAAGCATTTGTTTCAATATTTGATCCATTAGACGAAATATCTATTAGCGCAAGAAAATATTATGACGAAAGTTACGATAACGAAATTTCAGTTATAGCTGGAGATGGAAGAACGCTAACTCAAGCTTCAGATATTTGGGATCAATTTAGATTTGGATATCATACTTATGAATCTGTTAAAGCAATATTTTATAATACATATAACATTGATCCAGATTTAACTGAAGAATTTCCGCAAATGTTTAAAGATGCAATTTTAGGTCAACTAAACACTAGTCCAATTAGTTCTATAGCGGAAGATGAAGTTCAAGATCAATTTAAAATTCTTTTAGGGGAAGATTTTTTTCAAGAATCCCCTAGACTTGGAAGAGTTTCATCTGATGAAAAAAGTAGAGCTGAAGCACTTGAATTTGCTAGAAAAAACTTTTTATCCGACGCTCCTGATGGAGATGGTGTTATAGCTTATTATAATAAGTTAATATCTTCTGCATTTAGTAGAATATCAGAGATAATGATAGGTGACGTAAACACTCAACAATTAATTACGTTCTCATTAGACATACGGGGAAATGACGAGCAACAAATACGTAGGCAATTAGCAGAAAAAATTAAATCACCTAAACAGTTGTTCCTTTTTATGGTTGGTGTATTTAGACAAAAAATGTGGTCAGACCCATATAATAGAGCCTGGTTAGTACTTAAGCCAAATAGAAAATTAACTGGAGCTGGATCAGAGGGTCAATGGGATTTTAAGCCAGTTGATAAAATATTCCAGGCTTTCATTGACCCATATGATACCTATGCTAAAGATCCGGCAAAGTTTAAAAAGTTGTTAATATCAACTGCATCAGAAGGTAGAAGTTCAACAAATATATTTGGTGTAATTGGAACTGAAGTTAAAGAGTTTTATAAAGCAACTGTTGGAAATATGTTTAAGGGAATAGCAGATGCCCTTGGTGGCTTAATGTCAATGTTTAAAATGAGCATGCTTCAGATGGGCTTTGCTCTAAGCGAAGTTGGTAAGTTCTCAAGACAAGCAAACATTTTAAATAAAGCTTTAAATGATTCAATTTATTATTCTTTAGGTCGACCCGGTTCGCTTCTTAGGGCCGTTGATAATCCGTTCACAAGAGAATATGGAGAACCTGTTATAGAGGTTCGTGAACCATTCCAAAGAATACATTATTTAAGCTCTTTCTCTCATATAGTTAGCAATAGAATACAAGAGAATTTAAATGGAGTTTCAACCGTCATTACTGCGGTATCAGATGGAAAGTATCCCGTTACTGTTGCCTTAGATAAGGGTGCTCCAGCAGAGAGGCAAGTTGAAAAAACAATTGAAACAGGAATATATTACGATAATTTTGTTGGCTCAGGATTTCTTGGCTTCCTTCATCCACTAATGCATCCAATTAGTACAATTAGAGGTGTGGTAAAAAATGTTCAGGGTGCACCAGATGAATTGATTGCAAGAAGAATAGGTCTAGGGCATTTGCGTGAATCAATTAAAGATATATATACGGGAGAATTAATTATACTTGGTAATGGTGACATTAGGCCACATGATCTTATTTATTTGGCAGATATATATGAAAGAATGTATGGTATTTTTGAGGTTGAACAGGTTGTACACCATTTTACTCCAGAGTTAGGATATATAACATCTATTACCCCCAATGCTTTGGTGACAGTAAATGATCCAGCTAGATGGTTTATGACAACATGGATACACTCTTGGTTAAGTACGCAAAATACTAGAAACGATACCAGAATTATGGTTCAGAATATACAGTCTGGAAATTCTGGTTTAGTTGTTGGCAATGGTCTTTCTTTGGAAGCTGTTAGTGAAGCATTAATGCCACAATTACTTGGGTCTTTTCAGTATACTCATGGTTCTTCTGCGCTTGCTAAAGATATGATGGCATATGAATCGGCTACTGCTCTACCTGGATATACTGAAGGAATTGCAAAATTAGCAGACGATCAAAAAGCAAAAGGTGGAGTTGTTACTAGTGTCATTGGTTTAACTTTACAATTAGCGGTTGGTGGGGCAACTGTAGCTGCAGCAATTGGTACTGGTGGAGCAGCTCTTGCTGGGACTACTGCACTTGGTGCAGCAGGGACTGGTTTAGCTGCTGCTGTTGGTGGTGCATCATTAGTAGGCGGTCTTGCATGGAGTGGTTGGAAATGGGTTAGAGATAATCTTCTTGATCAACATGGATGTTATGTGCAATATTTGAATAAAAATGGTCAACCAATGGACGCCGGCTTATCCTATAATCAGGGAATGGTTGTAGGAAAATATCATTCTAAAGCTTTGCTTCCAGGAATACTTGGTGTTCGCGCAAATGTTAGAACAGAAAATGGATACTCTCATATTAGAACAGATGATTTAATGAAAAGTTTGGGTTGGAGAGAAACAGAAATAAAAGATTTTGTAAGATATGCAAGCTATGAGAATGCATTAGCAAATGCAAGAGTTTTGTCTTTAAGTGGTTTGGGTCCAGAAAAAGCTGGCATGGGAATGTATTTTAAGGTTCTGTGCAGAGCAATAAACTTTATTGATGGTGACACAATTGATGTTGAAGATATTATTACTGGAAATACTTTTAGGGTTCGTTTTGATGGAATAGACACGGCGGAAATAAATACTACTTCTGTTCCATTAAATCTTGGCGACGACACAGTTGCTGGCGTTGAAGGTGGATCTAGTGTAAAAATTATACAGGTTTATTTCAATAATCAAACATATATGTTAGATGGTTTTGAAAATGATAATCTTGATACTGATTTAGCAAATTCTGAAGTTTTACCTTTAGTTGAAGATGAGGTTATAATAACAACTGAAGAAAATCATAATTTATTAAAAGGTCAGTCTGTTGCAATTACAAATCTATCACAATATTCTGGTACTTTTTATGTTGAAAAAGTTCTTTCAGCAAAAAAGTTCACTGTTATAAACTTTGATGTATCAATAGAAAATCCTGGTCTTAATAATTTATCAAATGTAACTTCTAATGAAATTCTTAGATATGTAAATACATCTGTTCCATCTGGAAAAGCAAAAAATTATACTAAACAAATTTTAGAAAATAAAATATTTATTTTAAGAATAAATCCAACAAGAGTTGGAAACACAGCTATCTTAGAGGAACAATATGAACCAGGCAATGATGCTAATACAAAAGCTAACTATTTAAATGACTCAACTGAATCAGATAGAGTTATAGCAACAATATTTCACTATTTACCAGAAACCCAAAAAGAGGCGGCAAAAGCTAAAATTACATCAATATTTTATGAAACATATAATGCTAATTCAGCAAGTATTGATATACAGAAAGTAAAAAATGTTGTTAAAGATTCATTTTATGATAAATCAGCTTTTTATACAAAATTTAATGAAATATATAGAGCTTGTGAGAGTGAAAACACTATTTATTGGGAGAGTCCGCCCTCCCCATCATTAGTTGATTTATTTATATCTCAAAATTCTAGGATATATAATTCATTGGTAAAAATGAAAATTCTAGAACAAATATATTTAAAGGCTTCAGAATGGCCACTTGTGCTATGGGATGAGTACTATGAAGATGGATATCCAGTTACATTTAACTGGGAGTTAGTCGTTAATAATCTTGCAAGTCCATACATTAAAGGTATACAAGTAGAGTCATCAGCAGTTCTCACTGCCAATGAAATGGGTGCCCCAATAGTTAGGTTAGGTTAATATGAGTGATTTTGTTTTTGATTCATCTTCTCTGTCAGATTCTAAATCTGTAGCAGACGCAGTTCATAAAAACTATTATCCTAATAATACATTAATTGTTAAACAAACTTCATTATATGAATCTGGCGGATTCCAAGATAGACAGCTAACTAGCTACGATGCACAAGAAATATTACAAGGTAGAGGTTTAGTTAAAAATGAAAAAATGTTTCTTGCGGCAGCAACAAATGGTTTAGATGTTTCAATTGGTCAAGCTTTAACTGCAACTGGTGTAGCTGGATATCAAAGTGGAGATAGTTTTGAGTTAGAAAATCCTGAAAATCAAGGATCTTCTAATCCAGATAAAAATAAAAAAGCAAGGATAACAGGAGCTGCAGCCGTTAACTACACTGTTGCCGAGTCATTAATATCTAAAAATCTTTTTGGAGCAAATACAACAAATGATATAATATCAACGTTATCAGAAGTTTATGGTATAGCAAAATCTGCTCCAGAAACAGATATTACGGAGCCAACAGATGTTGCAGTTCCATCAGCTGGCAGAATGGATGTTGCAATATCTTCTGATTTGACTGAAGAAGAAAGGCAATATTATACTGAGCGAGGAACTTTCTTGAAAAACATGACAGTACCTATAGAGACTCATTCTGCAGCAAATGTTGTTAACGACCATAGTTATTTGAATGGTACTGGCGCATTTGATATAGCAGATAATATGACAGATATAAAAGAAACTGGATCATATTATCCTGGAGTTAATGAAGATGGTATAGTTTCGGCAGACTTGATAGCTCGTCCATCTGTATCTATTTTTCCTTCAGCCGCTCTTATGGAGTTAATAATAAGATTAAATAGCTCAGAAAGCTCTATTAAAGTAAAAGGCGGTCTAGGTATACATAGGGCAGGAAATCCATCTATACAAGGACCGAATCTTACCCCCCTAGAACCAGGAGATACTATAAGTGACCATGTTTTTGGTAGAGGATTTGATATTAATTATATTGGTTTAAAAACAGATTCTGTATTATCTAATGTTGAAGCCTTAGCCTCAAATCCAGAAGAATATAAAAAATTGTTAGAACTTCTTCTTGAAGAGTTAAATACAATAGCTGCAACTCAACTATATTTAATACCAGATTTAATAGTATTTCATTCTGCCTTGGGCTCTGGCTATGGCGTGAAGCGTGGTTTAGAGGGGCCTGATTCTGAAATTGGAAAAAAATATCCAAATCTACAATATGTAAATTTTAGTTCAGATTCAAATCATGATGATCACATACATATGAGTTTTTCTGGTGCAAGAGCTGGAAAATATGTTGGCCCAGGAGGATTGCTTTTGCAGCCCACAGCCGTTCTTCCTGGTGGTAGTGGCGAAGGATCTATATCAAGCTCCTATTCTACGTCATTATCTAATAGTATATCTTCTTCACTTGCAAGTTCTGGAATAACAGGAGTGGAGCAATCTCTATTAATATATCAAAAATTAACTAAGCCAGCAGGATCAGAGTCTGATCCAAACGCATCCGTAACAGATCTTGAATTTTTCATTGGCATGAGTCAATATTGGGGGATTGAAGCCTGTGCATTATTGTGGGCAATTGCTTATAGAGAAAGTAGACATAAATGTTACAATCTAAATGCTGGATGGGACGGTGGCCACACTAGATATAGTGGCGATTATTCAATTGGCATTTTTCAATTAAACTGTTTAATCAATGCTCATGGTAACAAAACTGTTATTGTTCCCTTTACGGTTACTGGTAGAGATACAACTCAGCCAGTTGAACTATGGAAGTTAGCCTTTACGCCATGGGCAACATCAGTTGGATTGGATGGGAATCCTC
>Ga0129333_10000330_pt1 | contig 36515 bp, 32 predicted proteins | sample CPB6_08_DNA_FD_94474 | JGI IMG/M metagenome (GOLD analysis project Ga0129333, IMG submission 94474) | Freshwater to marine salinity gradient microbial communities from Chesapeake Bay, USA - CPBay_Sum_0.6_0.8_DNA | ecosystem: Environmental > Aquatic > Marine > Coastal | place: USA: Chesapeake... | reverse complement strand
TTGTTCGTAACGTGAGAGTTTTGCTTTCAGGTCAGCAATCTTCTCCTGCGTTTCCTTATAAAGTTCCCAATACTTGTCCACCCACTCATTCTTATCTTCTGCAAGTTTCAGGTCATACTCTTCGGCAACCTTACGCATATCCTCTTGACTACGCATATCGTTGAATGCAAGGGCACAAGCACCTTTCATAATACCAACATCATTATGTCCCATCACCAGTGCTACATTCGCAAAGAAACGGAATAGTTGAATGCTGTTAATGTCTTGAGTAGGAATCTCAAAGGTATAATGCTCCTCTGGAAGAGTTTCATCATCATAGATTCCACCAGTATGAGTCCATTCAGTATCAAAATGAACTTTGAGAGTTGCTTTGTAGGTCATCGCTTTGGATTTGTATGTACCTACTATAAAACCCCCTTAACGAAAAGTCAAGTGGGTGTGTGACGGTTTACATATTGTCTTCTCTTCTACCTACAATATATCCTAAGAGCAGACCACACATAAATGCAACGAACAGATAAAGTTCGTGCGAAGCAAATTCGATCAATTCCATCAATCACGCCTCATTCCATCGTCATTATGGAAAAAGTCTGCGATATCATCTGCACCATCAAACCTTGTGCGGTGCTCTCTTGGATCAGGGTTGCCCAGATCTAAAATGTTGAGAAAGTCATCCATACTACCTTCCCGCATATCAGGATTTGATGCCTTTCTCCGTGCCTGACGTAGCATCGTGGCAGCACTTCGATTTGCCTTTGCCAACTTCTCTGCCCAGATCATATCTTCTAATTTTACTTCTTCACAATTTATAATTCTGCTGCAAATAAATTCAAGGCGAAGACGATACTGAGTAGAGAGCATATTTATTGTCCAGATATAGTGTTATTTAGATTGAAAAATAAAGATTCTAGTATTTAAGAATAAACAAAATATTGTTGATGTGGGTACGAAAATCTATGATCTTTTCTAAAGATTCCATATTCTTTCACAAAAACAATATCAACTTGTCCTAATGCCTGATCTAAAGGACGAGTCCATCCTGGTACAATATCATAAGGTACAAACCCCTTACGATGCATAAAATTAATAACTTCATAAAATTGTGGGCTTTCTTTTAAAAATTCCAATAAAGAAACTTCTAAAACAATAACTTCACAATCATTTAAAATATTATGAGCACCCTCTATTACATCAAGTTCTGCTCCTTGAACATCAACCTTTAAAAGATACGGAGGTTCATATTTTTTTGATAAGATTAGATCATCTAACTTTATCATGGGAACAGTAATTTCTTCACCATCTGTTTCTGGTCCAGTTTGTTCTTTAAGAAGACTAGATGCATCAAGTTGTTGCAAATGTTTATTAAAAGTTGTAATTTTACGTTCTTTTCCAGCTGCAGCAATAATATATTCACCATCTCTTTGACTTAAAATATTCCTCATTGCCTCTTCAAATTCAACAAGAGGTTCAATTAAAACTAATTTAGAAGAAGGAAATGCAGAATATAATCCATGAGTTCCATATCCAACACCTACATCTATAACTGTTTTTGGAATAAATCCAAGAGAGGATATATGGTTATAAGATTCTGATATTGAAGTTCTTGGTTTACCAATAACACCTACATTATTTTGCTCATTCATAGTTTTCTACCAATTAAAGATTGTTAAAATGATTAATTTTATTTTTTATTATTTTTAATTTTAAATTCAAGTTCAAGATCTTTCGCAAGTTTCATAGAACGTCTCCAAATCAAATATTTAATAATCGGATTTGCTGGGTCGTGCAATATCTGCCACTTAACTTTTTCGTATTGAACTCTTGCAAGTTGTGTAAGAATATAAAATGCTTTTGCTATTGATTGATCTGTAAGTATCAGATATGCAATACAGAAAAATATAATCAGGTAAACGTAGTTTGCGCTCATTTTCTTACTGTTTTTAGATATTCTAAAACATTATCACGAACTGCCATGAGTTCGTTGTAACATTTTTGATTGTGAGCACACTGACGAAGTTCCACATCAGGTTTATGAACAGATTCAATAAAAAGGTCAAGTCCCCGATTCCATTTTACTTCTTGAGATTCACCGTCAGGGATTGGATTTTGATCGATCATTAGGTTTGATAATTAAAGGACAAGAGGGAACTACTTTACGAAGTTCAAGTAAAATTTCCGTTTTTTGACTGTTTGAAAGCAAACTAATGCTTACCAAACGATTTGCTATTGATACTACTTGACTACAAGATAAAATTGTAGTCAAAAAAAGAGTGCCCATAGGACTCTTAGGTTGTTTAATTATTTATTGAGCAAATCCTTTTGATTTTGTACTTTTCTTATCTCTCACGACTATAAGATCCAAAAAATTTGGAATTTGTGAGTTATGCCACCAATACATCTGAGTGTCTTCCCAGTTATCAAAGATTACTTTTTTACCATTTTTCAAGACAATCTCATAATCATGTCTATCATAGGGAATATCAGAAGTGCAATTAAATGTTTGAGTCATAAAAACTTTTCCAAATTTGCAGTTGCTTTTTTTCTTGATGTTTTAACTTGTTTTTCAATGTAAGTTTTCGCATCCTTATAATTATTGGATGTATGAACTTGCTGACCCTTGTGAACAATAATAAATTTTTTCCCCCAAGGAATCGCCGCCCATTCTAAATCTTTAGTTACATATCCATTTGGATCTGTTGGTTTAGCATCAAGAATTCCTTCATTTTCAATGTTCATTAAAATACCGCATTGACTCTTAGAATTCTAGCATTAGGATTGCGATTTTTGGCAACTCTTGCCGCTTCCTCATAACTATTAGCGCGGACAAAATCATAAAACACTTTGCCACCAACCCACAATTCAACTTTGCAATTCATTGTTAATTCCTCAGATTAAATTCAGCGAGTGATGACGCTTACGGCAGCGTCACCTTTAACAAACACCGTTTCTACGACACTCTGAAGGCGCCTGGCGGTGGCAATTCCACTGTTAGCATAAACAGGAACATGAATCATTCCAAACGCCTTAGAGTAGTTCTGAAGGTCCCCTGAGATGAGTTCTCCATTACGAATTCTAGCAGAATCGCGTTGATCAACACGAATAACGCGACCAATGGTTTGACACATTTGAATCACATCCATATTGCGCATCATAATGCAAGATGTCAAACCAGGGCAATTAATACCTTCAGAAAGAATGCTATAATGCAAAATAACAAACTTCTTTTCAGAGTCTTTACCCCACTCCGTCAGAGTATCAAAAAACACTTCACGGGAAACCTTTTTGTTATTGATAAATGCCCCATACTTTGCAGTAATCCAAAGAACATCATATCCATGAGATTGAATTTCAGTCATGAACTCAGTCTCTGCAAGCATACGCATAAGAACTTTAGTATTTGGTGCAGCAACAAGAACCTTTTCCATATGATCCTCATTGATAATTGTATCCAAAAGAGTCATACAATCACGTTCTGCTCCATAGTCTTTATCACGAATCATATCAATCTTGTTAATAGCAACTTTAGGAGGAAGAATCGTACCATTCTCCACAAGTTCAGGTGCAGGAATTGAACAAATTACCTGACCATACACAGATCCATCATTCATACCAGGTTTAGAAGTCGTTGTGGAATGCTTAGGAGTTGCGGTAAAGAAATAGCAACGACCAGCTTTCTCAGAAAAATGCTGAGTAGATTGGAAGAAAGACTTCTTTACGCTATTGTGCGCTTCATCAAAATAAATGGTATCAACTTGAATATCAGATTGTTGAATACGAATCAAAGAATTATAAGTTGTAAAAATCAGTTTATTACCTTTGTTGTGATAATTCCAAGCAAAGATTCTGTTTGGACTTGTAGTGCTGAAGTGATGAGTTTCACCACTGTGTACGTGCATTACATGAGCGTTAGTAATGTGCTCAAGAAACTCTGAAGATAACTGCTCTGCCAAAAGGATTCGTGGAGCAACAACTACAATAGTTTTACTGACGTTGCTAGAAAACTCACGAATTGCATCAAAGATCATAGTAAGAGTCTTACCAGCACCAGTTGGCATAATGACTTGACCTTTAAGATACTTGCTAAGAGCATTCTGAGCACGATCTTGATGGGGACGAAGAGTTGGGATCATGGTGTGTTGTTGTCTGTCCCCATATTATAGCAATAAAAAATCCCCTTGACGGGGATGGGGTGGACAGTTCTTAAAGTGTCTTAAAGAAAGCTAAATTCTCATCTTCAACCGGGACAAAGGTAGTCTATATGGACTTAGCGATTATGTCAAGTATATATGACTGTTCTATAAAATCTAAAAGTAGTTAATCCATTTATTCCAGATAGTGGAGTTACTTCTAAACGACTGTATCCGTTTACTGTTGAAGAACTTATATTAACAATTTTACTTGGACTACTAATAGATCCATAAGTGGTGTGACTGGTGCTTACATTATTATGAGTTAAAATAACTTTTTCTACTTGAATATATCCTGGATACTCAAAGTGGATAGAATACTCACTAAATTTAAATTGATTGTTATCAAGTTGATCTATAAATGTGGTAACACCTGCCGAAGATATGAAGGTATTGATACCACAGAATATACCAGTATTTTTAATCTTTAAATTAGATTCATTCAAATTGTCTGTACCTATACCAACATTTCCGGATGTGAAAAGATAACTACCTCCAGGAAAATTACCAGAATTTATATTTTCGGGTTGTATTGACGTAACATTATAACCACTACCAATTAATGAAGTTGCAGATAAAATTCCAGTAGTTATAATTCCAGATGGCGAATAAATGTTTACAAAAGAAGCGGTACCAGAATTTATATTTTCAGGTCTTAATGATGTTAAACTAGAACCATTTCCTACAAATTTAAATGCAGTTATAACTCCAGAAAGAGAATTTATACTAACATCAGAAATAGTACCAGTTGATATTTTATTTGGAGATAATGAAGTTATGTTAGATCCATTTCCATACAGAGTAGTTGCTGTCAATACACCAACAGTTATAATACCAGAAGAAGAATTTATGTTGACATTCGAAATAGTTCCTGAAGAAATATTTCCAGGATTCAGTAATGTAAGATTAGATCCAATTCCAGTAAAACTATTTGCTGTTAATATTCCACTAGCAACAATATTTCCACTTGAACTAATACCAACACCAGTACCGATTCCCAATGAATTTAAATTATTACCTACTTGCAAAGTGTAATTTGGACTATTAGCGAAAATTCCAACTAATCCAGTAATTATTGTCGATTTTAAAGATGAAGATCCATTTACATTTAAAGAACTTCCACTTAAACTTCCAGATACATCAAAATTTCCACCAACAAATGAATTTGAAGTGACTGTTGATGTTCCAACTACTTCAAGAGTTAAACTTGGGTTAGTTTTTCCTAATCCAAGATTTCCTCCAGAAGTTAATGACATTAAGATGGCATTGGTGGAGTGATTAATCCAGTTAAACTTTAAATTTGGAGTGGATTGCGGTCTAATGAAACTATTGAAATTTCCTGCGGCATAATTTATAATATCAAAGCAATTTTCTCCACTTTGAGGATGTGCAGATCCGGAAATATCATTAAATTTAAATATTGTATTATTATTAGTTAATGTAACATCTTTACCTAATATAATTTTTGAAATATTTGAATCTGACGTTATTTGCAATTCTGCATCAGATCCAATTTTTCTTATGTGTATATCTGAATTTGGGTTATTTGTTCCAACTCCAATAGAATTAGATGCGTTAAAAGATGTTGTTGTAGTTACACCTAAATTTGAATAATCACTAGTAATTGAAATAATGTCTATATTTGCATCACTTGTAAGTCCCATTGCAGTTGTTGCAATTCCAACTAAATTTCCAACAAGTGATTTAAAAGTAGCAGTACCAGTTGGTTTATTAATGTTTAATGGTAATCTATCATTACTTAATGTCCCGTTACTTACATTGGAAGCATTAATTCCTGTAATATTTGTACCAAATCCTGTAAATGAGTAAGAAGTGAGTACTCCAGATACATTTAAATTAGTATTAACAGTTGCAATACCACTTACATATAAATTTTTACCAATGACAACATCTCCATTACTATTAATACCAACTCCACCAGTTCTTATACCGACTTGGAATGTATAAAATGGATTTGTTGTTGCAATACCAACATTTCCTGCCGCGTAAATACTAGTGTATCCCGAACCTTGATCAACGTCTACCCACTGTGATGTTGGTAAACCTTGAAGTTTTGATCCGTCACCATAATAAGTTACAATTCCAGAAGAAGAAGAAATAATACCAGATTTAATGGAAGTTATTCCAACATTTACAATATTAAAATTAACAGATCCAGTGTATGAAGTGTTTGTGACTGAACCAGTTTCAATATTGTCTGCATATAAAGTTCCTCTTAATCTTATATTTCCCAAAACATCTAAAGATTCAGTTGGAATTGTTGATCCAATTCCAACCAAACCATTTGCATTTACTATAAAATTATCATCATCAACTTGAACACCATTCCTAAAATTAAATGATTTTTTGATATTTGCCATCTTACATGGATTTTATAAGTATTTAGTTAAAGTATTCTCATGATATAATAGAGTGCATAATAAGGTGGAAGATTTTTATTGTCTCCCGAAATACCTTCAAGAGTCACTGTATGTTGATGTGATCCATCTCCAGTAACAGTTGATCCTGAGTGACCATGACTACCTCCACTCACACTAACGGTGTGAGTATGTGTTCCTCCAGAAAGAGATACTGTGTGATTGTGATTTGCAGATTGGTCAGCAGTTGTTCCACCATGAGAATGTTGACCACTACTATCAACATCTCCAAGTTTAGGACCACCAATTTGTTTTCCTTTATCATTATTAGCATTGCCAATTTTTCCATTATAACTGTTTGAGGGATTTGAGCTAGTATCTTCTACTGTAATAAGACCACCTTTACCTCCTCCAACATCAGTAGCGCCAAAACTACCACTATAATCACTTATTCTAATGGAATGACTATGATCTCCTGATGAGCTAGTTGTAAAAGTGTGATTGTGACTTGCACTTTGATCACCTGTAGATCCGGAGTGATCATGACTACCTTCGTTTGCTCCTGTACCTCCACTCATAGATAAAGACCCACTTTCAGTTATAGTTACTCCATGTGGATGCGCCCCAGAACCTTCTACAGTGTGTTGATGAGATACAAGTACAGCATCTTTAGATCCACCAGAAGTAGTTGTAGATCCTTCAATACTAGTTCCGCTATCCGAATTTGAACCGATTATGAATCTATTTCTCAAATCTGGTAAATTGAATGTTGTTGATCCATTTCCGGATCCAAATTTAGTACCAATTAGATTAAATAATGAACTATAAGTTGTTCTACTTATTGCTTGACCATTACATACTGCCCACATTGTAACAACACTACCATTTACAGTAACAGCAGGAAGTTGATTTTCATTTCCAGACCATATTACAATTCCTCCTACTGGTGTTATATTTGGAATTTCAAGATAGTTTGCACGAATTGTTCCACTATTTAACCCAGGAGGAACACTTTCTGGACCTCTAACTTCTAAATCTCCAGTAATATAAGTAGATTTTTTGAGAGAAATTGATTTTCCAGTTCCTGCATTTACTTCAACATCATTAACTGAAGAATTTATAATAAATTTACCATTATTAGCAGTTTGAGCAATTCCAGCACTTGCACTTTGATCCAGATTTCCATAGGAAGCATTAACTCTTAATCCACCAGATCTAGTATCAATTGTGTTTGATGATGCTGCTCCAACTCTAATATTTCCAATATATGTTGGACCATACGCTGTTGTTGCACTACCAATATATGCACCTTGATCTTCATCTGGAAGTATTCCTGTGGCAGTTACTACTTCTCCCAGTACAGTAATCTTTTTGCGGAAATATGATTCGTCACCAACACCAATACCACCTTTAACTACTATAGAACCACTGTTTTCATTAACTGCTTTTTCAGAAAATGTAACTCTAAGTCTACCATTAAGAGTAGTTGTTTTCTTAACTCTTAATGTTTTGGTCATTGTAACTGGACCATCAAATTGAGAAAGAACGAATCCAGAGGTTCCACCTTCAACTAAAATTCTTTCTTTTATTGTAACCTCATCAAAAGAAACACTCAATTTAGATGGATCTTGACCAGTAATAGTTGGTTTTGGAATATCATAAGAAATAGTTTGACCACTAGAAGCGGATACTTTAGTATTTCCATTAAATGTGTCACCTTTACTATTCATTCCAGTATAAATTACAGCACCAGCAGATCTTTCTTGTGCTTGTACTAAGAAGTCTTCTCTTTCAGAAAGAGTTTTGATTTGTACTTGTGGTAATGCAGTTGAATAGTTTCCTGGACCATATCCAAGATATTCAAAAGTATGACCAGAAGCGCGAACAATTGTAGGTCTTCTAAATTCAACAGGTATTACATCAACTTTTCTAATAATTGAATTTGTTGCATGATTTCCTTGACGAGTTCCTAAGTAACCTCTAAAAACATTTATTGATACATCAGATGGTGCCTGATTAATTTTCATAATCTCATCATTTATTTGTATCAAATCTCCAAGTTTTAATCTCTTAGATGTAGATATTCCAGTTAAACATTCTATTGTTAATGATCCCTCATCTTCTGCAGAAATAGCAGATAAAAGTTTAAATGATTCACCATCGTAGAAAGGAACTGTTCTTGTAGAATAACTTTCTCCTCTAACATCAGATATTCCTTGATTAGAAGATAAACCATGCTTTAAAATATATCCATTAGAGGCAGAACTGGGTAAATCAGAATCTGATCTAACATTAAATGATGTAGTTGAGAGTATGTCTTTAACTACATAATCTCCCAATTTAAGATTTGATGAGTCAATAACTCTAAATTTGTTTCCTACACTCAATCCATGAGGGGTATATGTATTAAAATTAATTAATTTTATAGTAATCGGAGTCTCACCATCAATTACAGTTTGTGTCTCAGAATATGATGTAGACTGTATTTTAACTGATGGTCCAGTTACAAAAGCGTATTGTCCTGAGGAAATGAGAGGATCTGTAGAGTGCTTTGCAATTACAATTTGATTTTTACTACTTACACTGGTAATTCGATAATAACCATCTTCGGTAAATCCATCTCCAGTAACCTGAACAACATCTCCAACATAGGTAGTAATTCCAGATGATGCTACTTGAATATATGCATCTACATTACCTCCAATATTAGAAGATGAAATATCAAAATATAAAGTATTTCCGTTCTGATAACCAGAACCTTTTGCCATAATTTCATAAGAAGTTATTGCATTTCCACTAACAACTACTTTTGCTGTAGCACCATTCCAATTTGTTAAAGTATTTTCATTGAATAATTTTACATTATAGTAAGTTCCATTATTGCGAGTTCCAGTACCTACATTTAATGTTCCATTTACAATACCACCAAATCCATGATTTCTAGAAAAAGTTATTGTTGCTGTTGGTTGTTGAGAACCAGAAACTGTTTGAATTTCTAATCCTTTACCAAAATTCTTGCAGAAAATATCAATCGATTCTCTTGTAATACTTTTCTTAAGATCATTTGTTACAACATCACCTATTGGGGATCTTTTTGCATATGTTTTTGAAGATTTTGGATTAGGATCAAAATTATCACGATCAAGTTGTGGGTATAAATCTACTGGTGTTTGAGTAAACTTGTAATTTGTAAAAGTATTTTCTGGAGCATTATTTGCATTTAAAACATAAAGATGATAAACCCCATCCTTTTCATCTTTAATGTAATCAGAAATTACATCAGATCTGTAAACATAGAGATTAGATTTTATATCATTTTTTTCTAATCTTGGAAGTTCATTTGTTGTTCTTGTATTTGTGTTGTTAATAAAATTGCCTGGATCGTGAAGTATTCCTGCAATATCAATAGTGGAATATGTAAATTCCATATCATTCAGTACGCTTAATACTGTAAATGAACCATTATATCCACGATTAAATTCACCTGTGGAAGTTTCATTATCATCTTTAACATTGCGAATAATCACAATATCATTTTGCTTTAATTGATGTGGTAATTCAGTTCTTACTGTTACTGTACCACTGGAAACTGTACACTTTGCAATAAATTTTTGATTTCTATTATATCTTGTTTCACTTAAAGATAAAGTTGATTTATTAGAACCAAAAATTTCACTGTCATTTATTGCACCAGTATAACTTGAATCTTGAAGGATAAATCCAATTTCTGGATTTTTTGCATTTACTGATTCTTTTGGTATTACAACTCTTAATTTGTAAACTTTTTCATCTAATCCCCTTTCATCTGCAATTCTTGTTACAAAAGCTAAGTCAGTAGATTCTGAATATTTGTTTTCATCGTTTGGATCATATCCAATTCCAGTAGGAGAATCTAAAAATGAAGTGTATATCTGATTATCATATTTGACATTTATATACCAATTTCCTTCATCAGCATCCCATTGTATTGGTGAACCAATGTCTCCAGCATCTTTATCAGATACTCTACTTTTAATTGTTAAATCATTTATTGTTCCACCATAAGTTTTAATCGCTTCATTTAAGAATGCATAAGTATACGAAGCAGCTATTTTTATCTGTTGATCATTTAAAGTATTATCTGTTTGTCTTGTAATTGCATAATAGACAATGTGTTCTGTCAGATTTTCTGGTAAATCACCTTTTTTGCTTTGTATAATAATTTTTTCACCAGTACTTAAATTATGAGTACCAATTGTAAATTTATTGTCATTAATTCCAGTTACAGTATATGATTTTTCATGTCTATTCAGTTCATTACCATTTGCAAAATCACTTCTTCCAGTCATGTAGATATCTGCTGCATACTCTATACCTAAAAATCTGAGGTATAGAGTATCATTATTTTTTGCACCAATTCTGTATCCTTGAGTTACTGAAACTGGAAGTCCACTTTCTGCAGTAAATCCATATAAGTAGAGTTTCTTTGGATTTTCTACAGTTCTTGTTTTTAATACATCCAAAGACAACCATTCAATTTCATCAGGAATTGAAGTATCAATATCTCTAGGTGCAACAATTGATGTTACATATGCATGATCATCTTTTTCAAATGCTTCAGATTTATATCCATCTGATTTTAAGGAAACTTGACCAAAGTTTGAGTTTGAATTTGTAATTGAAGCATCTGCTCCAGAATTAGCATCAAAATGATAAGTAAATCCAATGGCAAAGACGGAAACTATTTGAATAAATGAATCATTTGAAATTTTAATATGACTAGATTCCCACCCTGGTCTATAAATTGCATCTTGATCTAAATGATATACCTTTTCACTATTAGTTTGTGAAGATCCTAATGGAAGAGATGCTCCATATACTGGTACGTATTCAACTGAGTTATAAGTTCTAGTTCTTTCATTATATTTTACGAATGCACGATCATCTTTCTGCAGTGAAACTGCGGTAAATTGTGCAACAACCATGGAACGGAATCCAGATGCCTTAGCTCCATCTGCGTGCATTCCATTCATACCCCAAACTGATCTCAATGAACAGTTGAAAATATATGGTGATGCTCCACCAACCGTATCAGTTTCAATTGTTACATTAGCATTATTTAATTGTGGAGTTGCATTTAAATTTGGTGGGAAAGATGATAAAAGATAAGTAAATTGAGTTTCACTTAATACATCTTGGACAAAAGTAGAAATATTATATTCTGAGGAAGAAACTCCTCTGATTTTAATTGGAGTTCCGAAATTTAATCCGTGTGGTATATCAGTGGTTACAGTAATCCTATTGGATGAAGTAGTCCCATTACCTGAAAAAATGTTAACAATGTTGATAGGATCGGATTTAAATGATCCTACTATTTCCCATTCAGGCGCACGTTTTGCAAATGATGTTGTTGATTGTGGAAATTTAGAAGAATTTTCAATTTCTCTATAAGAATTATATGCATTACTAACCTTACTATAATACATGTCAAGGTCAGTAAGTTCTCCAAAAGATAATCTATTAACTATATTAACACCATCACAATACTCAAAACAAGTTAATTTATGGTGACTAAATCTTGGTTGGGAACTAAATTGAGAACTAAAATTTCTTGGATTTGTATAAACTAATCCACTGTCGTCACCGTCAAATATAGAAAATTGCCAAAAGTAACAAGCTCCAGTTATCTTAAAAATTGAAGAATTTGGAACATTTGGATCTGTAGGATTTGGTACATATTTTGGTCTTAATTTAGTCTTTCTCAAATCAAGACCAACAATGGAAGTTCCTCTAGGAACAATTACACCGCCATAAACACTGTTAAACTTATATAAAATATTATCTTCTTGAGTTAAGTCAAAAACCGAGTCTAATTCTAAAGATAGTGTTGTCTGTGCCGGAGTTCCTACACCACCATCAACAGGTGTAACTCTTGCTACATTATTATTATCTGCATATATGGCATAACCAGGTCTATTATCAATTATATGCTCACCAGGAAAAAGTAAAATAGTAGTTTTTTCAGTTAAATCGTTATTATTTCCTCTTAAATATGAAAATCTTGCAGCTTCTAATAATGCTCTCTGTACAGTTTTAAAAGGTTGTGCAAGAGAATTGCCTTCATTAGTGATAGAATCTGTCGAGTCAAGATCGCTTGGATTTACATAAAGAATGCGTCCTTCTGTATTCTTGATAAAATTATCTAGTTTATTAAGTGGCATTTTATATTTGACAAAATATTTCTATGTTTTATTTATGACAACAAATCTTCTTCGCCACAATCATATTCTAAGTCATCTGGTAAATCTTCGGGATTTTCTAAATCAACTGGAAAGAAGCATGGATGTGCTTCTTCATCTATCAAATAAAAAGAATTTTGATATAAATCTTCTGGTTCAAATGTTCTTTGCTTATCTGCTAATCTGATTATTTCTGGATCAGTTATTGCCAAATCTGGCAATTCATCAAAAGTAAAAGGTATTTCATTAATAAAATACATTTTTACTATCATACTACCATTATTATACCAACAGTATGCATGAGTTATTTTATATTTGAAAGACATAGGAAATATTCCCATATCATATATTTATTTTTTAATAGGACTGGAGAGAATTGAACTCTCTTCACACCGTTATAAGCAGTGGGCCTTAACCAATAGGCGACAGTCCCTTAGGTACGAGTGCCTGGATTCGAACCAGGTCAAAGCCGCTAATCTGGCGGAAAAGGTTTATAAGACCTCTCTGACTACCAAGTCTCACTCGCTTAAACCAGATCAATTATAGAGGATCTGGAACTCTTTGTCAACAACCTTCTTCGTGATCCGTGTGTATTCGGATGAGGTCGTCCATTTCTTCGTATTCCTTGTAAGGGACCATCACTACATTTCCGTACTTACTCTTTATGAGAAAAGACTCACCTGCTTCCACCTTATCAAGATATTCTTCAAAGTTTTCTTGAAGTTCTTCAATCGTTAGCGTTTTCATAAACTGCAAGATCAGAGTATTCAATTTGGTCTGGTTTGAGATTAGCGGTTACAAATTCCAACACGTTCATAAATTCTTTAGTGGTCTCACATTCTACAAGACGTTCATCACCTTGATCACTTAAGAGAAGAAAAGATCGAGTGCAAAGATCAATCACAATACCCTCTACATATTCTTGAGTGGCGCTCATTCGGTCGTTTCCTTGATTACCCCCATATTATAGGGGGTCTTGGGGCGTTTGTCAAATATTATCATTTTCTATTATTTTAGGACCGTAAGAAATTCCTTCATTATTAAACGGATTGTGGATAACTTCAACATTATATTTAATTCTTTCTTCAATGTTTTTTTTATGTACTTTTCTAAGTTGTGCAATTAAATATTTTTGCTGTTCTTTAATCCAAGAGATAATAAGATCCTCATTTATATCTTCATAATCAATAAAGGAATTTTCAAAATCACTTAAATTAATTTGAAATGGTGTTGTCAGTTCACTTTCTTTTTTTATATCTGGATAATCTTCCCTATAAGATGTCATACTCCACTTACAACTTTTAATAACATCATTAAAATTTTCTAATGATGAAGTTTTAAATAAACTAATAACTTTAAATTCGTGATTATAATTCATACTATAATGTGTAAATTAAAAAATATTTATCCACAGTAAAGAACACAAGTTACTATGTAAGATCCATCATCAAACTCAATTTGTTTAATTGTAGTTGTAACTTTAGCTATTGTATTACTTCTAACAATGTCATCTTCTTGAACTCTTGCACATCCATCTCCATTAGATTCAAGTAAATCTCCAATCTTCACAATTTGACCTGGAGCTACACGGATAAAAAAGTTTCCAACTGATGCGACATTTATATCACTCCAAGGTTCAACATTTTTACCAAGATCTTCATCATTATCAGTTGTTTCATCCCACCCAAGAAATACTCCATAAACCGCTTTAGATGCAACAGTATCACTTACTTTTACTCTAACATTTTTATTTGCTACATGAATACTTGGGTCGTTGACATCTTCTAAAATCGGTTCTTCCAATACAATTGTCCCATTATATTCTTGTCCATCATATGTGAACTGTATTGGTGATTTTAAATCAAGATCACCATTATATGGTATTCTCTTTTTTCTATATTCCTCTAAGTAATCATCAAAATAATCAAACTCAATCATTTTCCATTCCATTAATTCGTCAATAGTTTCCATCACTGTACCAAGTAAAATATCTTGTTTTTCTCTATTTTTGAGACAACCCCAGTGAACACCTAAAAATGCATTTACATATACAGTACCACTATTTGAGTTATTAACTGCAAGTCCACCAGCACCTGCACCACTCAATCTAACTTGATAAACGTTTAAACCACCACCTGGATCAACCGTCAAATTTGCCTGAATTACATTACCTGCTGGTCTTGCAATTTCAAGTGATGAATTTCCATAATATCTCAAACCAGCACCACCACCACCATAAGTTGCGGGTGAAGATCCGCCCCCTGCCCAAACATAAAGAGCAGAAAGTCTAGTATCACCATTTGGGTTCACATAGAATGAACCATCATTTCTATCATACATGGAGAATGATGAAATATCTCCAGTAGATAAAGCACTATTATCTAAATTTATTTCTAAAGGCCATACTCCAGACGGATTAACTGACCATGTTGTACTATCAGCTCCACTACCACTTAGGACATAAAATATGTTACTATTACAATGAACCATAGAACTTCTATTATCAGTATCTCTAAGATATACTGTTGGCGATCCATTTCGAATAAATATTTGTCCAGCTAAATTAGCAGAACCATTTAAATTTAAACTATTTGAACAATTAATATTTCCACCAACTCCATGATTTCCCGATACATTTAAATTTCCACCTACTCCGGCAGTTCCACTTACACTTAAATTTTGAGTAACTCCACAACTTCCAGACATACTAAGATTGCCACCGATACCAACATCACTATTAGTATTCAATAAATTAACAACTAAACGATTTTCAGAAGCATTGAAAAAGAATGCATTTGCACTACTTCTAGCCTTTACTGACGCTACAACTCCAGTATTTTGAACCATAATTGGATACAATACTGTAGTTGTTGTATCATCAGATGCAGTAATATTATTAGTATTTACTACTGTAGATGATCCTTGAACACCCATATTACCTTGTGTTCCTTGATTATCGTTCAAGGCACCTTGAACTCCAAAAACACCTTGAATGCCTTGACTATTTTGAACTCCTTGAGTTCCTTGAAGACCTTGAGTACTTTGATTACCTTGCAATCCTTGAGTACCTTGGGGTCCTTGAACTCCTTGACTACCATTTGTCCCTTGAATACCTTGAACTCCCTGAACACCTTTTTTAAATATAGTGACATACATCACTTCATCATTAGCAGGATCGTTTCCATTTAATTGGCTAACACCAACTGTGTAAAAAGATGAACCTAAAGATGAACCTAAAACAGAATCACTAATTACTTCAAAAATCATTAAATTTGTTTTTAATGCATTAGTAATATAAATGGTAGTTCCTACATTTAAATTCGCCAAGAACCCAGATTGATTATTGTTATAATAGTCAACAAGACTAAATCTAAGATAAGTTACTCCGGTATCTACAAATTTTTTAAATTTTCCTAAACCAGGAAAAGCTAAAGTAGTTGTTGTATATTGATAAGATACTCCAATTAAACCAGTAGCTCCTTGAACTCCTTGAGAACCTTGAACATTTTGAGTACCCTGTGTTCCTTGATTACTAGAACCTTGAATTCCTTGAAGTCCTTGAATTCCTTGATTACCTTGTAATCCTTGAGTACCTATCTTAAATGGAGAAATATACATCACCTCATTATTGAGAGGAGTGTTTCCTGTCAAATATTTTACACCTACAGAATAAGTTGTTGGATTTAAGACAGATGCATTATTAATTACCTCAAATGCCATTATATTGGTTCTATTTTCATCAGTAATATAAATGGTAGTTCCAATTTTAAACTCTGAAATCGCAACACTTCTATCATTACCTATTAAATCAACTGTACTAATTAAAATTTCTATAATAACATTAGATATATTTCTATTAAATCTAAAATAACCAAGATTTGGATTAGATACTAAACTAGTACTAAATCTGTAGGGAAAACCTACATTACCACTGTAAGATCCTTGAACACCTTGATTACCTTGCAATCCTTGAGCACCTTGAGAACCTTGATTACCTTGTAAACCTTGAGTACTCTGCCCACCCTGCAAACCTTGATTACTAAGTCCTTGAGCACCTTGAGATCCTTGAGTACCTTGAAGACTTTGAGTTCCTTGTCTACCTTGAGTACCTTGAGTACCTTGAAGTCCCTGATTACCTTGTAATCCTTGAGCACTTTGAGTACCTTGATTGTTATTTAAAGGTCCTTGTACTCCTTGATTACCTTGAACTCCCTGAAGTCCTTGAGGACCTTGAGGACCTTGATTACTTAAACCTTGAAGACCTTGAAGACCTTGAGGACCCTGAGTACCTTGATTATTATTTAAAGGTCCTTGTACACCTTGAATACCTTGCAATCCTTGTGGTCCTTGTGGACCTTGTGTTCCTTGTGTTCCCTGAAGTCCCTGAACTCCCTGATTACTTAAACCTTGAACACCTTGCAATCCTTGAACTCCTTGAACACCCTGATTTCCTTGGAGACCTTGAACTCCTTGAACTCCCTGAGTTCCTTGATTACCTTGGAGACCTTGGACCCCTTGTTCACCCTGAACTCCTTGATTACTTATTCCTTGATTACCTTGTGTACCTTGAAGTCCTTGAAATCCTTGAGTTCCTTGAGTTCCTTGTTCTCCTTGAACACCTTGATTTCCTTGAAGTCCTTGAGTTCCCTGTCTTCCTTGAGTACCTTGAACATTTTGAACTCCTTGAGTTCCTTGAAGTCCTTGAATACCCTGTGGACCTTGTGCTCCTTGACTATTCTGAATTCCTTGATTTCCTTGAGTTCCTTGATCACCCTGAGTTCCTTGTACACCTTGACTATTTTGAACTCCTTGATTTCCTTGAAGACCTTGAATTCCTTGATTTCCTTGAGTACCTTGATCACCTTGTATACCTTGCGTATTTTGAGATCCTTGAATACCAAATTGACCTTGAACTCCTTGAACACCTTGAGCACTCTGTGTTCCTTGACTGTTTTGAGAACTTTGTGCTCCTTGAACTCCTTGATTTCCCTGAAGTCCTTGATTACCTTGTGCTCCTTGAGTTCCTTGCTCTCCTTTTTCTCCTTGAGTACCCTGAACTCCTTGATTACTTAACCCCTGAAGACCTTGTAAACCTTGAGTACCTTGAGTACCTTGAAGACCTTGAGTACTTTGAGATCCTTGATTACTTATTCCTTGAGTTCCTTGAGTTCCTTGAACTCCTTGATTTCCCTGAAGTCCTTGATTACCTTGAACACCTTGATTACTTAATCCCTGAATACCTTGTAATCCTTGAGTACCTTGAGTACCTTGAAGACCTTGAGTACTTTGAGTTCCTTGATTACTTAAACCTTGAATACCTTGAACACCTTGAGAACCCTGAAGACTCTGAAGTCCTTGAGTTCCTTGAGTTCCTTGAAGACCTTGAGTTCCTTGTCTTCCTTGAAGTCCTTGGGAACCTTGTCTCCCCTGAAGTCCTTGATTTCCTTGCCTTCCTTGAGCTCCTTGATTACTTAATCCTTGAACTCCTTGTCCACTTTGAGTTCCTTGTAGTCCTTGTGAATTTTGAAATCCTTGAGTTCCTTGAGTTCCTTGAAGACCTTGAGTTCCTTGAGTTCCTTGAAGACCTCTAATATTACCAACATCAGTCCAACTTGCTGGAGAACCACCATCAGAAACCCATAAGTGTCCATCAATATCATTGAGAATTCCATCCGCTAAAGATGAACCTGGAAAATAATAATTTAAATATCCATCTGGATTATTTGGTCCACCTGTAGGATAAACTGCATTTACGTCTGTTACTATACCAACAACAGAAACAGATTTTCCATCTACTCCTCTATTACCCTGAACACCTTGTCTACCTTGAGTTCCTTGAGTTCCTTGAGCACCTTGATTACCTGCAGTATATCTATCCCAAGTATATCCACTCCAAACGTAATATGCTCCATTAGCACTATAAAGATCTCCTACAGATGGATTATTTGGAAAATCAAGATAAGACATTTAAGTAAATACTTTGCAGAGTTTCTATATTTTTTTATTTAGTTTAATATAACAATAAACTAGTGGATCCTATACCATAAACATTAAATACTAGTTCATTACCATTTAAATTAATTTCGACTGGAGTTGTACCTGGAGCAGTTACAAATCCACCAATAGAGGTAACAACACCAAAAAAATATCCGTCACCAAATACTGTTAATTGTGAAGTTGGATTAGTGGTTCCTATTCCTACATTTTTAGTTGTAGTTATTCCCAATTCAACATTTTGCCACTGATTATCTTCACCTTTTGGTCCTTGAAGTCCTTGAAGTCCTTGAGTTCCTTGCCTTCCTTGAAGTCCTTGAGTTCCTTGTAATCCTTGGATACCCATGCCATTACTGGCATCAACCCATTGTTTACTATTTCCATCATCATAATAAACTTTCAAATTTCCTGTAATTTTATTCCACCACAATTCTCCTTCATCGGCATTCATGTGGGGTATTGTTCCAATTGAAACTGGTGCTCCCTTACCCCAAACAACTCCATTTCCTTGAGTAGAAACTAATACAGAACCTGCCATTCCAACAACATTTTTAGAATCGTAAATGTTGCCTGTAATTCTTAAATTTCCATTTAAATCTAATTTTTGCTCAGGTAATGAAGTTCCTATTCCAACTCTATTGGTATCGGAATCATAATAAAAATCAGAAGCGGCTGCAAAATCATCATTATTGTTGTATAATATTTGATTATCTAAACCGGGAGAAAAAACTTTTATGTCTACGGTTGAAGATGAAGTTAATAATACAGTAACAGCTACTCCAACAAAGTTTAGAACATTAACTTCATTTCCAATTCCTACCTGTTGCCCCTCATCTTGAATTCTTATTCCCTGTTCTTTCCAATATCTATCAAAAGAAGTTCCATTATCTATTGTAACTAAAGAATAATAAGTTGAAATTCCAGGCGGTAGATTTTTTTCACCAACATATCCTAAATTTGGTTCAGCATCATTTATTCTTAGATATAAATGTCTATCTTTATGTAAATTCTGAAAGGAATTTAATTTTTCTCTACCCGATAGATATCTAAAATTCGACATAATTACGAAGAACTATTTTCAAGAATACTGCATATAATTTCCATTTGTAATGGAGCTGCAAATCCTCCACTAACATAAGTATGTGCAATTCCAGCAACAACTCCAGTATTAGTTACAAATGTTTTTGAAGTTCCAACATTATCTACAATACTAGTAACAACAAAAGATTTTTGTGGAGATGGGAATATAGAAGTAGTTATTCCAAATGATGAATTGCTACCACATGTAAAATTCAATCCACTCATTGTTACTTCGTCATCTACATTAAAATTATGTGGGTCATATGTTGTAATTGTGGTGATACCAGTATTATTATCATATTTGCAGTCAGTTATAGATACAATTCCATCTTGTGTACCTTTCACAACTACAGAATCAGAAATAACTGCAGTTTTTTCTAATATTAATCTACCATCAACAACAATAACTGCATCATTTGGTGGTATTTCTATTTCCTTTACAAGTCTAATATCTCTAGTATTTCCGTTAGTTCTAAGTGAAGTGCTTTTTCTTCTATGTGTTACTGTAATTTTTGGATAAGTGTTTATACCAACATTTGCAACTTGTGCATACAGCAAAATACCAGTAACACCTGTAGGAGTTGTATAAATTGTCTGTTCTCCTGGAGCAACTGGAACAGATATAGTTAAAAATTTATTAAGAGGTGCTACTGCCATATATTATCTGAGAGCAATGACTATTGGGGTAAGTTCTGCTTGTATTGCCTTTGTAAAATCTCTTCCTCGAATAGTTCCAGTCGGTTGATTAATTTGAAATCCCTCACCAATATCAAAATTTCCTTTTTGATCTGTACTTGTAAAAGGTACCTGGGCACCATCTAAGTAGACGACTTCATTTTCCTTTTTCGGAACTGCTCCTTGGAAGGGTGTTGCTGTATTTATGTTTGTTCCTGTACCAATATATTCGAAAGAATGTGAACTAGTTAAAATACGACTAATTCTTTTAAGAGAAATTTCTTCGTTACCAAATAATTCATATGGAATAAATTCATTAAACGTAATTGTAGATATTCCAACAGTGCTTCCAACAGTTCTTGATAAAGGTAATCTAGGATTAGATGCTGGATTTACTGCAGTTGTTATGATCGCAAAAAATGTATCAATTGCATTTTTTACATTTGTACAAGAATTTGGATTAGTATTGGATGGTGAACCAGAAGATGGGGACGGGTCTGCAATTAAAGTTAAATCTTTAATTTGAGTATATTGATTAATATTAGTATAATTTTGTTTAGTAACAGTTACATTATTAATTATTTGTTTTGCAATATCTCTAGCATAATTGAATGTAACAATTGATTGACTTTCTTCACCGGACAGGTAGGGATTATCTACATATATTTTTGCAGCATCATAAACTCTATCATTTCCACCAAATTGAAGATTATGTGATATTGCACCTAAAACTAACTTGACATCTGAAACGCATTTAAAACTTCCACCAGGGACAGAAAATGGAGTTCCTAAAGTTACATTATAGTAATAGAGCATTCTATCTACAGATTCTGTCGCAATAAAATCTATATTTTTAAAAATTAATGATACTGCATCCGCATATCTTCCTATTGCAGGTGTTGGACTAGAAGCAACATCTACGGTATAATAAATTGGTTCAGTAACTATTTCTGCCGAAGCTCCACCTCCACCATCAATAAAAACTTCTAAATTTTGTGTTGGTAAATAATTTCTTCCAGAGTTTACAATGTCAATAGCAGTTATTGATCCGGTAATTTCATCAATTGTAGGACTAAGTTCAGCAATAATTCCTTGAGGTCCTTTTGGTTGTTGAGAAAGATCTCCAGAATCTCTAATTATAATAGTTGGAGGATTATTGGCACTATATCCAGAACCACCATTAATCACTTTTATTTCTTTTATTTGAATCATTGGTTCCTGTAAAATTCCAGAACCTTGTGCATCAGGATAATTATCTAAATCAATCTTAAAGAATAATGCTTGACCATCATAAGGTCTCCTTGGATTTTTAATATCATCAGATACATTTGCTAAAGTAACAGTGTCCGATCCAGCGTCAACGCCTAATTGCGATCTTGATGGTGGATACTTATTCACTTGCCCTATAAATTCTGTTATTCCAAGTCCAACAGCATATAAACCATAATTACCGAATGAAGAATTAGAGTTTGTTAAATCGCAAGAACCACCACTATCACAATAGATTCCAATATCACAATTAATTGTAAAAATGGAAACTAATTGCGCGTATCCATTATTTGTAATTGATACTCCAATACCATTTTCATTATATTGAGTGAACGAATCGCAAACCATACATTTCAAATCATTTCCAATTGTAGAAGCAGTTGCATGATCTCCATTTATTTTCATGCCAATACTGCCAGTCATAAAATTAGTGCAGTTTCTAATATAAGGAGATCTCCATCTACCGGATGGTCCTTCTGTTGCTGGCCCAGGAGCAATATAACCACTATTAGCATAATTTGCTGGTGAAGTGGGTGGAAATGCAACCGCAGCACATCCACTATGATTAACAGAAACACTTGTTCCAGCAAAATTTAAATTTTCTATTAAACACCCTCTTCTAACATGAAAAACATCGCGATCTGTATTTTGAGGAATAATTGTAACTAATCTTAAATCTTGCCCAGAAACAGTTACATCGGTGCGAAGACCTATAGGATTATTTTCATAGTAAACTCCAGATCTGATGAATATAGTGTCTCCCGCCTGAGCAATTGACGCCGCCGCTCCTACAGTTCTTTTTGCATCACCCTCAAGATATCCAGTATTTGAATCATTACCATCAACAGTAACCCAAATTGCATTTTGTGTTTCTACTCCTGGAGGTCTCCAGGAAACACCTGTGCCAACAGATGATAATCTATAATCAATTTTTCCTGATGCAGTACTATTATTAATATCAATTAAAGAAGAATTTAATTCAATTTGACCTTCAAATGTAGATTTTTGTCCAACATTTAAATTTTCTTCAATTCCAACTCCACCCTCTACAATTAAAGCACCAGTATCTTTACTAGTTGAACTTGCTGGTGAATTTAGAAATACCTGATCATCTACATCTAAAATTCCAGTAAGATATGTGTTATTTGTAACAAATAAATCAGTATCAACAGTTAAATTTTGCCCTATTGTTACATTTTTTTCAATCCCAACTCCACCTTTAACAATTACTGCCCCAGAAGTTTTACTTATTGAATCTGATGTAGAATTAAAGGATGCATTTCCATCTACATCTAATATTCCACCAAGAAAAGTATTTGTCGATACTTCTAAATTGTTAGTTACGTGAACATCACCATGGACATCTAAAGCATAAATTGGATTGTTAGTATTGATACCAACATTTGTATTTCTGTATATGTTTCCATTTTGATTATAATCCCAATAATCATAAACATAAATGTCTGCAATAAATTCATTTGATGGATTTACAAATCCTTGAATAGGATCAGTATTAGTTCCAAGTCCTCTTCCAGTTTTTAAATTTAATCCTCGGAAAGATTGAACACCAACTAAAACTTCATCATTATATACAAAAATTCCTTCAATAAAATCTGGTTCAAATTTAACCCATTTTATACCTTGAGCATCTTTGGACAAAAAATCTCCAATTGTACCAGGTTGATTTAATGAATCATAAAGTTGACCAAAAATTTTAGCATTACCAATTACATCTAAAGTTTGTTCTGGTAGGAAAGAATTTATACCTACTCTATTGGTAGAAGTAGTAGCATTAAATGTAGATCCTCCAATGCCAACATTAAACCTCTGTCTTACAGTTGCTCTATTTACAAAAAGTTCATCAATATCTACAATATTAAATGTAGAAATACCAGTTGATTTTAAATCATTATTAATGAATATTGGTCCATTAAAACTAGAAATGCCACTTACAGATAATTCTCTTAAACTTGCAACTCCAGTTATACTTAAATCATTATTAAAAAATACTTGACCATTAAATGTAGAAATTCCATTTACCTGTAAATCATCAACAGTAATAGATTTAAAACTAACTATTCCAACTTTTTTGAAATCATAATGTAAAATTCCATAGATATAAACGTCTTTAAAGAATTCAGCATCTTCATTGTAAAAAGATCTATTTCCAGTTATTGTTAGATCTGCCATTTTTTATTTTTCCGTTATTACAGAATTTAAAGATTCTCTAAAATCTTGAGAATATTGAAGTGTATGAAGACTTACTTCTTTAATCTCATCTATGGGAAGTCCCAATTTTAAATTATCTTTAGCTAACTTTGCAGCTCCAGAAACAAATGATCCTGGACCATTAGAAAGAGCATCTACAGCACCAATTGCAATATCTTGAGCTGTCCCAATTATACTTGGAAATCCTGCCATAAAACTATTAGTAATAATATCTGCTCCAACATAACTTTTTGCAAATGCTAAAGCACCAAAACTTTCGGGAATTAAATTACCCAATAATCCATCAGCTTCACATTTATTACCTTTTATTAATACTCTAGACTTTCCATTAATGTTTATATTTCTACCCGCTTTCAAATCTATATCTTCATCAGCTTCGATTACTATATTTTTTCCTTTTATTTTTACAGATCCATTTCTCATTGCAGTGATAGTAATATCACCGCTCATTCCTGCAATTACAATATCTACACCATCGCTAGAATCTTTATTTCCCGCAATAAACTCTATTGATCTGTCGTTCCAAATTCTATAAGTTCCGCATTCAGTTAGTCCTGAAAAATTTATATCTTTATTATCTGTAGTTGCATATAAAGCATAAACGTTAGTCCCATTTCCACCCATTTGTGGGTTATTAGTATCAATCCTAAACTTAGGACCATAACTGCATATATCTCTTTTTTCCCAATTCTGTTTTCTAGGCATTTTATTGAATACAGTCTTTTACAAACTTTGTAGATCTTATAGAATATTCATTATTTTGAATAACCTCAGGTGGCAATTTATCTAAAATAGGTCTTAAAACAGCACCAATACCAGTATCGGATTCTATTGTTATAGATGGTAGATCTTCAACAATTATATGTTTATTTATTATTAAAGGTGGTGATGATAATGTTGATGAAGTATTAATTAAATCTGGAATAATCTCATCACCAAATAAAGTATCTGTGGTTTCTGGAGTTATAATGTTAACGTCTATTATAGATCCATTATCATCAACAGTAATAGAATACTGATTTCCAAAATCATCTGAAACTAAGTCATTAGAACTATAACCAAAACCAGTTTGTTCAATATAAACATCAGAAACATAATTTGCAATTTGAGATGGTTGAGTCTCTGCAATATTTTCTCCAGTATTCACATTTATATTTCCCACAGGATAATTTTCACCCTCAGACACCATGTAAATATTGACTACTTCCCCATTTTCATCTATTACTGATCTTGCAACTGCACCATAACCTTGATTACAATCATCTACAATTTCAACAAAAGGTGGATATTTATATTTTTTACCCTTATTTTTAATTTTTATTCCTATAACACTAGCTGTTGTTACTCCAAAAGAATCTGTATTAAATGAACCTAAAATTGCTTCAGCAATAACACCCTTCCCAGATCCACCAAATACTTTTACCTTTGGTGCAGAGCAATTTGTTTGTTGTAAAGTGTAACAACCTCCAACATAACTTTTATTTTTACTATCCTTAGTTTTTTCTGAAAAAATATCCCATCCAGATTTAATATCTTTTACTCCATCAACGACATCTCCAATTTTATTGGCGATGTTCATATTTTTCAAAATTGTTTTAAATTTAAATGCATCTTCACCAGCATCAACTATACCAACTCCAATAACCCACTCTTCAACATTTCCCAATGATTTATTTTTATTCTGATTAACATCAAACAAACCACCTATGGATCTTATAGCACTTACTCCACTTCTCAAAAAATCACTTACTGAAAAACCAGCAGATAATATTTTGCTTACTCCATTTAAAACAGAAGATAACCCACTTTCAATCTTCCCAACTATATCATTTAGCAATGATCCCACAAATTGCTCACCAACACAACTTTTAAAATACTTAACATTTTTAACTGTATCAGATAACATATTTTCAACTACATCAAATAATTTATTAACAACAATACCAGTAATTTTTGGTATAAAAGACTCTAATGCCTTCACTGGTGGTATCATTGCTTCTTGTGCTGCTACACCTGCTAAATGTGCAGCAGCATGACTTCTTGTAGCAGCAAAAACTTTTGCGTAGACTGCTTTATATAATGCTTCCAGTCCTTCTTGCAATAAAGGTACTAATTTTAAATATAATGAATTAGTCGCTTGACCTACAAATCCATTAGCAATACCTACAATTTTATCTACTGATCTGGAAATTTCCGTTTTAACGTTTTGTATTTTATTTGTTACGTCATTTACTTTTTGCAAAAGATTATTAACTTCCGCACCAATTCCTTTTGCAATTGTATCATTACTAGAATTTCCTAATACTACCTTTTTACCTACTCCAGAAAAATAAAAGAATTCATCATTTTTATCATTTTTTTGATTTAATTTATCTATTATTTCTGGAGATACATCTCTAGGAGATTTTTGAGAACTACTATTTTCTTCGTTTGCTTCTGAACTATATAAGGTTCCGTTTGGTTTTGGTATTCTTTTTGTATATCCAGTAAATGGAGTGAAAGGAGATTTAAAAGATGTACTTGGAACTTGATCTGTTCTCCCGAAACAACCAAGAATAACTGGAATTTGCGCATTATCACCATCTAAGAAAAATCCTAACACAGTATCACCTGGTCGTAATTTAGGATTTACTGCATAATTTGCAGCCCCACTACCAGAAGTTGATGGCATCAAAACTTGCGCCCATGGCAAATCATCATTTGATAATTCTGCAGTACTATAAGGATGGTATCCTAAAATTCTTACCTTAACTCTATTTCCCCATCCACCACCATTTGCTTGAGATTTTTGTGCTTCAATTGGTGGAATTTGTCCAATCCACCATCTAAATCCATCTCTACCTATAAAATTACTTTTAAGTATTGATTCGTCTATCATTTTTTCTGTCCGAATGTATCTCTAATTAATTTCATAGATGTATAAGAACTTTCAGTATCAAAATGATGGCATAATTCCTTTATCATATATAGTCCACTTGTTTCTTGATCAAACTCTTTCTTTTCAGAACTACTAATTTTTGGAAAATTGCATTCAATTATATTACCTGCACTCAAATTAGTATTCAATGGTACAATAATATTTAATTGTTGAGTAAACAAACTATTATATCGCATTAAAGATTGTGATTGATATTTTTGAGGATCTGAATTTTTATCTGTAGAAACATTTTGTTCTAATGTTCCAACATCCAATATTTGTGTGATTAATCTTGTGGGTATATCACCAAGTGTTTTATCGGATCCATCGGAAATTTTAGGTAATTTCATTCTATCTCCAAGATTTTCAGTGGAATCCATGTAATCACTTTGTTTAAACACACCTTCTTCTGGATTTGAAAATTTAAAATCTAAAGGATTGAAGAACATTCTATAACTTGCATACGTTCCCAATCTTAATTTTTCAATTAAATTTTGGTTGCGATTTACGAAGTAATTTAAAATTTTAAAATCATTGTTTATTTTTTGATTTTTTTCATCATAAGATTGAGTTGATTCACTATAAACATACGTTGCTTTAGAATTTTCTTTATTCATTTCATCAATAGATCTAAAATTAAATCCATCTTTTGTTTGATAAAACAAAAATCCTGCAGTACCATCTTTAGAAACAATGGGTACAGATTTTGATGCTAACCATGTTAGAATTGTAAACGGTTTCCTCATATTTCCAATAAATCCATACTTATTGGAAGTTTTATCAAGTTTACCAATCTTAGTTGTTTTTAAAACTTCTTTTAATATTTTTTCAACAGATCCATCAATACTCAATGATGTTGGATACTTTCTAGTAACTCTAACTGTTTCATTTGTAATTGATTCTCTAGGAACTAAATGTAAAGTAAAACTTTCTTTTTGAGTTTCTGATATTACATCAGTTATACTCGATACGTAAAAATAATTTTCAACTTTATCTGAAAAATCTAATGCAATATTAGATTTTGTATTTGCTTTTATTTTTAATGCTATTCTTTCCCCACCTCTCAATGGTAAACCATTATATAAAGATTGTTTAGCAGTATCTTTTTCACTTGAAGCGGAATTACCAGTGTTTACAATTTTTAATTTCGCAGTCACTACTGGAGAAAATATATCTTCATAATATTCAAATCCAACTACAGATCCTCTTAAATCTATTCTTTGAGATTGATCGTTAGACTCTATAACTAGAGTTTCATATATAGATTTTCTTGATGCTTCCATTATAGGTAATTAAAATCTAAGAGTAATTTTTGCTTCATAAAGTTATTTAACATATCAAATTCTGTTATTTGTCCAGAAACATCACCACCATATGATTTGGAAGGAGGTGTAGAAATTGATTGCTGTTCTGGAGATTTATTATCAATAAACAGAATTTGTTGTCCAATCCTTTCAGGAACTATGTTTTTTTCAGTTATGGGTGAAGAAATTTGTGGTTGAGGTTGTAATTCAGGTTTAATTTCTTGAATTTGAGGTTGTGTTTGTATTGATGATGGTGATACAATATTAGGTTGAGAATCAACTTTTTTTAATGGATGTTTTCTTAACCATGAACCAGGATCTTCATATGAAGTAAATTGTCCATTTGATTGTGGTGGATTATTGGAAATTTCCCAGTGTAAATGAGGTCCAGTAGATCTCCCAGTACTACCTACATTACCCATTAAAGTACCTTGATTTACAGGTTGTCCAACATTTACTGGTGGGCGACCTTTCATGTGTCCAAAAAAGTGATATGCTCCATATATGTCATCTTTCCATACAACCCAATTTCCATATCCAGCACTAGATGAAGTTCCATCTAAACCTATATGAGTTACTTTTCCAGGAAAATATGCATACAATGGTGTCCCTGGAGACGCTGCTAAATCATATCCAGTATGTTGTCTTCCATTTCTCAATCCTTTTCCTGATGTTATGGTTGCTCCAGATCCTGGTTTAAACGGACTATAGGGAACACTTAATGGTTTATTTCCCTGAGAATTTCCACTTGTTCCAGTAACCTGTGCGAAACTAGTAGATAATGGAGTTTGTGGAGTTATTGTTGATTTTGGTGGAGGTGAGGAAGGAACTGATTTTCCTAAAGGAGTATCTTTCGCTTTATACATTATAGATATTTCTTCTTTAGAATATTTGGAATACTTAGACCAAGCACCTGGACCTTGAACCTTTAATAATCCAATTGCTAATAAATCTTGATTATTTTTATCAAACATATCATTATCTTTTAATCCAGCTGCAGATTGAGCTGTTGGTAAAGATGTTGGAATAATCTGATATCTTCCAGCCGCCCATAAAGTTTCCTTTACATTTTGATAATTTTTAACTTCACCAATTGTCATATCAGTAAGATTTTTTCCAAGCCATTTTTTAGATCCACCAGGTCTATCACCCGCTCTCCCATTATTCATTGCATTATAATCACCACCACTTTCTGGTCCCGAGATAATATCTAATGCTTGTCTATGAATGGGTTGTAATTTTCCTCCTTGCCCCGGAGTTCCACCACCAGGATAAGGTGCTGGAACTTCTGGAAAATCAGTATCAGGTTGTTGTTCTCCGGTAGATGGTATATCAACTTCACCACTAGGTTTAAGCATTAATTTAAACCCTTCTGATATTTGAAATCCCAATAAATCGACAGTATTGGTCAATTCAGTAAAAGAATCTCTTATATTATTAGAAGAATCTGTAAAATCTAAATTCTTAATATTGTCACCAGTAGATTTTAATAATCCTCCAAAATTTTGTAAGATTCTCCACATAGTATTTGGAATTGAAAAAATAATTTCTCCCGCCTTTTTCATTCTTATGATGAATTCTTTTCCCATTGCTATCCAAGTTGGCAGATTTTCAATAATCCACCCAGCACCCAAATATCCTAAAAATGATAAAATTCTTCCAAGAGGTCCCTGACCACTTGACGACGCTACTTTCAGTCCAGACTGTATATTTGTAGATACTTTTGAAGCTTCAATTTGATCTTCAAGATCTCTTCTTTTTGTTGCCTCTAATCTTCTTTTTTCTAGTATTTGATTCTTAAAAAATAAATCATTCCTTACTTTAGTCTTTGTTGATATTATTTTCTGTATTCTATTAATTGAAGAACTAGTGCTAGATAAAGAAGACCTTGTGGTAGAAATCGATTTTGATATGTTATTAATACTAGAAGTTTGTGATATTATATCTGCAGACATTTCCATATTATATCACCACGTTATAGCAAGAATATGAATACAAAGTATAAAAATTATCAGGATTTGATGATCTAATTAAAGGTACATCTGTCAAAGGACCATTAAATGCTGTTTGATTCATTTGTGGGGATTGTTGTTGTGAAGAGTTTGGAGATGAATAAATTATATTTGGTTTTGGTTCAGGTAGTTGACTAATTTGTGGAGAAGGTGAAGGTATACTTTGAATTTGAGAAGGTTGTATTAAATTATCAACTTGAGGTGCATTTTCAGAAGAAACTAAATTATTATAATCTGCAATAAAATTTTGAGAATTTGCTGGATCAAATAATGAAGATGGAGTAAAAGTACTACTTTTACTCATAGATGTTGTATTTTCATTCCCTTTCAATTCAGTTTCCGATTTATTTTCCTCTGTTAATTTCATACTATTAAAAGTATTATCTACAGAAAGATTAAAAACATTTGAATAATCTGGAACATTTATTTTTGGTTCATAAACCATTTCACTTTGAGGAGAAGAGTATGGTTTTAATGCTTCTGTTTTAGTATTTGATGTTTGAATTTTTGGAGTTGTTACTGGAGATTGTAGTTTATTTTCTTGTGGTTTAACTTCAGATTTTACTGCTTCCGTTTTACTTTGTTCAGGTTGAACTGTTGGTGGAGATCCAAAAAATTTATCATAAAGTCCTTTTCCAAAATCTTGTCCAGGACCATAAGATAGTGCTCCTGCAACTAAACCACTCCCCGGAATAGGTAATAAAGATCCCATAGTAAAGGCAGCACCAGAAGAAATCATCCCACCAATAGTTCCTGCGGTTGCTCTTTTTGGATCTTCTCCAGAAGCAATATCAAGACCAGTCATTACCGATCCAGTTATTAGCGGAAGTCCTAATCCTTTTATAAAATTTTTAGCACCAGAAACAATACCTCCAGCAGGTTTTGCTGATGGTGGTGCAGATGATTTAGAAGATCCAGAAGAAGATGGTGTTTTATTACCTCCTGCAATTACTCCCTTTATAGCATTAAATGGTGCAGCAACAGTTTTTCCTAATAATTTAGAAACTTGTGCAACAGCACCAACTAAAGATTTTCTTAAAGCAGTAAATCCAAATTTTACTGCTATTAGTATTCCACCAGCAATACCAAGATTTTTTATAATATTATTTTTAATTTCAGTTAATCTTTCATTATTTCCTTCACCTTCATTCTTAATATAATCAATTACTTGACTAGTTAACCATCCACCAAAAAGATAAGTTAAAGATTGTAAAACATTTCCAAATAGATCTTGTATTTTTGGTGCAATTTTTGCTACTGGAGCAACAATTGCCGCTTGTATTTTTTTCTCTAATTCGTTTTCTTTTCCAAGTCTTATTTGCTGCTCTGCAAGTCTTCTTTCACTTTCCTGTTGTGCTCTTAAATTATTCTCTTCAGATGTAGCATCTTGTTGCAATAATGTTGCAATAGAAATTAAACCAGAATTTAATTGATTAATATCCTGTTTAATTCCCAATAATCCACTTTGTACTTCAACTAAAGATGCTTGATTTTGTTGAGTTGCCTGAAGATTTTTAATCTCAGTTTCACTTGGGGTTATTGGTGATAATAAATTTGCACCTCTTATGGTTTGACCAGACAAGTTTGTAGTTCTAGCAATAACTTGCCTGGATTCTTGAGATAAAGGAGATCCCGTAAGTGGTACGACTTGCTCAGCCATTATTCATACCGTTCTTTAAATTTTCCTCTTCAATATATTGCTGTAATAAAGAAACATAGACTTCTCTTTCCCAAGGAATCATGTTTTCCAATTCCGTCAAGCTATATTTATGATGTTGAATAAGAGCAAAATTTATTTTATAATATGACGCAAGACTTTCATGCGTCATGGCTAAGCGAAAAAAGATGTTAATCCCTCCAAAACTATTTTATTTTCATTTCCAGTGTTTGGATTAGTGACTTTAATAGTATGACTTAACTTTGGCATAGTCTCAAAAAATTTCTCAATCTGTTTAAATTGTTTTGAACTTAAAGATTCTAAGAAATCTACTAATTCTTTTTTACTACAATCAGACGCAGACCAAGACTCTTCTTCACTATAAATTTGCTCAATACACGAACAAATAACTCCAAAAGTGTCATCAACACTAATTTGATCATTTTTAATAAAATTATTGTTAATGAACTCTTGAATAGAAGGATATTTCATCCTAATGCTTAAATCTTTATCGAGTTGAATATCTCTATTATGCTCACTATTAACTTCAACTCTAATATCATCTAAGTTAATTGTAACGGGAACTTGAGTTTCTCCATCATCTGGACAAGTAATTAATACCTCTGCAGTTTCCCCAACAGATTTTCCTCTTATATTTAAAAAGAGATACTCAATATCAAAGGTTGCTAAAGAATCAACTTTAACACCTCTAGTAATAATGCAATTACTTATCACATCTTTTACAGCTTCAGTAATTTGCTTTGGATCTTCGCTTTCCATTGCAATAATCAAAATCTTTTCTTCTTTTACAAGAAAAGGTCTATATTTAATTGTTTTCTTTATTGAAGGTATTTCCAACTCATAAGTTGGTGTAGATACTTTTGGTAATGGCATAATAATCAATTATGAATAACAATATTTAGACCGCTTTTTGATTTCCAGTTAAACTTGTATATAACTCACCCTTAACTATGGCTTCAGTTGGTGTCATATTTGCAGGTCTAAAAACAACTCCAGAAGTTCCTGCCTGACCTGGTGACATTGGAACTCTTGGAGTTCTTATTATTGGATCTTTATTCTCCGAATTTCCAGTATACACTGAAATACTGGTTGTTTTTCCACAAATATAACGATCATACTCAAATGTTGCAGCAACTTTTAAAGTATCTGATGGTCCATAAGAAACTGGAATACTAGAAATAGAAACTGGAAATAATCCCCTAAAAGTATATTCAATTTCTCTATTATAATCTCTATCAAATTTTACAATTTTAGTTTGATCAGACTTATAAGAAGATGGATATTGCATTCTAATAAAGTACTCATTTGAAACTGGATTTGCAGAAGATCCACTTGAAATATAATCCATCCAGTGCTCTAATAATTTTAATGTTTGATAATTACTATCAACATAAAATTCTAATGTTATATTTGTATATAAACGTGTATGAGCTATCTTTTCCCTCAATCCAATATATGGAGATACTTCTGACGTTGCAAAAGAAGACGTAGGTAGAGAAGCAGAAAAACATAGTAATCCAAAGTCTCCACCAGTAAAAAATGGAGTTATTCCCTTTGATAATAAAAAGGTGGAAAGATCATTAGATAATCCACCAAATTTAACTTCATAGTGTGAAGTTTGAGCTAAATTTCCAAATAAAGATTTTACACTAGATATACTTCTGGGAAATGGCACTCTAAATACCTATAAAGATCTTTTATATTATTTAGATGTCATACAAAGGAAAATACAAACCTTCATACCCACAAAAATATAAGGGAGATCCTACAAATATCATTTATAGATCTTTATGGGAAAGAAAGTTTTGCCTCTATTGTGATTTAAATGAAAATATTCTTGAATGGGGATCCGAAGAAATTGCACTACCTTACAGATCACCAATTGATGGAAAAATTCATAGATATTTTCCAGATTTTTATATCAAAGTCAAAGAAAGTAATGGATCAATACAAAAATATATTATAGAAATAAAACCCAAAAAACAAACTGTTGAACCAAAAATTCAGAAGAAAAAAACAAAAGGATACATTTTTGAAGTTACTGAATGGGTAAAAAACCAAGCAAAATGGAAAGTTGCTGAAGAATTTTGTGCAGATCGCCAATGGAAATTCAAAGTTATAACAGAAGACGAGTTAGGAATTAAGTAATGAATCTCACAGGTTACGAAAAACCAAAACTTGAAGATTATACTTTATCAGAATTAAAAGAAATTGCAACAAATTATTACATACCTCATCAGTATACAAAAACTGGGGCAACAAGTACAAATTATAGTAGATTAAATAAAACTCAATTAATTTACATCATAAAATATGATCCAGATTATCAAAAAAATAATCCTAAATTAAGATCTTCTGGAAAAAAGAAAGATGAAAAAAGAGAGAATAGAATTTCATCAATTAAAAGAGATTTAATTGGTAATGAAAGTCCTTCTGAATTAATGGACATGATTATAGAAAGATTGCAAGATACTGAAAGAGAAATACCATCTGCAGGTAAATATTACACCTACATATATTATGCTAAAACACCAAATATTATTTACGATAGACATCCATTGATACTTGCTTCTGAATCTATGGATTATGGATTTTTTGGATTTAATTATCATTGGGGAAAAATAAGACAATATACTTTCCCAGAAGTTGCAAGTCCTTTTTATGAAGTAAATGTTAATGAATTTAATACTCTTAGATCTATTTCATATGCTAAATTTATTCAAAATTAAAAATAAATAATTAAAAAAATAAATGGCACAAATACTACGATACCCAAAAGCTAGTATTGGAAAAAATGATGATTTCTTGCAAATTAAAGTTATAGAATATAAACCTCCTGGATTATCTGCAGGTTCTATTAATAGTGGAGCTCTTAATACTACAGAACAAGCATTACAAGGAAGTATCCAAACTCCCAAAAGTATTGTAATATTGCCAATGCCTCAATCTGTTGCAGATTCAAATTCTGCAAATTGGGGAGAAAATACTTTAAATGCTGCTTTAGCTGCTGGATTATCTGCAGGAGCAAATATAACATCTGGTGAAAATCCTTTTGGTAGTGCTATAGAACAAGGATCAAAATTGTTTAAAGGATTTAGTGACACATTTTCATCTGGTACAGGACAAAAGGCAACATCCGCAATATTTTCATCTTTAGCGGTTCAAGCACTTACTGGACAAGATGTAAACATTAACTCTGTTATTTCAAGAACCACAGGTTCTGTCGTGAATCAAAATGTTGAAATGTTATTCCAAGGAGTAAATATACGTACAGCATTTCAATTTACTTTTGATTTGATACCAAGATCTTCATCTGAAGCTGAAGAAATTAAAACAATAATTAGAACATTTAAACAAGAAATGACACCTAGAAAAGGTGCTCAAGGATTTTTTGTAAAATCTCCAAATGTTTTTAAAATAGAATATCGTACAGGTTCTAAACCACATCCATTTTTAAATAAGTTTAAACCGTGCGCTCTTACAAATATGAGTGTAAATTATAGTGGATCTGGTCAGTATTCAACTTTCACTGATGCAACTCCTGTTCACATGATATTGTCATTACAATTTCAAGAACTTTCTCCAATTTATGCAGAAGATTATCAAAACGTTACAGAAGGAGTTGGTTACTAATGACATATTTTAGAGAACTTCCAAATGTAGAATATCAATCATTTCTACAAGAAAAACAATCATCTCAAGATTACTTAGTCGTAAAAAATATTTTTAGAAGAGCAAAAATAAGAGATGATTTGCAAAATGTATTTACTATCTTCAACAAATATAGTATTGTAGATGGTACTCGCCCAGAACTTGTTGCATTAGAAATGTATGGAAGTGTAGAATATGATTGGGTCGTTATTATTAGTGCTGGAATAACCAATTTGAGAGATCAATGGCCTTTATCGAACAAGGATTTATATAATTACTGTGAAAGAATTTATGGTAATGAATTAAATGATATTCATCATTATGAAACAATAGAAGTAAAAGATAGTAAAGGAAGATTAATATTACCTTCAGGGCAAATTGTCAATTCTAATTTTACTATTCCAAATCCAACTTCTCCATTATTAAATCCTCTAAATCCTGTTATAGGAGTAAGTAATTATGAATATGAAACTAAAAAAAATAATGACAAAAGTTTAATTTATTTACTAAAACCACAATATCTACAAACTGTCCTTAGAGACATTAGAAGAGAACTATTTTATGATCAATCATCACAATATATTGATCAAAGAACTATAAAAACGGAAAATACAATAAACACATTACCATAAGAGTTTCAGATTCTTATCAAACATCATCACATAACGGTGCTTGCGGGAGCGTTCTTTCCATTCTCCCTCGGCACCTTTTACTTTACCCCGTGAATGCTTGGTACCGTCTGCATAGTAGAAATCTTTTTTTGGATCTGAAAGACCACAATACTTAAAGTTACAAGCGCGATAGATTGTGCCAGTATGAAAATCACTATCAGCGTAAGAGATGATTGCTTTAACTTCAGTATCTTTTCGTAACTGTCTAATCGCTTTTGAAACAAACCAAGAAGTGATATTATACTCGCTCTG
>Ga0129333_10000329_pt1 | contig 36521 bp, 56 predicted proteins | sample CPB6_08_DNA_FD_94474 | JGI IMG/M metagenome (GOLD analysis project Ga0129333, IMG submission 94474) | Freshwater to marine salinity gradient microbial communities from Chesapeake Bay, USA - CPBay_Sum_0.6_0.8_DNA | ecosystem: Environmental > Aquatic > Marine > Coastal | place: USA: Chesapeake... | reverse complement strand
GCGCCTCGCACACGTAGTCGAAGTTGGCCTGCACCTTGTCGGCACGGGCACGCAGGCCAGCCACAAGACGGTCACGCTTGGCTGTGTCGATTTGGACGCCGCGCCGCATCATGGTCATGATGGGACCCAGCATCAGTTCGCTGTATTCGTAGGTGGTCTTGGCCCAAGCAGGCAGAAGGCCCTCGTCGTAGATTTCCTTGAGGGCCATGGTCTGCATGGTATCGCTGGCATTATAGACAATCTCCTGATTTTCAGGAGTTATCTGCAAGCCTTGGGTCTGGATCGTTCGCAAAGTTCAACCTCGCATATTTACCGTGGAGTTGTTTTGCTTTGGCATCCCGCGCGCGGGCAGCCTCTTCTGCCGTATCGAAGTATCCTAGATACTCTCGCTTTCCTTGGCAATTCACATATGCCATGTACTTACCATACCACTTTAGGTAGCTTACGCCCCGGTACTTGGAATGGACCTTTCGCGGATTTCTTTCCGGGTCGAAGTTAGCTTTCTGTAAATTCTGCGCCATCGTAACGGGCTGTAAGTTGCTCCGGCAGTTGTTCAGCCCGTTGCCATCCACATGGTCTATTAACGGATCTTTTTTAGTAAAGCCCAGTATCAGACGGTGCATCTTAACTACGCGCTCCCCCGTTCTGGTGCGAGGCAGTTTCATTCCGTAAGCATAGCTCAAACGGTCTGTCTGTGTAGGAAAGTGTTCCCACCACACATAGCCTTTGACAAGGGGATAGTCAGCCTCGTCCACATAGGCAACGCGGTCACTGTTCGTCAGCTTGATTTCGATAGGCATGGTGCCCTCCCTTCAAGCCGGCATTATAACAGGCCGCAGGTTAAAATGCAAGTGACCTGTTGTAGACGATCTCCTGATTCTCAGGAGTCGGGGTCATGTCGGTGATTGTTCGCACTGACGTTACCTTTCAGGAAGGTGTCTCGCATACGGGACAGGACATGCAGCGTCAAGGGTGGCCCCTCGTATGCCTTGAAGAAGTTGCGGACCCTGCTCGGCTCGATGTCGGCAGCCAGACAAACCTCGTCGAAGTTCTGTGCTGTCGTGCCGTACTCGACCGAAAGCCAGGCTCTGGCCTGCCGCTTGTGAGCCGCTGCCACTGGCGAGTGTGGTATTGCCGTGGCATCGATCAGCGCCTGAATAATTACGCTAGCCCACAGGCGGCGCAGGGCCGCATCATCTTCGCTCATGTCAGGCTGTCTGCTCTGCCAGCGCCTGTTCGTAACGAGCATCGTCCCGAGAAGTATTCAGATCGTCGATCACAAACAAATAGAACTCCGGCACAGTCATGCCGGCCGCCGCTTCAAGCTCGCGGTGCAGCTTGTTGGTGTTGCTGTTGCGGGTAGCTTCGCGCAGCCATTCCATCAGAACCTGCTGCATCTTGTAGCGGGCGCTAGCCGTGAGGCCATCAGCCTCGAAGTTGGCCCGAAACGAAACTGCAATCTCAGCCATTACTCTCTCCTGTGCGGGCGTCAATCGACGGAGCCGCTTTTGTTGAAGTCCTTCTTGGCCTTGGTCCGCAGATGCTTCCACGCCCGGGTCGGAATGTGGAGGGAAGCTAGGAAACCCAGCGACTTCTCCCATTCCGGTTGCCATGCGTGGTGCCGAAGCATCGTGTCGAAGATCGGGCCACGAGGTCGTATACTATAGGCGTCGAGGTAGGTCAAGTCATAGGTCGCGTTGTGGAAACCCCACGCCAGATCCTTGCGGGCTGCGAGGAAGCGAAGCCACAGCCAGATATCCAGTTCGTCCTGCTCGGACCACGTCGAACGGTAGGCCCGGTCTTCCAGTTGCACGTACAGGCAGCAGGCTGACGAGGTCGAGACCGAGAACTCCGTGATACGGCAGGACTTGTTGGTCTCCACGTCGAAGACGATCTGGTCGCCGATGTGTTGCGTCGAGAACGCGTACAGATCAGCGATGTTGTCAGGCAGGTAGATGGTCCGGGGCTTATCGACGAACCGCTGCTTGGCCTTGCGCATAGCCGAGACTACGACGGGCCGCTCGCTCCAAGCCATGCGCGCGTACAGGTAGGGCGCGTAGGTCGGCACCACCTGCAACCCCTCGACGGCAGGGCTGTCCACGTGGGTGCCCCGGAAGGTGTCGATCTTGCACTCGCCAGTCAGGCAGAACATGGCATGCGGACCCAGCGTCAGCACCATATCGTAGCCCTTCAGCGCAGCCACCAGCTTGTCGCGCGCAGCTTGGGCGGCAGGGATCAGTTCCCCGCCAACCTTGCCACCGACGAACAGGCTGGGCCACTTCGCCACGTAGGTGGGGTAGGCTACCCGGATGACATCAGGTTTGAAGTCGGCCAGCTTCATCAGTTCGCTGGTGACCTGCCACTCCCACTCCGACATGACGTTGCCGTCAGCCGCATCGATGGACGGCCAGTCAACGACTAGTGCTGTCTTCATCGAAGGGAAGCTCCAACTGGATGGGCACAATCACAACTTGGGTGCGGCGATCTGTTGCGGAGGTCGAGACGGGCGCCTCGATGCCATGCTCCTGCCGCCACTTCTCGCGCTCGATCTCCAGCTTCGCAGCCGCACTGTAGTTCCTACACATCCGACACCTTCCGCACAAGCGCGCCAACAAGATCCACACGAGGCTTGCCATGGTAGGTAAGCAAGCGGTTCACTGCGCCCAACACTTCAATGCAGTCTTGGATGCAACCCCAGTCTTCGCCGCGAACATCATCGCCAAGGTTGGGGCGCTCCAAGGCAATGGCGTGAACTTGCGTATCGGCCACTTCATACAGCCACTTGATAGCCAGTTCGTCGAGAAGGTCGCCCTCAATCTGGATGATAGCCATATCATCGCTCCCTGTAGAAAACGAGTTCGCCGATTCTAGCAGTCCGTTCCAGATGTGACCAGCGCCGGACGCTCGTGTCATGAAAGAAGATCGCGCCGTTCACCATGTCGATGTAGTCGAAGACGGCCACATAGGCTGCGACTTGGGCGATATGCCACGGGTGCGGATCACGAGGCCGGCGGGTTGCGTTGGTGCAGACCCACGTGAACTGGCAGCCGCGCGAGTCCCGCTGGAAGACTACGCCGCAAATGTCAGAGCGGAAACGACCATCCTCGACGCGGTTCAGGACAACTTGGGCGACCGCAACTTGGGCATTGAACGGCTGGTTTCGCGCTTCCCAGTACACTGCCTTCGCCAGACATTCCATCTGCCGGCTGGGGTTTGCTTGCGCCTTCAAGGGTAGCCAGCAGAGCAACAATGTCAGCGCGGCGAGCTTCCACCTCATGTTCGACTTCCTCTCTTGCCTTGCGAATGGCATGCCATGCCCGTGACAGTTCATCGCTTGAAGCGTAATCGTAGGGCGGCGCATGGGTGCCGACGAGTACAGCCTTGGCTACGGCCAGCAGCAGGTCGCGTTCGGCGTCAGTCATCGGACACTCCGAAGATCATGAAGCCAGCCATGATTACGGCCGCCGTCAAGATGATTATCTCGGGCCATGTCATGTGTCGGTCTCCATCTGCGCAGCCAGCATAGCATCGGCGCCGTGGGTCAGGCCGGCATCGCGCAGCATTTCCTCGGCCAACTTGACGGCAGCGAACAGGCGGTTGCGCTCGGACTGAAGCAGTTCCATCGAGGCGATGAGGCGGGACATATCCATAGCCGTGATGCGGCCGTCGTTCTTGGAGTGCATGTACAGGCGGCGGGCCTGCGCAACTGCGCTATCGGGCATCTTTCTTCTCCTGCCGCATAGCCTGGAAGTCCTCGATGGTGAGGGGAGCAGGCTCGCCGGCTGCCACGAGGATCTCGGTGACCCTGCGGCGAAGCTCGTGTGCGGGGGTGGTCTCAGTGTGGAAGACTTCGAGGATCACGTGAGTACCCTCCTGAAAGTGGAAAGGGGTAGACCGAAGCCTACCCCCTCCCCGTGCCGTTAGGCGGCCTTCTTGTTGTTCATGTACCAGTCGACCGAGTAGTAACGCTCGACCTTCAGGCGGGGCGTGTTCAGTGGCGTGCCGTCACGGTTGGAAGTCTCGTGCGACACGTTCACCACCACGTCGTTGCCGGGCAGAATGTCGGCGACTTCGCGGATCGTGTTGCCCACAACCTCGGGCGAGATACGGGCAAGGCGTTCCTGCACGTAACCGATAGTCTTCTCCGTGATCCACTGGGTGTCACGGAGGCGGCACTTCGGAAGCTCAACGCCCTCCATGTCCTCGTCGTGCATCGGCTCAACCATCGTGTAGGTCAGCTCGATACCCTGCGTACCGGAGTTCGCCTTGACGAACTTCACAGACTGGACCGTCACCAGATAGTCACCCGCCGGAGCCTGCCGGAAAGCCGGGCGCTCGGAAGCGGTTTCCGAAATGACGTGGTCGAACAAGTCCATAACATCTTCTCCATCGTGTTTTGTCCACCGTGGGACAAGGTTGTTTTACGGGAGGCCAGCCCCGCCGTCAAGCCTAATCATCCACTTCTTTCCAAAACTTTCGGTGGATGACATTCCAGATAACCCCCTGCGCTACGCCAAACATAGCGGACAGTTCACGCTGTGTCATAGACGAAGCTAGGCGGCGAATCTCGCGAACTTTTTCCGGGTCGAGCTTGGCTTTGTGGTGAGTTACACCTGCCGGTCCCTTCCTGCGACCCCTTTCATCCCGATCATTCGTGTTACGCTTGGCGCTTCCCCAGTACAAGTGAGCGGGGTTGCAGCACCTGGAGTTATCACAAGTATGACATGCATACAAGTCATTAGAGGGAGCCGGGCTATCCAGATGAAGTGCCACTCGATGACATTTGTATATGCTTCCCCCGATATTTACTTGTCCATAACCGGACTTGTTTACGCTGGCAATCCAAGGCCAACAAGCGTTTTTACCTCCTGTCTTGTCCACATTTTTCCAGAAGCGCGTCGCGTCAAAAGCGGGAATAGATTTGGCGGTAACCATATAGTAACTCCTGTTACAGATCAATTTGATCTGTATACCATGGTTACCGCCAAAATGCAAGTCACTTCATCTTCAGGTCCACGCCCAGCATGCTATGCTTCTCCTATCTCGAAGGCGCGGCGAAGCCTGTCTACAACATCGTCACATTTCTCGCGCACGACAATATAGTTGTCATGGCCGTAGTTGATCTCAGTCAAGCCTTCAGTTTTATGATGCGGCTTGGCTGTGTGGATGGACTTGGCATTGATGAAGATGACGTTCTGCGGAGCCTTGTCGAGGGTCTCGAACTCAAGCATGCACGGCATGTTACTTGCTCCCGGTCAGGCGATCAAGCATGGACGCGAGGTCGAAGTCCTCGACAGGCTTGATCAGGTTGGGTGCGGAGGATCGCAGCGAAGCCTTGTCGGTTGCGCTGGTCTTGAAGGAACGCTTGCCGTCGCGCCCCACTTCGAGGTGCCAGATGTCAGAGAAGTAGGTCTGCATCTTCTTCGAGAACTTCTCGCCCACGCCCACCGGAATGTCACGGGCCTTGCCCACGATCTTCCCTTGGTCGTCCTTCTCGCCGGTCTGCATGATGTGCGTCAGCACGATCACGGAGGCGCCGACCTTCGGGCCAGTGAGGTGATCGAGGATCGCACCGTAGTAGCGGCCCGCCACATTGTAGAGGGAGCGCAGGTCACGCTTGGTCTCGGGGTCTTCGTGCGCAGCCAGCAGCAGCATTTCACCAAGGAAGGTGCCGCTGTCGATCACGATGACATCCTTGGATGTCAGGTTGGCAATCGGACCAAGGTCTTCGGTCGGCGTCTTCCAATGCTCAAGGAGCTTGCAGAAGGTACGCATCGAGTCGACGGCCTGCTTCGGCGCAACGGACGTGCCCCCGAACAGGTTGGTGTTGGTGATCTTCGCGACCGCATAGGTCTGAAGGTACACGTCAGCAGCGCCCGGCTTCAGGTAGGACCCGATGACGCGGCTGTTGTTGTCGAAGTCGTGGATCAGCAGGCGATAGCCGGAGTTGGCAAGCTGCGCCAGGGCGCCGGTCTTGCCGGAGGCGGGCTCGCCGCAGATCAGGATGCGGGGCGGAAGCGCCGACGCTTCGAACTTAGCCATTGAAAAGACTCTCCTCTACGGAAGGGATGCGTTTGTTACGTGGATCTGTTTGCCATTGCGGGCACAGATGCGCCACCTGACACCAGTCTTGGCATCGAACAGCTTCACCCGGCCGGTACTCAACATACAACGAAGACGCTGTGCTGGCAAGCTGTTCCGCATCGATCGGATTATCGAAGACCCGGATCGCCTTGGCAGCACCCCGCTTATGGACAGCCCACTTGGCAGGCTTGGCCCACACGTCAGCCTCGGTGCAGGACGCAGGCTCTGCCGCCTGATGCAGACGCACACGCTCCTCGATGAAAGCGTCGGCCTGCTCCGGTGTCCAGAGCGGAACCTCCAGCCTGATGACGGGCGCCTGCGGATAGTCCTGTGACCGGCGGCTCTGGCTCTTGGACCAGTCACGCAGGATCGCAAGGATCGCAACCGCAGGAATGCTCATGCCCTTCTCGCGTTCCAGCATGCGCCTGTAGATGTTGGTCTGCTCGACCCACTCACGAGGGGGCTGGCCCGGCTTCACCTTGTAGGTGGAAGTCAGCTTGAAGTCCAGCAGTTCGCCTGTCGCCAGCAGCAGGTGGTCGACCTGGCCCTTCACCTTCCAGCCTGCGTACTCCGCATACAGGGTAGCCTCCACATAACGAAGGCGTCGCCATCCGCTGCACGCTCGATGATATGGTGCATCGACTGACCCTGCAACGAATAGATGCGGTCGCTCACATCCTCCTCAAGCTCGTGGTCATAGGCAAGACGCAGCCTGCGCATCTGCGGCGGGACCAGCAGTTCGGTCACCGAGATGTCGGCCTCGCCTTTCGTATACGAATCGTTGCTGACTGCGCGGACGATAGCCTCGGGCAGCCGCAGCTTATTGGTCAGCTTCATAGCTTGGCGTCCAGCAGATCGGCAGGAAGCGGGGCGGCGCCCTTCTTCTTGCGGGTTGCGGCGTTGGCCTTCTTGAGCTTGGCCGTGCCCTCGGCAATGGCTTCGTCGTCCTTGCGGGCCTTGCGGTTGCGCTCATTGATCTTGCGAAGCTCGGCCACGATGAAGTCGATGTCTTCCTGTGTCGTCTCCTCGGGATCTCGGGCAAAGACCTGCGCCCGCGTGAGCCGGTTCAGAACAGGAGGATTATCCACAGGAACAGCAGCAGGTGTATCAGTCGCATCGTCGCTCATCTTCATGTCTCCGGGATGGGAAGGGGAGAGCCGAAGCCCTCCCCCGATCCGTCAGTCCTTGTCGCCCAGCCAGAACAGGTAGTCACGATCCTCGTCGTCGAAGGGGGCATGCGTGTCCTCATAGAGGGGCTTGCCCTTGAAGATGTCGGCAGCGCCGGGCACCTCGAACATCACCTCATAGCTGGTGCAGCGCAGCTTCTGGTTACCGTAGTCAGAAGGCACCGACACCACGTGTGCCGGGTTGATCTTGACGGCGACCATCTTACCATCGCCTGACATGAAGTTCTTCGCGTACTCGTATGCGGCAGCGTGGAAGCCGTAGCTGCACGTCTTGTTCCGGTCGTCGTCCACATCGTGGCGTGCCATGACATGGATGTTGCCGGGCGAGTTGTCGAAGGTGCCGGAGTGCTTATCCTTGAAGTCGGAGCGCACCGCCTTGTATGCCAGGAAGTGGCCGTCCGGCGTGATCGGCAGGTCGGCAGCTTCGAGGAACAAGAACAGTTCGCTGCGGCTAGTCATGGACGGGTTGGCCATGAGGTTGTCGAGGAACCGGCAGTAGTGTTCGATGGGCAGGCCATTGCGCAGGAACACCACCATCTTGTCGGCGAGGTAGCCGCTGATGGGCTGGCCCTTGAAGGTAACGCCGGCCTCAGTCACGGTGACGTTGCCTTCAGTCACCTTGTTGACGAAGGATGCGATGGAGGCCAGTTCGATAGCCGTGTCGAAGTCGCGCGCCTTGATGGCCTCGACCACCGCAGCGAAGTTGACGTGCGACGAGTCGAGCGTGATCGGTGCCAGCCCGAACGGGAACAGGGACACCGAGTCGGAAGCGAGGATGAACGGAACCATTGCTGACATCTCCTTCTGGATCAGCGGTTTACGTATTCACGGACAGCGTCAACGTCGAGCTTACCTGCCCCGTCAACGTAAGCGAGCAGCGGGTGCTGCTTCAAGAAACCCTCGACAGCTTGCAGCACATTGCTCTTGATTGCAAGCGTATCCTCGATCTGCTTCCACTGTGCAGGCGACAACACCTCCTGCAACGTGGCAGCATCCAGCCTGCGAACACGCTGGCCAAGCTGGGTGCCAGCCTTCAAATACAAGGCGAAGTGAGGCTGAAGGGCAGCGTGAACAGGGGCGAAGCCCTTCCACATTGCGCCTGCATTCGCGTCCTCCATGCCGACCCGCACGAGACTGCGGCGCAGGCCAGACAGTTCGGAAAGAAGGTAATGGATGGCAGTCTGGCGCTCGCCTTCGAGGAGAGCCGGCATGTCCACCATGTTCTGGAGGTAGTCGGTATCCAGTTCCTGCCAGCCGTTGGCAGCCAACGCCTTGAGCAGCTTGCCATTCGGAGCCAGCTTGCTGGAGGGCAGGCCGATGACACGCGCCGGAGCAATCGCCTGCTGCGTCAACAGACAGGCCGCCACATACAGAAGCTTGGAGTGGATGGGCCTGCCATCAGCGAAGCGGACGTACACACCGCCGCCCGACAGGTCGAGCGTGTCCCGTACCAGCGTGTAGCTGTAGTTGTGATCACGCATCGATACGTCATAGAACTGGGTGGCCGGGACACGGGTAGATGCGGACGTGACAGGCGGCGGGGCAGTCAGCGCCGTGTCGATATTCACGGGGACCGGCATGCCGATCTCGGCACACTTATCCACAAGCTCCTGATACGGGATGCCCGACACCACCTGCAACCGCACGTCATTTCGCTTGCCACCCTGCAAGTAGTGGTGGCGAAGCTTGCGGAAGGTCGCAGCCGTGACCCGCTCAGTCCACATGATCAGGCGCACCACGGTCTCATACTTGGGGAAGGCATGCTCGAAGACCGGATCAGTTTCGGGGTAGGAATCCCGCCGGAAGGTGGACCAGTGGCCGGGCTTCACATAGTCGAAGGCTTGCGCCGGCTTGGTGAAGGCGGTGTGCAGCTTGAAGCTAACCGTCTCGGGCACGGGCTTCCCATTCCAGCGCGGCTTCACAATATCCCTGAGCCGTCCGAACAGGAGGGACAGGGAGTGTTCGCCCCGGCCGTGCACACGTTCACGGGCTGCGGCCAGGCTTGGGCTGGCAGAGATTTCCTTCTCCAGCTTGACCGTGATCTCACGGCCGATCTGCACCAGCTTGTCTGCCAGATACTTGTTGGTAGCCGCATCATAAGACAGCGTCTCGCGAGAGGGGCTGATGGACACGCTGCCCATCGGCACCCGAATGACAAGCCTGATCTTGCCCAGCAGTTGCAGGATAAGACCGGGCAGCCCCGTGATGGCTGTCTCGTTCAGGTGGTAGGGCACATTGCCCATGACCAGCGTGTTCTGATGCACGTGCTTGAAGATAGCCCAGCCCGGCGCCCCGCCCACCTCATAGTCGGACGTGAGCAGCAGGTCGTCGGAAAGGAAGCTGCCATCCAAGATATCGGAGGGAGTGACGGCAGGTGTCTCGGGCCACCAGCGGAACAGCGAGCGCGCCTGCGTATGCCAGCCCACGATGGAGGCGGAGCGGGCAGTCAGGGGCACGCGCACTTCGAAGCCGGTCTGAGAGCCGCAAGGTTCCTTGCCCACCGCATTGACCTGCGGCATGCCGTCCTGCTTGTAGCAGGCATAGGTGGACTTGAACCCACCGTGCCACGAGGTGACGGTGAACTGGTCGGCCACGGCGAAGGGGGACTTGGAGCCGAGACCAAAGCCGCCGATCTGGCTGTTGTCCTGATCCTTAGTGGATCGGAAGTAGGTCGTATACAGGGACAGCACATCCTCGTCGGACAGGCCGGACCCGTAGTCGCGCACCCAGAACACCGGCTCCATGTAGGTGGGCAGGTGGACTTGGATGGTGCTAATCGGCAGGCCAGCCGCCGTGTGTGCATCCACTGCGTTGCACGTGATCTCGCGGATCACCGCAAGGGTCTTGTTCTGGTACAGGTTGGAGGACAGAACCTCGAACGCCTTGACACTGGCCGCAATGGTGAATGCGCCGCCGCTGCCAAGGCCGCCGGCCTCCCCAGTCTCCCGCTCTCGCATCATAAGCATGTGATCAGCCTTTCTTTGCTCGTGTGTTATGCACAAAGTTGTGCGCTGACTTCATCGAGGAGGCGATCCTGACCAGTTCCCACCGGGCAGGCCGCTCCCCGTAGACAGGTGCCCACACTTTCACGGTGCCGTCAAGCTGCCGGACCATGACGCACCCGAGATAATACTTACGGGCCTTGACGCCCGCCTTCAGTGGATGACGGAGACGGATGCCTCCACCAGCGACAACGCCATCCATTCGAGTGCCTCCTCATACATCGGCTTGTAGAGTTCCTGAAAGAGACGAAGCTGCTCGTCGTTCAGATGCAGCCCATCCACCTCGGCGCTGACCAAGGCCACCTGTTCGAGTGCGATCAGGGCCTCGCCATCCTGCACCCACTCCCGCCACACAGCGACGGCGGTACCATTGACATCGTGTTCGGTACCATCATGCAGGCGCAGCGGAAAGGACACCTGCAAGGCTTGCGTCCTAGTCACAAGATGTCCTCCCTGTTGGGCAGCCCCTGACAGGCCCGCACCACGGACAGAAGCTGGCGGGCCACCGCTGCCTGCTTGGAGACGGCCACCCTGTAGTCGAGGGCGGTGCCACTCTTTTGCAGGCGAGCGTAGTCATGGCCGATGTCCACCAGCAACTGCTCGATCTCAGGCTTCAGCTTTCGGAACGGGTCAAGCTCCCATTCCAAGATCTGATTCAGGTCAGCTTTCTTTCTGCGTGGCATGCTTGCCTCCTCACCACAGGCGCCAGAGCTTGCGGCCCCAGCGCAGATACATCCAGCCCAGTGCGCCCCTCCTAAGCCGGGGCACCACAAAGAAGGGGCGCTCGCCCATGTCAGCCTCCCTTGCTCAAAAGGTATACAACCAGGATGCCACCGCCAATGGCAGCGATGGCCACCTCCAGCAGCAGATACGTGACAATGCCTTCCATGTCAGGCCACCTTGCGGAAGTAGGCAGAGTAGCGGCGGCCCAGCAGCAGGTCACCCTCGGGGCTAGCCGCAATCGAGACCACCTTGCGGGGCAGGCGCGCCCGGGGAACCTTGCCCAGCCACGTGCCACGCTCGCTGGTCACCCGGAATTCCACCATGTCCACGTCGCCAAGGCGGCGCAGGTCGAACACCCATGCCTGCATGCGGGGCGTCACCTGCCAATGGTAGCCGGACTTCATGCTGGCGATATGCACGCCGCTCGAAACCCGGTGCGTGGCACGGTGCTGCCACACGTAGTTGTAGTGGGTGATCACGGAAGAAACATGCTTGACCATGACTGATCTCCTGTTGGGTTGAAGTAAAGTGATCCGGTCCCTGCATTACCGCCACACTTCCACACCCCGTCGCAATGGGTGCGCGTGACCGCCAACGGTTTGCCCATACCCCGCACGCATGTATCCGACTCTAGGAGTCATGCGGGGCTAGAGATGCAGAGTAGATACGCCAGCCGGATCATCCAGCGTTGAAAGCGGGGTCACCTCCTAGATAAATTGTGAAAGCCGGGATTGGCCTTCGCTATGCAAGCCCCAATGCCAGAGCTTGCAGGTGCGAGGGTCAAGCGCCCTGATGGTTGGGCGGCAACGTGTTGAAGGCTATCTCCTCCTCACGCACGGTGTCAAGGTAGATTGCGAAGGCTTGCCGGCGCTCATGCCCCAGTGATGCGATGAAATTCAGGGTGACCAGCAGCATGCTGGAAGTGTCCCAGCCTAGCTCGTCGGCCACCGCTTGCAGCGTTAGCTGCGGATCACGTTCGATCATCTGCTTCCCTCCTTCATGTATGGGGCAGGCCGTAAGGCCCCCGCCAAGTTGAATTCCTACGCAACACGTGGCAAGATGTAGTCTCCTGATACTATGCCACCCGTCTGTGCTTCTAGCTGGGTGGCATTCGGCGTGTCAAGATACTTTCTCACCGGGTTCTCGGCGCCTTTCTCACCACAAAAAACCCAACAAAATCAAGGACTTACTGTCGATCGGTGAGGGAGTGAGGAAGGCGAGCACCCTATTCTCCTCTTAAGAAAGAAGAAGATATAGAAAAAGGTTGGGCACGCTGCTCACTTCCTCACCCCGCCGGCTAAGTCATTGATATCATTAGACATTTCCGGTGAGCGCCTCGCTTCTAGCCGCCGTGCCCTTGCTCTCTTTTCACCCGCCTCCCGCAGCAGCATCAGGATGCGCGTCTTGATGGCACGGGCATCCTTCGGCTTGGCATGCGACAGCACCACGTGCAGCGCCTCCACCTCCTTCCGATTACACTCGGCCTCCGCTCGCAGCCGGGCCGCTATCCGCGCAGGCTTTTGGTGCGCCTCCCACGCTATTCGCAACCCCTGCCAGCCCCACGAATCGTGCATGGCGATGTTCTCCTTACGTTCCTCACGGCTTGAGCGCGGCACGCGCAGCCCTGATGCAGCCTCTAGATATGAATATTTCCTCTTTCGAAGAATCGTTTTCCACACTGTCCCAGTCCGGATCAGAACGAATGTTTGCGGCGGCATCTTCCCCTAAGTCATCGGGCCAGAGAAACAGCCCTGCAAACGGGCGCAGTGCTGCTCGCAATCGTTCAATTTCATCGGCAGCCTCGTCGCCGATTGACACGTCGCCATGTTCCCAACGAGAAAGCCCTCGTAATTGCTGTATAAGACTGTTCATCATCCCTACTCTCCCCTGTAGACGTCGAGGAAGCGGCGCTTCACGAGGCCCCCGCTTGGCAGGCGTTCCGCTGGTTCGCCGATCTCGCGCACAATTTCTTTTGCGAGAGCTTCCAACGTGTCGCACCATGCGTGAACCATCTCAGGATCGGACCCAGCATCGCCCCAGTAGCGATCCAGCAGCATCTCCACCTGCTCGGCGGCATGGTGCGCGTAGCGCATCGCCTCAGACGCATCATCGCTTGCATGTTCGGACATGGTTCTAGCTCCTTACCACACGCCGCAGGCTTCGAGGGTGGCGCGATCGGCATCGAATTTGATGCGCTCCGCTTTGGGCATGGCATCGAAATGTGCCTGCACCTCGGCGAAGATGGCGCGCTGCGCCTCATCCATCATGATCAGCGCGAAGATGCTAGCCTTGAACGGGTTGACGGACAGCATGGCACCCTGCCACGCGGCGCAGGCATGCGTGTTGGATTTAGGGGCGGAGCGCAGGAGCTTGCCCTTGTTCGGGCCACGGGTGGAGAGGGCGGCGGCAAGCGCGGCTTGCGCGGTAGCTGAGAGGGACATAGGGCGAAACCTTATGCTGAGAGGTTGCGAGCGGAGCCTAGACGGCTTCCAGTTGCAGTTGCAAGTTACGGATTTGTGAAGAAAGCGCAATGCGCTGTTCGTCGCGGTATGCCTCGGCGGCTTCGCGCGTGGCGAACCATGACCGGCGCGCGGAACCGATTGCGAAATCGCAATAGTATCCGGGCGGTTCATACCACACGCCGCCATGGGCGCACCCGACAATTCGGCCAGCGATGGACATAGGGAAGGTTCCTCTATGCTAGGGGTTGCAGGTTAGTGGCGAGGATAGGCGACCTCGGCGACCTCATGGGACCAACAGGCGCGGCACGGACCACACTTGCCGCCTTGCGTGTAGGCAGGGCACACATGGGCGCCAGCACGCGGAGGCGCCTTGTCATAGACGCTAGACGTGAGAGGCCACTTGTCGGTCGGCGCCTCGTCAATGCTATAGCCCGACATGCGCACTGTCAGGTTATCGGGGATGATGCCGCCCGTGGCCACGTAGACAAGCCACATGCGCAATTCCTTAGACGGAATCCAATGTTGGATTTCGGGGGTTTGCCGGGCCACTTCGCAGATGGCGGCAATGTGCGCTTGCCCTTGCACGTCGCCCGCGTCATGCCAGCGATGCCAGCCCGGATCGGTGATGCTGGAATGCACCTTGCCCCCGTCTAGGCCATGCGCCTTGCGCAGCATTGACACCATGGCCGGTACCCAACGCGGATGTTCGATTGCGGCAAGGCGGGTTGCCTGCGCCTTTTTCACGGAAGGATATTGATAGTTGGCCTTGAGCGCGTAGCAATCGCTGCACACGGTATCCGGCACGGCGTGAAGCTTGGCACCCGTGATGCAAGCTTGCGCAGGCAGGCCATACGCGGTTCCGGGCATCTTGGATGGGAAGCCTAGCGAGCCGGCGATATCGGCGGCAGCCTTGGCCGTCATCATGTGGGACATAGGGCAGAGCCTTATGCTATGGTTGCGAGTCGAGTGCTAGCACTCGGGAAACCGGGTGGCAACCCACCCGGAAGCCGGAATGTTAGGCGTTGGATTGCGGCATGTCATGCCATATGCGCGTGACCAATTCAGAAGATAGGGCAAGCCTACGCGCGGAATCTTCCAGCGCATCGCTTCGCGCGAGGGTATTGGATACGGTTTTAAGCCACCGGACGGAAGCGGAAGATATCGCGGCGGGGTTGTCCGCAACGCGGCGGGCTTCAGTTAGGGACATAGGGCAGAACCTTATGCGAGGGGTTGTTTCTAATGTGCTGCAATTTCGGAAACCCCATGGCTTTCCATGGGGAAACCGGAATAGCAGTGCCCTATTTCTAAGCCATGCGCCGGGCATCAGCGCATACGTTTGTTACATGGGCGCGGGTTCGTTCCCGCCTTGTCTCGCCTAGCGTTATCCGTGTTCGGCACCACCATGTTAGCGTGCAAGGCTAACACAATGCCTGTCTTATCTACAGGCCCGGACCTACTAGGCGACCAGTCCATGTTCTGTGGGGTTCTCTCGATAGGTCCCCCACTACCACCACCTTCATCTACCAGCGCGGATTGTCGGGCCGCGCAAGGGAAGGCTCCACGATTCACAGTTTTAAAGAGCGGCGGGAGCGGGTCCCTAGCGGCGGCGGGTTTCGCTTCCCGTTCGCCGATGGCCAATAGGTATCCCGGGTTCCGGGGCGGGTGTTAGTGCTGATTTCGCATGGCTGCTATGCACGGGGCGCGGGGCTTACGTGCGCGCGCGAGCTATTCTTACGCGGGAGGGAATAGGTCCGAACCGGTCCTATCGGGTGCGGGATGCGGGGCGAGCGAGGACCGTAGGAATTCCTTTCGAGTATTGGGAAGGCCGAAAGAATTACGGCTAGCTATTGTGTCTACCGGAAACCCTCACATACTACATCTTGTGTGCCGCAAAATCCCCCAGCCGCCAGGTAGAAATTCCTGTCAAGGGGTTTTCCGCATCCGTAACATTCGCATCCCGGATCAGAACGAAACCGACTCGTTAGAAAAACATAACGATATGCCCCCGGCGCGTTCCGGCGTCAGCACGTTCCGGGCGGGCAAGGTATAACGCCTATTGTATACGGACCTGGAGCGGAACGTTCCCCAGCCGCAACGCCAGCGCCCCGTTACGAAAGCCCATCGTATACGGCATACTGTATTTTGTAGAGGGTAGGCCACAGGGAGGCTGGAAAATGTGGCCCGGTTGTGCGTTGTGTCAGCATACCCCTACCACAATCGCGCAATTTTTTAGACTTTGCCTTTATTTTGCCACAATCCCCTAGTCAGGCTCCTGCTCTCCTTCCTCAACAGCGACAACAGGCACAGCCACCCACCCAACAGGCGTCTTCACCTGAAGCTCATACCCCGTATAAACCCGCTCATCCTGCTCGTCCAGCCTATAATACTGAACCACCCTTAGCGGAATCGCCATCACATCCTCCTAAAGCTGGACTAACTATAGCGGGGCGCCACCCAGCCGTCAAGCACATAACTCATTTCGCATTCGTAACGTCCCCTACCCCCTCGCAAATATATCTTGAATGTGAGAGTGAGGTGTGATACATTTAAGTGATGGAAGAAACCCCTGCCGTAAAGCGAGATCGGCGCGCTTACTATCGAGAGTACCAGAGAAAACGCTATGCAGAGAGTCGGGCAAATGTTCCGGCTAAAAAATTGCCCAGCGAAAACAATACTGCCAATTTTTATACGCGAGAAGAAAAAGCTTGCTTCTTCAAAGCAAAGTTAGAGAGGGTAGCGGCAAATGCCAAACAGCGGCAAAAGGACTTTAATTTAAAACTGAAGGATTTGCAGTTACCAGACAAATGCCCTGTTCTGGGAATTACTCTGGATTATGGCTGGCCCGTCACTAACATAGAAGCTGTACCCAGCATTGACAGAGTTGATAACAACCTGGGTTACGTGCCAGGCAACGTTATAGTCATCTCAAATAGAGCCAATAAGCTAAAAAGCGATGCCACGAAAGAGGAGATTTTAAAGGCAGCGCAGTTTTGGCAAGGCTTTTTCAATGGCGAGCGAGAAGCTTTAGCTGCGTTGGGAGAACCCGCGCCGGGCTGTGTTGCGGCGGTAGTACGCTCGGAACGGCATGAAGCTAAAAAAGCGTATTGGCGCGAATATCAACGGAAACGCGCCGCGGCAAAAAAGCTGGGCCGCCCGTAAGGGCCCTGACAGTGAGGGCACGGTGAAGAGTTGGTGAGGGTCTAAATAGCTAAGTTACTGATTTTGCTGACAAAGTGAGCGGGAGAGAATGGTGAGCGACCACTTCTTCTTTAAGGAAAGAAGAAATATATAGAAAAGGTTCGGACGCGTCGTTCACTCGCTCACTTCCTCACCAAATCCAATGATATCAATGACTTAGCTGTCGCCGGAGAGGGGAGGGTTGCGCCAGGAAACTCTCTCCACTTCCTCACTCCGGCAGCTACTGGATTTTAGGTGTTCTTCTGGCAGGGTAGACTACATAGTATGTTATTTCTAGTGGGAATGCAACTGTGGTATTTTTGCCACACCCTCTGTTCCCGGCGGGTCCCTCGCGTAGCGCACTTGACAAATGGGGGTGGCTGCGCTATATTCCTCCTTGTCAGCCGCTTCGCTATTGCTGACGCACTTTAGTAGACTGTATTGCTTTGGTTGTGTGTTCGTGCAGGCATGTATAGCCGAAGGTGTGCGTGTCTGTGCAGAGGAGACTCTGCTTTGGGCGGGTCGCAGCCTAACTGACGGCGGGCCCGCCCACCTTTCTAATTTGGCCAACCCCTCTGCGCCGCAAGGAGTACGGGTTGGTTTTCTTCTGGGATGGTCCTACCACTGGGATACCAGCCCAACGCCGTCGCCCTCGCCTTTGTGGCATAGGCGGCGGCACCCTCGCTAGTATAGCTGGCGGGGTCAACGATCTGGATACGGTTGGGAATGCTCGGCCGTCGCGATGCCAGTACGTCGCGGACCTAAAGCGTGAGGGTCTGCCCCTTTCCTTGACAGACTGCCGGTGTGGCACTAGATTGGCTCTCCCATCAACGAGGAGAGCTATCGGTGGAAGTGACCTATTTGGGCCACTACGGGGACGACCTGACGGTTGTCAACGCGGCCCGCGTGTCGTTCGGTAAGCGGATCTCGGAGTTCCGTCCCGACAAGGACGCGCGTCTTCTGAACTATCTGGCTCGTCACAAGCACGAACTTCCGTTCGCCCACCCGCATGTGAGCTTCCACTTTAAGGCGCCGATCTTCGTGGCCCGGCAACTGGCCAAGCATCAGGTGGGCTTTGTGTGGAGCGAGATCAGTCGCCGCTACGTCAAGGATACGCCCGAACTGTACTGGCCGCACGAGTGGCGCATGGGCTCCGACGACATCAAGCAGGGCAGCACCAACGAAGCCTGGGTGGATCAGTACGGCATTACTGACCGGGTTGAGCTGGCAGCACGCTGTTTGGTATGGGACTATAAGCGCATGGTGCAGGAAGGCTGCTGCGCTGAACAGGCCCGCATGATCCTGCCTCAGAACATGTACACGGAGTGGCACTGGACTGGTTCCCTGTTGGGTTGGAGCCGGGTGTGGGGTTTGCGGGTCAAGCCGGACGCCCAGCGCGAAACCCGGGCTATTGTTTATAGGATTGGGCCTAAGATGGCGGAACTGTTTCCGTATTCGTGGAAGGCGCTGACCGATGGCTGAATCTATCGAGAACCTGCTTGCGCTCCTCCGCAAGAAGGGCTACACCCCCGAGGGCACGGCGTTCACGTTGAGGCTCCTAGCTGGCGAGCTAAGGGTCAATTCGAAGCGCCGGGCCGAACTTCTTAGTGCCGCTGAGGTTGTTTGTCCGGGGAGCAAGGACTAGCAATTTCGGCGCACCTTTGGTATAGTTAACGTCCTTCACCCCACTAGGAGCTATTATGCGCAATTCGCCTGAAATGCGTACGCCTTCTGCGCGTGCCGCAACTATCATTCGTCGTACCTATGCCCGGCCGCTGCCGGCTGGTGGTTTCGAGTCTTGGGAAGACATTGTGGGGCGAGTTGTTAGCCATCAGCGTTGGCTGTGGCAGCGTGCCCTCGGTGACAAGCCGCTGACCTCCGCACAGGAGAACGAACTGGAGGAACTGCGCGAAGTCCTGCTGAACCGCTCGGCTTCGGTCTCTGGTCGCACGCTGTGGCTGGGTGGCACGGCCGTCGCCAAGAAGCGCGAAGCCTCCATGTTCAACTGCGCCTTCACGAAGGTCGAGACCGTCCACGACGTCGTCGATGCCTTCTGGCTGCTGCTTCAGGGCTGCGGCGTGGGCTTCGAGCCTGTCGTTGGTACGCTGAACGGCTTCACGGCGCCTATGGAAATCGAACTTATTCGGAGCCAGCGTGACAAGCTGGAGCAGAAGAAGGGCCGCGAGACCAATGTCGAGACGTATACACAGGAACACGGCAAGAGTGTATGGACCATTGGTATTGGTGACAGCGCCGAAGCTTGGGCCAAGTCGGTGGGTAAGGTGCTGGCGGGCAAGCGGAAGGCTGATGTGCTTCGACTTGACTTCAGCCAGATTCGTCCGGCCGGCGAGCGCCTTGCCGGGTACGGCTGGATTTCGAGTGGCGACGAGACTTTTGCGCCGGCCCTGGAACGGATCGCGCAAATCCTTAATAAGCGCGCAGGACAATTGCTATCTCGTATCGACATCTTGGATGTCCTCAATCACCTCGGCACGACTCTCTCCTCACGTCGGTCGGCTGAGATCGCACTGGTACCTCATGGCGATCCAGAGTGGGTGGAGTTTGCTAAGGCAAAGAAGGACTTCTGGGTCCACAACAACTTCCACCGGCAGCAGTCCAACAACTCGGTGATGTTCAAGTCGCGCCCCACTCAGGCCGACATCACCCACCTGTTCGACTTGATGCAGGAAGCTGGCGGTTCTGAGCCGGGCTTCATCAACATGGTGGAAGGCAAGCGCCGTGCCCCGTGGATTTCGGGCGTGAATCCCTGCGCCGAGATCTTGCTGCCCAACAAGGGCTTTTGTAACCTTGTCGAAATTAATTTGAGCCACTTCAACGGCAAGAACATCCGTAAGCTGTGGCGTACCGTGCAGCTTCTGGCTCGCGCCAACTACCGCCAGACCTGCGTCAATCTGGTGGACGGCGTGCTTCAGCGGGCTTGGCACGAGAACAACGAGTTCCTGCGTCTGTGCGGCGTGGGCGTGACGGGCGTGGCCGAGTGGGATCGGGCCGACGATGCGCTGGCTTGGATGAACCTGCGGGATGCTGCACGTGGCGCGGCGTTCGAAATGGCTGACGAACTGGGCCTCCCCCGCCCCAAGGCGGTTACTACGGTCAAGCCGTCGGGCACCCTGTCCAAGATCATGGACACAACCGAAGGTGTGCATAAGCCGCTGGGCAAGTTCATCTTTAATAATGTCCGTTTCTCGAAGCATGATCCCTATGTCGAGAAGCTGATCGCCGCGAACTATCGCGTGTTTCAGGACCCGTCCAGCCCGGATGCCGTTCTGGTCACGTTCCCTGTCGCCTATGAGAACGTCAAGTTCGACGAAGTCGATGGCAAGTTCGTGAATCTGGAGCCGGCCGTCGCCCAGTTGGACCGCTACAAGCTGTTGATGGACAACTACGTGGACCATAATTGCTCGGTTACCATCAGCTACAGCCCGGAAGAGGCGGCTGCTTCGGCAGAGTGGCTGCATAAGAACTGGGATAACTACGTCGGCGTCAGCTTCCTGTACCGGACTGACCCCACCAAGACCGCCAAGGACCTCGGCTACCTTTATATGCCCCAAGAGGTTGTCACTGAAGAAACTTACAGGGCTTACGCAGGCACGTTGTTGCCTCTGGAAAGGGCGACTGGAGCCTCGGGGGCCGGTGAAACTGGCGAAGAAGACTTCGAAATCGACGCCGGTTCTGATTGTGCAAGCGGGGCGTGCCCCGTTCGCTAATGCCTTACAAGGATAAAGAGGTGGCGCGGGAGTATAGGAAGGTCTATTACTCCCGCCGCAGAAAAGAAGATACGGAGTATAGCCGTCAAATGCAGCAACGGTGGCGGGATAAGAACCCAAAGCGCTATATGTGGACTCGTGCCCGTATTCGCGCCCGAACAGAAGACATCCCGTTTTCTATTACCGAGGACGATTTTGATATTCCGGAGTATTGCCCGGTTTTTCCCAACCTCAAACTGGAGTTTTCCTGCGGCAGGGGGTCTAGGCCGGACAATATTCCAACTTTGGACAAGATTGTTCCGGCTCTTGGGTACGTCTCTGGTAATGTTGCAGTCATATCCATGCGGGCTAACCGTCTGAAAAGTGACGCAACCCTAGAAGAACTGCAAGCAATCTTGGACTGGGTACATGAACAAACCCGAAAATAAGGTAAGGAGCCCGTGTTGTGGAGAATGTAGTACTTTTGCTACCCCTGCTGGTTACTTTTGCTCTGGTTGCAGGCGTAGTCTTGAAGAAATTGCTGGCTGGCGATCCTACTCTGAAGAGCAAAAGGCAAATGTTCTCAGAGCAGTAGCCCGGCGTAGTCTAGACGCTTGACTTATGGGGGCCGGTAGGGTAGTATTCCTATCGGCCTTCAGCTTTTGGGACCTTTGGCATGCAGTTTACGGTGCAATACGACGACGGCGTCTGGATCTTCACGGTCGCATCCGACGATGACGAGCCCGACTACCTCGAAGAGTTTGAAATCACCAACATCGGTGACGCTGCGGCTGCTGCCAAGGACCTGATCGAGGAGATCATGGAGGCTGCCGAGGCCGGAGACGAAGGAGACGACGAAGCTGACCCGCTCGAAGGGTTCCTCGACGAACTAGAGGAGTAAGCTGCGCCGTGGCCGTCGACCGGGACTCAGCTATTCAGGACTTCCTAGAGGCTACCGACATCGACAGGCGGCTTCTGGAGGCCATCTCGCGCGTCCTAGCCAAGTCGCCCCGCGCCGTCCTGATCGCTTGGGAAGACGAGACGTCCTTCGGGCTGACGTCCATACCCTTCTCTAGGAGCCTGATCAAGGGCATGGTCGACACCGCATTCGATGCGGTCTTCGGCGACGACGAGGTGCCCGAGGCCGACCCTGATGAGTAACTACCTGATTCGAAAGGCTCGCTACATGTGGAACGGCTTGATTGTCCTGCCGATGTATGTTATACTCTTCCGCTAGACGGAGGCAGTATTAATGCCGTTTTATAAGATTTCGCAGCTAACGACGGCCACGTCCGCGTCGGCTGTGGATCAGTTCGAAATCAACAGGGGCGGCGCTTCTAGGAGCGTCCAGCTTTCGGTTCTGGCTACCTACATTCGTCAGTCGGCCGCCGAAATCCCTGTCTTCGTTTCGGTGAGCGGGGCTGCCCTCGTAGTCAACGGCCGCGTCGGCGTCAACACCAGCGCCCCGGCTGTGCAGTTCGCGGTCTCCGGCACCGACGCCATCCTGATCCCGGTTGGCACCTCTACTCAGCGCCCGACTGGCGTGGCTGGTTACTTGCGCTTCAACACGGACCGGGCGTCCTTCGAGGGCTACAACGGTACGACGTGGGGCGGCATTGGCGGCGGTGCGGCTGGCGGTGGAACTGATCAGATCTTTTGGAACAACGGTCAGACTGTCACCGCTGACTACAGCATTCCTGACGGATTCAACTCCGGCAGCTTCGGTCCCATCACGGTAGACAGCGGCATTACTGTCACTGTTCCTGCCAGTTCCACATGGACAATCGTCTGATGCCTCTCAAGCTTAATAGCTCTGGTGGCGGCTCCGTCACCCTCGACGTGCCCAGCACGGCCAGCAACTTCACCGCGACCATCCCGGCCAACACCGGCACTGTCGTCACCACGGGCAGCACGGGCGTCGTCACGCAGACGATGCTGGCAGGCAGCGTGGCGGGCAATGGGCCTGCGTTCAGTGCCAGAAGCGCAAGTGACCAAACAGTATCGAACAATACGGCCACAAAAATCACTCTCGCCACAGAGGACTTTGACACAGCGTCGTGTTTTTCTTCGTCTAGGTTTACGCCCAACGTTGCGGGGTACTATTCCATAAGTGGTGTCGCGGCGGGCAGAAGTTCTAGTACCTCTGCAGCCGCTCTTGTTGAAGTGGCAATCTATAAAAACGGGGTGGCGAGCGGCGTGCCCGGCTCCTATGTTTATATCCCCAACTCTCCGTATTTCGATCAAGCCGTGTCTCAGAATACGGTGTTGGTTTATTTGAACGGAACTACTGACTATGTAGAGATGTACGGGCGAGTTATTGTTGCTTCTGGAACTCCAACGCTGCTTAACGGCGCGTGCGTGTTCACCGGCTTCCTGGCGAGGGCTGCATGATGAGCCTCTACGACCGGATCATGGCGATCTACCCCACGCTGGTGACGCAGGACTTCCTGACCGTCATCCGCCTTCAGAACGACAGCGATGGCCGTGGCGACTACATCGCCGCTTGGAACCACCCGACGCTGCCTCGCCCCACGCAAGAGCAGCTTGACGCTGTGGAGGCCCGATAATGCCCCTGATCTTGAACGGCTCCACCGGCATCTCTGGCACGGACGGCTCTGCCGCGACGCCCGCCGTGCAGGGCACCGACACCAACACCGGGATGTTTTTTCCTGCGGCTGACACCATCGCCTTTGCCGAAGGCGGCACGGAGGTCATGCGGATCGACGCCAGCGGCAACGTCGGTATTGGCACGTCGTCGCCGGGCGCTCGCCTTGCTGTTGCTGGCTCAAATGCAGGCGGCACACTGTACGCTGCCGACCTGAACAACGCGCCGGATGTAGCAGGCAACGGCGTTGGTTTGCGGTTTCAGCAAAATGGAAACCTGACAAACTACATTCGTTCGCGGTTCACGACGGAGTGGGGCATCGATATCGGAGGCACATCCGATGTTGCGCGCGTCACGAATGGAGGACTTTTCCAGTTCAACTCCGGTTACGGCTCCGTCGCCACGGCTTTCGGCTGCCGGGCTTGGGTGAACTTCAACGGCCAGGGCACGGTGGCGATTAGGGCTAGCGGCAACGTGTCGAGCATCACAGATAACGGCACAGGCGATTACACGGTGAACTTCACCAACGCGATGCCGGATGTAAATTACAGCGTAACTCATTGGCTCACAAAAGACAACGAGCTTAACGATGCTGTTATTTTTCTAAGAACAACGCCTGCCAGCACATATGGAACATCAGGGTTTCGTTGCTATTCTAGTTTTCGGGATAGCGCCAGTTTTGGAAACTTTGACAGCCCCAGAATTACGCTTGCTGTCTTCCGCTGATAGGAGCCCAGAACCATGACCGATCAGCGCATCATCTACCCCACCGACGAAGGCGGCGTTGCCGTCATCATCCCGGCCTCCGAGTGGCTCGCTCAGGAAGGCAACACGCTGGAGGCCCTTGCCGCCAAGGACGTGCCAGAAGGCAAGCCCTGGAAGATCGTCAGCGTCGAGGACATCCCGACCGACCGCACCTTCCGTGGCGCATGGGAGTACGCCGAATGATCACGATCAACGTGAACAAGGCCAAGGCCATCGCGCACGACATGCGCCGCCAGATGCGCGCTGCTGAGTTCGCGCCGCACGACGAGGCCATCGCCAAGCGCCTGCCCGGCACGGTTGAGGCTGAGGCCGAAGCGGCTCGCGCTGCCATCCGGGCCAAGTACGCTGCGATGCAAACCGAGATCGACGCAGCGGCAACGCCTGACGAGATCAAGACCGCACTGGGGATGCCCGCATGAGTACCGTACAGGCAACCAACATCAAGTCCGCCGCCTCCGCGAGCAACAACATCGTCCTCGACGCGAGCGGCAACGCGACCTTCGCGGGCACTGCGGTGATGGCGAGCAGCTTCCTGCGGAACCGCATCATCAATGGTGGGATGGACATCTGGCAAAGGGGCACCAGTTTCTCGTCACCTAGCGGTGGCGCTTATCTTGCCGACCGTTATTTTACTTTTGGGACGGTGACTTCGTTTTCTCGCAGCACGGATGTGCCGACCGGCTTCCGCTATTCGGCGTCGATGGTTGGGACTGACGCCTCCGTATACCAAAAAATCGAAGACCTAAACTGCGATGGGCTTATCGGCGGGTCGGTAACCTTCAGCTTTTTTGCCCGCAGCACCAGCGGAACCGGCGCCCTAAATGTGACGCTAGTTTCCCCCACGGCAGCGAACAACTACTCCTCGTTCACCACAATATACAACGCGTCCGTTTCCGCGTCTCCGTCGGGAAGCTGGACGCGATATACCGTCACCGCCAGCGTCGATGCCAACATCGTGAATGGCTTGCAGTGCCAGATTGCTCGTTCTGGTGCTGGCACCACCCTCATCACTGGCCTCCAGCTCGAAGTTGGCTCCGTCGCAACGCCGTTTGAGCGTAGGCTGTACGGGCAGGAACTGGCGCTGTGCCAGAGGTATGCATGGGTCAGTAACTTACGCACCCTTGCGCCAGGAGGGATGCAATCAACAAACGCGGCTTTGGTCGAAACGGCTTTCCCCGTGACAATGCGGGCGACGCCAACCATTTCTGTATCTGGCTCTGTTACCGTAGATGATTATTTTTCGACCACCACCACTGGCCCGCTCTCCGGCGCAACGGCTGAAGTTTCCGGGGCTTCGTTTCTCATCAGCGGCCTTACCACTCTTAGCCCGCCGCGACCTATGCATATCGCCCCAGGCAATAACGCGGTATTTACCATTAGTGCGGAACTCTGAGCCATGTACACCAACGCCCAATACTACAACGACATGGCTGGCAACCCCGCTGGCATCCGCTGCGACATCAACGGCGTGACCAGCTTCGTGCCGCTCGATCCGCAGAATGTTGACTACCAGAACATCATGGCTCTGGTGGCGGCGGGCGAACTCACGATTGCTCCTGCGGAGTAGGCTAGCCTGAATGGCTGACCCGAAAAAGATCTCGCAGCTTACGACGGCGGGTCCGCTTACGGGCGTCGAGCTTCTGCCTATTGTGCAGAACAGCGGCACCCTCCAGACCACCGTCTCTGCTGTCGCCATCTTCGCCACCAGCACGCTCTCCTCGAATGTCGCGGCAGTCTCCTCACGCCTTGATGCCGTCTCTGCTGCGACTTCCGCCAACGCTGCCAACATCGCCACGGTCTCGGCCCTTGCCGTCACCAACGCCGCAGCTATCACCTCCATCAACAACACTGTCAACACCCTCTCGGGGCGCGTCGACGCTGTCTCTGCGGCCGTAGTCAGCACCAATGCGGTCGTCTCGGCGCTCTCTTCTGCGGTGGTGCAGGTCCAAGCCTCCATTTCCGCTATCAATTCGGCGCTCGCAGCCATCGACGTTTCGGCCCTCGTCGCCCTCGAATCCCGTGTCTCAACTCTCGAAATCCGCGTAGCCAACGTCTCGGCCTCCGTCAGCGCCCTGCAAGTCCAAGTCAATAACGTCTCGGCCGCCACCTCCGTCAATGCTGCCGCAATCACCTCCGTAAACAATGTCGTTTCCGCCTTAGAAATCCGCGTTAGCGCGGCCTCTGCTACCGGCGTCACTAACGCAGCAGCCATCACGTCCATCAACAATGTTGTCTCGGCCCTTGAAATCCGGGTCAGCAACGCGTCGGCAGCCATCGTATCGCTCGGCTCTGCCCTCACTTCTACCAACAATGTCGTCTCGGCTCTTGAAGTCCGCGTCAGCGCAGTTTCGGCTACCGGGGCTGCCAATGCGGCGGCAATCACCTCGATTAACAATGCGGTGTCCGCGCTTGAGATCCGGGTCAGTGCAGCTTCCGCTACCGGTGCCGCTAACTCGGCCGCCATCACCTCCGTCAACGCGGTTGTCTCGACCAAAGCCTTCCGCGATGGCGATCACCTTACCAACGTCCAGTACATCGACTTCAACACCACGACCAGCTATGCGCCTACACCGGGCCGTCTGACGTGGGACATCGGGGCGGGCACCCTCGATCTGGGCCTGACCGGCACCGTCAATCTGCTGATCGGCCAGCGTACCGTTGCCCAAATCTACAACAACAGTGGCGTCACCCTGCCCAAGGGCAAGGCCGTCCGCGTCACTGGCGCTCAAGGTCAGCGCCTCACGGGCGCCCTCGCCCAAGCCGACAGCGATGCCGACAGCCTGACCATCTTCGGCATCATGCTGGAGACGGTCTCCGTCAACAACTCCGGCTACGTCGCAACCGATGGTCTCATCAGGAATGTCAACACCCTCGGCTACACCGACGGCCAGATTGTATACTTGTCTCCGGTATCGGCTGGCGAACTGACGCCCACCAAGCCCGAAGCGCCGCAACACCTAGTCCAGATGGGCTACATCGTCAATGGTGGCTCTGGCGGTGCGGGCTCCATCTATGTCAAAGTCCAAAACGGCTACGAACTCGGCGAACTCCACGACGTCAAGACCTCCGCCAGCGCCTCCCTCGCCGACGGCGAAGTCCTTTCTTACAATGTCAGCGCCAAGGTCTGGACCAACTCCCCGGCCCTCATCAATGCGCAAGCCTCCATCTCCACACTCAACATCCAGCTTGCTGCCGTCTCGGCCATCACTTCCGTCAACACAGCAGCCATTACTTCAATCAACAACGTCGTCTCTGCCCTTGAGATTCGCGTTAGCGCCGCTTCCGCTACCGGTGTTGCCAATGCCGCTGCTATCACCTCTATCAACAACGTAGTCTCTGCTCTCGAAATCCGGGTCAGTGCCGCTTCCGCAACTGGTGCCACAAACTCTGCCGCTATTACCTCCATTAACAATGTGGTGTCGGCTCTCGAAATCCGCGTTAGCTCTGCTTCGGCTGCCGGTGTCACGAATGCAGCCGCGATCACCTCCATCAATAATGTGGTCTCTGCGCTCGAAATTCGAGTCAGCACCGTCTCTGCTGCGGTCTCCGTCAACACCGTAGCCATCAACGCAGTCTCGGCAGCGACTTCCCTCCGCGTCCTCCGCGCCGGCGACCGCATGACCGGTCAGCTTGCCGTTGCAGTCTCGGCCGACCAGATCGGCGTCAGCGTTGTCGGCGGCCTCGTCGTCACCAGCACTGTCAACTTCACTGGCTCCTCCGGCCTCCTCGTCCACTCCGGCACCACCGCTACGCGGCCCGGTTCGCCGACACCCGGCATCATCCGCTTCAACAGCGGGTCCAACACCTTCGAAGGCTACACCTCTGCGACGTGGGGTGCAATCGGTGGCGGCGGTGGAGCAACGGGTGGCGGTACCAACCAAGCCTTCTACCTTAATGACACGGTCGTCTCGGTATCCTACTCCATTCCGTCCGGCAAGAATGCTGGTACCTTTGGTCCTGTCACCATTGCTACGGGCGTGACCGTCGAGGTGCCTTCGGGGTCGACGTGGACTGTGGTGTAGTGAGGAAGGTGAGAATCTGCTTGCATTCCTTTTTCACCCCGGCTAGAGTGGGCTCCTAACCAAGGAGCAGCCATGAGCGACAAGATCAACCGCGTCCAACTCCTCAACGACGCGAAGCTTCACCTGACGCCGTGGACCACCGAAGACGGCCGCCTGTTCCTAGACTACACCGAAGCCGGCATCCGCCGCACCCTGTCCATCGCGCCCGCCGGCCACTGTGACTTCCGTGGTTGGTTCAGCGCCTTTTGCGTGGACACGGCCGGACACCTGCCCAACGGCGACCTGTCCAGTGCGGCCCAAACCTACTTCTCGCATTGGGTACGCTCCAAGGGCCAGAAGGTCAAGGACTACATCCGCGTCGGCGGCAAGCTCGGCGACCTCTATTTGGACATCGGCAACGACGCCAACGACGCATGGCACATCAGCGCCAACGGCATCACCAAGGTCCCGGGCGGCCCGACCCACATCCGCCTGCTTCGCGGCGCCGGCATGCTGCCCCTCGTCGAGCCCGACCTTTCCGTCCCAGCATCCGAGTTCCCGCGCCTTCTGAAGCAGTTCGTGGCCGCTGACGACGACACCCTCATGCTCCTTGTGGCATGGATTCTGGGCTGCCTGCGTCCCGAAGGTCCCTACCCCGTCCTCACCATTTCGGGCGAGCAGGGCTCCGGCAAGTCCACCATCCTGCGTTTGATGCGTCGCATCATCGACCCACACGCCCTCGACATGCGTACCCCGCCCGAAGACCAGCGCGACCTGCAAGCCATGGTCCGCAACTCCTTCGTTCTAGCCTTCGACAACGTGTCGCACATCACCAACAAGATGTCCGATGCCCTATGCGTCATCAGCACCGGCACCGGGGCGCAAGGCGGTCGAGCCCTATATACCAATGCCGAGGAGTCCGCTGTCCGCGTCTGCCGGCCCGTTGCCATGAACGGCATCCCTGACGTCGTTGAGAGGGGCGACCTTGTGGACCGTTCCATCCACGTTCACTTGCCCCGCATCGATCCCAAGTTCCGCCGGGACGACAGCGAGTTCTGGGACGCCTTCCACGCCAACCATGCCCAGTTGCTGGGCTCCCTCATGAATGCTGCGTTGATTGCTACACAGAACTATGGTAATGTGGTGCTGGCTGAAAAGCCCCGTATGTCTGCCTTTGCGGTGTGGGCCGTAGCTGCCGAACAGGCTTTCGGGTGGCCGGAGGGTCGCCTCATGGAAGTCTATAAGCGGAACCGGTCGGCCGCCGAGAGCCACATGCTGGAGTTCCACGGCATGGCCTCCGCTATGCTGCGTATGATGGAAAAGCAAAAGGAGTTCTCTGGAACCTATTCGGACCTGATCGGGCAACTGGAAATGAACATCGGCCCTCGCGAGAAGTTGCCGCAAACCTCCCACAGCTTTGCTGCGGAACTCCGGCGCATCCGTCCTGCCCTCGAACGTCACGGCCTTCGCTTCTATAGTGCCGGGCGTTCTAGCAGCGTGACGCAGAAGGGCCGGTCCCGCATTTCCATCGTCCGTGTCGACGAGGAGGATACAGCCGCACATGAGCAAAAAGAAGCCTGACGAGCCCTACGTTCCCGTAGTTTCGACCAAACCCAAGCCGGACCACCTTGTGCGAAAGGAGAAGGCGGATCGTGCGCGCAAACCCAACCGCCTTTCGCAAGGCATGCGGCAACGGCAGTACCGTCGCGAACTACGGGAACTCAACATCCACCAGCCCAAGCGAGCCGTCACCAAGCAGCACGTCGAGGCGATCCGTTCCATCAAGGACCAACTCCGCGAGACGTGGCACGCGCATTGGGACAAGGTGGAACGCTTCAAGAACCTGACCCCGAAGCAGGTGGAGTTCGCTCGTCAGTACGCCTTGAACGGCCGGACCAACAAGTGCGGTGCGGCCCGGCTCGCCGGCTATGACACCAACAACTACAACATCCTGCTGCGGATCGCCAACAAGAATTTGGCCCTTCCACACTTCCACGATCTAGTGACCGCATTCGAAATCGAGGAGAAAGCCCGCATGAAAATCAACATCGAAGACGTCGTCAAGTGGTTCAACGACATTGCCACGGCAGCCATGCAGACTGGCGACTTCACCAACGCCAACCGCGCCATGGAAAACCTAGCCAAGTACTTGGGCATGTTCGTGGACAAGAAGGAAATCACCCACCGCACCGTCCACTCCAAGGAGGAACTGGACACGCGGATCGGGGAACTGACTGCCATTCTGCGTGAAGCCGAGCCGGACCTTGAGCGCAAACTCCGCATCAACTAGTCAGGACGCTCTCCTCCAACTCAAGGCAGAGCTAGCAGAGGCCCTCCACCAGAAGGCCGTCATCGAGGCGCAAGACCGTTTCTACGTCTTCGTCAAACTGCTAGCTCACCTTATGTTGGACGGTAACGACTACCGCGACGGGCGCCACATCGAAGCCATTGCCGCTACCCTCGAAGACGTTGACGAGGGTTCCGTCGCCCGTCTCATGCTGGCCCTGCCGCCGGGCTCCATGAAGTCCGTCCTCCTCATGCTGTTCGCCGCGTGGTCCTTTGGCCGCAACCCCACTTGGCGCATCATGTGGATTTCGCACACCACCGACAAAGCGGTCGAATGTTCGGGCCGCATCCGCGACCTCGTCCGCTCCCCCGAATACCTCGAAATCTTCCCGGGCGTCCAGATCCGCGACGACATGTCCGGCGTCACTGGCTGGAAGCTGACCTCCGGCGGCTCCTTCCTCCCGGCAGGCGCAGGCAAGTCCATCGCCGGTTACCGCTTCAACTTGGGCATCCTCGACGACCCCCTCTCGGAACAGACCGCCAAGTCCGACACCGAGCGCGAACGCGTCAACAACTGGTACGGCCCCGGTTTCCGCTCCCGTAAACTGCCCGACTCCCGGATCATCCTCGTGAACACCCGCTGGCATGTCCGCGACCTCTCGGGCTTCCTCCTCGACAAGGCTGCCCGCAACGCCAAGGTCGATCAGTGGGAGGTCATATCCATTCCGGCCATTCTCGACAAACCCGCAGCCGACTACCTGATGCTGCCCGAGGGCACGTCCTACTGGCCCGAATACATCACCATGAACGACCTGACGGCCACCCGCGAGAGCCTTGCCCGCTCTGACTGGGGCGCCCTGTACATGCAGACCCCGGTCGGGGACGACGGCAACGTCTTCACAAAGGACGACTTTCAGGACTGGGACGAAGAAGAACCCCCCGAGTGCGACGAGATCATCCAGACCCTCGATACGGCCTTCAGCACCAAGGCCACGGCTGACTACTCCGTCATCCAGACTTGGGGCATCTTCCACCTTTCCTACACGGACGACCAAGGCTACGAATATCAGGAGCCCAACGCCATCCTCCTGAACCAGGTGAGGGGCCGGTGGACATTCCCCCAACTCCGCACCATTGCCAAAGAGCAGCATGACCTGTTCAGGCCGGACAAGATGGTAATCGAAAACAAGGCTTCCGGCCAGTCCCTCATACAGGACTTGAAGCTTAACAAGCTGCCGGTATTGCCTTTCCAGCCTGATCGTGATAAGCTAGCCCGCGCTCATGCAGTTACAGGCATTATCGAGCGGCAGCGCGTTTGGATACCTCTCAAGAAGAAGTACGCCGCCGAACTGCTGCAAGAGGCTTTGGAATTCCCCAGGGGCGCCCATGACGACTCGGTCGACGCCATGGTCATGGCGCTCCTCTACTTGCGTCGTCGTTATGAACTGACCCAAGAGACCGTCAGCAAGCCCGACCGCGCCAGCCGGCGCAAGCCCTTCCGTAGCTACTGGAGCCAAGTGACCAATGTCCGATAACCCGATCCTCGCCGACGACAACCCTGAACTCGAATTCGAGTTCTCGGAGGAAACCCTCATTGTCATTCCCGACGAGGAAGTAATCGAGGTCGACATGTCCTTCGGGGCCAACCTTGTCCCTATGCTGGATCAGGCCATCGTCGACGACATCGGCTCCCAGCGTCAGGACGTCCATACCTCCTTCAAGAACTCCCGTCAACAGTGGGAAGAAAAGATCAAGAAGGGCATCCAGTGGCTTGGCCTGAACACTGAGGGCGAGGGCAACACCGACGTTGACGGGGCCTGCACTGCGGTCCACCCCCTCCTCATCGAGAACGTGGTCAAGTTCCAAGCCAAGGCCATCCAAGAACTCTGGCCCGCCCGAGGTCCCGTCCGTACCCGCATTCTGGGCTACACCGATCCGACCCGCGAACAGGCTGCTGCCCGCGTCAAGTCCTACATGAACCACCAGCTTGTGGATCAGGTGGCCGGCTTCTACTCTGATCTGGAGCGCAACCTGTTCCGCGTTGGCTTCATGGGCGTCGGCATCCGCAAGGCTGGCTGGAACGCCACCACTGGCACGCCTGACCCGGCCGTTGTTTACGCCGAAAACTTCTATATCGATCCGGCCGCAACCCACCTCAAGGACGCCGAAGAGTACATCGAGGTGATGGAACTCTCGCCCCGCAAGATGAAGAACCTCGTGGACAGCGGGACCTTCATCAAGCCGGACGAGAACGACTCCGAAGAAACCCTTGAGCCCAACGAGATCACCGAGGCCATCGCCCGCGCCCAAGGCTTCGATTTGTCGCTGGAGCGCAAGGGCTTCACGGTCGGCGAGGCCCACTGCTACCTCGATCTCGAAGGTGCCGATCCCTTCCTGCCCGAGGGCGGCTCTGCTCCCTACATCGTTCACTTCAACACGAAGACGGGCAACGTCTACTCCATCAAGCGCAACTGGCGTGAAGGCGATGCCGCCCTTCAGAAGCGCATCTGGTACACGGTCGACCACTGCATCCCGGCCTTCGGCTTCTGGTCCCTTGGCTATGTCCACCTGATCGGCGACCTCGCCGCTTCCGCCACCGTCTCGCTCCGGGCCCTCGTCGACGCAGGCCAATTCGCCAACTGGCAGGCCGGCTTCAAGTCGCAGGACGCCAAGTTCTCCGACTCCGACACCCCTCTCGGCTTTGGCGAATGGCGCGACGTGAACTTGTCGCCCGACGAACTGTCGAAGGCGTTCGTGCCGCTGCCGGCCAAGGAACCCTCCCAGACCCTGTTCTCGCTGCTGAAGTTCATGGTGGACAGCGGCCAGAAGTTCGCCGATGCTGCCGACGAGGTGGTGGCTGGCGCCTCCAACTATGGCCCGGTGGCTACGACGCTGGCTCTCCTTGAGACGTCGCAACGCTTCTACTCCTCGATCCACAAGCGCCTCCACCAGTCGCAGGGCGAGTTCCTGAAGCTGATCGGGGAACTGAACTTCGAGAACCTGCCGGACGTTGTGAATTTTGTCGTCAACTCCGAGAACCAGTTCGTTCAGCGCACGGACTTCGACCCGTCCATCGTCGACGTGCTGCCGGCCTCTGACCCCAACGCCATGACGGAGTCGCAGCGCGTCGCCCGAGCCCAAGTCGAGTTGGAGATGGCGGCTCGCTTCCCGCAACTCCACGACATGAACGAGGCGCTGCGCCGCTTTTACTATGCGATGGGCACCGAGAACATCGATAAGCTGCTGATCGACCCGGCTGCCAAGGCCATCAGTGCGGACCCGCTGACCGAAATCCAAGCAGCTATGACGGGCAAGCCCATCAAGGCACAACTGGGCCAGAACCACGTCGCCCACATTGCGGTGAAGGAAGCCTTCATCAAGTCGCCTCAGATGCAGGGCACCAACGACCCTACTATCGCCGTTGGCCTCCAGCTTCTGAACTCGAACATCGCCGAACACAAGGTGCTGATGTTCGTGGCGCAGGCGGCGCTTCTGGCCCAGCAGATGGGCATGCCCATCCAAGACGAGAACGTGCAGGCCCAGATCGCTACCCAGCTTCTGATGATCTCGGCCCAGTCGGGCATGGGCGGCGCTGGCCCCACTGTGGAGCAGCAGATGGTCGAACTGAACAAGCAGGAGCTTGCTCTGTCGGCTGCCCGTATCCAGTCGCAGGATGTTCGCGAGGCTGCCCAGATCGCCCTCAAGAACCGCGAACTGGATCTGAAGGAAGCCTCCATGCTGCTCGACTCGGAGGACAAGAAGAAAAAGAACCAGATCGCAGCTTCTGGAAAAATACTTGATAGTTCAGCCAAACTAGCGGATCTTCAAGCTGCAACCCTAGCACAGAGGGCTAACCAAGGGGCTGTATGAGACTACTATCAGAGTACGCAGCAGAAGTCCAGAAACGTATTGACCGGGAAAAGGATGCCTTAGCCCGGGGTGCCGCCAAGTCCTACGACGAATATGCGAAGGCTTGCGGCACCATACACGGCCTAGGTCTTGCCGTGACTATCCTCAAAGACCTCTTCGAGCAAACTCCTGTGGAAGAAAGGGACTGATGATTACCGCTCGTGCGCCCATGGATGGGGCGATTACCAACGACCAGTGGGTCTCCCAGGAAGAAATTCCTGATCCGAGCCCGCTGCCTAGGATTCCCGGCGTGGGGATTCTTGTCCGGCCCGTGCCCATTCGGCGCAAAACCGCTGGCGGAATCCTGCTTCCCGACACGTTCCGAGAAGACCGGGAATACCTCAACACGGTAGGCCGCGTTCTCGCCCTTGGCGAACTGGCATTCGTGGACGAAGACATCTACCGGAAGGGCCCTTGGGTCAAGCCCGGTGACTACATCGTCTACGCCAAGTTCGCCGGCCAGAAAATCTGGTGGAAGGGCGTGAAGCTCCTCCTGATCAAGGCGTCCTCCATCGAACTCGTGGTCGACAAGCCCGAGTACCTCGACGCCAATTTCAAGGAATAAACTCCCATGAGTGAAGGTGGTTACAAGGAACTTGACCTGGACAACCCGGGCAAGGCTTCCGACTCCGATGCCGCTTCTGATATCGAGATCGTTCACGAGGGCCTCGAAGCGCCTGAGACCGAGATCGTAGAAGAGCCCGTCGTTCCCGTCAAGGCCAAGGCTTCCGAGCCCGAACCAGAAGACGAAGAAGACGATGCCACGGTCGAAGCCCCCTCTGGTGAACGCTCTAAGAAGCTGACCCGGAGCCAGCGGCTCAAGGCCCAACGGGACGCTTATGCCAAACAACTGGCCGAAGCGCAAGAGCGTTTGGCCCAAGCCGAGCAGCGTGCCAAGAAGTTCGAACAGGACGCCAATGACGGCGCCGCTATCGGCTTCGATCTGTACGCCAAGAGCCTCGACGCTTCCATCCAAGCCCTGCGCCGCGACTTCGACGCAGCTTTCGACTCCGGTGACCGCGAGAAGATCTTCGAGGTTCAGCAGAAGATGGCGACCCTCGCTGCCGAAAAGCAGCAGATCGAGCGGGACCGGCGCGCCATCCCTACGAAGCCGACTCAGCAATCTGGGTCGGACACCCCGCAGCAGACCGCGCCTAGCCAGCCGGCCCGCAAGGCTCCCTCCCCGGCTGCCGTCGAGTGGTATGAGCGCAACAAGACGTGGTTCAACAAGGACCCCATCCTGACTGCCGGCGCCCGGATCATCGACCAGCAGATGGTTGCGGACGGCTTTGCGCCTGACGACCCGGACTACTTCGAGGAACTGGACAAGCGCCTCAAGACCGAGTTCCCGGCCAAGCTGGGCGTCAAGCCGGCTCGCCAGCCCGCCACTAACCCGACCATCCAGAACCGGTCGGCTCCCACCGCTACCCCGGGCAAAATCCGGGTCACCATTACCCAAGCTGACCGCGACATGGCCAATCATCTTGGCATCAGCGTCGAGGACTACGCACGTGAAAAGGCCCGTGCCGAGCGTGCTGCCCAGACCACCAGCCAGTATACGGAGATTCTGTAATGCCTGCCAAGCGCAACCTCGCCGGCAACGCCGTTGACGAGCCTCTTGAAAATTCCTTGGAATCAGAGTATAATCCTCCTAATGCGCTAGAAATCCCTCCCATGCCTGACGACGACCAGTACGCTTATCGCTGGGTTCGGTTTAGGAATGGGGATCAGGACGACTTCAGCAACATTTCGCAGCGCATGCGAGAAGGGTGGGCATTCGTCCCGCTGGAAGAAGTTCCGGCCGGTTACGTTTTCCCCGGGCTCGAAAGTAAGATTTCCGCACTGGCGGGCGCTGCCATCAACGGCGACCTTGTTCTTGCGAAGCTGCCTCGACGTAAGGCGGAAGCCATCCAGAAGTGGGCCGAAGACCGGTCCATTCAAGCGGAGCAGGCTTTCGATATGAAGACGGTGAGCTACGACGACAGTACAGGCCGGCAGCAGCGGTTTGCCAACGAAAGTACCAAACGCTTTTCCCGGGGGCGACGTCCCTCATTCGGATAACAAACAAAGGAGGATAAGGTGCCCGTTTCTTTCGCACCGTTCGGTCTCCGCGCCATTGCTGCCCTCGGCACGCATGGCAACGAGGTCCGCGCTTATCCGCTTCCCAACGGCGCTAACTGCCCGGACCTCGGCAAGGGTTCTCCGGTCAAGCTGTCGGGTGGCGTCATTACTTCGGCTGGTGCTAGCGGCGATGGTCCGCTGCTCGGCGTTGCTACCGGTTTTGCTTGGGTCGATCCGACCACGAAGCAGCCGCAGCTTCGCAACTCGATCCCCGCCGACACGTCTTCGGCTGGCCTGTTCGACGGTTCCGACCGCCCGACGGCCTACGTCGTGGACAACCCCTTCGCTCTGTTCCTGATCCAGGCGAATGCCTCGGTGACGGCCGGCGATCTGGGTCTCAACTTCAACGTGACGGCTGCTGGTGGCGACGTGGATTCCGTGTACGGGACCTCGCGTTACGCGCTTCAGGCGTCTTCCCGCACCTCTGCCGTCAACACGGCGGTGAAGCTTGTGGGTCTGGCCAACATTCCTGACAACGCTTGGGGCGATCCG
>Ga0129333_10000328_pt1 | contig 36550 bp, 23 predicted proteins | sample CPB6_08_DNA_FD_94474 | JGI IMG/M metagenome (GOLD analysis project Ga0129333, IMG submission 94474) | Freshwater to marine salinity gradient microbial communities from Chesapeake Bay, USA - CPBay_Sum_0.6_0.8_DNA | ecosystem: Environmental > Aquatic > Marine > Coastal | place: USA: Chesapeake... | reverse complement strand
CTCCCTATCAGCAACAGTGGAGAACTCAAACATTTGCTACACTTGAAGAAGCAAATCGTATGGTAGACTTCTATCGCTCTTGTGGATCTCCTGCTGAATGTATCACAACTGAATAATAGCGAAAAGAGGGCAAAAACCCTCTTTTTTTATTGTTTTTTAATTAAAAATGTATTAAAAAATGTATTTGTGTTTGTTAAATCGTTCTCAATAAGTATAGTTTATTGAGAATCAATTAGGTGTTTAATTGAGAATAAGACCTGATGATTGTGTCTGATAAGTGTCTCTGAGGGGTTGCATTTATGTGCTTATAAATGTCTCTGAGTGTCGATACTTATGTGCTTATAAATGTGTCAGGACCTTGTGATCTAAGCGTGCATTGTATCACGACCTCGCAAAAATGTCAAGCACCCCGACATAAAACTCCACGCCCCCAAGTATCAGAAAATCCCCACACTTCACTCAGAAACTATAAGTCCTGCTCATAAATACTCCCAAGACCTTGACACAAATCCAAGGGCATTTTATACTGTCTACAGTTACACTAATCGGAGCGTACTTATGTCAGTTGCTTATCAACAAGCGCAGAAGCAGCGTTATAGAATCACTCTGGATTTGTCAGTTTTCGGTGACTTCGACCCACATCAGATTGACTGGGAAAAGTTATTCAAACTGGAACCTGCAGAAAAGTGTGAAGCATACGTTGAGGACTTAAATACACCTGACCGTTGGTGAGTTAGGTATACTGACAGTGTGCTGAGTAACACATAAGGATCGTCGAAAGTGTCTTAGTAGTGTAAGCACAACCACGACACGATGACCGCCACTTTCCAACGCAATGCTCTCGACATTTCCTATAACGGTTGGGAGAATTACGAGACCTGGAATGTTGCTCTGTGGATTAACAATGATGAGGGTTTGTATCACCTTGCTGATGAGTGTGGTGATTATGAAACCCTTGTAAATCGTCTCTATGAGGATTATGGAGTGCGTGAAACTAAGGACGGTGTGAAGTTCGCTGATCCAAAAGTTAACGTGATTCAACTTAACTCAGACGTGTTCGATTTCTAGTCTTAAGTAACACTCTCTCTCAACACCTTCGTTATCACTCTCATGCGTTACATTCCGATGTCCCGTTATAGCATTGCTGAGATTGAGAAGCAATGTCGAGACGCCATCAATCGTCCCGCTCAGTATCAGCAACCAAAGCAAACAGTACGTTATGCTGAGGTGCTGCAATTCTATCACTACAGCAACCCTCTCCTGGTCGCACAGTAAGCATCAATTAGGGGAATGAGATGCGCCCCTATAAAGACACTCATTCAACACACAGTTTCTAACATTTTTCTTCTTCATTATGTCCAAGCAAGTTCTCATCTCTCTGCTCGCTCAAGGTAACACTGGCGCGGAGATTCTGCAGATTCTTGATAGTCTCGCTGCTGATGCTGAGAGTAACACTCAGGAGGAAAGTATCGAGTTCTGAATGTAGTCTACTGTGTGCCCCTTGGTTGACACTGAGGGGCACTTATGTTATGATGATAGTGTCGTGAATTGGCAGTGTTATGCCGTTGATTTGTGATGCCTTCGCGGCGGCGTGTCCCGCCCCCGTTATAAAAATGCCTAACTACCCTAACCTACAGAGGTGACAAAACGCGAGCTCAATATCATTCTTATAAAAAAAATTCTGAAGTAGTTGAGGGTTTTCATAACCCTTTTTTATTATGTTTCTCTGATATATAATGCAGTGATAGAATCACTTTTTATAAAAAAAAAATTCCCCAAAAATTTTTTGCCCCCCATGGAAAAAATCTATCACATCTATGCAAAAGATAGATGTTTATTTCATTCAGTTAAAGAAGAGGAATTCCAAACGACGTGGAATACTCTAAACAACATGGTTGGCATTATGAAAACTGACTATAAAATTGAAGACTTGTCATACGAAGAATTACTTGTTAACAAAGAGGTAAATACGATTTCTTCATATTGACAACACCTATATAAACTGTTAAAATTTGACATGAAGGTTATTTAAACTTATGGCAAAAGGATTTACTGTAAAAGCAGCGACAGCTCCTAAATTGAAAGAGGAATGGGACTATCCTGCAATTAAAGAACGAATGAAAGGCAAGTCTGTTGTATTCTGTTTGCCTGGAAGAGGATGTTCATATACATTCCTAAAGAACTTTGTACAGATGTGTTTTGATTTGGTACAAAGTGGTGTGAGTATTCAAATCTCTCAAGATTACTCTTCAATGGTAAACTTTGCACGTTGTAAGTGTCTTGGTGCGAATGTATTGCGTGGTCCAAATCAGATTCCCTGGGATGGTAAACTGGAGTATGATTATCAACTCTGGATTGATAATGATATTGTATTTGATACAAACAAATTCTGGCAGTTGTGTGATGGGGCTCTTCCTGCTGAAGGACCTGAGAGAGAAATTGTCTCAGGATGGTACTGTACCGAAGATGGTGTCACGTTATCTGTCGCACACTGGCTAGATGAAGATGATTTCCGCAATAACGGTGGTGTGATGAATCACGAGACCACTGAGTCAATTCAAAAACGTAAAAAACTCTTTACAGTTGACTACACTGGATTTGGTTGGGTTCTGATTAAGAAAGGAGTCTTTGAGTCTCTTGAGTATCCTTGGTTTGCTCCTAAGATGCAAGTCTTCGAATCTGGAGCAGTTCAGGATATGTGTGGAGAGGATGTAAGTTTCTGTTTGGATGCTAAAGAGAAAGGCTTTGAGATTTGGTGCGATCCTCGGATTCGAGTTGGGCATGAAAAAACTCGAATTATCTGATGAAAAAGTCTTTTAATATCTTATATAAAGGACGAAAAATTTATATGAACCTCAGTGCTGAAGACTGTACTGAGGTTCTCCAAGATCTCTCAGAATCGTTTTTCTCGGGAGAACTTATCGAACCAGAATTTATAGAATTGGAGGAAATTTAAATGGCTAAAGGTGGAAGCAGTAAGGTTATTTTTGAACCTGGAGCACCTAAGAAAACACGACAAGGACGCTCAGCTCGTACATTACTCAGCGCAACGTCTCGTAATGGACGTAAGAAAAGATATCGCGGACAAGGTAAGGGTTGATGTTATTGGTTAAGTCCTATCTCGAAAAAAGTTCTATTCATGGATTCGGAATATTTGCATCTGAATTCATTCCTAAAGGAACTAAAGTCTGGGAGTTTACTCCTGGACTTGATCGGGAATGGACACCAGAACAATTTTCTGAATTACCACAGAAGGCACAAGAGTATATTCTTCACTATGGGTGGTTAGATCCCGTTACTAACCTGCATAGATTCCCATTTGATCATGATCGTTTTATCAATTGGAGTGAAAATGCTAATGTCGGCGGCACGAGTGATGAAATATTTGCTCTAAGAGACATAGAAAGAGGTGAAGAGTTGACTTTTCCCTTTGAAGAAGATGCATTAAGTATCAAAAATGCTACAACTTAACCCTCAAATCCCAGTTCTTACCCCCAAAGGTAAGGGTTGGGCATTTTTTATGATTGATCGTTCACAAGAACACGATTTAGAATGGGTTGTGTTCCTAGATAGTACAGGAGAATGTTGGGTATTTAACAACAGAGACATCAGAATTCAGAAAAATTACACTTTTAATCGACAAAATATCTCAAATTTCGGGATAGAAACCCCGTAAAAAGTTCTGATTTAACAAATCAGGAGCAAAAATGACCAAACAAGTCGATAAAGATGAAAATTTCATGAAAAATCAGTGGGGAACTCAATTTTTAGCGTCAGAATACGGTTGGGAAGATAAAATTGAGAAGCAAAAGATGCTTCGTGAGATTGCAAATGATGACATAACGCCCAAAAAACACGATTTTTTCCATCAAAACGAAATTCATCAAAAAATTCGCAATGATGAGGACTATGACGACTGGAATTATGGCACTGAACCCACTTATGGATCGATAAAAGGGTAATAAATAAGATAGAATTATCATATTTCATGCCTCTAGAGAGAGTTAGTCAAGGATTTAAAGATATTAGCATGTCTTTTCAGACTAACCCTCTGAATGCTGATCTTATTGCATTGAAAAATGAAGGTGCTATAAATCGCTCGATTCGTAATATTGTTTTTACCTATCCTGGAGAAAAGTTTTTCAATCAGGATTTTGGATCTAGAGTCAGTCGTTCGTTATTTGAAAACGTTGATGAGATTTCTTCATCTATTATTAAAGATGAAATTATCTCATCAATTTCTAATTATGAACCAAGAGTGAGTCTTCTTGATGTTGGAGTTTATCCTGATTATGATAATGGATCTTTTGACGTAATTATTAATTATAGAGTTGTTGGTGCCGATGTTCCAGCGCAACAGTTACAATTCGTGTTACAACCTACAAGGTAAATGGCATTAATAAATTTTTCCAATCTAGATTTTAACCAAATCAAAGTTACTCTTGTTGATTATTTGAGATCTAACTCTCAATTTACTGATTATGATTTTGAAGGATCTAATCTTTCAACGATTCTTGATGTCTTAGCATATAACACTTATATCACCTCATACAACGCAAACATGGTTGCGAATGAGGTTTTCATTGATAGTGCAACTCTCAGAGAAAACGTAGTTTCATTAGCAAGAAACATTGGGTACGTACCAAGATCAAGAAAGTCTGCAAAGGCGTTAATTACTTTTTTTGTAGATACAACTAATTTAACCAATCCCGCACCAGTAACCCTAACTCTTCACAAAGGCACCGTAGCGACGACCACAAGCGCCTTTGGTACGCAATCCTTCGTCTTCTCCATCCCAGAAGATATTACAGTTCCAGTCATAAACAATGTTGCTACATTTCAAGACATTGAAATTTATGAGGGATTTTTACTTAACAGTAGTTTTACATATAATAGCAATAACAAAAATCAAAAATTCATTCTTCCAAACTCGGGCATTGATACTAATTTAATCCGAGTAACTGTAAGACCAAGTGAATCATCTACAATATCATCAAAATATATTTTACAGGATAGTTTATTCTCTATTGATTCAACATCTAGAATTTTCTTCATTCAAGAAATATCTGGTGAGAGATATGAATTAATTTTTGGTGATGGTGTATTTGGAAAACCATTAACAGACGGAAACTTTATTGATGTTTCTTATGTTACCTCCAATGGCGATGCTGGAAATGGCGTAAGTCAATTTGCTTTTGCTGGAAGAATTACATACACCCGTAATGGCGTAGATTATACGGTAACAAGTGGAATCTCATTACCGATAACTTCATCGCCATCCTCAGGGGGAGAAAATATTGAGTCTCTAGATTCTATTAAAAAGTTTGCTCCGAGAATTTATGCTTCGCAGAACAGAGCATTAACCGCAAATGATTATGAGACTCTTATACCCGCAAAAATTTATCCAGAAACAGAATCGATTTCTGTGTTTGGTGGTGAGGAGTTAAAACCACCCCAATACGGAAAAGTTTTCATATCAATTAAACCTAGGTCTGGTGATTTTCTGTCTAACATCTTAAAACAAAATATTAAGATGAAGTTAAAGAAGTATGCAGTTGCAGGAATCGTACCAGAAATTTTAGATTTAAAATATTTGTATGTAGAAACAAATACAAAAGTATATTATAACTCAAACTTAGCACCCTCCTCACAGTTCATTTCAAGTCAAGTTCAAAATAATGCCCAGAAGTATTCAGAATCTTCCGAATTAAATAGATATGGAGCAAGATTTAAATATAGTAAATTCCTAAAAGTTGTTGATGATAGTCACGAATCAATTACATCGAATATTACAACAGTTCAAATGAGGAGAGATCTTCGTATTGAACCATCTGCACTTGCAGAGTATAGTATTTCGTTTGGAAATCAGTTTCATATTGGAAATATGAGTGGATATAACATTAAAACAAGTGCATTTAGAGTTGAAAACGTTCAAGAAGATGTTTATCTTTCAGATGTTCCCAATTCAAATAGAACCACTGGATCACTATTTCTTTTCACTGTTCCAAATGTTTTATCTACATCACCAACCATTATAAAAAGAAATGTGGGAACAATTTACTATGACAGTGGAACTTTGACAATTAATCCAATTAGTATTATTTCAACTTCCAAGAAAAAAGATGGACAACAAATAATTGAGATATCAGTGTCTCCACAATCAAATGATGTTATTGGAGTACAGGATTTATATTTGAAACTAGATATTAATAATAGTATTTTTGATACTGTTGTTGATGAGATTGCCTCAGGACTCGATCCTTCAGCATCTAATTATATTGTATCACCAAGTTACAGCGACGGGAATTTAGTAAGATCATAAAAATATGTCAGAAAAAAGAGTTTTATTCAGCAACATTGTAAAGAATCAACTTCCCCAATATGTTAGGGAAGAATTTCCTCTTGTAGAAGAGTTTTTATCACAGTATTATCGTTCTCAGGAATTTCAGGGAGCTCCCGTAGACTTAATACAGAATATTGATTCTTACATTAAATTAGACTCGATAACCAATCAGGTTTCTTCTGCCATTCTTCTGGAAGATGCTAATTATCCAGATGACGAAATTTTTATCGATGTTGCTGATAATCAGAGCATAATGTCTGGATTTCCAGATTCTTATGGTTTGATTAAAATCAATGATGAAATTATTACTTACACTGGCAAAACTTCAAATTCTTTTACTGGATGTGTTAGGGGATTTAGTGGTATTTCTAATTATGTTTCTGAAAATGATCCAGAGCAATTAGTTTTTTCAACCTCAACAGCAGACTATCACAAAAAAGGATCTACTGTTGTCAACTTAAGTTCGCTGTTTTTAACTGAGTTTTTAAAGAAAACAAAATATCAATTTTTACCTGGATTTGAAAATAGATCTTTATCTGATAATTTAAATCAAAATATCTTCATCAAACAAGTAAAAGACTTCTACAAGAGTAAGGGAACTGATGAATCTTTCCATATTCTTTTCCTTGCCTTGTATGGAGAAACTGCAAAAATTATTCACCCAAAAGAATATCTCTTTAGACCATCTGATGCAGATTACAGAATTACAAAAGATTTAGTTGTAGAACCTCTAGAGGGAGATCCTCTTCAACTCATTAACTCTACCATTTTTCAAGATAAGTATGGGGATATTCCAAAAGCAAGTTGCCCAGTTACTCAGGTAGAAAAAATAGTATCTGAAACTGGTAGAGAGTACTATAGACTTAGCATCGACTCTGGATACAATAGAGATATTAATGTTAGAGGTGCTCTTAGTGGTGACTTTAAAGTTCACCCCAAAACAAAGTTAATCGGAGATGTATCGGCATCATCAACTACTCTTGATGTAGATTCAACTGTAGGATTCCCAAATTCTGGTACACTATACGTAACATATCAAGATCAAACTACTGGTTCAGTTTCTTATACTAGTAAAAGTTTAACCCAATTTTTTGGATGTTCATCCATTCTGCATACAATTACAGATGGAACAGAAATAGGTCTGGATACATTTGCGTATGGAAAATCCTTCAATCAAGAAGATACCATCACATTCAGAATAAGATCTGTTTTACAAGAACTTGATATTGTTGATGATACAAAAAATTATGAAAAAGGAGATGATATCTTAATTAAGACTTTAGGAATCGATAGTGATGATTCTTTCGATAAAAAATGGATATACAATACTTGCCCAAGATATAGAGTAGAATCTATAACTCTTGTTAATAGTTCAAATTGGACATACAGAGTAAAAACAAAAGAAAAAAATATACTCAAAAATAATGATAGTATTTTAGTAATTTTAAGAAATGGTACAAAAGTACAAAGTACCATCGGTTCAGTATCTAATGAAAATGAGTTTACTATTAAAAATCAAGGAAGTATAGACACAACCTTGGTTCTCTATATCCAAAGAAATCTGTTAAAATTTACGTCATCAAAATACTCTGATGTTGGAAACGTTTCTACTAATATTCAAAATTTATATAAAAATAAAAAGAAAAATAAAATACTAGTAGCATCATCATCATTACCTTATTATGCAAATCTATCAATCGATCCACATAATTATTCGGTAACTTTTGGGGGTTCTTTTGTAGGAGATACTTTTGCCATAACCTCTGGGGTTGACCATGGTTTTTATACTGGAGATTCTGTCTATTATACACCAGAAAAATTAACCACAGTTTCTACAGATGATGAAGGAAACAAGAAAACAGAAGTAACAATTGCAAGTTTTATTTGTGATGAAGGAATATATTTTATAAAGAGAGTTGATTCAAATAATATAAAATTAGCAAAAAGTAGATCGGATCTTAATAATAATATTTTTATTACTCTCTTATCTTCTACTGATGTAGTAAACAATACTATCAAATTTTACAAGTTCTATAATAAATCTTTAAAAAATCAAAAACTTCTAAGAGAAATCGCAGAACCTATTAATGATGGAGGTTTATATCCGACCTCCGATTACAGTAAAACTGGAATATTGATTAATGGCGTAGAAATATTAAATTACAAATCATCAGATAGAGTTTACTATGGTAGACTTGAAAGTATAAATGTATCTTCTGGTGGTAGTGGATATGATGTTATCAATCCACCATTGGTTAGCGTTGCTGATAGTATTGGAGTGGGTGCCACTGGTCATTGTTCTGTTTCTGGTTCTCTTTCAGAAATAAGAATTATTGATCCTGGATTTAATTATGTTGAAGAACCTGTGATAAAAATCACTGGTGGAAATGGGTTTGGGGCAATAGCAAAAGCTAACATGAAGTTGATTAATCATGAAGTATCTTTTAGCTCAAGTCCAGCAGCTCAATTAGTCAATTTAACATCTGATACAATAGGATTCTCAACTTATCACAAGTTTAGAAATGCTGAGAAAGTTATTTACGTTACAAATGGACAAAGAGGAATCGTTGGATTAGTTACAAATTCGGATTATTACGTCTCCACAAAAACAACAAATAGCATTTCTTTACATAGAACTGAATCTGACGCAATTTCAGGCATTAATACTATTGGGTTAACTGGATATGGTGAAGGAAATCATATTTTCCAGACAGTTAACAAAAAATTAGTAATTGGAAATATTCAAGTACAAAGCACTGGAACTGGATATGAGAATAAAAAAAGAGTAGTAAGAACTTCTACTGGAATAAGCACTTCTTCTGATTATATTGAGATTGAAAATCACGGATATCAATCTGGTGAAAAAATTGTATATTCTACGACTGGAACGGTAATTGGTGGATTATCTACAACATCCTATTATTTTGTATCTAAAATTGATAATAATAAATTTAGATTATCAAATGTAGGGACTGGTTCTACTGTAGAAGATTTTTACTATCAGACAAATCAATATGTTGATTTAACTTCTGTAGGTGTTGGCACACACTCATTTAATTATCCAGAAATTAATGTTCAGGTTGTAGGAAGAATTGGTATATCATCCATAGGTTCACAAACTTTTGAAGCTCAAGTACAACCTATTTTTAGAGGAACTATATCATCGATACAGTTAACTGATAATGGAAGTTCTTATGGATGTGATAATATTATCAATTATTTGAGAAATCCAGAAGTAACGTTACTGAGTGGAAATGATTGTCAACTAACACCTATTATTGCTGGTGGAAGAATTAAAGAAGTAGTTGTTAATAATCCTGGAAGTAGATATAACTCTCCACCAAATATAGAAATTATTGGTATTGGGACTGGTGCTATTTTAACACCAATTATTGATAATGGGGAAGTAGTAGAAATTAAAGTAATAGAAAGTGGATTTGGATACACTCAAGAAACCACATCTATTTTGGTCAGTTCTTCTGGAAAACAAGCACTATTTTCACCAAAAATTCAAAACTGGAGGGTAAACAATTTTGTTAGATATTTTAATAGATTCACTCCAGACGATGGAATTCTTGCAGCAGCTTTAAATGAGGACTTTGAATTACAATATACACACCTATATGCACCAAGAAAACTAAGAGAAAATTTATTTGCAGTAAATCAAATTGGAGAAACCTTATACGGAATAACTGATCTGAAAAAAATCAATAATGTTGAAGTCAATTCAACTGATCACTCTCCCATTATAGGATGGGCATATGATGGAAATCCAATTTATGGTCCTTATGGATACATAACAAATCAAGGTGGCGTAGTATCTCAGATGAAGTCTGGATACGTATTAGAATTAGATTCTAATAGACCTCCAACCTCGTACTTCCCAGAAGGATTTTTTATAGAGGACTTTACATATAAAAAAGTTTCCGATCCAACGGTCCTCGATGAAAATAATGGAAGATTCTGCATAACACCAGAATATCCAAATGGAACTTATGCTTACTTCGCAACATTACAAACATTTGTAGATTCATTTGGACCATTCATCGGATATAAGCGCCCAGAGTTTCCATACTTAATAGGAAATTCGTTTGAATGTATACCAAATTCATTTAACTTCCAAAAATATTCCAATCAAGATAATTTGAATTTAAATGAAACTGATTGGATAAGAAATACAAATCCATATAACTTAGAACAATACAATTATATAAATTTACCAAATAATTTAAATCAAAAGTCTGAGGTTAAATTCGCTTATCCTGGTTCAGTTAAAGAATTGCAGGTTAATTATGGTGGTTCTGGATATAAAGTCAATGATATTATTTCATTTAATGAAACTACACTTGGTGGATTTTCTGCTAAAGCCTTAGTATCTAAAATAAAAGGTGTTGGAGTTTCTAGTGTCAGTCTAGCCACATCTTCAGTTCTTAATGTACGAATTGAGCCAGACCAAAGTCTTGGTTTCTTTAACTTAGTTTCAAGTTCTCCACACCAATTCTCTAATAGTGATATTGTAACTATTAGTGGATTGAATACAACATCTACACGCTTAGAAGGACAATATCTCGTCGGAGTAACAACAAATACACTATCCCTGAAGTCTGGGATTGGATCAGTTTCCACAACTGGCATAGTAACCTATTTTTCAGTTGCAGGAAATATTTCTCAAAATAGAATCAGAGAAAATGATATTTACTTGATTGGGTCTGAACAAGTAAAAGTATTAAATATTGACACTGTTTCTTCTCGTTTAAGAGTTCTCAGAGAAGTTAATAATACCGTATCTGCAGCTCATTCTGCAACTACAGTTTTGTATGAGCGTTCTAGAAAATTATCAGTAAATACTGGATTAAAGACAACATATTCATTTAAACAAAATAAAGAGATATACTTCAATCCAATTGAGTCTGTTGGTATTGGAACTCTGTCTGGTATTGGTATTGGAGCAACTCTTAATTTTTCAAATCCAGGTGTAGGTGATACACAGCAGTTTATTCCAACTCGCTCCATATTGTTACCAAATCACAATTTAGTAACAGGCGATTCTTTAACATACTACACTAACAATGGAAGTTCCCTTGTTGTATCCAACAATGGAATTTCAACATATACACTTTCAAATGCTTCTACAGTATACGTAGCTAAAATAACTGATGATTTAATTGGCATTGCGACAGTAAGAGTTGGATTGGGATCAACTGGAAACTTTGTTGGTATTGTTAGCTCGACTCAATCTATTCTATATTTTGTTGGAGTTGGAACAGGAGAATATCACAGTTTTGCAACAAACTATAATGTCCTTACTGGAAATGTAACTAAGAATATAGTAACTGTTTCCACATCTCAAACACATGGTCTCCTGAATAATGATGTAGTTAACATTTCAGTTAACCCTGGAACTGCATCAACGTTTACAATCAAATACAATGATTATAATAGAAAACTATTAGTAAATCCCCAAGCATTTACTTTGTCTGATGTTGATACTAGTTCAAATACAATTACAATACTAGATCATGGATTTGAAAAGGGACAGAAGGTTTTACACACATCCTCCACTCCTGGTATTGGTCTAACTGATAATAGCATCTATTATGTTTTACCTGTTGATAACAATAGTTTCAAACTAACTAGGACGTATTATCAATCTCAACAACTAAATGCTGAAGTTGTAGATATTATTACAGCAGCAAATGGAACTATTTCTCCAATAAATCCACCAATATCAGTATATAAAAATTCTCAAATTACGTTTGATCTATCTGATTCATCTCTTTCATATATTAAATCTTCCACACCATATCCAGCATTTAAATTAGAATTTTATAAAGATACAAACTTTACACAAAATTTTGAAACGTCTGGTAGTACAAATGTATTTAATATTCAAAGAACAGGTACAGTTGGAATTACAACAGGAGCAAATCTTACTTTAACTGTTAATTCAAACCTACCAGAAAAACTTTACTACACTCTGGTTCCCCTCTTTGAAAATGATATTCCAGCAGAAAAATCAGAAATAAACATTGATGATTTAGTTGAGAATAATAACGAAATTATAGTTAAAGAAAGTGGATATAATGGAGAGCATAGTGTAGTAGCAACTTCCAGCACATCTTTTACATATTTACTTAAGTCTACCCCAGAATCTTCTTCCTATGTTTCTGGAATATCTAGTATTGTTTATACAACCTCTTCTGAAAATACTCAGGGAGCAATTTCTGATGTCAAATTGACACAGAAAGGAAAAAATTATTATACCCTCCCTTCCATTAGTTCAATTGAAACTGATAATGGTGAAAATGCAACATTTGATATTCTGAGTGATGATATTGGAAAAATTAAAACATATACAATTAAAGATGTTGGATTTGATTTACCTTCGGATTATACTCTACGTCCTTCTGCCGCATTACCTCAAGTTATAAAACTCACTTCATTAGCATCTTTCGAAAGTATTGGAATATCTTCCTTTGGAAGGGGATATAATGTTGCACCAAAACTAGTAGTTATTGATGGACAAACTAATAATGTCGTATCTGACGTTGAATTGCAATATTCTTCAGATTTGAAAACTATAAGAATAGTTAAAAATACATTTGCCCTTACTGATTCCATCCCAACAATTATTCCAACTCAAAATCCAAACGGAGTTGGAATATCTTCAATTAAATATGATGAAAATAGTGGAAATGTAACTGTAACTTTAGCTACTGAGTTTAATAGTGTAAGTAGTTTTCCGTTTGCTGTTGGTGATAAAGTTTTAGTTGAAAATATAAATCTAGTTTCTACCGCTTCCACTATAAAGGGATTTAATTCCGAAAACTACAATTATCAACTATTTACTATTAATAACGTAGATCCTAATATTGGTGGAATTGGTGCAACAGTATCTTACAATTTAAGTAATTTCTTAAATACTGGAGAATCTGCTGGCGTCTTTAAGGCAACATCTTCATCTGGAAGAATAATTCCTCAAAAATATTTCCCCATTTTTGATATTGTAACCAAGAAAGGTGAGTTTTATGAGGGAGAGACTGTTGTTTCGAATTCAGCAACTGGTATTGTTGAGTCTTGGGATAAGAATAATTCATTACTAAGAATTGCATCTAAGCAAGATTTTGTGCAGGGTGAAGTATTAAAAGGATTAACCTCAAGTGCAAAAGCAAATATTTTAGAAATTGAGTCTCCAAAATCATACTTTAATCTGAATTCATATTCAACTGTTAATAAGGGATGGCAGTCTGATGCTGGATTTTTAAATGATAATTTACAAAAAATTCAAGATAGTTTCTACTATCAAAACTTCTCATATTCTATCAAATCTAGAGTTCCTTATGATGAATGGAATGATGCAGTAAGTTCACTTAACCACACATCTGGATTCAAAAAATTTAGTGATTTGCAGGTAGAATCAAAACTTTCTACAAATTCAAATAAAACTCTCAAGGTTAGTGTAGGAAATGAAGAGTCATCAGTAACAATAATTAATGACTTAAGTGGATTTGCAAGTTTAAATTGTTTTTATGATTTTGATTTGGTTAAAGAAAACTTCTTGGAAGTTGGTGGATTCATTTTTTCTGATGAAATTGTATTTTCAAATAAAATTCTCACTGATTATTATGAGTCAACAGGTAATAGGGTATTATCGATTGATGATATAAGTTCAGAATTTAATAGTAATCCAAGACCAACTGCTTTCAGTGAAGTATCTAGATTTGCATTGGATTCAACAAGAGCTCAAAAATTCTACACATATGTAATTGATAAAACTTTTAGACAACAGCGACAATTCTTAATTTTAACATCAGTTCATGATGGAAATAATTTTTATATTAATCAATATGGAAGACTAGAAAATAGTTATGATTTAGGATCATTTGATTTTGGTTTAGATGGAACTGATGGTTTATTACTCTTCTATCCAACAAGATACTCTGTCAACAATTATGACGTAACTGTTCTTTGTCATAATATTAAAGATGGTCTTACTGGATTTGCAAACACAAGTTTTGGTGGAATTGTAGATTTTGCGACTGAAAGTGTTAATGTTTCTGCTGGCACTACAACAACTATTGTAAGTGTTGGAAATACTTATACTTCATTAAAACTATTGACACAACTCACCACAACTAATAATGAATATGAATTTAATGAATTGACTGTCCTCAGTGACGGTTCTTCAGTAGATTTAATTGATTATGGACAACTTCAAACATCCACGTCATCGTATAGTTCTTCTGGACTAGGAACATATTATCCATATATTCAGGGAGGAAATATTAAAATTGATTTCATTCCCAATCCTGGAGTTGCAGCAACAGTAACAACGTCCAGAGTTGCAATTGCCAATACCACTTTCTCTGGCATTGGAACCGTGTCAATGAGACATGCTGAGATTGAGGCAAGAACAACCTCTATAGCAGCAACTACAACACCAACGGCAAATGTTATTGCACAGTATTCTGATGATTATGATTCTTCATATTTTATTGTTCAAGTGTCCGATATTACTAGCTCTAGATATCAAGTTGGAGAAATTCTAGTATTAGATGATGATACAGAGACTTATACTGTTGAGTTTGCTACAATTGATACTGGTGGTTCTATAGGAACTTTTGGATCGCAACGAAGTGGAACAATAACTCAACTTCTCTTTACACCACCAGCAAATAGAGAAGTTCAAGTTAAAACTTATATGAATGCCTTAAGATTTGAAGATTCCACATTCAATACTACTTTCATTGGATTTGATGATGCTAGTTTGTTCACGGACTATGCACCTTATTTTGGAACCGAAATTGATGTTAAACGTCAGTTTGAATTAACACATAAAACTTATCCAATATTCCAAAGACCTTTTGATGGATCAGATGCAGATGTAGTAGATGTAACAGAAAATACTATAAAACTTCCCAATCACTTCTTTGTTACTGGAGAAAAAGTAAAATTTGGAGGAATTGGTGCGGGTTCAACCCAATCAATTGGAATTGCATCGACTTATTTTGGAGTTGGTATTGGAACAACTAGTAAATTACCTTCAGAAGCTTATGTTGTAAAAATTAGTGAAGATAGAATAAGATTAGCGAGAAATGCTCAAGACGCGCTACTATCAGTTCCAAATGTTCTGAACTTCACTAGTGTTGGTATTGGAAGTACACATATAATCACGGCAGTTAATCAAAATGCCAAAGTTTTAGTCACTATTGATAATGTAATTCAATCTCCTATTGTTGCTAGCGCAGTAACATCAACCCTATCTCAAAATGTTACCATTACTGATAATGAATTATTCTTTACTGGAATATCTTCTTTCTTTGGTGGAGACTTAATTAAGATAAGTGACGAAATTATGAGAATTGAATCTATTGGTGTTGGCGCAACTAATTCGATAAGAGTTGTGAGACCTTGGCTTGGAACTGGAATTTCCACACACTCTTCTGGAGATCTTGTAACAAAGATAACTGGTGAGTACAATATTGTTGATAATAGTATTAATTTCATTACTGCACCATACGGAAATGTTCCTATTGGTAGTACAACTAATCCTCCTAGCGAAAGGGATTGGACTGGAATAACAACTGGTTCATCTTTCCACGGAAGAACATTCTTAAGATCTGGAATTACTAATACATCTGACGAAGCATACTATAAAAATTATGTTTTTGATAATATTTCAAATCAATTTAATGGTATTGATGACTCCTTCGCATTAACTTCAAATGGAACAAATGTTACTGGAATTTCTACAGAAAACGCTATAATCGTAATTAATGATATATTCCAGGGCCCAGGTGCTTCATTTGATTACTATCTAACAGAAAATGCTGGAATAACATCCGCTATCTTTACTGGTTCTGGAACTGGTATTGGTGAAGATGCAAATGCAACAAGTCTTCCTTTAGGTGGAATTATAGTTTCTGTAGGATCTACTAGTGGATTTGGTTATCAACCACTCGTATCCGCTGGTGGAACGGCAATCGTTTCGGTTGCAGGAACAATATCTACAGTTAGCGTAGGAAATACTGGTTCAGGATATAGAGCTCCTTCATCATATCAAGTCCTTGCAAATATTTCATCAACTATATCTGCTGGTTCAACAACCATTTTTGTTGAAAATGAAGATAGTGTTCTAAACGTTCTTGGTCTTTTAAATACTGGATCAAATTGTACTATTGGAATTGGAACTTACATTACACAAACTTCAATTATATCTGCTGCTTCCACATCACTAAACATTGGAATTGGAAGCACAGTTCCATATCAAATTCCATCTGGGTCTAAAGCTTTAATTCAAATTAACAATCCCACGATGGGAATTGTTAAGGTTGGCATTGCAAGCACATCATCAACTATTCCATCAATAACTCACATTGGTTTTGCTACTGTTATTGGTGGTCATATATCCACAAGTGTTTCAGTTACAAAGGTTTCTACTGGGCATACATCTTCAAATCCACCTTACCTTGTTTTTGATGCACCAACCTCATATTCCAACATTCCCCTAATCTATAGTTCTCAATATACTGCTGGAGTTGGAACTGAAGCAACGGTTGATATCATTGTTGGTCAAGGATCCAGTGTGATTGATTTTACATTCAAATCTTTTGGATATGCTTATGGTCAGAATGATGTTCTCACAATACCAATCGGAGGAGCAACTGGAATTCCTACCACATCATCAGTCAATTTCTCTGAGTTCCAAATCAATGTTATAAAGACTATTTCAGATAAGTTCTCTGGATGGTCAATTGGGGAACTGGAAGTTCTTGACACTTTGGATAGTCTTTTTGATGGTGAAAAAGTTGTCTTTCCATTAAGTAAGGCAAATAATCCAGTTTCTATTCGTTCCACCAGAGGTTCAAATATCACTGTACAAGATACCTTACTTGTCTTCATTAATGATGTTTTACAAGTTCCTGGGCAGGCATATATCTTTAATGGTGGTAGTGTAATTAGATTTACTGAGGCGCCTAAATCTGGTGATAGATCAAGAATCGTGTTTTATAAGGGTAGTGGAGATATTGATGTTGCATTTAGAGATATTATTGAAACAATTAAGATTGGTGATGAATTAACAATAGGATATGATTCATCTATCGGACAATCATCAACACTTCAAGAATCCGTAAGGGTTGTTGACAGAATTGATGCAATCGATGTTGTATCAACAAATCCTTATTTTGGACCAGGAAACGTAAATGATTCAACATTGCTGAGACCAGTTACATTCTGCAAGCAAACTGTTGATAAAATAATTGATGAACAAGAAGTCGGAAAAGACAGAATTCTATATGAACCACAAATTCACCCATCTGCATACTTAATTAAGTCAGTTGGAGTTGGAGATACTGTTTTATATGTTGATAATACAAGACCATTCTTCAATCCCCAAAATGAAAGTCAAACAAGTTTCTCTTTCCAAAATAGCGTAAATATTATTTCTCAAGACAGTAGAAATGCTGCTATAGCGACTTGCACAGTTTCAGTTGCAGGAACAGTTTCTTCTATCAGTATTTTAGATTCTGGAAGTGGTTATGTATCTTCTCCTGATGTTATTTTTGAGGCTCCTGTGGGTCTTGGAACAACACAAAGAGCAACCGCTACCGCTACAATCATATCTGGTAGCATTTCTACAATTGATATAACTTCGGGTGGTGTTGGATATGCTTCAACAAATCCTCCTGTTATTCTAATTGCACCACCAACGTTTGTTGAAGAAATTAATCCAGTAAGTTCTTACGGTGGCGATTCTGGAATTATAGTTGGATTTGGAACCACATCTGCGTCTGTAGTAGACAAAATGATTTTTGATTTTTATATTCCACAAGATTCCTTCCTAAGAAATTCTTCGATCGTTGGAACCGCAACAACTCTGAGTGGAATTTCTACAGGAGACTATTTTATTGTTTACAACTCCAATGTTGGTTCTGCTATAACTTCTATAACTTCTCTAGATACTGGAAATAGTACTATTGGAATAGGAACTAGATTTGTTGATAATATTTACCAAGTTGATACCACTTTCATAACACAATCTTCCGTAATTGGTATTGGTACTACTCAAGTTAGAAGAGTTTATGCCAGAATAAGTGGAATTGGAACACTTGACTTTAGTTCAACTTCCATTGAGTTTGATTCTACATTATATACTCTTGACGCCATCAGTGGGGGATCTGGATACCTTGGTATTGTTACTACATCAAATTATTTCGGAAATTATAGTTGGGGTAAAATTCAATTAAGTAGTAGAAGCGAATTAAATGAATTTAATTCATATAATCAAAATGGAGGATCTGGAATTAATACCTCGTCTTATGTTATTAGAACATCACCATTGCGTTATGCTGGTTACGATGTTTGATAGTTTTCCATAAATACATAAAAAACATCTAAAATGGCAAAGTTAGGAATAAATACTGGTTCTGCGCCCAATGCGGGTGATGGTGATACTCTTTTTGCTGGAGCAGTAAAAATAAACAGTAACTTTGATGAAATTTATACGTTTTTGGGTGCTGGTAGTACTGATACACTATCCGCCCCATTATGGCAAAAAACTGATGTGGGAATTAACACTCTAACTGCAGTTGGTATTGGAACTACTGATCCTGGTTTATCTACTTTAGCAATTGTAAATCAATCAAGTGTAAGATTTTCTCTTGGAAAAAAAGTTGACGGAAGTGGTCAAGATCATTTTGGAATTTATTATGGAGTTCAGGCAAGCAAAAGAGCAGATATTTTTAATACGGATGGTGAATTAGGTATTTGGGTTGATGGTGCATCCGATACTGATTCTAAATTTAAAATTGGTAGAGGTTTTGGACCTGAGTTTGGTGGAGAAGTTTGGTTAATTATTGATGGTGATGGCAAAACTGGAATAGGCACAATAAATCCAAGATTTAATTTGGAAGTAGGTCCTGTAGGAGCATCTGGAACTTCTTTATGGGTTAACGGAGATGCGAGAGTTACAGGAATTCTTACTATAGGGACTTCCTCAATCGTACTAGATGGTTCATCCAATACAATTACAGTTGGGTCTGGAGTCACAATTGACGGACAAACTGGAATTATTAGTGCTACTGCCCTTTATGTTGGTGGGTCTCCTATAGTATCTGGTGGAAGTACAGCAGAAACCATCGACATCACAGATACCAATGGACTGACTACAATTTATTATCCAACTTTTGTTGAAAATAGAACAACTGGACAGTATCTACGTGCTGATGTTGATTTAACATATAGAACGGATGATAATATACTTATCGTTCCTAATATTTCTGTTGGTACTGGGGCTTCTATCGGTCAATTAAACGTTTCTGGAGTTTCTACATTTACTGGTATTGCAACTTTTAAAAATGCTACTTGCACTACAGAACTTGGAAATCAATCTTATGATGGTATTAGATTCTTGGGTTCTGGTTCAAACTTTGCAAGAGTTAGTGGAAATTCAAGTGGTGATTTGGATTTATATTCTGAATCTACTAGATCTGTAAATATTAATAGTGGTGCCATTTTCTTTGGTAGCAGTAATGTTCAATTAAACAATGGTGATGTTGGAACCACAAAAGTTGGTTCTGCTATTACATTTACTGCAAACACTGGAAATATAAGTGCATCATCTATTAATGTAGGAACTGGTGGGACAATCATTACAACTACTGCTGGATTAGTTGGAATAGGCACCACAAATCCAGTTAGTGGTTACAATTTAACTCTTGGCAATGATAGTTCTCTTGGTCGAGTTTCTAATTCACTAAAAGTTCATGGATATGGAGACATTAATGGATTAATAATTAAAGGAAATTCCACAAATGGAACCGCACCATACTATACAGATAACGTAGTCATTACTCAGCATCCTGCTTCAACATTTACTGGTGGAGGTAATGTTGCGATTGGTGATTATTCATTTACTAAACCTGGAGCAGCAGGAGAAACCGTTGCTCTTGGTTATTATACCTTAAATTCTGTTGGAAACAATATTACTGGTAGTTCTTACGTTGGCAATACTGGAGTTGGAGCCTTTGCTGGACAAGATTCCACAACAACTGTATACAACACTCTTATTGGATGGTCGGCAGGAAGATATATTACAACTGGTGATTACAATGTAATTCTTGGAAGTTATGATGGAAATTCTAATGAATTGGATATCAGAACTTCAAATAATAATGTTGTTCTTTCTGATGGTCAAGGAAATATCAGACTTTATGCTAATTCTAGTGGTAATGTTGGAATAGGAACCACAAATCCAACACAAAAACTTGAAGTATCTGGAAGCGTCAAAGTCGGTATTGATACATCGCAAGGCGTTATTCTGACTTCACCAAATGGAACAAAGTATCAACTCTTTGTTGAAAACGATGGCACACTAAAGACCGTTTCCGTTTAACTAATAAATAAATAAAAACTCCGTAAAATGTCAGCGATTATAACTGATCAAATTAGAATATTAAATGCAAAAAACTTTATTGCTGGAGTAACAACTTCAGCAAATTCTTATTATGCTTTTGTAGGTCTATCCAATTCTTCAGAAATTCAAACAGATTGGGATGAAAATCCACCTTCACCAAAAGATAATTATGATGAAGAAAATTCATATTGGGATACTACAATTGCTTTAAAGAAAATTAACTCAAGTGATGTTCGACATGTGGTTCCAAAAAGAACATGGACTTCTGGAACTACTTATGACATGTATCGGCACGATTATAGTCGTTCTAATGTGGCAAAAGTTAGTGGATCAACTAACTTATATTCTGCGACGTATTTTGTAATGAATTCTGATTATAGAGTTTATATTTGCTTACAAAACGGAACAACTCCAGAAACTCCAAACGGAAAACCATCTATTGATGAGCCTACTTTTGTAGACTTAGAACCAAGAGCAGCAGGAACTTCTGGAGATGGATATGTTTGGAAATATTTGTATACTATTAAACCATCTGATATTGTAAAATTTGAATCAACCGATTTTATGCCTGTTCCCTCGGATTGGGAAACGAGTTCTGATAATGCAGCAGTTCGTAATAATGCGGTTGATGGGTCAATCAAAACAGTTGTAATTACAAACAGAGGCATTAGTGTTGGCGTTGCCAACACCGTTTATACTGGAGTCCCCATTAAAGGTGATGGTGTTGGTGCTGAGTGTACAATTACCATCAATGCCGATGTTGAAGTTGAATCAGTAACTATATCAAGTCAAGGTTCTGGATACACTTATGGAAATGTAGATTTAGTTGGTGGAAATGTTCCAACAGGAACAACAAGACCAACTTTTGACGTTATCATCTCACCCAAAGGTGGACATGGTTCAGACATTTACAAGGAGTTGGGTGCTTATAATGTTTTAATTTATTCTCGTCTTGAAAATGATGAATCTAATCCAGATTTTATTACTGGAAACAAAATTGCAAGAATAGGAATTGTAGAAAATCCATTATCTTTTACTTCAAACCAAATTCTAACATCAGATAAAGCAAGTGCTGTTTATGCTCTCAAATTATCTGGTATTGGATATAGTTCTGCAACATTTACACCCAATTCTGTTGTAACTCAAACGGTATCGTCTGGAACAACAGCAGTAGGAAGAGTAATTAATTATGATAGTGTGACTGGAGTACTAAAGTATTGGCAAGATAGAACACTTGCTGGATTTAACACTGTTGGAACGTATCAAACAAATCCAAAGTACGGATATGATTTGACAGAATTTACTAGCACTCCTGGAGTTGGTGGAACAACTACGATTGTTCCAACATCTGGTTCTAATTTAAGTATCCAAACAACATTTACGGGTATAACTACCGTAATAAATAATAGAACGTATAGTCTTGGTCAGTCATTTTCGAATGGTCTTGCAAGTCCAGAAGTTAAAAAATATTCTGGAAATATACTTTATGTTGACAACAGACCAGCGATTACAAGGTCATCAAATCAAAAAGAAGATATCAAGATTGTTTTGCAGTTTTAAAGAATTATGCCACAGGAAACTAATCTCAACGTATTTCCATATTTTGATGACTTTAATGAAAGTAAAAATTTTCATAAAGTACTATTTAAACCAGGATACCCAGTTCAGTCTAGAGAACTAACAACACTACAGTCCATCTTACAAAATCAAATTGAAAGATTTGGACAGCACTTTTTTAAGGAAGGTGCAAAAGTTATTCCTGGAAATACTGGATATAATGCCATTTATTATGCTGTTCAATTAAACAACAGTTATCAAGGAGTTCCTGTTGCTGCATATGCAGATCAACTTGTAGGAAAGAAAATTACTGGGAAGGTTTCTGGCGTATCTGCAGTTGTAGATAAAATTTTACTACCACAAGACTCAGAAAGAGGAAATTTAACCCTCTACATAAACTATTTAAATTCCAATACTCAAAATAATTCTTCTCAACAATTTTTAGATGGTGAATCCCTTGTTTGCACTCAAGATTTAGTTTCTGGTCTCTTAGGAAATTCAGTTATTTCTGCAGGAAATCCATTTGCAATAACTCTGGCAAATAACTGTGCTGCGACTGGATCTTCATTTAACATTACAGAAGGTGTATATTTTATACGCGGAACATTTGTAAAGGTAAATACTGAGACGTTGATTTTAGATCAATATACAAGTAAGCCAAATTATAGAATAGGACTATTCATAAACGAAGAGGTTGTAACCGCAGATTTAGATGAATCTCTAAATGATAATTCTCAAGGTTATAATAACTACGCTGCTCCAGGGGCAGATAGATTCGAAATTTCAGTTTCTCTATTTAAAAAGAGTCTAACTGATTTCAATGATAAAAATTTCGTAGAACTTGCAACTGTAGTTGATGGTGTTTTAAAAAATAAAAAGACAACAACAGAATATAATTTAATTGCAGATGAGTTAGCCAGAAGAACTTATGAAGAATCTGGTGACTATTTAATCAAACCTTTTGAAGTTTCGGTAAAAGAATCTTTGAATGATGGAATAGCGAATCGTGGTTTATTCAATGATGGTCAGTTTACCTATGGTGGATCTACACCCTCAGATTCACTAGCAGTTTATCAAATTTCTCCTGGAAAAGCATCCGTAAGAGGATACCAAGTTGAAACTATATCTCCAACATTTTTAGATGTAGAAAAACCAAGGACAACACAAACTCTAGAAAATCAATCAATCGTTTACAATACTGGACCAACTTTTAGACTAAATCGAGTATATGGAACTCCTACAGTTGGTATAGGAAATACATATGTCTTAAGTCTCAGAAGTGAAAGAGTTGGTAGTAGTAGCACAACGGCACCAGGTACAGAAATTGGTGTTGCGAGAGTGTATGATTTTAGTTTGGAATCTGGTGCATATAATACTTCAAATTCAAATTTGAACGAATGGAAAGTTTCTTTATATGATATTCAGACTACAACCGAAATTACATTAAACGAACCAGTAACTTTACCAGTTCCAACATTTATTAAAGGAAACAATAGTGGTGCTACTGCATTTTTAAAAGATGCGGTTTCTTCGAACACAGGATTAAGTCTCTATGATGTCAAAGGAACTTTTGTTCAGAATGAATCTTTTAGTTTTGATGGAATCGATTCTTCTCTTGTTTCCGTTGCAGTAACCTCATACGGGATATCAGACATAAAATCTGTTTATGGTGTGGTTGGTTCTGGATCAACTTTTACTGCCGATACTGTTCAAACACCACAACTAGTAATTGGTAATGCTTCAATTACAGGTGTTTCTACTCTAACTGGGATTAGCACAGTTACATCTTTAGTTATACCCCCAACTCTACGTCCAAATAATCTTATAAGATTTACAGATACATCATTAACTATTCCAGTAGTGGCTAAAGTTGTAAGTGTAGCATCCACCAATTTTACGATAACTGGGGTAACAACTGTTACTGGCGTTTATTCTGGCGCTTTACCATCCTCCTTGTTGAGTGTAACTGATCTAACAGTATTATCGACATCTCTAGATGCATCTAGCGATAATACTTTATATACAAAGTTACCAAAGAATAATATATCTTCATTTGACTTATCTAATACTGATATTACAATTAGAAAATCATTTACAGTTAATATTTCTGGAAATCAATTAAGTGGGGTAGTATCTGCTGGAACAAATGAAACATTTCTTCCTTTTGATGAGGAAAGATATGCTCTTATTAGATCCGATGGAACAACAGAAGTATTAACATCAGATAAATTTGCTTACATCAATGGTGGTTCGCAACTTCAAATTTATAATTTGGGTACAGATGACACTGGAGCAACTTTACTAACAACACTTACTAAAACAAAACCAGTTGCAAAAGCAAAAATCAAGAATAGAGTTAATAATGTAATAATTAACAAATCTAAGTACCAAGGATCTGGAATTGGTGGAACAACTTTCAATGATGGATTAGCATATGGAACATATCCATACGGTACAAGAGTTCAAGATGAGACTATTTCTCTAAATTTTCCAGATATTATAGAAATTCATGGAATATTTGAATCTTCAACAACCAGCGATCCATCAGCACCTACGATGGTTTTATCGTCGATTAGTGGTCAAACTGGAACAACATCAGATTTACTGATTGGTGAAAAAATAGTTGGTTCTAACAGTGGAGCTATAGCAATAGTAGCAGAAAAATCAACATCTACTCAAATTGCATTTATTTACAAAAATCAAAATATCTTCAAAGAAGGTGAAACTGTAACTTTTGATGAATCAAAAATTCAAGCAGTTATAACTTCTTTAGATTCTACAAGTTTTGATGTATCATTTAATTACACGTTCTTAACTGGACAAAAAGGAACTTTTTATGACTACGGGACTATAGCAAGAAAGGCAGGTATTCAAGAACCATCTAAAAAATTAAGAGTATATTTTTCAAGTGGATTTTATGATTCTTCTGATACTGGAGACATTACTACAGTTGAATCATATAAAACATTTGATTATGTTCAAGATATCAAACAAATAAATGGAACCCCAGTAACAGACATTATTGATATACGCCCAAGAGTTTCTAACTACACAGTTACGGCAGGATCAAGATCTCCTTTAGAATTTTATGGAAGAACATTTAATTCTTCTGGAAATTCTGCAGCAAGTATTCTATCCTCCGATGAAGATATTATTGGAAAGTTTTCATTCTATCTTGGAAGAATCGATAGAATTTATTTAAGTAAAGATGGAAAATTCCAAATCAAATATGGAACTCCCGCAGAAAATCCAGAAAAACCAATTTCGGTAGATGATTGTTTAGAAATCGCTACAGTATCTTTACCACCCTATCTTTATGCTACTTCCGACGCTTCTATAAAATTCCTAGAAAACAAACGCTATACTATGTCTGATATCAGACAACTTGAAAATAGAATCAAAAATCTTGAGTATTACACCTCACTATCTTTACTCGAAACCAATACTGCAAATCTATTTGTACCAGATAACGATGGCCTTAATAGATTTAAATCTGGATTCTTTGTTGATAATTTCACCTCCTTCTTGCCACAGGAAGGATCGGTTCTGATAAAAAATAGTATTGATTTTACTAATAAGGAATTAAGACCATCTCATTATACAACTTCAGTTGATTTAACATTCGGACCTGTTGAAAATGTTGATCCTCAGGAAGATTTATCTTTCAATGCCATTGAAGGATTTAATGTAAGAAAAACTGGTGATATTGTCACTCTGGATTATTCCGAGATTGAATGGTTGAAACAACCATTTGCAACTCGTTCCGAAAGCGTAACTCCATTCCTAATTAGTTTCTGGCAAGGAACCATTGAATTAACTCCAGCTTCAGACACCTGGGTAGATACGGTTAGAGTAGAAGCAAAGATTATTGAAACTGAGGGCAATTATACCGAAACATTAGCCAACGCATCTAGAACTTTAAATGTAGACCCACAAACGGGTTTTGGACCTACTGTATGGGGTTCTTGGGTTCAAAACTGGACTGGACAAGATATAACAGAAACTTCCAGAAGAAGAAGTGAAACTACTGGATGGCAAAATGGTCCTGGCAATAGAAGTATTGCTCGTTGGGGAACTCTCACCGATACAACTTATGAAGATACCATCCGTGAAGTTAGAGACTTTGGAACAGAAACTAGAACTGGAACAAGAGTTTCTATTACACAGCAATTTGATAGAACATCTGTAGGTGATAAGGTTATAAACAGAAATCTCATTTCTTATATGAGATCTAGAAACATACAATTTGTTTCTAAAAAGTTAAAACCACTGACCAAGATTTATGGATTTTTTGATGGAATCAATGTAACAAAATATTGTGTTCCAAAACTATTACAGATTTCAATGATCTCTGGTGTTTTCAATGTTGGAGAAACTGTAATTGGAACTGTTAATAACGTTGGATTAAATCCAGATGTAAATGCAAGATCGCCAAGAATAACTTTTAGAGTTGCTCAAACAAATCATAAAGAAGGTCCATACAACTTACCAACATCAACATTCCCACAAAATCCCTACACTGGGCAAGTTTTACCTGCTAGTTATTCGGTAACATCATCAATATTAAACATTGATATATTCTCTTTATGTAATGCACCACAGGGAGAATTTTCTGGATGGGTCGAATCTGGAATGACTTTAGTTGGTCAGACCAGTGGGGCAAGAGCAACAATTACAAACGTATCATTAATATCAGATATATCATCAACTTTAATTGGAAGTTTTTACATACCAAATCCAAATATTGCCATTCATCCAAGATTTGAGACTGGGACTAAGGTATTCACTTTAGTCAATAATGAAAATAATGATCAAAATGCCGCATCTACCATTGCGGAGGAAGGATTTACTGCATCTGGAACTTTAGAAACAGTTCAAGAAAACATCATTTCAGTTAGAAATGCTCGAATTGAAAACAAACAAAATTTCGAAGAAAGAGCTATTTCCAGGACAACTGGGTCACAAGTAGTAAATACCAGAGTTATTTCTCAAACTTCAAGACAGGCTATTGTTGGGTGGTATGATCCTTTAGCACAATCATTCCTAGTGGATGATGAGTCTGGAATTTTTGTTACTAGGTGTGATGTCTTCTTTAAGTCTAAAGATGACATGGATATTCCAATGACTTTCCAGTTGAGAACCATGCAAAATGGATTCCCAACTCAAAATATACTTCCATTTTCCGAAATTGTTGTTGCTCCAGATGAAATTAATACATCTGCAGATGGATCCGTTCCAACATCAATAACTTTTAAGTCCCCAGTTTACCTTGAGGGTGGAAAAGAATATGCTATATGCTTAGCATCTAACTCCACAAAATATAGTGTTTATATTTCTAGAATTGGTGAGAACGACATTCTCACACAAACATATATTTCTAATCAACCATATCTCGGATCACTATTTAAATCCCAGAATGCATCAACTTGGGAAGCAAGTCAGTGGGAAGACCTTAAATTTACCCTGTATAGGGCTGATTTTATCAACGATGGGACAGTTGAAGTATACAATCCACAGTTATCTCAAGGAAATAATCAGATTGCTAAATTGTTGCCAAATCCATTGGAATTTAATTCCAAGAAAGTTAGAGTCTCTCTTGCCTCAACTTTAAATGATTCTGGTCTAACTCTTGGAAATACAATCTCTCAAGCTGGAACTAATGCAACAGGAAACTATGCTGGAAGTGCTGGTATTGCAACAGGAACTCTAAGAGTTATCAATGCTGGTATTGGATATACGCCATCAGCATCAAGTCTAGTTTTCACTGGAGTTAATTTGACAAGTATCACTGGTAATGGTAGTGGAGCAGTTGCATCAATTACCATCAATAATGGAGTTGCTGCAGCGGCAACGATTACTTCAGGTGGTTCTGGTTATCAAGTTGGAGATGTGTTGGGAATAACCAGTATTGGTTCTGTAAATGTAGGTTCTAATGCAAGATTCTCACTTTCATCCATACAAAATGTAAATCAATTAATCATTGATAATGTTCAAGGAGACTTTGTTGTTGGTTCTGGAAAAACATTACAATATACAAACAATTTAGGCGTAACAACTTACCTTAACGGAACTGGAGTATTAGTTAATAATATTGCTACGGTTTCCAATTATGATGGTGTTCATGTGAAAGTAAATCACAAAAACCATGGAATGTACTTTAATGATAACTATGTGGTGATTTCAAATGTTCAATCGGATATTAAACCAACTAAACTAACTACAGCACTCAGCGCAACATCAACATCAGAGATTTCTGTAGACAGTTCAACATCATTTACCACATTTGAGAATGTTGGCATTGGTACAACTAACGTTGGTTATTTACTCATTGGTGGTGAAGTAATTTCATATACTTCAACATCAACTGGTTTGATTGGTGGAGATATTGTAAGAGGCACAAATCCAAAAGATTATCCTGTAGGAACTCCAGTCTACAAATACGAATTAAACGGAATTTCTTTACATCGCATTAATACAACACATAATTTAAATGATGTTTCAGTCTCAGAACCAATTACATTTGATTCATACAATATTAAAATTGATATGACAGATGGCAACTATATGGAAGATAGAAGTGGTGCGGGTGGTTGGCCAGCTCTCTATGCAAATACCACAAAATCTTCTGGTGGATATGATGTAAGAGCAACTCAAAATATACCATTTGAAATTATAACACCTAACGTCCAAAATCTAACAGTACAAGGAACTTCACTATCAGCAGAAATCAGAACGACCACTGCTCAGAGTATTAGTGGAAATGAATCTCCATATGCCAACAATGGATATGAAGCAGTAACTATTAATGCTCCCAACTACCTCTCCACCCCAAGACTGATTGCGTCTCGTATTAATGAAACTTCCCAATTAACAAGTCTATCCCTCCCTGGTGATAAATCTTTTGGAATGAGACTTACTTTAGGAACTACGAATTCAAAACTAACCCCAGTAATTGACTCACAGAGAATTAGTGCAATATTTACATCGAATAGGGTAAATAATGTCATTCAAAATTATGCAACAGATTCTAGAGTTAATCTAATTAACTCCGATCCCACCTCCACACAATATATTTCCAAAGAAATTAATTTGGAAAATCCAGCAACATCTATTAAAGTTCTCCTAAGTGGTTATGTTAACTCCTATTCTGATATAAGAGCCTTCTATGCTATAAGTGAAAAGAATAATTTTGATCCTATTTTTGTTCCCTTCCCAGGTTATTCAAACTTAGATGCGTATGGTCAAGTGATAGATGCTGCAAATAGCAATGGATCTTCAGATAAATTCATAACCAAATCAAATTCTACTGAATTTGATTCTAGCAGATTAGACTTTAAGGAATATTCATTTACTATCGACAAATTACCTGCATTTAGATCATACAGAATTAAGTTACTATTAACATCAACTAATCAAGTTTATGTCCCAAGAGTTAAAGAATTGAGAGTAATTGCTTTAGCGTAATTTAATCATATGGAATTTTTATCTGTAAGTGGGCATGACAATCTAGTGAGAGATACCAATACAAATTCAATTATCAATAAAAACAAAGTTGAATATGAAGAGTATATTTCACGCAGGGAAGAAAAAAGAAAAGATAGTCTAAAGATACAGAAACTTGAGGATGATATTGTTAATATGAAGAATGATTTAGATGAAATTAAATTTTTACTTAGGAGATTGGCAGATGGATCCTGATCAAATTCAGTTAGAGAATCTAACAAAAAATTTTGAATATGTTAAAGCATGTATGGAAATTGACTCCATAGAAGATATTGAAGACCTTAGAAAAATTAGTAAAGCATATATGAAACTTTATATGAAACAACAAGAGGTTATTGCCAACATGGCATCTAACCTTTAATAAATATTTGGAGAGACAAGAAAAATGGCGCAACCATCTACAAGGCAAGAACTAATAGATTACTGTAAGAGAAAGCTGGGTGCGCCAGTTTTGGAAATTAATGTTGCCGATGAGCAAATAGATGACTTAGTTGATGATGCTGTACAGTTTTTCCAAGAAAGACATTTTGATGGAGTATATCCAACTTTTTTCAAATATCAAATAACTCAAGATGATATTGATAGAGGGAGAGGAAGAGATGAAAATAACTCCCCAGTTGGAATAGCCACGACTACTACTACAACGTCTATTGTTGGATCACAAACTACATTCACATTCACGGAAAATAGTAATTATTTACAAATTCCACCCTCAGTCATAGGAGTCAATAAAATATTCAGATTTGATAGTGCTAATACTATTACGAACAATATGTTTAGTGTAAAATATCAGTTATTTTTAAACGATATTTATTATTGGGGAACGACTGAACTTCTTTCATATGCAATGGTTAAGACATATCTAGAAGATTTGGACTTTTTACTCAACACTCAAAAACAAATTAGATTTAATAAAAGACAAGATAGATTGTACTTAGATATTGATTGGTCTTCCGTAAGAGTTGGTCAGTATATTGTTATTGATTGCTACGCTGTATTAGATCCAAATGACTATTCTAGAGTGTGGAATGATTCGTTTATAAAACCATACCTGACATCCCTTATAAAAAGACAATGGGGGCAGAATATGATGAAATTCACTGGCGTAAAACTTCCAGGTGGAGTTGAACTAAATGGAAGACAAATGTATGACGACGCCCAGAAAGAAATTGATCTCTTAATGGAAAGAATGTCGTCCACATACGAATTACCACCATTCGACATGATTGGATAGTATGTTAAATCCATTTTTTCTTCAAGGTTCAAAAACAGAACAAGGTTTAGTTCAGGATCTGATTAATGAACAAATCAGAATGTACGGTGTTGAGGTTCATTATATTCCAAGATCATACATAACAGAAAAAAAGGTAATTAAAGAAGTAATTGAATCTGAGTTTAGAAATGCATATCCAATTGAAGCATATGTGAATAGTTATGATGGATATGGAGACAATCCAACTATTCTATCTAAATTTGGTATTCAAGCAACAAACGAATTAACAATCACCATATCTAGAGAACGTTTCAAAACTTATATTTCACCTTTAATAAAGGACGTTCCCAACGTTAAATTATCAACAAGACCAAAAGAAGGTGATTTAGTTTATTTTCCACTGGGAGATAGATTGTTTGAAATAAAATATGTCGAACATGAAACTCCATTTTATCAACTTTTAAACACATACACATACGAACTTCGCTGTGAATTGTTTAGATATGAAGATGAAGAAATTAATACTGGCATTGAAGAAATTGATGATGTTTTAGTTGGGAATACTGTAGATGGAGTAACAGATGATGGAAATTCGTCCATCATTGTACCAACTCAGACTCTCACTTTAGTAGGTGCTGGTGTTACTGCATCTGCAATTGCTTCTATTGTAAATGGTGGTATACGACTTATCACTGTTAATAACCGTGGAGGAGGATATACTTCCGTTCCTACAGTTGGAGTATCGTCTGCTCCCGCTGGAGGACAAACTGGAGTAGCAACCGCAACAATGATTGGTGGAATAGTTGTCTGTAACGACAACATTAATCCACAATCCAAATCAGTTCAATCTGTAGCTATAATTAACCCTGGATATGGATATACTACTGCCCCTGGAATAAGATTTATTGGTGGTGGTGGAAGTGGTGCTGCTGCTACCGCTACTATCGGAGATGGAATTATTGGAATTGTAACATTGACATCTGGCGGTTCTGGATATTCAACATCTCCAATCATAACGTTTACTGGAATTGCAACCGTTTCTGCAGCTGCAACAGCGATTGTAAGTGCTGCTGGAACAATTACCGCAATTAGAATTTCAAATGCAGGACTGGGATATACACAACCACCAACTATTACAATTTCTTCACCAGGAAGTTCTGGTATTGGTACATTTATCTTCAATGAAACCGTAACTGGAAGTATTAGTGGAGCAACAGCAAAAGTAGTTAGATGGAATTCACCATCAAATCAATTAGATGTAGGTAATATTGATGGTACTTTTGTAGTTGGAGAAAATATTGTTGGGGCAGCTTCTAGCGCAAGTTATAAGGTAAGACTAGTTGACAAAAATGTTACTGATGATGGATATGCGGATAATACTGATATTGAATCCGAAGCAGATGAAATTATTGATTTCAGCGAACAAAACCCATTTGGTATGCCATAAATAACATTTATTATGTTGTATCTTTTAATATTATAAGGAACTAAAAATGTTTGAATATTTTTACCACGAAATTTTAAGAAAAACTGTCATAGCTTTTGGATCTCTTTTTAATGATATCTCAATTCATCACACAGATTCTAACGGAAATACAACCAACATTGTAAAAGTTCCATTGGCATATGGACCAACACAAAAATTTCTTGCGAGAATAGAGCAATCACCAGATTTAAATAAGTCGATTGCTATGACATTACCAAGAATGTCATTTGAATTTGTCGGTCTAACCTACGATTCATCTCGTAAAGCAACAACAACTCAAACATTCACATCCAAGTCTGTTTCTGACGGTTCAGAAATCAAAAAGGCATATTTACCAGTTCCTTATAATATGTCATTTGAACTGAGCATCATGTCAAAGTTAAATGATGATGCTCTTCAAATTGTAGAGCAAATAATACCATATTTTCAACCATCCTACAATATGACAATAAAGTTGATAGATTCTATCAACGAGAAGCGTGATGTTCCAGTTGTTTTGGATAGTATTACTATGCAAGATGACTATGAAGGAAATTTTACAACAAGAAGAGTTTTAATTTATACCTTAAGATTTACAGTAAAGACATATCTGTTCGGACCAGTATCTTCTGCAACAAAAGATATTATCAAAAAAACAACCGTCAGTTATATTACTGGAGATACTACAAATTCCCCAACAAGAGAAATTGTTTACTCTGCACAACCGAGAGCAATCAAAAACTATACTGGTACTATTCTTACGAATCTTTCTAGTGATATAACAACCGAACAAACCTTACTCAAAGTTAATGATGCTTCTTCCATTTCTAAAGGTGATTACTTAGACATTGAAGGTGAAGAGGTTAAGGTATTATTGGTAAGTGGAACACAGATTACCGTGGAAAGAGGAAAAGATGACACAACAATTACTTCCCACTTGGCTGGTGCTCCTGTAAAATCAATAACTACTGCAGATAATCTACTTATTGAAGATGGTGATGATTTTGGATTTAGTGGAACTTCTGTATAAAAATAATAATGACAAAAAAATTTGATGGACTCGAAAATGCTTTCAATGTAGAAACTGAAATAGTTTCTTGTGAAGATAATGACAAAAATTCTATTGAAAAGATTACTGAGGGAGTAAACCAAAATAATAATGATATTAAAAAAGACTATGAGTATACAAGGGGTAATTTATATGCCTTAATTGAAAAAGGACAAGAAGCTATTAATGGTATTTTAGAATTAGCACAAGAAAGTGAAATGCCCAGAGCTTATGAAGTTGCTGGGCAATTAATCAAAAATGTTGCAGATGCTACTGACAAGTTAATGGATTTGCAAAAGAAATTGAAAGACGTTGAAGAGGAAAAACAAGCAAAAGGTCCTACTAACGTCACCAACGCTCTTTTTGTTGGGTCAACTGCCGAATTAGCTAAATTATTAAAACAACAATCTCAAGGCACTGATGAAAACGTTTAAACAGTTTCAAGAAGACTGGACTAATAAATATAAAAAGAGTATTGATTGTTCTAACCCCAAAGGGTTTTCTCAACGCGCTCATTGTGCGGGAAGAAGAAAAAGAGCAAAAGGTGAGGAAACTAAATCAAATCCAGTTAAGTGATGCCTAAGTTAAAGACACATAAAACAGTTGAGCAGATTGCTAGAAAGCATCGTCTTGACGTGTCTTTTATTCAAAAGCAACTTGATATGGGTGAACCCATTGAGCATGAACATACTAAAGATCATGAACTTGCGATGGATATTGCACTCCAACATCTAGATGAAATTCCAGATTATTACACTCGTTTGAAAAAGATGGAAGCATCTGCTAAAAAAGAACATAAAAAGTTCAAAGATGTAAAAGAAAATTTGGCTTCTTCTCTTTCATATGATTGGGATTACCCAATAAATCCAGAAGGTGTTAGATATTGCCCCAAGTGTAAAAGAAATGAATCTAGAGAAGAGTGTTCTTATGGAACGAAATATTGGGATTTATTTTCACAACCAACAAAATTAAAAGAGGATTTGAGTAACTGGTTTGATAAAGAACATCCTGATGGTAATTGGAAAAGATACAATACAAAAGGAGAGGCAATAGGACCATGTGCCAGAGAACCAGGGGAACCAAAACCGAAATGCCTATCAAACAAGAAGGCAGCACAATTACGTTCTCAGGGGGGTGCAAACAAAATTGCGGCTGCCGTAAGGAGAAAGAGGAAGGAAGATCCAGTGGCGAATCGTAGTGGAAAAGGAGAAAAACCAATTATGGTTTCTAATAAAATTAAAGAAGAACATGAAGAAGAAAGATATTGTCCTCTATGTGATAAAAGAGAGACAAGATCCGAATGTTCTTACGGCGGTAAAGCATGGGATAAAGTTTCTGTAAGAGATCATGAGTATTCAATGGTTCGCTCCGAACTCCAAACTCTTATGAGCGCAGCACAAAGAATTCAGAAGAAAGTTGGTAAGGGTGAAGGTAGCCTAGAAGCATGGGTGCAATCAAAGATTACTAAAGCAGCAGACTATATCGACACAGCAGCAGATTATATCGATAGTGGAGAAATGGAAGAGCAAAAAATAGTTGATAAAATTAAAGGTGAGATTGTAGTTGAAAAATGTTGGACTGGATATAAGAGAAAAAAAGGAACTTCAGAATTTGAAAAAGGTTCATGCGTAAAAGTAGAAAACGTGACTATTGAAGATGCAGATGGTAATACTTTTGCAGAAGTAATTGATTTAATCAAACCAGATCCAATTAAGGGATTTAAATCTCAGATTGAAGAAGAAAACAAACCAACAAACCCAGCACTTTGGTCAAAAGCAAAATCACTCGCTAAACAAAAGTTTGATGTTTATCCAAGTGCATATGCAAATGGATGGGCTGCAAAATGGTATAAATCAAAAGGCGGTGGATGGAAATCCGTGTCTGAAGAAATTGAAATTGATGAGGCAACACGTCTCCAAGCACAGACAGGTAACATACTTGCCATTACTTTGTCTTGGAGAGGAAAGTATTATGCAATTAGAATGTTTTTCCCACAAACAAATCTTCCAACTCGCCAGGAAGTAAACAATGAAATTCAAAAAGTTTATCCAGGTGGCAGAGTAGTTCATCATTCGGTTTCAGAGTTTACTCCAGGACAACCCCTAATTCAAGCAGGACCTCAAGGTGGAAGTGCTGCAAAACCAGGAGCAAATAAAAACTATGTAAAACCTATGGGAGAAGAAGTTGAGATTGATGAGGATTGGCAAAAAGTTAATCGTCAAGATAGAACTGATGGATTAAGTCAAGCAGCTGTTAATGCTTATCGTAGAGAAAATCCAGGTTCAAAACTTCAAACTGCGGTAACAGAGAAAGAACCAAAAGGTAAAAGAGCAAAACGTCGTCTTGCATTCTGTCGTCGTATGAAAGGAATGAAAGAAAGGTTGACTTCTGCCGAAACTGCAAGAGATCCAGATTCAAGAATTAACAGAGCACTTCGACGCTGGAATTGTAACTAATAAGTAGGTGTTTTATTATGAGTGATGTATATCTTGGTAATCCGCTTTTAAAAAAAGCAAATACTCCAATTGAATTTACACAAGAACAAATTTTAGAATTTGTTAAGTGTAAAGACGATCCCGTTTATTTTGCCAAAAATTATGTGCAAATTGTTACTCTTGATCATGGATTACAACCTTTCCAGATGTATCCATTTCAAGAAAAACTTGTAAAACGATTTCATGAAAACAGATTTAATATCTGTAAGATGCCACGTCAGACAGGTAAGTCTACAACTGTGGTATCATTTTTGTTACACTATGCGGTATTCAATGATAACGTAAATATTGGTATCCTAGCAAACAAAGCGGCAACTGCAAGAGAACTCCTAGATAGGTTACAAACTGCATATGAGAATCTACCGAAATGGATGCAGCAAGGTATCATATCATGGAATAAAGGTTCCTTAGAATTAGAAAATGGATCAAAGATTCTGGCTGCTTCTACATCTGCAAGTGCTGTCCGAGGCATGTCGTTCAATATCCTCTTCTTGGACGAATTCGCTTTCG